>Ga0209515_10008128_pt1 | contig 12359 bp, 14 predicted proteins | sample Subgroupgradi54m_FD_187454 | JGI IMG/M metagenome (GOLD analysis project Ga0209515, IMG submission 187454) | Subsurface groundwater microbial communities from S. Glens Falls, New York, USA - GMW60B uncontaminated upgradient, 5.4 m (SPAdes)... ... | reverse complement strand
GCCACCTCCGCCCCGCCGATAAAACGAGGGTAATAAACGAGAGAAAAAATAAGAATTTTTTTCATTAAAGTTTTCGTATATGTTCGTATATTCGTATTTCGTATTTATTCTATTATTTCATAATCGTCCGCCGGATTTTTAGGCCTTGCGGCTTTCGGCAGAAGCACAAAACCGATTCCAAGAATAATAACGCCTAGGGCGCCATACAGCCATATTGATGAAGATTTTTCAGTGTCCTTTTCTACCGGCTGACTGATTTTGTCAACACTGCCGGGCTCGTTAAACGCTTCCGCCACAGCGGCGACTTGGGACGAAAGCGGAGGCTCTACGGTTGCCGCAATTGTGTGCGATGTTTTTTCACTGGATAGAACAGGAGGAGAGGTCGCCGGCACTCCATCATTGACTGAAGCTTGGGCTTTTAGAGCAGGGGCCGCCGCTATCGGGGCGGCAGGAGGTTGATAGGCAATGACGCCGTTGGGATAAAGTAATGCCACGTCCTGCGGGTTGAGATTTAATCCGGTCACCGCCGAAGACAGGGGTAGAGTGCCGTGCGCCAGAATTTTTGTGTTCTTAGGCAGGGTAAAAAATTGATTGCCGCTCCGGAGCCGCCACCATGACAGGTCAAGTTCTTGGTTGGAATTATTGGAGAGCTCAACCTTGCCATCGGGGCCGGAGACAATACCGCTCATGACGATATCGGCCGGAATAATCTTCATTCGCAGACGGCTTGAGGTATTGAATTTACCCGAAGACACATCAAGGATAACCACATAATCTCCGGGAAAATTATAGGCGTGGAAGACGGCCTCCCCCTCCTTGGTCGCCCCGTCACCAAAGTTCCAAACATAACGAGGGTTTTCAAGGGGTTTATTTTCAAGTCCGACAGCTTCACCTTTCAAAATAATGTCAGCACCGGCAATGGCAGTGGTCGGCCCGACAATTCTAGAAAAAATTTGCGGGTCAATGGGCCAATTTGAATTGTTATTGTAAGAAATTGAAACGCTGTTTTCGGTGGAAGGAGTAGCATTATCGGTCGTAGTGGCAGATACACTCACGGTCTGACTTGAAGAAGTGGCTGAACTGCCAGTGCCGCTTCCGCTTGGATTGGCAAGCCCGGGGGTGGGGAAGAGAGCTCTCCAAATCGAGCCGACCCTCTGAAGTGAATTGCCGTCACCCGAAGCGCCGGTTGATGAAGCATATGTCACTTGGTCAACTATCGTCGTAGTACTGCTTTTTAGACCAATAGTTTCTCCCGTATTACTTAAAGAAAAACTGCTGTCAAAAATCGTGCCGGAAAACCCCGGCCAATCGAGAAGGAATTTGCTCGGGTCGTCAACAATAATAGCGAACCCGCCTGAAGGTATGGAGAGAGAGCCTTGAAAGAGCGACAAACTGTGATTGGTGTTGGCTTCAAAAAATTTCCACGTTGATGTGGCAACTGTTGCGGCAGCGTTTCCGGTGTTCATGATTTCAACCCATTCCCGCCCCGTGTCGGTGCCGGTCAGGTCGTACATAATTTCGTTGAAAACTACCTGCGCCGACACCGGCTGGCTTAAGAAAAAACTGGCCAACACCATGATGCCGATGGTTTTATGTACGCGCATCTTTATCAACATTAAGCAGTTTACGCAACACCTCTTCCGGAATTTCCTTGGGCTTCGTTTGCTCAGAAGGTGGCACGACCTGCGCCGGTCCGGGTTCTCTAGGCCTGGTGTCTTTAGGTTCTTCCCCCCGAGGCAAGGGCGAGTGCGTCTGCCCGCCCAAATTTTGTCGGACAAAATTTGGGCGGGCCTGCCCCGCCTCTTTGTCTTTGAGCAGAGCGCCGAGAGCCTTCCGAAGTTCAGTGAGATTTTCCTGGCCGGGAGTTTTGGCTTTTTTGAAGGGGTCATTCGGCTTAAGTTGGGCCAAAGAAATCGGCGGCGCTGTCGGGGTTGAGAGCGGAGTTTTAGAGACTGGTTTGCGGGCTTCAAAAACGGGAGCGGCAGGAGCGCTTGAATGCGTTGGTTTCTGAGAGAAAGTGCGAAACGTGACTTTGGCGGGCACCGGAGTCGTAATTGGCATTGACATTGGCGGCGACTCCGCTTTTTTTATGGCTGTTTTGTCGGCTGGCTTGGCAGTAAGGGGAATAAGCGGCTGATGCCAGAGCTTGATTGTTTCTTCAACTTTGGCTCGCGTCGCGCCGAAAGTTTTGCGAGACGAATCTATGATTTGCTCGCGCAGAGAAGGAGCCGTGCGCTCAATCGGCGGCAAGGTCGTGGCGGAAAAAGGGGCGGAGCCAACGCCGTCAATCATCAGTTTGAGATAAACTTGATAAATACCGAGGTTGACCAAATCTTCAATGGTAAATTGGGGCGCGAATTCCTTTTCCAGAACCTCGGCATCGTACGCTCCGACCCGAAAAGTCACCATGGTGCCCACGTTACCGAACACGGCATCACGAACTTCCTCCTCCATCTGCTCTATATACTGATGCGTGATTGTAAGATTGAGTTTATACTTGCGGGCTTCAGAAAGAATATCGGCAAAACTTTTGTTGGCGAAAGATTGGAACTCGTCAACGTAAAGATAAAAATTCGGCAGTTTGTTAAGCTCGGCCTCGGACGCGTCGGCCCGAGACATGGCCGCCAAATAAATTTTGGTAATGAGCATTGAACCTAAAAGGTTCGCGTTGCCTTCCCCCACCCGCCCTTTTGAAAGGTTGATAATAAAAATCTTTTTCTCATCCATGATTTTCCGTATGTCAAAACTTGAGGTAGGCTGGCCGATAATGTTTCGGATGAGCGGGTTTGAAGTGAACTGGCCGACTTTGTTTTGGATGGCCGGCGTGGCTTCTGCCGCATACTTGTCGGTATATTTGCCGAACTCATCCACCCAAAAAGAGCGCACCGAAGGGTCTTTGACGTTTTCCACCACCCTTTTTCGGTACTCTTTATCAGAGAGCATGCGGTTGATGCCCAAAAGCGTTGAGCCTGGATATTCAAGAAGAGCTAAAAGAGTATTATTCAAAATGTAGGCCATTCGGGCAGACCACATGTCTTCCCATATTTTCTCAAATGTCGACATCAAGCCGTTGACCACCAGATGTCGCTTATCGACGCCAACATCTTCCATAACGTTAAAAGAAATCGGGTATTCCATATCAAACGGCGCGAAATAGAGGACATCTTTAATTCTGTTTTCCGGAACATACTCCAAAAGCTTCTCCGCTGTGCCTCCGTGCGGGTCAACAAAAGCGATACCCTCGCCGTTGCGAATATCCTGAATGGCCATGTTTTCAAGAAGGGTGGATTTGCCCATGCCGGTTTTCCCAATCACATACATGTGCCGGGAACGGTCTCTGCGCTTGATGCCGAAGGGCACTCTTCTGTTGCGCGAGTCGGTCTGGGCGAAATAGGTGACTTTGTTGTCTTCTTGAATCATTGGAAAAAATTATACCACTCAAAGCGGTATAAAAAAAGCGCGACTGACGCCGCGCTGTGCATGAATTCCAAACTGAAAAATCAATTAAATCGGTGCCCCGTTAGGTTGCGAAAGCAAACTCCGCGCCTGGTTTTGGTAAGGACAACCTCAACAAAGAGACCACCCGCGACAATTTACGCCGAGAAATCGGGATGATGCGCCGGAGGCTCTTAAGCAGTTTATTAAACGCCTCTGGCACTTCCAGCCACTTGAGAGCGGCGTCCTTGACGACTAGAACAATCCGGAAGGTGAGGGAAAATCCGGTTTCGCCGATGACGAGCCATGCATGGGCCAACCTCTTGAGGTCCTCGCCCACCTCCTCCAAATTACCGAGGGCAAACGACTTCACCGTTGCCCACGCCAACCGCCGAGTCATTCTCTTGCCAAAGCTCTCGGCAAGAACCCGGCGCCGCTCTCTGGTGAGATTTTGCCGTCTGGCAAACACAAACACCGCCTCTTTTTGGAGTTCTGTATTTAGCATAATGCAACCCTTATTTTATTTGATTTTTTTAGACCTCTGCCAATGAGGAAACAAGCATTTCCATTTTCATCAGCACCCTGGATTGATAGTCTATACCTGCTGTTTCTTATTGTCAAACAAAAAAGTGGACAAGAAAAGTTTCATTTAATCCGAAAGCAGAGCCTCTTTCGTATATCTATTGCCTGCATTCCAGAGCATCCAACTGTCAAGGCCGGAATCGTAAACGGCCTGAATCTGTTTATCCACCATGGCGGCGGTATAAACCGCCCCTAGGTTAAAATCCTGCAGCCACGGCCGAAGTTTCAGCCGGGAAAAACTTTCTTTGGGATAGAGGGGCGGCGTAGTTGAAGCAAGCGCCGTGACGCCTTCAAGGGCGACAAGTGTGGTCGTGGCAATGGCACGCTTGACCGCCGAATCCATGGAAAACTTTACCACTTCATAAGGTTTGGCGGCGGGGTTAGCGAAACCCATAAAAGTCGGCGGGTAATGCGAAGGGTAGACCATCGGCGCGACGTAATCAAAGTACGGCAGAGCGTTTTCAAGCACTTGGCCGATATTTAAATCATCAGTGTTAGTGGTCGTCATGCCGAAGAGGTCAACGGAAAGGACGGCTCCCGTCGGTTTCAAATTATTTCTAAGGTACGCGAAAAAGTCCCGAAGCACCTGCGACTTTGGTTTGTTGCCGCTCCACGGAAAGGCAATGTCCTTCATGTTGCCGTCTGAAGGAAAGCGGACATAATCAAAATTAAGCTCGTCAAAGCCGAGCGCGTAGGATTCTTTGCCGATTGAAACAGTGTAAGCCCACACGTCCTGAGAGCCCGGGTCGGTAAAACTAAGCCCTTTATAATCCTTCCAGATGCCGCCGTCGCTTTTGCGTTTGACCGCGAGCTCGGGACGCCCCTTCACCAGATGCGGGTCCTGGAAAACCGTAATGCGGCCAATGACGTAAATGCCCTTCTGGTGAAGCGACTCCAAAAACTGTCGCATATCAGGCGCGAAACAGCGCTTTGACAGAGCACCCTTAAGAGCCGCATCTTCCGGTATAAATGAAAGCGTGCCGCTGAAATCCTTGATATCAATCACGACGCTGTTTATTTCGGTCTTCTCGATGAGTTGTACCAAGCTGTCGCGAAATGAGGGCGTTCCAGCCACACAGCTCGTCATGTAAATGGCTTTGACAGGCGAGGGAGTGCCTCGGTGCATGGCAGATTCTTTCTTCAGAGGCGCTGAAACAACGACACTTGAAATCGCGTCTTCTCTGTAGCGCGCGGTAAACAAAAACGGAATAACAAAATAGGCCAGGGAAAAAACGCCGAGAATGAGAATCAAAAAAATAGACGCCTGCATACAAAAGCGGCGCGGGTTTCGGGCTATGAGACGAAAAAATCTAGACTGTCGGAGTTTGCTCATGGGTAGTATCAGGAGAAACGGGGAACTCTGTTCTCTCGGGGCTCTCCGTTAAATTGGCTAAATTAGACGTTGTCTTGTTTTCAACCAAAATCCCCTTTGGGGCATGAGATTTTTTGGGATTTCGCTTATTTTCCCCGCGAGATTGCCGCGCATATCGCACAGAAACAGTTATGCCGCACAACCACAGGCCTAAAACGACAAGAATGAAACTTTTCCACGCCGCGGGAAAGCCGAGTGCGGGCATAAGCACTAATGCGATGCCGATACCCAAAATTGTGTTGATGTGCCGCATACCGCAATTATACAGTAACTACAACAATAAAAGAAGCCCGCCCAAGTTTTTCTCCTGAAAAATTTGGGCGGGCGGGCCTACAAAAAGTGCGCTCAAAATGCTATACTGTTTATAGAAAACATTAAACCTCTATGAATGCTCATTTTTTCATTGGCGCGATCGCAGCTGTTGTTGCCGTTGCACTCTGGTGGTTTCTCTACCGCGTATACAAACGCATCGCACGCCGTTGCCGAAAAAAGGACTGCGGCCGCACTGGCGTTAAGCGAGTTTGTAAGATATTGCTTCCGCCTGATGAAGTGGTCTTACATAAAAGCCCCGAAGGTAAATGGCGCTGGTTCATAAGACGTCCAATCAAGCTCACCTTCACTGTATGTAAATGCGGTTGGGTCGAGTTGGTAAAGATTGACACTGACCCTATATCACTGTGGCATGCATTATGGGTAAAACGCTTCCATAAGGAGCAATACTACCTCGAAGACCAAATGCTGGTCGAAGCGGCTCAACGTAAACTCCGACAGCTCTATCTGGGAGGCAGGCATACCAATCTTGATGCTCAAGCGAGCGATACGCCGCCTCTATCATTAGCTTCTTTATTCCGTGATTCTCTCGAAGAAGTTTCAGACATTATTGAGAAAATATAGCGGAGGTCTGCAACGCAAGGCGTGCCACTCGGTGTGGCGCGCTTTTTTTTGGTATAGCGTTCTTCATACTATTAGATTGGGCGAAACAAAACCACGTAGAGTTTAGTGTCTGTGAATTACGAAACTGGCTTGAAGCGGAGGGAAACTCCTGCCGCGCGCCCTGACCGGACTGCGGGCAAGCGGGAGGAGTTTCCCAGAGCGCCAGTTTCGTAATTCAAGGGTGTAGTGGTTTCGGGTTAAATATGTGATACCATTGCCACATGTCTGACTTACTTGCAAAAAAATGCCGCCCCTGCGAGCTCGGCGTTGGGAAATTGAGTCCTTCTGACATTGAAGCCTTTATGACCCATGTGCCGCTCTGGAGCGTAAAAAACAATCGCGAAATTTCTCGCCGCCTTAAATTCAAAAACTTCGCGGAAGCATTGGCGTTCGTCAACAAAGTCGGCGCGCTCGCCGAATCCGAAGGCCATCACCCTGACATTGAATTCGGCTGGGGCTATGTCGTCATTAAACTCTCCACCCACGCCATCGGCGGCCTCTCCGAAAACGATTTCATCCTGGCCGCGAAGGTAGATAAAATAGGCAAATAAATAAAATCCGATACCTTTTCAAAGTATCGGGGTGAGCGAAAACTATTTGTGTACAGTAAACTCTCTTTTTGACTTGCCTTCGGACCGAAAAAAGGACGCGATGTGTTTTACCCTCTCAACCACATCCACCCGCTCAAGCCGCAGGTCATCCCATGAATGACTTTTCTGTCTCGTAATCTCCTTGAACCTCTCGATGGCTTCTTTATCGCTTGATGCCGTAAAAGTGCCGCAGACAGTTTCGGGAACATCCCATCTGTCCGCATACACACGATATTTTTTACCCATAATTGTCCTAACTGTTTCCTATTTCTCTAGTCTGCAATCTGCCGAGAAAACTAACAAAAAATAACTTGTTTGTCAACGCTCTTTAACCATAACCACAAACTCCCCTCTTACCTTTTCTTCATTGGTTTTGAAAAACTCCAAAAGCTCGGCAGGAGTTCCGCTAACAACTTCCTCGTGAATCTTGGTCAGTTCTCGAGCAATAACAATTTTCCTCCCACTTGGAGGCCTCGCCTCCAAGTGGGTTTTGAGCGACTCAAGAGTTTTCAAAATTCGGTGAGGAGATTCGTAGAACACGGCCGTGCGTTTTGATTCGGCAATTTCTTTGAAAAGCGTTTCCCTGCCTTTCTTGTGCGGCAAAAATCCGAGAAAAAGAAAATCCGACGCCGGCACGCCGGCAACGGATAATGCAGCTGTGACAGCTGCTGGTCCCGGGATTACCTCGATTTTCACATCCGGCAAGATCTCTCGAATTTTTGAAACGAGAAGCGACCCGGGATCCGAAATCCCCGGCGTACCCGCGTCTGTAACCAACGCGACATTCTTTCCTTCCTCAAGCCAACTGATAACTTTTTCAGTCGCGATTCCGCTTCGTTGCTCGTTGTACGAAAAAAGCCGCTTCGCAATAATTTCATGCCGCTCAAGCAATCGTTTCGTCACCCGCGTATCCTCGCATAAAATAAAATCAACTTCTTTCAAAACGCGCAGCGCCCGAAGTGTCACATCCTCCAAATTCCCTATCGGTGTACCGACCACAAATAATGTACTCATATTTTGTGAAACATCCTTACAAACTCCAGTTTGTAAGGATGTTTGGCTATGTTCTAAATGTTTTTAATCAGAATATCGGCGACTTTATTGGTTTCCCCTGCTCCCATGGTTATGATAATGCCCTCTCCTCTCGCAAGCTCGACTGATTTTTTCGCCGCATCAGCAAAGGTGGACACAAAATGCGCGGATTGACCATTTTTCTTTATTTCAGCGACAACCATTTCGGCATTGATGCCGCCCGGATCAATTTCCCGCGCGGCATAAATCGACAAAACGATAATCTCATCCGCTTGTTTGAAACACCTGCCAAACCCCGCCAGATGGTCTTTGGTACGGCTATAGAGGTGCGGCTGAAATACCACCACGATTTTTTGCGAGGGATATAGCTCCTGCGCTCCCTGAAGTGTCGCTTCAATTTCGTGCGGATGGTGACCATAGTCATCGTAGACAAGAGCGCCGTTCTTTGACTTGCCGCGATACTCAAATCGCCGCCAGGTGCCGGAAAATTCCGCGAGCGACTTTAGTGCTTTTGCTTCCGGAATTTTAAGCACTTTCGCAACGGCCAGTGCGGCCTTGGCGTTTTGAATATTATGCCTGCCGGGAATCTTTAATTTAAATCCTTCAGGCAAAGGGAATGCGGCAAAATCATTTAGCAATACCCCGTCACTTGGAACTTTCGCCGCGAGCTCTGCGAAAGCGTTTTTGATATCGTTCAAATCTTTATAGTAATCCAGATGGTCTACGTCAATGTTCGTGATGACCAAAATCGTTGGATGTAAATTCAAAAACGACCGGCGATATTCGCATCCTTCCACCACGAGATACTTACTTTTTCCTGCCACAAAGTTCGTTCGGGTGGTCGGCGTTAGTCTGCGTCCAGTCTGTGTTATGTCTGCGCTTGGAAGCAAGAAGCTTCCAAGAATAACTGTTGGGTCAAACCCCGCGTCCATCAGAATTTTTGCCACCATGGCGGTGGTCGTGGTTTTGCCGTGAGTCCCTGTAATCGCAATGGTAAATTTCTCTTTTGAAATAATACCAAGCACTTCGGGGTAAGAAAGTGTGCGGATACCACGGCACTTAGCTTCAACAAGTTCGGGATTTTCAGCTGAGACAGCAATGGTGTAAATCACAAGGTCAGCGGCGGATGGGACATTTTCGGCGTGCTGGTTTAGAGACACCCGCGCGCCGAGTTTCTTCAATTCATCCGTCACCTCATTTTCCCCAAGGTCGGACCCGCTCACTGATTTGCCTTCCAGCAAAAACATCCGGGCGATGGCCGATGTGCCAATTCCGCCAATGCCGATTAAGTGAACCGCTTTAATCTTTGAAAAGTCAATCTGCATATACACATGCTACAGAAAAAAGCCCAGAAAAACAAACAAAAAGCCGGAAGCAAAGTTGCTTCCGGCTTGTACTAAAACTCAACGTTTTAGGCCGTGACCAGTTCACCCGGCCGAGGGGTGGTCGTTCCCTTGCGCTTGCCGTTGACCGAATTAGCGAGCTCCATGAGTTCGCGATCAGCTGGCGTTGATTTCGGTAGCGGCCGAGGGTCCCCGCAGGCAGTCCAGATTTCTTTGCCTTCGGCATCAGTGCCGTCGTACCTCTCACAGTGATTGATCCGCGTGCAGGGACTAGTACGGTATGGCTTGTCAGTACCGATGGGATCATTCAGCGTCCCACGAGGAAATTTTGACTGCAATTCTTCCATGGTGCCAGATTCCACCGCCTGATGCCGGCAAGTGCCGTTCATCACTTGACCCTTGAAGCGGTTTTCGCCCATAACCCGATAATACGGACGCATGGCAATTTCGTGTACAACTCTGTCCCAGAACCGCCGGTATCCCCAACGTAAGGCCTTCACCTTCTGACCGTTCCGCGGATGCCGATAATCGCGAATGAAAACAATTTTTTTGCTTTCCCTCTCCGGCCAAGCACCGCAGTTCTCATAAGACAACTCCGGCTTCGTCACGCCGGCAAGCACCTTTCGGCAGTTTTCCATGTGAACGAAAATTGTTTCCCCCGTATCGGTTTTGGCGAAACCGAATTGGTTTCTTGGGAAGAATGCGGTCATTTCCGCAAACTCCACCTTCACATCGTTTTGAGTTTTCATTTTATTTTTAAGTGTACGTTGCATAGCTAGTCTGAAACCCGTAATGGGTGCGGCAAGGCCGTGTTTCCTGCGTCAGGAAAGCCTCAAACTGCATATGCGTTGACTGCCATATAGGCTAGCATACTATTGACTAAATGTCAACAGTATTTTTTTACTGTGGGCACGGAGAGATTTGGTCACAATTCTCGGCTCGCCGCCACTCGCCTCGGTTACGACCCCGCCTCGTCTGTTTTGTCTACTGACAAAACGTGACTCCGGATTTCAAATCCCCACACAAGCTGAATTATCAGCTTGTTCTCGCCTCCTAAAATATATTCGTTTCGCTCATTATTTGTGGGCACGGAGAGATTTGAACTCTCAAGGGTTCCCCCATACGCTTCTGAGGCGTACGCGTATTCCAGTTCCGCCACGTGCCCAACTCCCACCCACTTCGACGCAGCTACGTCCACAACGAGGCGGACGGGTTGCCTTGAAACTATATACTACACAGCGTGCGCGTACCACGACTCGAATCTTACAGATTCAGTACCCCGATTGGCTCGCGAAGACGCTCGGCTCAATCGGCTTCGAGTCGTGGGCGAAAGCTCTCTCAGAGCTTTCTTTTGCCACCTCGTTCCACTCGGTGCGCGTACCACGACTCGAACGTGGGGCCTCGTCATTGCCTGCCCGACTTTGCCTTGACACTCTAATATACAGCGTGCGCGTACTAGGACTCGAACCTAGGACCTCGACATTATCAGTGTCGCGCTCTAACCACCTGAGCTATACGCGCACGCTACATACTATATTTTGCCACTAGAAACAATATAAACTTTTCAAAAATACTTGCAAAGTCAAGGCAGGCGGGTCAGTGACGCGCTCCCCGCCCGAAACGTACCGTTTCGGTACGAGCGGGTAACCACCTGAGCCCCGCCCGACTGAACGATTGTTTCAGTCGTTCGGGCGGGTATACGCGCAATTAGCTACAAGATAGCAAAAAATTATAGAAACGGCAACAAAAAAACGCCAAGGTAATGAGTCTTGGCGTTTGAAGCAAAATCTGGGAAAGCTACACCGCAAGCAAGTAACCGAACAAAAACCCCGCGGCCACCAAGGCAAGGTAGGCCACTATTGCGAGCGCCTTGCCCAAGCGTGACTCCCAAAAATGCCCCCACCAACCTACCCTGTGATTTTTCATTTTATTCCTTTTTCTGCGAGATGCAGCGCAACAGAACTCGCGAGAATAATGAAAAACAGGACCGCGAGCGCCACTTTGCCGACTTCCCTGGAACGCTTTTTTTCAAAACGCTTCCAGTACCTTGCCCGCCTTAATTTGTTTGCCATATTTTTCCTTGAAGGTTTATTGTTTCCAAACAACTAATCCTGTTTGTAGAGTAACATAACTGTACAAAATTGTCAAAGAAAACTGGGGAAAAGTAAAGCTGGTAAGCAAAAAACCGCTATATTGAGCGGTTTTTTGCGATTTATCCGCCGATGAGGCGGGTACCATCCTCTATTTTGTTCCGTTCACCCCTCGAGTTTTACTTAAGTAAAACTCGAGTATCGCCAGGAACCGCCTGGCCGGAGCTCCTATTTTTGATTAGAAGAGCTATCACCACATTTCGCTTGTGACGAAATAATCGACTCTATAAGCTTGTATCCGCCGAAGCGGAAGCAAACGTTGATTCAATTGAAATATTCCACGAGCAGCTTCCGCTACCCGTGCCTTGTTACGACTTAGTCTTTGTCACTGAATTTACCTTAGGCCCGCGCGAGGCGAGACTTCGGGTACTTCCAGCTCCCCTGACTTGACGGGCGGTGAGTACAAGACTTGAGAACGTATTCACCGCGGTGTGCTGACCCGCGATTACTAGCGATTCCGATTTCATGAGGTCAAGTTGCAGACCTCAATCCAAACTGGGGCCGCTTTTGTAACGATTAGCTCGGGCTTACGCCGTCGCAACGCGTTGTAGCGGCCATTGTTCCACGTGTGTAGCCCAGGGTATCAGAGGGCCATGCTGACCTGGCGTCATCCTCGCCTTCCTCCCTCCGCTTTGTTTGCGAACAAACAAAGCGGCGCGGACTATCGCGGACTTGACGCAGACCTACGCGGAAAACCCGACTTCGGATTCTGCGTTTTCTGCGTAAGTTCTGCGTTGTTCAGCGCCGCTTTGCGTTCTCACGCAAAGCGGAGGGCTGTCTCGCCTGACACTTGTAACAGGCAACGAGGGTTGCGTTCGTTACCCCACTTAAGGGAACAACTCAAGCCACGAACTGACGACGGCCATGCAGCACCTGTCTAGCCGTCCTTGTGAGACGACAAACGTTTCTGCTTGCCTTCGAC
>Ga0209515_10008126_pt1 | contig 12360 bp, 7 predicted proteins | sample Subgroupgradi54m_FD_187454 | JGI IMG/M metagenome (GOLD analysis project Ga0209515, IMG submission 187454) | Subsurface groundwater microbial communities from S. Glens Falls, New York, USA - GMW60B uncontaminated upgradient, 5.4 m (SPAdes)... ... | reverse complement strand
CGGCGTCCATGAGCGCCCGGGAGCGTTGGGCAAAGAGGCGGCCCTGGGGGCCTTGCGCCAATCTCTGGGCCTGGCGCACCAGCCTCAGAGCAGCCTCCGTATGGGCCCACTGGAGCTGGTGGACCCGGTTGCCCTGGCCCTTCCACAGGGGGTAGGAGTTGTTCTGGGCCAGGTCCTCCTGCGTGGTGCTCCATGACGAGGCACGCAGCGTCACCGCCGGCCCCGGCGGGAAGAGGTCTACGATCTCGCTCACCGTCGCCATGCGGGCGTGCTCTTGGAGGGGGCCCAGGGATTGAATGACGCGGCCCAAGAACTGCTCCTCCATCTGTCGGTGATGGTGCCCGAAGGTCTCCGCGTCCAGGGCGGTAATAACGTACCGGTCGCCATCCCCTTCCAGGGAGCGGAGGTGGTCCAGGAAGCCCGTGGCGTCCATGTCCTTGAAACTGATGCGGTTGCTCAGGATATCGTCCCGAAAGAGGACGGCCAACTGTTGCCCAGGCTGCTTCTTCGTGAAGGCGGGCGCCTGGTAGACCGATCGGTCAGGCCACGGCGCCTCCGGCGGGCAGGCGATGCCGCTGGCCAGGACCCACCGGTAGCCAGCCTGAAGGATGGGCGCCAGGGCCTCAGGGCTCAGGGCCAGCTCCGGCGGGAAAAAGCCCCTGGGGTGGTAGGCCTTCCCGAAGTATCGCCGGTTGGTGGCAGCGTTCAGCCGGACCTGACGCAGCGCCTCCTGGCGTGGGATGAGGGGCAGGATGGGATGGTGCTTGGCCGACCCCGTGAGCTCCACCTGACCCCTTTGGGCCAGCCTTCGGAACCCCGTGACAACATCGGCGAAGCCGCCATCTGAGAGCATCTCTGTGAGGACGCCGGCAAGGTTGGCCGTTATCCTGGCGTGGGGGTGCTGGCCCAGGACCTTTAGCAGGGGCCGGTAGGACTCCTCCACCACCCGGTGCAGCACGTCCAGGCTCTGGGTGGGAGGCTGGTAGAAGTGGAGGAGAAGCGCCCAGTAGATCATGAACCCCCAGGGCTTTGAAGAAAGACGATGGCAAGCGGCGGCAGGGTGAGACTCAAAGAGTAGGGGCGACCGTGGAAGGGGGTGGGTTGTGCCTCGACTCCTCCCAGGTTGCCCACGCCACTTCCCCCGTACTCCCCCGCGTCGCTGTTCAGTCGCTCCTGCCAGAAGCCCCCTCGCGGGACCCCAACGCGATAGTCGAAGCGGGGTACCGGGGTGAAGTTGCACAGGACGAGAATCACGGCGTCGGAGGACATCCCTTGGCGCAACAGGCTCAGGGTGCTCTGCTCCACGTCGTTGCAGTCCACCCACTCGAACCCCTGGGGGTCACAGTCCAGCTCGTGGAGGGCCGGCTCGCTTCGGTAGAGGCGATTCAGGTCCTGCACCCACCGCTGGACACCTGAGTGGGATGGCTCGTCCAAGAGGCTCCAATCCAGGCCCTCGTCGTGGGCCCACTCCCGCCCCTGGCCCATCTCTCCCCCCATGAACAGCAGCTTCTTCCCTGGCTGGGCGTACTGGTACCCCAGGAGGAGACGCAGGTTGGCGAACCGCTGCCAACGGTCTCCCGGCATCTGGGTCAGCAGGGAGCCCTTGCCGTAGACCACCTCGTCGTGAGACAGGGGAAGAAGGAAGTTCTCGGTGAAGGCGTACAGCATTCGGAAGGTCAGCTGGTTGTGGTGGTGCTTGCGATGGACAGGGTCTTTGCCCATGTAGGACAGGGTATCGTGCATCCAGCCCATGTCCCACTTGAGGCCAAAGCCCAGGCCGCCCACGTAGGTGGGCCGTGACACCATGGGCCAGGCGGTAGACTCCTCGGCGATGGTCTGCACATCGGGGAACTGCTGGTAGACCTCCTGGTTCAGCTGGCGCAAGAAGGCGATGGCATCCAGGTCCTCCCTCCCTCCGTATCGGTTAGGGGTCCACTCCCCTTCCTTCCGGGAGTAGTCCAGGTAGAGCATGGAGGCCACGGCGTCAACACGCAAGCCGTCCACGTGGTACTTGTCCAGCCAGAAGAGGGCGCTGCTGAGGAGGAAGCTGCGCACTTCGCTGCGGCTGTAGTTGAAGATCAGGGTGTTCCAGTCCGGGTGCCTCCGCTGGCGAGGGTCGGCGTGCTCGTACAGGTAGGAGCCGTCGAAGAAGCCCAGCCCGTGCTCGTCCTCCGGGAAGTGGGAGGGCACCCAGTCAAGGATCACGCCAATGCCGTGCTGGTGCAGGGCGTCCACCAGCGCCATGAACTCCTGGGGCGTCCCGTAGCGGCTGGTGGGTGCGAAGTACCCGGTGGTCTGGTAGCCCCAGGAGCCGTAGAAGGGGTGTTCCATGACGGGCAAGATCTCCACGTGGGTGAAGCCCATCTCTCCGAGGTACTCGGGCAGCTCGCGGGCCAGCTCCGGGTATGTCAGCGGGCGGCTGCCGTCGTCCGGCCTCCGGCGCCAAGAGCCCAGATGCGCCTCGTAGACGGCCATGGGGGCCTTCAGGGAGTTGCGGCGAGCGCGATGCGCCATCCACTCCCCGTCTCCCCAGGCATAGGCCATGTCCCACACGATGGAGGCGGTCTGGGGCGGGGCCTGGTGGTGGAAGGCAAGGGGGTCGGCCTTGTCCACCCGGTAGCCGCCGTAGCGAGAGACGATGTGGTACTTGTACACGGCGCCTGTCCCCACTCCATCGACAAACCCCTCCCAAATGCCCGAGCTGCCCCTGGGACGGAGAGGGTGGCTGGCCTTGTTCCAGCCGTTGAAGTCCCCTATGACAGAGACTGCCGTGGCGTTGGGGGCCCAGACGGCGAAATGGGCGCCCGCCGCTCCGTTGACCGTCAGCGGATGGGCTCCCAGCTTGTCGTACAGGCGGAAGTGGGTCCCTTCGTTAAAGAGGTAAAGGTCCTCCTCCGTCAGAAGGGTCGCCTCAGGGGTAAGGGGGGCTGGCATGGTGAGTCTATCCCACAGTTGGCTGCGACACCGCCCCCTGAAGGGGGCGGCATGATGCCCCCGCCTTCAGGCGGGGGTGGAGAATTGATTCTAGGACGCCTTGGTGGACGCGCTAATTGGAGCCGAGCACCCCGGCCACGGCCAGTCGCCGTGTCCTGTGCTCCACGGTGCTGCCGCTGGACACAAGGGTTCCGGGGGGGAAGTCTTCGGCGGTGACCTCGGGCATGATCTTGCAGTTGCGCCCGATGTGCACCCCTGGCGGCACCACTGCCCGCTTGCCGACCAGGGTGATGCCACAGGAGAGGTGCTCAGGCTCGTCGCCGTTGGGGGAGTAGTCGTCCCCGTAGCCGACCCTGGCGCCCTCTCCCACCACCACCTCCTTGTCCACCACCGAGTAGTGGATGAACGCTCCCTTTCGGATGACCACATCGTCGAAGAGGATGGAGTCCTCCACCACAGCCCCCTCCTCCACCACGACGCCTGGAGACAGCACCGAGCGGCGCACGGTACCCTGGATGCGACACCCGCTGGAGAGAAGGCTGAGCCGCACCATCGCTTCTGGGCCTATCATGGCTGGAGGTCCGTCCTGATGGTGTGTCAGGACGCCCTGCTCGCCGCCGTTCAGTTCAAAGGGGGGCACATCCTGGAGGAACTCCATATTGGCCTTCCAGTAGGCCTCGATGGTCCCCACGTCCCTCCAGTAGCCGTGGAAACGATAGCCGTAGACCGCGTACCTCTCCATCATGGCGGGGATGACATCGCGTCCAAAATCGTGGCTGGAGGTCCTGGTGTGGGCGTCCACCTCAAGGACCTCCTTGAGCACCCGGGGCGAGAAGACGTAGATCCCCATGGAGGCCAGGCGGCTGACTGGGTGGGGCGCCTTCTCCTGGAACCCCATCACCCGGCTGTCCTCGTCCAGCACCAGGGTGCCAAAGCGGGAGGCCTCCTCCCAGGGCACCTCCACCACGCCGATGGTGACGTCGGCTCCCATGACCCGATGGAAGTTCATCATCTCGTTGTACCGCATCTTGTAAATGTGGTCCCCCGCCAGGATCAGGACATCCTCGGCGGGCCTCTCTTTGAGGAAGTCCAGGTTTTGGTACACCGCGTCAGCCGTGCCCTTATACCAACCGCCAAGGCCGCGACGGGCCCTGTGAGGTTGGAGGATGGCAAGGCCGCCGCGTTTCCGGTCCAGGCCCCAGGGAGCGCCGAGGCCCATGTGCTCCATCAGAGACCTGGGGTTGTACTGGGTAAGCACTCCCACGCGGGAGACACCGGAGCCGACGCAGTTGCTGAGGGTGAAGTCAATAATGCGGTACTTTCCACAAAAAAGAACGGCAGGCTTCGCCCGCTCCTCCGCGAGGATGCTCAGGCGGGCGCTTTCTCCTCCCGCCAAGATGAGGGCCAGCACCCCGTCCATGTCACCCCCGACACCTTTGTGGAAAACCCTTCGCTTCCATTCTAACCCACCAGCAGGCCCTTGGCCTAGCCCACAATGCGACGGGCTTAGCTGTGCAGGCGCCGGAACTCGCTCACCAGGAGGGGGCTCGGCTCCGTCCCATTCACCTTGGCCAGGCGCTCCTCCCTCGGCCCTTCCGAGTACCACCGGCGGATGATTTCGGCGGTGGTCTCCGGAAGGGTGTCGATAACGTTCACGTCGAAGCCCAGCTCCGCCCCCGCCTTGTCTATGGGCAAACGGGAGCGGCGAGGGAGTATGTGCATATGCCAGCGGTAGTACTTGCGGGCGTCCTCCATGTCGTGGAAGGGGGCCATGTGGGTAATGATGTTCAGGTCCGTCACGCCCAGGTAGAAGAAAAGGGCGGGGAAGATGCCCAGAGCGGGTCGGACCAATCGCTTCCGCTCCGACGGGGTGGTCTGGATGATGTGGGCCACCTCTTCGTTGGGAAACACGATGACCTCATGGGGAGTGGTGGGGGCGAAGGCCGCCGCGACGAACATATCGTCGTCGTGGATCACCCGGACCCCCCGTTGCCGCTCCTCCTCCCGGTAGAGGTCAAAAGGGTTCACTCCGTGCCGCTCCCAGAGGGCCTTGCACAGGTCGAGCTCCCGGCTCTGGCGCGGGTCCAGGACGTTGGTGATGCTCTTGCGTTGGGAGTGGGGGTGCTGTTGAGAAGCGCCGGCGAAGGGCCCCCAGTTGGTGAAGTCCATGAAGCCGATGACCTCCGGGTCCGCGGCGCAGCGGAGGGCGAGGTCGTAGGAGGACTCCACCATGGACTCCAGGTCTTCAAAGTAAAGCTGCGAGAGGAGCAGCTTGTGCTGACCAAAGGGCGGGTAGATCGTGATCCAGTCGTACTTCTCCCAGGGGAACAGGTTGGGGACCGAGACGCAGCCAGAGGCGTGGTGGATGCGCGCCTTCGGCGTCGTGTCTTCATAGTGGCAGAAGGCGCATTGGCTCACCGGACGTATGTTGAGGTCGGCAGCGATGCCGATGGACCGGGCGGCCCTCAGAAGCGAGATCTTGGTGACCGCCCCCGAGAGGGGGTCGACCCTGGTCTCAAAGGCCACCCGTAACACCTGCCCGTCCACTTCAAAGGGAAGGGTCTCTTCGCGGTGTTGCTTGAGAAGCGGTTCTGTTGAGGTCGCCATTCTCACCTCGACGGTCAATTTAGGCCATCCTATTCCTTTCCCGCGTTGTGCGCAAGCTGCGCTCCCTCGGGTTGAATCCCGTGCGGTGGGGCAAAGAGTCCCATCCTTCTCTTGGGATGCGGCGGGCCACTCCGTTATACTGGGGCATGAGCAGGGTGTCCCCGAAAAAGGGCCCACGCTGTCATTGCGAGGAGTCCCGATCCCGCTCAGGCGGGAGGGCGACGAAGCAATTTGGCGGTAGGGGGGCCAGCCCCTCTCCGGATTGCCACGCCCCGATTTCATCGGGGCTCGCAATGACATTTGCGGCGCACTTCGGATGCAGACCGCTAGCGACCTATCAAGGACGGTGGAGAGGAGGACCGCATGACCGCTTCGCGCCCCTCAAGGCGGCAGGTGGGCACTGGGACAAGGCCAAGGGCTGCGAAACCGGTGACGAGGCGCAGGGCCACGCGTCCGGCGACTCGGCCGGGGCTCCACGTGGCCATGGTGGCGCCCGAGATCGCCCCCTTCGCCAGGACCGGCGGCCTTGGCGATGTGCTGGGCGCACTGCCGCAAGCTCTGGAGGGGCTGGGGGCGCGGGTCTCTCTCATCATGCCCGCCTACCGCACCACCCTTCAAGGGGGTCATCGGCTGGAGGATACGGACCTTCGCCTGCAAATTCCGGTCTCCAACCGGGTTGAGGAGGCAGCGCTTTGGCGAGGAACTGTCGGGAAGGCCATCACCCTCAACCTCATTCGCGCCGACAGCTATTTCGGTCGAGACCACCTCTATGGCGGCCCCGATGGAGACTACCCTGACAACGCCGAGCGGTTTGTCTTCCTCTGTCGGGCGGCGCTTGAAACCCTTCGGCGCGACCCTCCTCACATCCTTCACGCCCACGACTGGCAATCGGCCCTGGCCATCGCCCTCCTGAAGGCCGATGCGCAACGCTACCCGGAGCTGGCGGCCACCAAGACTGTCCTTACCGTCCACAACGCCGGCTACCAGGGGATCTTCTGGCACCTGGACTGGCACCTGTTGGACCTGGACTGGAGCTGGTTCACCCCCAAGTACCTTGAGTTCTTCGGCAAGATCAACCTCCTTAAAGGCGGGCTCGTCTTCGCCGACGCCGTTACCACCGTCAGCCCCACCTACGCCGAGGAGCTCAAGACGCCCGAGCAGGGGTCCGGCTTGGAGGGGGTCTTCCAGGAGCGGGCCGCCGACCTCTATGGAATCCTCAACGGCGCTGACTACGATGTCTGGAGCCCAGAGGCCGACGCCCACATCGCGCAGCAGTACGGGCCCAACAGCCTGGCGGGGAAGCTGGCGTGCAAGACAGACCTCCAGCGGAGCTTTGGCCTCCGGGAGGACCCTCGGGTCCCCGTGGTCGGGATGGTGACGCGCCTGGCGGCCCAAAAGGGCATGGACCTCCTGGAGGAAACCCTCGGCTCCTTGCTCTCCCGCGACCTTCAGTTCGTGCTGCTGGGCACCGGAGAGCGGAGGTACATGGAGTTCTTTGAGGTACTCCAGGCTCGGTATCCTGGGAAGGTGGGTGTTCGATTGGCCTTCGACGACGGGGTGGCCCACAAGATCACAGCGGGGGCGGACATCTTCCTCATGCCTTCCCGCTACGAACCCGGGGGCCTGAGCCAGATCTACAGCATGAAATACGGGACCATCCCGGTGGTCCGTGCCACGGGCGGCCTGAAGGATACCGTGGAGGAGTTCGACCCGGCGAGCGGCAAGGGGAATGGGTTCCTCTTCGGGCCCTACGAAGGCATGGCCTTCCTGCAGGCCGTGGACCGCGCCCTCTCCCTGTTCCACCGCGAGGAGGAGTGGGCCAGGGTGATGCAGAATGCCATGGCGGCCGACTTCACCTGGGGCCGGTCGGCTCGGGCCTACCTGGACCTGTATCAAAAGCTCCTGGCTGGCTAGCGCTTAGACGCATTGTTCGCCAAGGAAACTCATGCCGGGCTGTCATTGCGAGGCCTGACGAAGGAGGGCCGTGGCAATCTGGGGTGGAGATCCCCTCTCCCCGCCAGATTGCTTCGTCGCCCTCCCGCCTGAGCGGGATCGGGACTCCTCGCAATGACAGTTTGGTCCTTTTCCGGAGACACCACACTGCTTTCACACGTAGGGGCGAGGCATGCCTCGCCCCTACCTTCGCCTCCCACCCCAGCGCTTGCCGTCAAGCACGCCCTGGCCCTGGCTTCCCTTCTCTCAAAAGATGCCGTATTATAGGGTGCCAGTGCGTCGGTCGCCAGCGCTTGCACACGACACCACAAGGAGACCGACCCAGGAGGCAAGAATGGACATCCTCTGGATTACTCCCATAGCGGGCATCGTGGCTATCCTCTTCGCCGCCTACCTTGCCCGGGACGTCCTCGGAAGGGACAAGGGCTCGGCCCAGATGCAGGACATCGCAGACCGTATCCTTGTAGGGGCAAAGGCCTTCATCAGTCGCCAGTACCGCACCATCGCCCTCCTGGCGCTGGTCGCCGCCGTCGGCATTGCCATCCTCCTCGCCCTGGTCACAAAGATCCCGCCGGATATCAATCACAGCTTCCCGAATGGTGTTGATAACGCTGGAGACTCCGCTGACAAGATCGGTCTGGCCTGGCGCACCGCCGTCGCCTTCCTCGTTGGCGCCATCTGCTCCGGCGTTGCAGGGATCGTTGGCATGTACGTCGCGGTCAAAGCCAACCTGCGCACCGCTGCCGCCGCAACCAGGGGCCTTGGCCCTGCCGTCCAGACCGCCCTGCGCGGCGGCGCTGTCTCGGGCTTCCTTATCGTCGCCCTCAGCCTGCTGGGGGTGACAGCCATCTTTTACGCCTACGATGGCTACAATAATCCTGACCTGGCCCCCTTTCTTATCGTAGGTTTTGGCTTCGGCGCCAGTTTCGTTGCCCTCTTCTCTCAGCTTGGCGGCGGCATCTACACGAAGGCCGCCGACATGGGCGCAGACCTGGTGGGCAAGGTAGAGGCTGGCATCCCCGAAGATGACGCCCGCAACCCAGCTGTCATCGCCGACCTTGTTGGCGACAACGTTGGCGACTGCGCAGGCCGCGGCGCCGACCTCTTTGAATCCACCGCCGCCGAGAACATCGGCGCAATGATCCTGGGCGTCATCATCTATCTCGCCATCAAAGACATCGATGGCATCCCTCACCCTGAGTACTTCGTGCTCTTCCCGTTGGTCGTCCGCTCCTTCGGCGTCTTCGCCACCGCCATAGGCGTCCTCTCCGTGGCTTCTCCCATCCCCTTCTTCAGGTTGAAAGAAGAGGACGATCCCATGGGCGCCTTGAACAAGGGCTACTTCCTCGCTGTTATCCTCGCCGTGGGCTTCCTGGCCCTCGCCACCTACATGATGCTTGGCCAGGGCGGTATTCAGTGGCAGTACTACTTCTATGCTGGCCTGGTGGGCATAGCCACCAGCGTCGCCTTCGTGTTTATCACCCAGTACTACACCGAGTTCAAGTACCGCCCGGTGAGGGACATCGCCAACGCGGCAAAGACCGGCCCTGCCACCAGCGCCGTCATGGGCGTCTCCGTGGGCTTTGAGTCCACCTTCTCCACCGCCTTCGTCATCGGCGCGGCTCTCTTGGCCTCCTTCTGGCTCGGCCAGCACGCCTTCGTAGGCACAGGCTTCGACGTCAGCGATACTCGCGCCGGCCTCTTTGGCACCGCCGTCGCCACCATGGGCATGCTCATGACCGCCGCTTACATCCTGGCTATGGACACCTTCGGCCCCATCACCGACAACGCCAACGGCATCATCGAGATGTCCGGCAACGTGGGAGATGTCCGCAGGGTCACCGACCGCTTGGACGCCGTCGGCAACACCACAAAAGCCCTCACCAAGGGCTACGCCGTCGGCTCCGCCGGCCTCGCCGCCTTCCTGCTCTTCTTTGCCTATTTGGACGAGGTGACCAATGTCACCGGCCAGGTAATAGAGGTCATCAACCTGGCCGACGTCAAGGTCTTCGTCGGCGCACTCATGGGCGCAATGCTCGCTTTCCTCTTCAGCGCCCTGGCGATCCGCGCCGTCTCCAAGACCGCCGGCGCTGTCATTGAAGAGGTGCGCCGCCAGTTCCACTCCGACCCCAGGATCATGACAGGTGAGGTCCAACCCGACTACGCACGCTGCGTGGACATCACCGCGCGCGCTGGCCTGCGTGAGATGGTCCTCCCCGGCGTTGTTGCCGTGGCAGTCCCCGTTATCGTTGGCGTCGTCCTTCGACACGAGGCAATGGGCGCATTCCTCATGGTAGGCACCATCAGCGGCATCCTGCTGGCCACCGTGCTCAACAACTCCGGCGGCGCATGGGACAACGCCAAGAAGTTTGTTGAGTCCGGCGCAATGAGGGACGAAAACGGCCAGGTAGTCATGAAGGGTTCTCAGATCCACGCCGCCGCCGTCGTCGGCGACACCATTGGCGACCCCTTCAAGGACACGGCGGGGCCCTCGCTCCACGTCCTGGTGAAGCTCCTCGCCACCATCACCCTGGTCCTGGCGCCCATCTTCATCTAGCCTCCGCGACATTGACCAGGCGTAATTGTAGGGGCGTAGCATGCTACGCCCCTACTTGGCCGCACGGCACGGGCATCCCTTGCGAGGAGGACGAGGGTGGTAGAGCAGAGGACACGGTGGCTCCTTCCCATCGCGACGGTGTTCATCGCGTCCCTGTTAACGGCCAACATCATCGCCGTCAAGCTTGTGGACTTCCGCTGGGCCATCCTTCCAGCGGCCATCATCGTCTTCCCCATCAGCTACATCGTAGGCGACGTGCTCACGGAGGTGTACGGATATGCCGTCGCCCGCCGCGTCATCTGGCTGGGCTTCCTGGCCAACCTGATCCTGGTAGTGTTCGTGTACCTGGGGCAACTCCTGCCTGCCGCCTCCTTCTGGGACGGCCAACCGGCGTACGAGCGCATCCTGGGCTTCACCGGCAGGCTCCTTGGGGCCTCCTTCATCGCCTACCTCCTCGGCGAGTTCACCAACTCCTATGTCCTTGCCAAGCTCAAGGTCCGCACCCACGGGCGGTGGCTCTTCGTCCGCACCATCGGCTCCACTCTGGTAGGCCAGTTGGTGGACTCCACCGTGTTCATCACCCTGGCCTTCGCCGGCATCCTGCCGCCGGGGACCCTGGTGCCCACCCTCATCACCCAATGGTTGGTGAAGTGCGGCTACGAGGCGCTGGCGACCCCTATCACCTATCTGGTCGTGGGCTTTCTCAAGCGGAGCGAGGGCCTTGACCCCTACGACGAGCGGACCGATTTCAACCCCGTGTCCATTTCCCGCTAACCACCAAGGCTCAGCCCGGGTCCCGCACTACGGCAGGTGCTTGACAGCAAGCGCCAGGGTTTCACCCTGGACCGACGCCACGATGCGTGATTAAGGGCAAACGCCAGGTAAGGGCATCAGGAGGGTGCAGGGAGCAGAAGTGGACAATAAGCATACAAGGCCTGGGCCAGGTCTTGCCCAATTGTTTCTAGCGTACCTCCCGGTGTTGGCCGGTGCTCAGGAGTCCGTTAGCAAAACCCCTAGCTGGCCCAGCTTGGGGGGCACCGGAGCGAACAACGGGCCTGGAGGTCTCAGCCCCTCACCACGCGAATCGCCCTGGTGGTCCCAGGAGCGAGACCTGGCAGGCCGGTGGGCAACGGTGCGTATCGCTCCGGGAGGCTCTTCAGAAACGCCAGTAGCTCTTGCCGCGCCTCCGCATAGACCTCTTCACTACGCCACAGGGTCCACTTGGGCGGGGAGCCAACGACTTCATAGAGGCTCCTATAGTTCATGTCTTCCCTTCGCTGGTGGCCATCCGCATGGAGGACCATCACCAGCAGCGGCCCCACCAGGTCGCTCAGCACCCCTAACTTACGGTCCGCTGCCTCTGCCCGCTGTTCCACGCGTACCTTCAGCCCCTCCAACTCCCGAAGACATCGTTCCACCTGCCGCCCCAGGGCCTCAATCTTGCCATGCTGCTCCAATAGCACCACGACCTTGGTTTCCAAGTCCCTGACCCTGAGCCTGTAAGCCTCCCGCTCAGAGGAGGCCTGATCCAGACTCGTAGAAAGGGCCTCAACCCTCTCTGACAATTCAGGGAAGCCCCGATCCAGAAGATCGAGAAGGGCCAGGGGCGCATCCTCTTCAAAGAGATCGTCAACGCTAGGCCACGGCTCCTGTTCCTCTGGCCCAGCAGGTGCAGGATGGGTCTGAGCAGCTACCCGAACCAGCTCCTTGCCTTGATGGAGTGGTTTCTTGCGTAACTGCCGCTGTACTTTGTAGACCGTGGACGCCGCGAAACCCTCAGCGACAACCTCTCCGCTGGACCTTCCCTGGGCCAGTAGCTCCCTGATATCAGCCATAATTCCCTTGTTCTCCATAGAAGCTGCCCCCTTCTCCATATGGACTCTTCGTAACCACTGTCCTTACGGCAGGCTACTCCACCTAGAGAGTAACCCTTGAAAGCATTACACCTGGGCTTTGCACCTGTCAAATCTCCATAGAGAGGAGGGGAGTTCTACATATGGAGTATAGGTGGAGTAGAGTAGAGTGTATAGGGGGAGCAACGCTACGCTACGTGCAAAAAAGCACCTTCCTGTTAGCATGAAGCCCCTGCAAGAAAGCGTCTCGCTATTAGCATGATGCCCATGCAATCGAGGACCATCTACCCGTGGCCGTGGACAGGCGACCCTAGCCCTCTCCAGGCGGGGAGCCCTGGCACCCTAGCCACCAGGGGAGTAGAATGGGGCGGCAGGATCGCCCCTGCCGCAAGGGTCGGCGACTACCCAAAGCTGGTTTGGGCGAAAAAGTTGGGGTGACACAAGGGCTTCCTTCTG
>Ga0209515_10008125_pt1 | contig 12361 bp, 9 predicted proteins | sample Subgroupgradi54m_FD_187454 | JGI IMG/M metagenome (GOLD analysis project Ga0209515, IMG submission 187454) | Subsurface groundwater microbial communities from S. Glens Falls, New York, USA - GMW60B uncontaminated upgradient, 5.4 m (SPAdes)... ... | reverse complement strand
CGATTCCCTCTTCCGGCTCAAAAACTAAGGATTCACTTTGTCGTCCGGTTTTATCTCTTGAAGTTTAAAGGTGTCTTTAATGCGAGACTCAAGCTCTTCAATGCTGTGAAAGCCGGTTAATAACTCGTCATCTAGAACAAGCGCCGGAAGTTCGGTATCTTTTATCTTGTATATTTGAAGCAGTGCCTTGACTGCGGAGAGATCTATACTGTAGTCAAAAGAATAGACACGCAATTCCGGATATTTATCGCGGAGGCTCGAAAGCACTAAGCTCTCGCGCTCACACAGACTGCAATTCTCGGCTGTAGTGTAAAAATAAAGAATAAATGCGGATTTCACCTTGCAGCCGGCAGCAATTTTTTTCATCAAAAGATAATCTTTGATCTGCAGAAGAGAATAATATTTCTTCAGATAGGAAACTTCATCGGTGGAACCGAGATTTTCCTGCCCCCAAGTGAGTTTACGCCCGAGTTCATCTAGCTCGCCCGAGAGCACCGAACCAGAGACATTCTTGCAAGAAGATCCTGAGAGAAGGGCGAATTGCGTTTCACTTGAAAGAATATTAATCGCTATTTCATCCTGAATTAATTTTAATTGATCAATTTTTTTACTGCCGAAATAGTTGCTTAAATAACTGGCGGTCAAAAAGAGACTGAGAGTAACTAAAAAAACAATCAAATATTTTTTCCAGTCAATCATAGTATTTTCTTTATAACTTTATGAACTTTTAACTACTTCTTACCTCCAGGCCGGCTTCCTTTTTAAGATGGTATTAAAGACTGCATTCATAAGCCAGAAAGGAGCGATAATTCTAAAAAGTAAGAGGAAATAGAGCATATTGAAAGAAATGACCCACCTGCCTTCTGCCATTCGTCGGCCAAAAATTATCGCAAAAACCACTAAAGAATAAATAAAAATAACCAGAAAAACCGAAGAGTGTATGTCTAAAAAGAACAAATCAAAATTAATCGTTCTCCCAGTAAAATGCCATCCGACAGTATTCAAAACCACAAATTTTGAATAAAGAAAATCCCCTAAATCATAGACAATCTTGCCAAAGAGATAACTCACAATAAGGATAGAAACAATACCGGTGGGTAAAGTAAAGAAGGAAAAATTCCCATATTTTTTTCTAAAGAGAACACTATGGTAATCAATCGTATTATTAATAAAACCATAAATCCAGCGCAGTCTCTGTCTGTAAAGTTTCCTGACTGTCGTCGGCGTATTGGTATAAACATAAGCATCATTGCAGTGCTCTATCTTATAATCATTCTTTTGCATTCGATAAGCAATCTCCATGTCTTCGGTATTGTGTCCATGCCGATATGGGCCCAAGTCATCAAAAACTTTTTTCTTAAAGACGGTCAGTGGCCCCGGAGTTACATTGATGGCTCCTAAAAAGCCAAGCATTTTTTTGGTATAAACACCCATATAATATTCGGCATTTTGCGCGTCTTGAACAAGATTTTTTGGATTATGCACGGTCACGGACGGGGCGACAGCCATCACACTCTCATCCTTTTCAAAACAACTCATAATACGAACGAGGGACTCCGAATCCGCAAAAGAGTCAGCGTCCAGACCGCCAAAAAATTCAGTTTCGGTGTGTATAAGCCCTAGATTGAGCGCGGTATATTTTCCTCCATTTTCTTTTTGGAAAATTTTTATATTAGATTGATTCCGAAATCTGCGAATAATGTTCCAAGTTCCATCGGTAGAACCATCGTCGATTAAAAATATTTTCAACTTGTCTTTGGGATAATTTAAATCAAGAAGGGAACGAACTGTTTTGTAAATTGTTTTTTCTTCGTTAAAACTCGGCACCACGATTGTCACCGCCGGATAAGACCTAAGTTTTATTTTACCATTCCGAATAATTATCCTTTTTCTATTCTCTAAGAAAGTAACGAAGAAGAACACCTGCACATAGACAGAGAAAAAGATTAATATATAAAATATTACATCAAAAATTGACGCCATGCTATTTATACTTATTTAGTATAGCATTTCTGGCAAAAAAAGTAAACGAAGCAAAAAACAAATTACATACTTCCCATTTTGCTATCAGAACTGCCAGCTTGGCAGGTACTGCAATTTGCACAAGCAGCCATGCATTTTTTGCAATTACAACCAATAAGCTTCATCACAGCCGCGACGCCTACCAAGAGGTAAACAATCGCTTCAATGGTTGCCCAAGAACCCAAAACCATATGAACGACATTTAAATCACGACTCATAAGCATTCCCAAACCCACCAAACCCCAATTCAATCCCCCTACAATTAACAAAACCTGACAACTTTTGGAAGGCATACAGCCTCCCCATTTGTGACCACAACTTGAATTCATCATAAAGTTTTATCTCGCCCCGCCATGGCGGGGTAAATTAATATTAATACATCAAGTATAGCACTATTCTTTAGAAATGCTACAATAGACTAATTAACATTTAATCAAAAAGACCAATGGAAGAAAATAACCTCTCCGCCCAAGGCGGATCCGTCTCGGGCGGAGAAAATAGTCTTACAAATAAGAGCCAAAGCAGTCAGCAAATAGCCGGAGCTATTGTTATAGCCGGAATTATCGTAGCTGGAGCTATTCTCTTGCGAGGAAGCAACGCACCATCAGGAAATACGCCAACTTCTAATAATCTTGGAGGTGTACCGACTTCGCAAGGCAGACCTGTTTCACCGAGTGACCACATTATAGGAAACATGAATGCTAAGATAGTTATCGTGGAATACTCAGACCTGGAATGCCCTTATTGCAAAGTATTTCATAATACAATGCACCAAGTAATAACAAATAGTAACGGAAAAGTAGCGTGGGTCTACCGACATTACCCGATTCCCCAACTTCACCCAAAAGCTTTTCATGAAGCTGAAGCAACGGAATGCGCATGGGAACAAGGTGGGAGCGACGCTTTTTGGAGATATGCTGATAGGATTTTTGAGATCACTCCATCCAATAATGGTTTGGATGTAGCCGAGCTTCCAAAAATTGCAGAATACATCGGGCTCAATCTAGCCTCCTTTAATACTTGTCTTAATAGTGGAAAGTTTGCAACTAAAATTCAAGCTGATATAAACGACGGAGTAAAGGCTGGCGTAAATGGAACTCCTTCTTCTTTCATCATAGTCAAAGGTAAAGTTATCGACACCATCCCCGGCGCACAGCCGTATGAAGCGGTGATGCAAATGTTAAGTGGGATAAGATAAACATGGGAGAAAGTATATTCAGATCTGACCCTGCGTCAGTATTAGAAAAACAGAAGTGGGAAGATTTTTGGCATAAATTAATAGAAAAACTACGCGTAAAATACAAGGTTAAAGACTTACGCGATCTTGATTATGTAAAATACGATCTTAAAGTAGTCAGGGATGCGTTTGGCATAGATGGCATTCTAGAAAAGAGAATACTAGATATTGGATGTGGCTCCATGAGTGCTGATACGACGGGTATACTGAATATAAGATATCGGCCATTTGAACCATGGCTCTTCCGCGCTTTAAAAGAATGTGGGGCAAATCCTGTAGGAGTAGATATAGGTTCTCTAAGCGGTGAGGAATTTGAACACTACCAGCTAGACCTGTCACAAATTGGAGTATTAAACAGGTTTCCAGATCAATCGTTTGATGGAATCAACATGCGAGCCTTTTTAGATTCTCCTTTTTTAGCAAAAAGAAATTCGGATGGAGAAATAGATAAAATTAGATCGGAAATGTCTAGTCAAATTAAGAGATTATTAAAACCTAATGGTAAGTTATTAAATATTCAGAACGTCGGACGACAAGACATACGAGCTGAGTTAGGGTTATAGATAATTACAAATAACCAGCAATCCAGCAAGGACTACCACTATAGCCACGGCCGTGTCTATTATATCGTGTCAACCTGCCAGGTTGACATAGTCAGTAAATTCAAGAATATCATCTTTTTTCAATAGATCAACCACTTCCCTCTGGTAACTTTTTGGGTCTGTATCAAAAAGTTCATAAAAAAGTTCCTCATTAATAATAGGATAAAAATTGGACTTTTTCCCGAAATAATCCCGATAACTTGACCAAGTAAAATTTTTCAAAAAATCAACAACTTTTCCAATTTGCGTATTTTTAGATTTCCAAGACGGGAGAAGAGAAACAGGATTCAAGTCTATATAAAATGGAATATATAAATAGTGTTGATTTTTTTCTATCGGTATTATTTTGGCAGCATTTTGAAAGATATAGCCATTTCCCGAATTTTTAATATTAGAATACTTAGTATAAGCGTTGCCCATTCTCTTAGTAAATTCAACTATCCCACCTTCTACTTTTTCGTAAAGAAGTAAGTGGTAATGATTCGGCATTAAACTCCACTTAAGGACTTCGACTAATTTATGTTGCTCCGGTAAATTATCAAAAGGGTTTTTGTGATTTGTAATTCTCAAAGAGCCACTTTTGTTGTTAAGACGATATAAATTCAAAACAAAACGCAAACGGTCTTTATCGTCTAAAAATATATTATGTTTCTTTATTCCCCTGTTGCATACATGAGCCACTGTTCCAATCATAAGTATATCTTATTCCTTTTTACCAACATGTCAACCTGGCAGGTCGACATGTAGGTCGACATGTATTAGTCAAAATAGTTTTTCAGTCTTGAGATTTTATCATGCTGGCGAAGTTTTTCGTGAACTTTCGCTTCGATCTGGCGAATGCGCTCGCGAGTGACACCAAACTCTTCTCCTACCCGCTCGAGCGTATGCTGGATGCCGTCAAGAAGTCCGTAGCGCATTTCTAATATCTTACGCTCTTTCGGGTTGAGCTCACTTAAAACTTCTCGAATTTGGTCGGAGAGGATTCGGCGGGAAGATTCTTGGTCCGGACGCAAGATCTTATCGTCCGGGATAAAATTCTCCAGCGTGGATTTGTCATCATCATCCCCCACCGGCTGTTCGAGTGAGACTGTTTCTTGGGAAATATTTTCAATCACATGGATTTTTTCCACTGGGATGCCCATTTCAGTAGCAATTTCTTCTGCCAGTGGCTCACGGCCCAAGTCCTGACTAAGTCTCCTGTGTGTTTGTTTGTATTTAGAAATCGTTTCCACCATATGCACCGGTATGCGGATAGTTCGAGATTGGTCTGCAAGGGCACGAGTAATGGATTGACGGATCCACCAAGTCGCATAAGTAGAAAATTTATATCCCTTGGTCCAATCGAATTTCTCAACCGCCTTGAATAAGCCTAGGTTCCCCTCCTGAATCAAGTCAAGTAATGTTAAATTAGCGCTTCGTCCGACATATTTCTTGGCAATCGAAACCACTAAACGCAGATTGGCCCGAGCCAGCAGGTTCTTCGCTTCCAAATCCCCGTGCTCGATGCGTTTAGCCAGATCTTTTTCGTCACTGGCATGGATGAGTGGATACTGTCCTATTTCTTTCAGATACATTTGGATGGAGTCGTTGATGGTGGACTTATTTAAGTCTTTATCAGTCAAATCAACATCAAGGTTCAGCAAGTTCCCGCCTTCCAGCACATCAATCCCGGCAATGGCGAATTTCTCGTAGAGTTCGTCTAAAAAGAGAATATTATTTTCAATATCCGGAAAAGTTTTTAATATCTCGTCATAAGTGATAAATCCTCTTTTGCGTCCTTTCTCGATGAGCTCATTTGAAATACGAGCCAAGTTGTCTGCTTTTTTTTCAGAATAAGATACTTTATGGTTTTTCTTAATAACTTTTTTTCTTAAAGCTTTCTTTTTTATCTTTTTCACTCTCTTGTTTATCTTTTTCGCTTTTCTCGCTTTTATCTTTTTTATTTTATTTTTTCGTTTTATTTTTTTTCTCATGTTTTTGTTTATTTAATTCTTGTATTTCGACCAAAAGTTTTATTTCCTCGTCTTTGTTTTTGATCATACGAAGTTCTTGCATCTTTAGCAACAGCTCTTCATTGATATGCTCCAATTCTAAGTTTTCGAGCATTTCTTTAATATCTTTTTCAAGATTCTCACTACTGCCATAAAATACCTCTGCTTCAAAAATTAAATCACTAGCCGAGTCTTTATATTTCTCTGGTGCTTGGCCTAACAGCTTTAGAAGCTCCTTATTTTTTTTCCAAAGGGCAATCCCTAATAATTTACGCTCGATATAGTCCTTCCGATATAAAGTAACCAGATTTTCTTCAGCTTCCTCTATTTCTTTCTTTTCATATTTAAATTCTTGTTCAATTTTTTTCAGGTCGTCTTGCAGGGCGTTTTGCGAGATACCAGATGAGTCGCTTATTTTTTTTATGAAATGCATTTTTTCTATTGAGCTTTCTAAGGCATCCACGTAAGGCAAAATATTTTCTTTAATGAGTCTGCCTGCTTTGCGCGTGTCTTCTCCGCAATCTTTTAAAACTTTATCTAGAAGAAATTCTATGATGTGTTTGGAGTCTCTGATGGCGCTTTTCCATGCATCTGGACCCTCTTTTGAGATCAGATCTGCTGGGTCAACCATATCCGGAAGCTTTGCCACTTTCACATCCATCCCCAAGGATAAAGCAATCCTACCAGCTCTATTTGAAGCGTTAAAACCCGCTTTATCAGCATCAAAAGCTAAGACAATATTGGGGGAAAGACGGCGAACAACACCCAAATTAGTCACAATGTTTTCTTTGATATTTTCTTTGGAAACGGTGGCATCGGACAGTGCTGTGCCAGAAGTCGCTACTGTGTTTTTATACCCTGCTTGATGAGATAACACCAAATCCATCTGTCCTTCAACTAAAATAGAAAAATTATTCTTGCGAATAGAATCCTTAGCTTTATCTAAACCATAAAGTACTGCGTTTTTAGTGAAAATGGGTGTTTCGGGACTATTTAAATATTTCGCGCTCTTCCCATCATCTGTAAAAATTCTCCCCGAAAAAGCAATGACCCGTCCGCTTGAATCCGCAATCGGAAACATTATGCGTCCTCGGAATCTGTCGTAGTAACCTTTTTCTGTTTTTTTAACAAGACCGGCTTTTTCCATATCGCCGTCGGAGTAACCTTTTTTCTGTAAGTAAGAATAAAGCAGTCGCCAATCAAGAATGGCATATCCGATTCTAAAATCTTTTATACTTTTCTCTGTTAACCCGCGAGCTTTTAAATATTCTTGCACTTGTTTGTTCTCGGTAAGATTCTTTTCAAAATACAAAGTCGCTTCTTCCATCACCCTATAGAGTTTTTCTTTCTCGCTTTCAGCCTCCTTCCGGTCTTTACTATAAGCCTGAAGCGTCACTCCCGCCCTCTCGGCTAAAAGCCGGAGCGCACCCTTAAAATCAAGCCCTTCGAATTCTTCCACAAAAGTAAAGATGTCTCCCGAAGCTCCACAACCAAAACAATAATAACTTCCCCGGTCAGGCGAGACAAAAAAGGACGGCGTCTTTTCATTGTGAAACGGGCACTTCGCCTTTAGGTTCGTGCCTGTTCGCTCAAGCTTTATATAAGAAGAGACTACGTCTTCGATTGAAAGTCTCTCCTTAATTTGATCAACGGGAGAGTTCATAGATTTTAAATTATTTCTCTGATACAGAGTTACGTTTATTTACAAACCCAGTTCCGGCTGGAATTAATCTTCCAATTATAACATTTTCCTTGAGCCCTCGGAGAGAATCCACTCCACCTTTAATGGCGTTTTCGATCAGCACGCGGTTGGTGTTTTGGAAAGACGCAGCCGAGAGCCAAGATTTGGTGCGAAGTGACACTTCCGTAATACCGAGTACTACTGTTTCAGCCTTCGCTTCAGCTCCATTTTCTTTCGCCACTCTTTGATTTTCTTCGATGAATGCGGTATTTTCCACGATATCCCCGATAGAGAAATTAGTCTCGCCCGCGTCTTTTATCTTTCGGCGGGAGAACATCTGACGAATGATGATCTCTGTGTGCTTTCTGGAAATCGAGGCGCTTTGCAGTTCGTAAACTTTATTTATTTCTCGAATGATGTATTCTTCCACTAATTCTTTGCCTCCGTGTTTGAATATTTCTGCGATATCCGCAGAGCCGTCGGTCAAGAGGTCTCCTTTTTTCACTTTATCGCCTGCTTTCACCAGTGGCATTCGGCGAAAGGCCACGACATATTCTATCTCATTTTTTTTACCATCCAGTTTGGTGTCAGAAAGCACCGTAATTATTTTTTCTTTTATATTATCTTTACCGTCTTTGGCTGCAATAGACAATACTTCTCCATCTGTTTCGGAAATAATTGCCGGATTTTTAGGAATCCTTCTTTCAAAGATTTCTTCAACACGAGGCAGGCCCGTAGTGATGTCCGTCCCGGCCACGCCTCCGGCGTGGAAAGTTCGAAGGGTTAACTGGGTGCCCGGCTCGCCGATGGCTTGCGCGGCGATAATGCCGACAGCTTCTCCAAGCTCTACCAAGTGATTGCGCCCCAAGTCGAGTCCATAACAATTGACACAAAGTCCATGAACTGTTTTGCATGTAAGTGGAGAACGAACAAATACTTCCATAAAACCCGCACCTTCGATGTTATATGCTTCTTCCTTAGTAACTAAAAATCCTTTCTTGTAAATCACTTTACCCTCGGAGTCTTTCAAGTCACCTGCGAGCACTCTTCCCCTTATATTTTTTGAAAGGGGAATCTCCATTCCGGAAATATTTTCTCTGGTAACTATTTTCCCCTCCTTGGTGCCACAATCCACCTCGGTAATAACCACATCCTGGGCTACGTCCACTAGTCTACGGGTTAAGTATCCAGCTTTGGCAGTGTTGAGCGCCGTATCTGATGCGCCTTTGCGAGCTCCATGGGTAATAACGAAATATTCAATCGGAGAAAGTCCTTCTTGATAGCAAGGAATAATAGGAAACTCCAGCGTCTTGCCTTGGTTGTTTTGAATGAGTCCGATCATGCCACTCATTTGCATCAAAGAGCTCATGTTGCCTCTAGCTTTAGAGGTAAATAAATCATAGGCAGAACCATTCTTATCAAGCGTATTAGGCAGAATTTTCTCTAAATTTTTCTTAACATGTGTCCACGTTTCAATAATTTTCTGGTATTTTTCTTCTTCAGACAGCAGACCTTCGCTCCATTGTGAGATTATTTCTTCTTCCAACTTTTTACCCTGCGCTATAATTTTAGGCTTTTCCGGAGACAAAGAAATATTGTCCAACCCCCAAGTAGTACCGGACACAGTAGAATATTTAAAACCAAATGCTTTAATTTTATCCAAGAAAACTGGAGTGTTGTCCACGCCAGAGTGAATAATAAGCTCATCTAAGAGGGAAGATAGTCTGTCGTGAGTCATTTCATCGTTCACATAAGAGAAATCGTTCGGCAAAATGCTATTGAAAAGAAGTTTCCCGACCGATGTATCAAAAATCCCTCCGTCAAATTTTTTATATTTATGTGAGTCAGTGGCTAGAACTTTTATTTTAGCTCGCAGAGACACGATACCGTAGTCATAAGCCGTAATAGCGGTATTGGGACTTGAAAAATACTTTCCTTCTCCTTCTTCTCCATCAACATTTTTCGTCATCCAGTAACTTCCGAGCACCACGTCCTTTTGTGGATGCACAATCGGATCGCCATTTTGCGGTTTAAGTAAATTTTTATTTGACGCCATTAATTCTTTCGCTTCCCTCTGCGCTTCCTCTAAGAGTGGAACATAGACAGCCATTTGGTCTCCATCGAAGTCTGCGTTAAAAGCCTGACAAACTAGAGGATGCACTTGGATGGCATTTCCTTCAATTAGAATAGGGTTAAAAGCCTGAATACCGAGGCGGTGCAAAGTCGGCGCGCGGTTTAAAAGAACATATTTTCCGGCAATCACTTCTTCGAGCATCGCCCAGACTTCTCCACCTCGCTCTTCTATCAGCTTGTTTGCTCCACGAATATTGAAGGCAAGTTCGGCCTGTAAAATTTTAGAAATAACAAAAGGTCGAAATAGCTCGAGCGCCATGTGTTTTGGCAATCCGCATTGATTAAGTTTAAGTTCCGGACCGACAACAATAACCGAACGACCGGAATAGTCCACTCTTTTACCGAGCAAGTTTTGACGAAAAAGACCTTGCTTAGACTTCAAGTTGTCTGAAAGAGACTTGAGCGGACGCTTTTGCGACTGGCTCATCGCCGCCGAGTCATTTTGTTTGGCAATAGAGTTATCAATCAAGGCATCCACCGCCTCCTGAATAATTCTTTTTTCGTTTCGGAGTATTACATCCGGCGCATTTATTTCTTTAAGTTTTTTCAAGCGATTATTTCTATTGATCACTCGGCGATATAAATCGTTCAAGTCGGAAGTTGCGTGACGTCCGCCGTCGAGCGCCACCATCGGACGAAGGACCGGCGGAATAACTGGAATAACTGTCAAAAACATCCATTCCGGACGGATGCCGGCATAAGTCATCGCGCGAATAAGAGAAAGTCTTTTTTGCAATTTCTCCTTTTCAGCCACTGAAGCCTTCTCGATCATCTTTTCGGTGTGAGTTTTTAATTTATTTAAATCTAGATTTTTAAAAATAGAGTAGATGGCTTCGGCGCCGATGTTCGCTTCAAAGCAAGTTCCATATTTCAGCGAATAATGATGGAAAGAAATTTCGTTCAAAACTTTCCCTTCATAGATTTCTCCAATTTCCTTTTTGGTGATGGAAAGCAGATTTTTTAATTTCTCGCGAGTGTCATCATCCGCGGCATTTTTCAACTTAGCTTTATATTCCCTGTCTAGATTAGCAATAACCGATTCTTTTTCTTCTTCGTGGACACGCGTTATGATATAGCCGGCAAAATAGATAACCTTTTCAAGGTCAGAAACAGAAATGTTTAAAAGGATGCTCATCCGAGAAGGCACCCCGCGTAAAAACCAAATATGCGAGACTGGAGTAGAAAGCTCGATGTGCCCCATTCGCTCCCGCCTGACTATCGAGCGAGTAACTTCGACTCCACATTTTTCACAAATAATGTCTTTATAGCGAATCCGACGATATTTTCCGCAATAACATTCATAGTCCTTTTCCGGACCGAATATTTTTTCATCAAAAAGACCTCCGCGTTCGCTTCGGCCAGTACGATAATTTATCGTTTCCGGCTTGGTAACTTCTCCATAGGACCATTCTTTTATCTGCTCTGGGGAAGCGAGCCGAAGCGCGATGTGATCAAATTCAGTTGTGTTTAGGGTTTTCATATATTTTTTTATTTTTATTTATTTCTCTATTTCTGCGTCTTTATATTTCTTAAGACCGACATCGAGCGCAAGTCCTCGCAGATAATTGAGCAAGACATTAAAAGAGGCCGGGGAATTGGGTGGTCGAATTGTTTCGTTCTTAATGATGGAGTCAAAAGTAGCAGATCGACCGAGGATGTCGTCAGACTTAATAGTAAGCATTTCACGGAGAGTATATGCCGCGCCATAGCCTTCGAGTGCCCAGACTTCCATTTCCCCGAATCGCTGTCCTCCGCCTTGAGCTTTACCACCGAGAGGCTGTTGAGTGATAAGGGAATAGGGTCCGATGGAGCGCATATGAATTTTGTCTTCCACCATGTGGTGGAGCTTCAACATATACATATACCCGACAGCGACATCTTGCTCAAAGGCTTCTCCGGTGCGTCCGTCAAAAAGTTTTAATTTTCCGTTCTCTGGTAATCCTGCCTTTTTTAATTCATCTTTTATTTCTTCATGCTTCGCTCCTAAAAATGGCGGGACAATCGCCTGATAACCGAGACTATTCGCAGCCATACCTAGATGCATTTCCAAGATTTGTCCCAAGTTCATTCGAGACGGCACACCGAGCGGTGAGAGAACAATGTCAACTGGCGTCCCATCTTTTGTATAAGGCATATCTTCTTCGGGGAGAATTGTCGAAATAACTCCCTTGTTACCGTGGCGACCGGAAAGTTTATCTCCAACTGAAATATTTCTGATCTGCGCGACCTCAATGACAATTTTTTTAATAATTCCTGCTTCCAAAGTGTGTCCTAAGTCACGGGAGAAAATTTTGATCCCAATAATGCGTCCGCGCTTGCCGTGCTCCATGCGAAGTGATGTATCTTTTACGTCGCGCGCTTTTTCGGCAAAAATAGAACGCAGGAGTCGCTCTTCGGGAGTAAGTTCGGTCTCACCTTTTGGAGTAATTTTACCAACTAAAATGTCATTTTCCCTAACTTCCGCCCCAATGCGGACAACACCATCTTCGTCCAAGTCTTTCAGCTTTAGTTCTCCAACATTTGGTATATCGCGAGTGGTGATCTCCGGCCCGAGCTTCGTATCACGAACAACAGCTGTAAATTCTTCCACATACACGCTTGTAAACTTACTTTTTTTTACTAAACGTTCTGAAACAATTATCGCATCTTCGTAAGTTGAGCCAGACCAAGACAGAAAGGCGACGAAAATATTTTG
>Ga0209515_10008120_pt1 | contig 12373 bp, 13 predicted proteins | sample Subgroupgradi54m_FD_187454 | JGI IMG/M metagenome (GOLD analysis project Ga0209515, IMG submission 187454) | Subsurface groundwater microbial communities from S. Glens Falls, New York, USA - GMW60B uncontaminated upgradient, 5.4 m (SPAdes)... ... | reverse complement strand
AATATATGATGCAAAACGAATTTGAGAAAGCAGGAAGCCTTGAGGACAAATACACAAAACCTTTGGAAAACAAAATCAAAGCTCTGTGCAAAATATTGCTTGAGGAAATGAATCATGAATAAAGAAGAACAATCAAAGGAGCAAAAAATAGTGCAAAAGTCATTTTATGAAACACAGGGATATCTTGTGGAACAGATATATAACCCGTTGCGCATACCGGAACACCAGTTTTGCGCCTACGAGAAAGCAACAGGTAATATCACATTTCAAGAGTCGCTGGAGCTTGAAAATGGAAAAACATTACTTCCTGTAAAAGCGGCAAGCCTTATTGAGAGTAATACTGTCTGTCTTCCAACAGAACCAAAAGAATACGGAACAGAGGAAAACTTACTAAGCGAGATTCAAGGATTTATCCATAATTACGTTGACATCCACCCTTTCTACAAGAGCGTATCTGCCTACTATATTTTAATGTCGTGGCGGTTTGATGAATTATCAGTTGTCCCTTATCTGCGAGCGTTTGGAGATTACGGATCAGGCAAGACGCGGTTTATTCAGACAATAGGTGCGTTATGTTATAGATCGATGTTTTTAGCTGGTGCCACATCCGATGCCTACTTATTCCGTGTTATTGAAATGTTTGGCGGTACGCTTGTAATAAACGAGCTGGAACGGGTTAATACAGACATGCAATCGCAGATTACCTTAATTCTTAATAATGGATACGAGAAGGGCATGTCGGTTGGCAGGGTAGAAGGAGAGCATAAGCGAGAACCGAGAAATTTTAATGTATTTTGTCCAAAAATTCTGTCAACAAGACAGAAATTTAAAGATCAAGCGCTGGAAAGCAGGATCATCTCTATCCCAATGAGACAGACTACAAGAAATGATATTCCCCCCTTTATTGACGATATGTTCTGGTACAAAGCGCAGGAACTGCGAAACAAACTGTTACTATATCGTTTCAAACACTATGGAGAACTGGTATATATGGAGAAAGAGCTAGAGGATAAACGACAAAAACTTTTCCATCTTGAGCCAAGATTGCGCCAAACCCTACTCCCAATTTTCTATGTAATTTCAAATAAAACTCTAGAAGAGCAATTTATTGCATTTACTAAAGACTATCAGGAGCAGATGGTAACTGATAGAAGTACCGAAATAGAGGGTGTAGTATTTGAAAAATATTATTCGTTATATAAACAAGATGATGGCAAAGTAACAGTGAAGCAGGTTACGGATGCTGTAAATATCGACATTCAACAAGAACGCTATAAGTATTCACCTCAGAAGATAGGTAAAATAATACGGGATAAGTTGGCGCTAAAAACGCAAAAAAGTACAGGTGGGTTGTTCTACGTTATTCCTAATGAAAACCAGATAGAACATCTTCTTGCCCGCTACGGTGTAGAAAGTCCACTAACTCCACCAAGTCCACTTCCAGATTCAGATTCAAAAGTGGACTTAGTGGACATAGATGACTTACCTAGCGAAGAACAGGAATCTCAACTTAAACCTTGTTATGTTTGTGGTAGTGCTAAATTTTGGAAAACAGAGCAGGGAAACATAGTTTGTTCTATCTGTCATCCGCCAAACAATAATACAGATATAATTGAATGACTCCACGTTTAGGAAATTATAGAAAATTATTATTGACAAACTATATAAAAAGAGAGAAAATAATTGCGTACTCAAATATCTCTGTTGGGATTTTTAATGCCCTCGTTGGACAGATCCTAACAGATTTGAGTACACCAGCGGGGGCATTTAAGTTATGTACATACCAACAGAATTACTACAAATAACCTACGACGTTTACATCAGGCGCAGCAGCGATGATGCTGACCATCAGGTGGCTTCTTTGGAATCACAAAAGGAAGTATTATTGAAACTGGGAAAAGAAAACAAACTTAAAGTTGATCGTATTGCAGAAGAGTCCATGTCTGCCAAACAGCCAGGCAGACCGATCTTTAATGAGGAAATACGGCGTATAGAACAAGGGGTAATTCAGGGCTTAGTGATTTGGGATTTATCCAGAGCTTCACGCAATCCTGTTGACTCAGGTACTTTGAGCTGGTTACTGCAAAAAGAACAGTTAAAAGCCATTGTAACGCCTCATAGAGTATATCTATCCCAGGATAATGTACTGCTTCTCAATATAGAGTTTGGACAAGCAAACCAATATCTCAGAGATTTATCAAAGAATGTAAAGCGGGGACTTGGCACAAAAAACGCTAAGGGTTGGAGACCAGGACTTGCGCCGGAAGGATACCTGAATGATAAATCAGAAGAAAAAGGGAATAGAAAAATTATAACTGATCCAATTCGTTTTCCTCTCATTCGTAAAGCGTGGGACTTGCTACTCACCGGTAATTACACAGTTCCTCAAATTCTTAAAATTATGAATGAGGAATGGAGTTATAAAACAAGCAAGCATAAAATAGAAGGTGGAAATGCATTATCACGATCTGCTTTATATAAAATATTTACCAATTCCTTTTACTATGGCTGGTATCAATACGGTGGGCAATGGTTTGAAGGCAAACACGAAATAATGATTACGCAAGCTGAATATGATCGTGCCCAGGCGATACTTGGCAGTAAAGGCAAGCAACGACCAAAAACCAGAGCATTTGCATTTACAGGCATGGTTAGGTGTGGAGGGTGTGACGCAATGGTTACAGCCGAGGAAAAGATTAATAGGTTTAGTTCGCGCTATACATACTACCATTGCACAAAAAGAGTAAATAAAAATTGCCCCCAGCGATCTATTGAAATACTGGAACTGGAAAATCAAATTGACTTTTTACTTTCTCAGATTGAAATACCGGAATCATTTAAAGACTGGGCTATTATATACCTCAACGAATTGCATGATCAGGAAGCAAAAGACCAAAAAACAATCAATAAGAGTGTGGATGAGGCATACGCTGATTGTATAGAAAAGATAAACAATCTTATAAAACTTAAAATATCACCACAGAATAAAGACGGAAGCTTAAACGAATTTATTGACAATCAACTGACTCCGCTTCTTACAGAAAAGAAAGAACTGAAAGAGAAAAAAGAAACAGTAGATCAACGCGTTGAAAAATGGCTTGAGTTATCCGAAAAGACATTTAACTTTGCTTGCTATGCGAGGTTAAGGTTTCAACATGGTAGCCTACAGGAGAAAAAAGAAATACTTGCAGCTCTTGGTTCGAATTTTATCCTAAAAGAAAAATTATTAAGTCTTTCCGTGCTAAAGCCATTTATTGCCATGAAAGAAGCGAAGGTAGAAGCAGACAGAATAATCGCTAAGTTCGAACCCGAAGAAAAGATTGATGCAGCAACCCAATTGATGTACCTCTACCAAGAAAATCCTGCTCTGCGGAGAGGGAGGGATTCGAACTCTCGATCGAGTAATCTCGATGGCAGTTTAGTAAACTGCTGCTTTAGGCCACTCAGCCACCTCTCCCTACTATTTTTTCTGCATGAGGTACAATATTCGCTTGCTGTCTTTTATTGGCGTTGCTTTTTTAATTGTGTAAAACTTTTCAAAACTTTTTTCAAAATTACTTTGTGTATACCGTTTAAAAATATCTTCTCTATTTGTTGGCAATTTTTTGACCTGCGAATCCTCTGCATCCACAAATTCTATAACTAAATACTTTCCCATTTGGGAAAAACACGATGCAATATACGAAAATGGCATGTTTGCAGTAATTGCTACATGGTGCACCAATGCCAGCGCTAACACAACGTCTGCGTTTCCCCGTTGCAATATGGATAATCGTTCGTCATTTGCCCATCCAAGTCCTGGGGTGGGATTTGTTAAATCGCAAAACAGGGGCAAAATATGTGTTTCTTTTCTTTCTACAACCATATGGTAATTTTTTTCCAAGGCTCCGTAGTCGTGATCAAACGAAACAACAGTTGCACCATTTTCTGCTGCGATTCTGCTAAAAAATCCTGTATTTGCACCCATGTCCCAGACGATTTTTGGTTTAACAACACTCAAATATTCTTTTGTCAGTGAAATCTTGTGCTGCATAGACACAGACGTATAGTTATTATTTTCTTCCTCGTAGTACCCTTCCCATTGTGTGCCTTTTGGATTCCATTTGGCTTTTTTTACAGCGCCTTCCAGGTTTTGGATCATGCCAAGAAGCGACTGCTTGCTAAACATTTTTGTGTTTGTTGCCTCGTGTAATTTTTTTCCCGAAAACTTTTTTTGCGTACCGGCATGTGCATGAATATGAATTAACAGTCGAAAATCCAAACGGGAACGAAGTGGTAACAGGCGCGCAGCCAGGTCAACGGGTATCCCATCCAAAAAAACAGACGACAATCGGTTAAGTCGAACATCGACCATAGACATAACATACAGTGGAGCCAGAAAATGTTCCACAAACTGTTTATATGCAACCCATGGTTTTGAGTCGTTATAGATTTCAAATGATAATGTGTCAATTAAAATGGGTTTTCCGTTATAAAACTGAATATTAAAACCACTTGCATCTTTTAAGCTCATGTTATGCTCCAATGCAACTTTTTGGATCTGCAGAGTTAATAACGCAGCATCTTTTACCATCCCAAAACACCATTCATATGGGTAGGATATAAAGGGAATAAGGGTAGGTTTAATAGTTTTCCAGGCGTCTTTTGCTTGTATTTCTACTTCTTTGTGGGGAATTAAAAACCCAAGCTCGCAAAGTTTGTTATATAAACCGGAGCTAACAAAATATTCGTAGTCTTTTTTATACACAGGATTTATCTGCCGGTAAATTTCGTTTTCGTGCAAAAAAACAAATCCACTTGGATCACGAAAAGACGAGGAAATATTATTTATTTTGGATAGGTTTTTTTTCAGATGTTTCTTTTTCCTTTCTCGAAAACAGTGCGCCAAAAAATTCTTTTATTTTTTTCCACCAATGGGATATTGCGTATAATCCACCAAACAATCCAGCTGCTAAGATTTGTAACAAGTAACTGCCCGTACTTGGGTCAAGATACGCGTGAGCATGTACAGGAGCGACAAATAAAAACAAGGCGGGTATAAACAAAAACTGTTTCATATCTATGCGCAAAATCTACTTGCTGGATAGCATTAGTCAAATTTAATAAAAATAAACCTGATATAGATTTCTTATCAGGTACTGTAAAAAATGAATGTAAAAAAGACAAATACTCAGTATTAAGATATAATATTAAAGATACTTTGTCAAATAGAAGTAGCTTTATTCAATGCGTAAAAAAATTGCATCTTTTATTTCTATACCTGCCATTCTTTTTTCTGTTTCATTTGTGCTCACTGCTTTTGCTCATAATATTATAGAGCTTTATCTTCGTGTTCTTCCCCTATCGCTCGTATTGGCTGTACTATTTGCGCTGGTAATTTCTATGTTTTCCTCTATTTTTCTTAAAAACAATGCCAAAAGGGACATTTTTTCTACATGGTGTGTAATAATTTTTTTTACGTATGGTGGACTATTGTCTTTTATACGAAATATATTTTCGCAATTTTCTAATGTTACCGTTGATCGAAATTATATAGCGCTTTTTTTATCGCTTTCTCTTATTTTTGCTGCATACAAGATTATAAAAAGGATGCCTAAAATTTTCTCCCCCCTGGCAAAATTTTTGAAAATATTCGGCATAGCAATTACCATTTTTCCCATAGTAAGCATCATGCAATTTCAGATAACACAAAAATCTCACTCAAATGCAAATAGTATATTGGCATTACCAAACGCGTCCGAACTTGCTGTAAATAAATTACCAGACATCTACTATATTATGCCAGAAGATTATGCGGGATCCTGGGTGTTAAAACAGTATTTTAACATGGACAACAATACTTTTGTCGACTATCTGCAAGACAAAGGATTTTATGTTGCGGACAAAAGCACATCTAATTATCCAAAAACATTTTTGTCTCTTGCATCGTCTTTAAACATGGAATATCTTTCATATTTATCGGATCGCAAAAACTCTTCTGATCAGACAGTTGTAAATCCTCTGATAGAAAACAATAACGCGCTCCGATTTCTTAAAAATGTCGGGTACAGCTATTACCAGATGGGTTCATGGTGGGGGCCAACGAAATACAATGACTTTGCGGACAATAATTTTGTTTTGGAAAATAAAAATTTACCAAATATCGATGAATTTACCTACTATATTATAAAATCCACAACGCTTAATTTTATTTTTACTAAATTCTTTCCAACTGTCGTTGTTGGAGATTCCAACAAAGATTACAGAAACAGAATTTTATATCAATTTTCCATACTTCCAACCGTTGTCAATCTTTCGGGTCCCAAATTTGTCTTTGTTCATATTATTGCTCCTCACGGGCCGTATGTATTTGATCAAAATTGTAAATCGATTGCACTGCGGCAGACAAAAAACATTCCCGAAGAACAAAATTATACAAATCAGACAACGTGTATAAATAAAAAGCTTGAAAGCGCGATTAATGTTATCTTAAAAGACTCTGCAAAACCACCTGTTATTATTTTACAATCCGACGAGGGAGCGCCATTTTTAAATAACTGGCTAAACCCGGGGGACAACTGGAAAACAGCAGATAATAAAATGTTGGTCGAAAAATTCCCCATTCTTAATGCCTACTATCTGCCCGGTGTTTCCCAGGAAAAACTGTATCCGTCAATAACACCTGTTAATTCGTTTCGGCTCGTTTTTGATTTGTATTTTAATGCCAAATTTCCTCTGCTTCCCGACAAAAACTATATTTTCTCCGACCTAAATCACGCATACGAGTTTAAAGATGTTACGAATGTGGTAAGTAATAAATGAGGATGCGTGAAGACGGTATTATTACTGGACAATAATCGTTCCGTGCATACTGGGGTGCACACTGCAATGGTATGTATACGTTCCTGCTTTATTAAAAGCAACGGTTCTGGATTTTCCCGTGTCTAGTACCCCGGTATCAAAACTTTTGTCATCCGAAGTTGCGTTGTGTCCTGCGCTATCTTGATTTGTCCAAGTTACCGCCTCTCCAACTTTAACTGTTACTGTTGCAGGAGAGTAAGCAAAATTTGCAATTTCTATTGCGTTTTTTGTTGCCGGCGCTTGTGCTGTTGGACTTATCTGTTGATTTGGAGTCTGCGTTTGTTGGGTATTTCCAGTGCTGTAATTATATCCTCCTTTTTTGGCAAGAACAAAATAATAGAAAAGTCCATAAACAATTGCACCAATAACAACGTACAGCAAAATCCATTGCCAAAGAGGTCGTTTGTTGTATCCGTTGCCGTACCCTGCTTCTTCCATATGAAAATAATGACACCATATTGTATTTTTGTCAAGGTTAAGACCAAATCAGAACTCCTATTTTAAAATGTTTACATGTATTTTTTGAGTCCTATTTTGTGTCAATCCGTATTCGCGCCTGATCGATATACGTATTTTTTTGTAACTGCGTTTGCATTTGCACCTGGTATACATTGTTACCCTGCGATAACGTAATTGGGCTCGAAATAAGTAGTGTTGGAGCTCCTCCAGAAAACGAAACAGTGCTATTTGCTACCGCCTGATACGTATTTGCATTGTATAAGCGAATATTTACATTCTGACTTCCCGTTGGCGTTTCTGCCGTCACTTCAAAATAGGCATTGGCAATTTGTCCATAGTTTGCAGGATCAATGCTTGCTCCAACGCCAGTTAGCGCTGTCCAGCCTGTGCTACTTCCAACACCAGATCCAAGCGGTATAAAAAATTCTTTTGTCGTTGGCGCGGGGGTTGGAGTTAAAGTTGCAGTTGGCGTTGGAGTAAATGTTGGTGTAATTGTTGGGACAGGCGAAACGCTTGGAGTAGTTGTTACAGTGGAATGAAAAAGATCCATACAACTTTGAGGACAAGCAAGAGTTTGTGTCATAATAGGATTAGTATTTTGCTGCAAATTAGTTGTTGATGGAACAGGCTGTTTTCTTGTTAATAGATAAACATCGAGGATAAGCGTATTAATACAAAATAGCCCTAAAACTGTAATGAGCATATATTTTTTAATCGAACCATCAGGAATTGAATCAGACAAATTTATTGAAAAAGAAGATGGAGAATCGCTCATGTATCCAGTATAGCAAAGTTACAGCGTTATGTATTTAATTTTGAAGCTCCGAGGGGTGGAGGTTATTCTAAATGTGGTTTTGTTTGAATCTCTAGCCAAAATCCAATATACTCTATCCCATGACAAAAGAAACAATCCTATCAACAGGAAGAGCTGGGATGATTGGATCTCGCATAGAAGAACTAACAAGCGAAAGAGTTGCATGGGATATAGACCTTGATTTGAGAACTTCGGGTGTTGATATTACCGATTCAAAACAGGTAGATGAAGTTATTGGTGCAAGTAAGGGAAGAATTATTCTCCATCTTGCTGCGTTTGTTGATGCTCGTAAGGCCTGGGAGCAAAGAAATGATATTGACGGACTGTGTTATCGAGTAAATGTTCTTGGAACCAGGAATGTTGCTGAGGCTGCTGCTCGGTATGGAAAACATCTGATTCATGTTTCCACAGACTTTGTCTTTGATGGGGAAAGCATACTTCCTTATGTTGAAACAACACCAAGAAACCCCGTTGAGTGGTATGGAGAAACAAAAAGAAAAGCAGAGGAAATAGTTGAAGAGGTGGGTGGACATTACACCATTATGAGAATTGGATTTCCCTACAGAGCTGAGTACCAGGGCAAAGGAGATTATGTTCGCAATATCCAAAACGGATTGCGGAACGGTACCCTTCCTCCACAATTCCAAGACAATACAACAACGCCAACTTTCGTTGATGACATAGCCAGAGCGGTTGAGGTAATTGCAATTGAAAGACCAGAAGGAATTATTCATATGGTTGGATCAAGCCCCCTTTCTTCCTATGAGCTAGCAAGAAAAGTTGCAAGACTAATAGGTATTGATCCTGATTTAGTAAAAGAAGGAAGTTTTACAGAATATTTCGCAAAAGCAGGAAGACAATACCCACAGCACCTTTATATGAGCAATGCCTTGGCAAAACAACAATTAAACATCGATTTAAAGGACATAGATGCTGGTTTAGCAGAACTTGTCTATCAGCAACAAAAAGGCCTCGAGTAGGAGCTCCGAGGGGTAAAGGTTATTCGAGCTTTTTCCTTCCAACAATCTTTCAGTCAAGCGCTATAATTTGCTTTTCACCCCAAAAATTAGTATATTCCAGATAGTTTTGCTGTTAATCCGTCTTAAGGATACTGCCGCAGCAGTAATTCCCCAACAGCTTGCTGTGGGAGTGGTAATAGTTGGTTATATAGGGGAAGCAACAGCTTGCCAGTTTGTCAAGATCTGTATTGGCGGCTACTTTTTTTGAGGTTCTCTAATATCTTTAAGATCCTCGAAGAAAGGAAGATTCTGAATGCTCTTTTCCTGATCAAGGGCTGCCATAACTTTTTCTGGATGAGTAAGTTGCAGGTAGCTTGTATCTTTTCTTCCTTTCTCCAGGAAATCGTCCATTGGAAAACCAAAGAACCCTTTAAACCACCTATTAAAATTAATAAGTAATTCTGGATCCGTGGAAAAAATACGACCGTCTTGTGTGGTGCGTGTTAACATAAATCCTCTTAGAAACGGGGCAAACCGTGCTTTCGCTCGTAAAAAATTCCTGTCTACAGCAGGTGCTTTCATAAAATCAAAAGTAGGAGCATAGAGGCATACTCGTGTTTCGTCTTGTGACTCTCGGATTTGTCCCCATCTACTTAATATCTTTTGAATCACTGCCCTTCGTCTTGTATTGCGCATTGCTCCAGATCCAACAATCACATATTCGCGATTGCGTATAGTAACAGGTTCTATATGAAATGTTTTATTTGCTGCAAGGCCCATAAAAAATGCTTTCTCGTTTTCTGCAAGTGGTCCTTCTTTTGCTTGTGGATATTCAGTTCGAAATATATTTTGCTCGCGAACTCTTCTTGACCCCCATCCTTCTGGGTGGCCAACAGCCTCTGCGGCATTTGTTATGGTAAATGGTTTTCCTGTCTTGGAGTCTGTTGTATGCAAGAGGCGATCAAAAACAAACACTTGGTGAACGTTTTCGAAAAAATTCTAACTTATTTTAAGTCAATGTGTTAGCTCGCCCCGCCAAGCTGGGCTCGCTACTCCAGCGCGGCGCCCCCACTCGCCGCGCTTCCGTTATTTTTTGCGCGCGCGATTTTCTCGCCCTTCGGGCGAGTAAGGAAATAATTTATAGTTTTACTTGCCCCACCCACCCGTGTGCGGAAAACACATTTTCTCCCCTAATTATAGCAGAGAATCAAACCAGAGGAAATTTGTCTGCGAGGTATGAGAATTGTAGCTTACCGAACTTGAAAGGAGATTTCCTTCTCAAAATTACCGTTGGTGTAGAGTTTTACTCTATAATCACCCGGAAGGCGTTTACTGTTTGCAGTTTTGAGACTCCAATTAAAGGACACATAATCTACGCCAGCCTTAGTAGTCTCTAAACTTTTATGGTCAACATATTTTCCCTTAAAGTATCTGACATATTCAAACTTTGTTCCTTTGGGGGGCTTGTTGACTTGTACTGCTATAAATATATCCGGATCCTTGGTCGAAAAAGTGGTTACTTCAAGTCCTCCAGCACCTATCTTATGGTCTAAAGTTTTGGTGGTTTTTGCCCCCAGTATCATTCCAACAGGTTGAGGTGGTTTTTGCCCCAGGAGTTTAGAGAAAAACGATTGATTTTGAGGAGCAGAAGTTTTTTGATTCACGACATTCTTGCCTCTGGCCTGATATGTCAAAAGTCCGACAACCGCCAAAACAATCATTATTACAATCGCTACTGGTGCAAATCCTTTTTGGTTAGATGGTTTTATTTTCATTGATTTTCAGAATTTGAATTAGAACCCGAGTTACTTCCACTTGAATTACCTGAGTTCCTCGAGCCACTACCATTTGTACCCGAATTTAACCCACCGTTTTGTTTTCCTTCTTTGCCTTCATCTTTAACAGAAGTGCCTTGCCCTCCCTCATTTCCTTGGGTATTTCCTTCACCAGATGACTCTTGTTTGGATTCTCCCTGTTCGCCCTCTTGGTTTTCTTGCGCTTCATTTTGGTCTATTTGCTCGTCGACATGAACATTTTCATTCTCTTGCTGACCTTCATCGTTTTCATTTTCGTTGATCTGCCTCTGATTGTTTTGAGCATTATTGTCATTTTCGACTGATGTTGTTCCCTCCTGCACATCTTTCGCATAATCACTCACCATTCCGGGTTCAGGTTTGGGAATGTTTATCTTAGGAGTTTGAGCAAAGGCAGAACCAGCAAGTGCAAAAACCAAAATAAGAGAAACAAAAGATGATTTTAGAAAAGATGTCATCATATTAATTAATACATATGTTAAAACCATTGTCAAGCGCCCAAAACTGCTTGACTTTTAGTTAATCCAGCATATACAGTTAAAGATGAACAATATGATTGAATATAAAAAAATAATAGACTACTTTAAGAAACACGCTGAATATAATTCCATTGTCCATGTAATTGGTGGAATTGGTATTGGAGTTCTTATTGCATCCCCTTTTGCAGATCCTCATCCACTACGCTGGGGACTCATTCTATTAGGAGTGAGTATTCTTGGGCATCTCTATCCATTAATGGTAAAGAAATAAAATTAGGGATCCTAATGATGGCTAATCTTGAAGGTATTTTCTCGAGTGGATTTACTTGGCATTTGGTGCTAGAATGATTGGATATTCTGTCGACCTAAAGTCGATCGTTTATATATTCCGAGAAAATCATTTTACAGCAAAATTTAATGGGGATTGGATTTTAATTTATAAAGAAGAAGTTCAAGATAGAGCAAGCGCATTAATAAGAGAGGGACAATTAAAAAGTTATAGAGGTAGAGAGTTTGTAAAACAACATATTCCTCGGTAGTCCGCCAACCGGCGGACAGGAAACTGTTTTATATTCTTTCTTCCTCAAATTAAATATTCCGCGGTAGCTCAACGGTAGAGCAGGAAACTGTTAATTTCAAGGTTCTAGGTTCGAATCCTAGCCGCGGAGCTCAACAGGACATCATGATTAGCTTGTCCTCACAATCTTCCTCAAATCTTTGACTTCCACCCATCCTTTGGGTATACTCCCAGGTGCAAAGGAAAACCAGTAAGCAATATGCATAAAAACTATAAAGAGGCTAATAAAGGATATGAACCACTTCCTATCAGAATTACAGACACGCTTCTTCCCGGAGCAAGGTCAGTCTACGATACAATTGTCCCTCCGCTATTGCAAGAACTGTATGAACGTGGTCTTCATGGTGTAACTAGAATGGATAGATTACGGCAAATAGGATTTGTTCCGTCTGGTTTTAGAGAATCAAATTTAGAGCATGTAGTAAAAGCAA
>Ga0209515_10008119_pt1 | contig 12374 bp, 11 predicted proteins | sample Subgroupgradi54m_FD_187454 | JGI IMG/M metagenome (GOLD analysis project Ga0209515, IMG submission 187454) | Subsurface groundwater microbial communities from S. Glens Falls, New York, USA - GMW60B uncontaminated upgradient, 5.4 m (SPAdes)... ... | reverse complement strand
CACCCTCACGAATTTGGGGACGGGGGATGTCCTGTTCATCGATGAAATCCACCGGCTCTCCAAGGTGGTCGAGGAGTTCCTCTATCCGGCGATGGAAAATTTCGAAATCGATGTGGTCATCGATCAGGGGCCGTATGCCAAGACCTTCAAGTTTCACCTGAAACAGTTCACCCTCATCGGGGCGACGACGCGCGCGGGCCTGCTCTCAAACCCGTTGCGCAGCCGCTTCGGCATGGTCTATCATCTGGAGTTCTATGCGCCGGAGGAGCTGATTCAGGTGCTGAACCGCTCGGCCAAGATTTTAGGCCTGTCGTTGGACTCGCAGGCGGCGCGGACGATTGCCGAGCGGGCGCGCGGCACGCCCCGCGTGGCCAACCGGCTTCTGCGGCGGGTGCGCGACTATGCCCAGGTGAAGACGAAAGGCGTGATTTCCGCGTCGGTCGTGGAGTCCGCGCTGGCCGCGCAGGGTGTCGACCAGTTTGGGCTGGATGCCATCGACCGCAAGGTGCTCAAGACGATCATTGAAGTCTACAGCGGCGGGCCGGTCGGGATTGAGGCGCTCGCGGCGGCGCTGAATGAGGAACCTGACACCATCGTGGACGTTGTGGAACCGTTCCTGCTCTCCGTCGGGTTCTTGAAGCGCACGGCGCGCGGCCGCAAAGCTACACGTCTGGCCTACCAGCACTTTGCGCAGCTCAAAACGCAGGACGTGGAGCTCTTCGCCACCTCCCCATGATCCCACCACCTGTGTATCAAGGCGGCCACTGCCGACACACCGCCAACCGCCTTGATCAATGTCTTCGTATGCCTCTAGGGTTCGCCATAGGCGAACCCACACAGGTGGTGGGATGACGACGGAGCTTCAATCATTGGGCCGTGCGTTGATCTTCCTGGGCGTTATTTTCGCCGGGTTCGGACTTGTGCTGATCCTGGCGCCGAAGGTCCAATGGCTTGGGCGTCTGCCCGGCGACATCCTAATCCAACGCGATGGTTTTTCGTTCTATTTTCCGTTGACCAGTTGCCTCCTGGCGAGTCTGTTGCTCACCGCGCTGCTCTGGCTCGTGGGACGATTCCGGTCATGAGCTACCGAAAAACTTCTTGTGATTCCGCCGATTTAAAAGATAGATTTCACAGATTATTCCTCAGGAACTATCTGCGAAATCATCTGTTGCGCATCTGCGCAATCTCCGTGACCGCGCAGATTCTTCTCGTGCCTGCGGTCATGGCGCAGCCGGATCCCAAATGGATCCGGGTCGCGGTCGTGCAGGACCGTCCGACGGTCAACCTGCAGATCCACGGCCGCTTCACGATGTCAGCGCTCCACACCGGCGAGCCGATTCAGCAGGAGCGGCGGCTGCCCCTCTTGGAGATCCACGGCGTGCCGGAGGGGCTGGCGATCGGCGGGACGGTCATCCCGTTCTTCGGGGTGCGGATCGAGCCGGCCGGCGACGCGACAATCAACCTGAACGGCCAGCGGTTGCGGGGCACGATCGAGATCGTCCGCCAGAAAAATTTGAAGCTCTTGGTCATCAACCACCTGGCTCTTGAGGATTATTTGCGCGGCGTGCTCAGCAAGGAAGCCCCGGACTACTGGCCGCTGGAAGCGCTGAAGGCGATTGCCATCGCAGCGCGGACCTACGCGGTCTACCAGCGGTACACCAAAGAGGAGGGTTCCTTTGACGTGAGCGGCGACGTGATGTCGCAGGATTACGGCGGCAAGACGTCGGAGAAAATCGGCACGACGCGCGCGGTGAAGGCCACGGCCGGGTGGGTCCTTCTCTACAAGGGAAAACTGTTCCCAACGTTCTATCACTCGACCTGCGGCGGCATGACCGAGCATGCGCGGGTGATGGGGCCGTTCGATCTTGAGCCGCTCCGGGGCCAGATCGTGTGCAACTTTTGTTCCGGCTCGCCATTCTATCGCTGGCAGCGGCGGCTGACGAAGGCGGATGTCGCGTGGGCACTGCGCAAGAGCGCACACGGCTCCATCGGCACCGTGCAGGACGTGCGCGTGACGAAACGGACCGCGGCAGGCCGGGTCGAGCAACTGGCCCTCGTCGGAAGCCAGCGGACTGTGCGGCTGAGCGGCTATGAATTTCGCGCCCTGTTTGGGTTCGACTCGATCCGCAGCCCGGCATTTTCCGTCACACAGGTGGAGGACGGGTTTCTCATTCACGGCCGCGGGTGGGGGCACGGCGTGGGGATGTGCCAGTGGGGCGCGGCCGAACTGGCGCGGCGCGGATTGTCCGCGCCGGAAATTTTGGCGTTCTACTATCCGGGTGCCGAGTTGGTACAGATTCGAGAGCTGACCGAGCATCCGATTGAGGCGGTTAAAGGAGGATCGTGATGGCCGATGCGTCCGCAGCAGCACCTGGACTTCTGACGATGCTGCTTCCGTTCGCCGTGATGTTTGTGATTTTCTACGTCCTCGTGTTCCGGCCGCAGTCGAAGGCGCGGAAAGAGGTTGAGACGATGTTGAAGAACCTTAAGAAATACGATGACGTCGTCACCACCGGAGGAGTGTTCGGCACCGTCGTCAACGTGAAGCCGGATACGATCACGTTGCGGGTGGATGAGAACGTGCGGATTGAGGTTGAGCGGTCCGCCATCACCCGGATCGTCAAATCGGCCGCGCAAGGCAGTGCGCCGGCTGTTGCGGAGAAGCGCAGCTGATGGGCTCACGATTGGGTCTTCGGACGTTGGTCGTCCTTGGGGTGGTGGGATTCAGCCTTTGGTACACCTTTCCCCTGAAGGACCGGATCAGCCTCGGGCTTGACCTGCAGGGCGGGATGCACATGGTGCTCAAGGTGGATACGAGCAAGTTGCCGCCGGAGATGCTCAAACAGGACGTGACCGGCACTGCCTTGGAGATCATTCGCAACCGCATTGACCAGTTCGGCGTGCGGGAGCCGCTCATTCAGCGGCAAGGGACCGACCGCATCGTCGTCCAGCTGCCAGGGGTCACCGACCGGGAGCGCGCGATCAAGCTCCTCGGCGAGACGGCCCAGTTGCGGTTCATGTTGGTGTCAGAGAACCGCCATCTGCTTGACCAGGCCACCGAGGGCCATGTCCCCGAGGGCTACACGCTGGTCGAGGATGAGAACGGATCGCCGCTGCTTCTGGAGAATGAAGGAGTGCTCAACGGGAGCATCCTCTCGGAGGCCATGGTGCAAGCGGGAGAGATGGGGCTGCCCGTGGTGAGTTTCCGCATGACGCGGGAGGGCGCGAAAGCGTTTGGGCGGCTGACCGGCGCGAACATCAACCGGCGGCTGGCGATCGTGCTGGACAATAAATTACAGTCCGCTCCCGTCATCCAGAGCCGGATTACCGATGCCGGACAGATTACAGGCCGGTTTACCCGTGAAGAGGCCAATGACCTGGCCATCGTCCTGCGGGCCGGGGCGCTGCCGGCACCCATCGTCCTGGAAGAGGAGCGGACCGTCGGTCCGACCCTGGGGAAGGATTCCATTCGGGCGGGGCTCACGGCATCAGCCGCCGGCGCGCTGCTGGTCGTCGTTTTCATGATCGGCTACTACTGGCTCGCGGGGCTCATTGCCGTGGTGGCGCTGGCGCTGAACATCTTGATCATCTTTGGGTGCCTGGGCTACCTGCACGCGACCCTGACGCTGCCCGGCATTGCGGGCATCATGCTGACCCTTGGCATGGCGGTCGACGCGAACGTCCTCATCAACGAGCGCATCCGTGACGAACTGCGGGCGGGCCGCCCGCTGAGCCTGGCGATTGACGGCGGCTACCACAAGGCCTTCTCGGCCATCTTTGACTCCAACATCACGACGATCATCTCGGCGCTCTTCCTCTACTGGTTCGGGACCGGCTCCATCCGCGGCTTTGCCACGACGCTCATCACCGGGCTGGTTGCCAGCATGTTTACCGCGATTTTCGTCACGCGGATCCTCTTTGACGTGCTGCTCAATATGGGATGGCTCAAGAAGCTCTCCATGCTGCATCTCCTCCGGGAAACCAAGATCGATTTCATCGGCAAGCGCCGCATCGCCTACGTGCTGACGGGGATCCTCACCATCGCCGGGGCGACGGCCTTCGTGCACCGGGGGCCGCAGCGCTATGGCCTCGACTTCACCGGAGGGCTCTTGCAGCAGTACCGGTTCGCGCAGCCAATTACGGCGGATCAGCTCCGGGCCACCATGACCAAGGTTGGACTCGACCAGGCGGTCATCCAGGAATTTGGAACACCGACCGAGTGGCTGATCAGAACACCCGATGAGACGGAGGCCGCGATTCAGCAGACGACGGCAAGAACGCGGGAAGCGGTCACCGCGGATTTCGGGCAGACTGCCGCCCCCCAGATGGAGCGTCTGGAGCGCGTGGGGCCGACCGTCAGCCACACCCTCCGCCAGAAGGCCTGGCTGGCCATCGCTTGGTCGATGGTCGGCATCATGCTCTACGTAGCGTTCCGTTTCCGGAATATGGAGTTCGGCGTCGCGGGTGTGGTCTCGCTCATTCATGACGTGGTCATGGCCGGGGGGATGCTGTGCCTGATCGGGCGGCCCGTTGATCTGCTGATCATTGTCGCCTTCCTGACCATCGCCGGGTATTCCATCAATGACACGATCGTGGTTTATGATCGCGTCCGGGAGAATCTGCGGATCTATCGCAAGATGGGCCTGGCCGAGGTCATCAACCTGAGCATCAACCAGATGCTGGGCCGGACGATTTTGACCACCCTGACCGTGATCCTGGAAGTGCTCGCGCTCTACTTCTTCGGCGGCGAGGTCCTGCACGATTTCGCGTTCTGTCTGCTCATCGGGTTTATCTCAGGGGTGTATTCCACCGTGTACATCGCATCGCCGCTGGTGATTACTTGGCGGCGGTTCACGGCCAAGGCGACCTGATGTCGACCGATATGTGGATGGAATGATAACCTCGCTCTGGCGTGTGCACCCGGCGGACCCGCCGCGCGCCCGCACCCTGGCGGAAGCGGTCGGGATCGATCCGCTCACCGCACAACTCTTGCTGAATCGCGGGATTACGAGCGCTGCGCGTGCGGCGCAGTTCCTGCGTCCGGACCTTGCCGGGTTGGATGATCCGTATGACCTGCTCCCGGATCTGGCGCGAGGCCTCGCGCGCATCCGGCAGGCGGTCAGCCGGCGGGAGCCCGTCCTCATCTTCGGGGACTCCGACGTGGATGGACTGACCGCCAGCGTGATCCTCTACGAGGCGCTGCGGGAACTGGGGGCGGATGTGCGCGCGGTCCAATCCAACCGCATCACGGACGGCTACGGAATTCCAAACACCCTCATCAAGAAGCTCTCGCGCTCCTCCACCGCACTGGTCATCCTCGTCGATTGCGGCACCAACCAACCTGACGCCGTGCAGATGCTCGCCCAGTGCGGGATTGATACGATCATTGTCGACCACCACGTGCCGCTGGACGGCTGGGCGAGGCCGCACGCCTTGATCAACCCGCACCGGGAGCAGGGCGCTGGACGGGAACTGTGCAGTGCGGGCTTAGCCTGGATGGTGGCGCGCGCGCTCCTTGAAAGCAGCGACGGCGCATCGGTCACCGCTGCGCTGGATCTGGCCGCGCTCGGCACGCTCGCCGATTGCGTGCCGCTGGTGGGCGTCAACCGCGCCATTGTGTTCGAGGGACTCGGCAAGATTATCCACAGCGAGCGGCCAGGGCTTCGGCGTCTGTGCGAGGCGACGCGCACCCTGCAGCCTGAGCCCGAACAGATGATTCGCCGGTTGATTCCCCGGCTGAATGCCAGCGGGCGGCTGGGGGATTCTGCAGCGGTGTGGCACGCGTTGCGCAGCGAGGCGTCAGGCGAGTTGGACACGTGGCTTGAGGCCGCGGCGGCGGCCCATGCGACCACGAAGCAGTTGCACCGGCAGGTGCTCGGAGAGGCCCAGGAACAGATCAACCGGCTGCACTTTCGCGATCAGTATGTGATGGTGGTCAGCCGCGCTGGCTGGCCGCAGGGGGTCATGGGACCGCTCGCCTCGCAGCTGTCGGAGCGCTACGGTCGCCCGGCCATCGCCATCGCGTTCGATGAGCACGAAGGGGTGGGGTCCGGGCGGTCCGTGCCGATGTTCAATCTCTTAAATGCGCTGAAGGAGTGCCAGCAGTTGTTAGTGCGCTTTGGGGGACACGCGCAGGCGTGCGGGCTGACGTTGCGGTCGGTGCATGTCGAACGGTTCCGGGCACTGGTGAACGCCCACGCGAAGGCGCGGATGGGTCCCGAGGGGTTGGTGCCGACGCGCACGCTGGATCTCGAACTGCCGCTGGCGGCGATGCACGCGTCGTGGGTGGAGGAAACAGAGCGGTTTGCGCCCTTTGGGCGGGGCAATCCGCGGCCCACGGTAGTGATCCGTCAGGTCACAATCGAGACGCAATCGCCTCGGACGGGATGGGCCATCGACGGGATCCGGCGGATGAAAGTGAAGGGCTCGCTTCCTGGGCCGGCCTCAGGAGCGCGTTACGATCTGGCAGCGACACCCGCGATGGCGAATGGCGAGGTGGTGCTTAGGCTGCTTGACGCGAAGGTTTCCACGGAGCCTTCGTGACCCGGCCTGAGCGCAGACACGCGGTGCAGACGCGTACGCGCCTGACCACTCCATTGAGGATCGCGGTCGCCCGTTGAAGGTTCGGCAGGAAGACCCGCGGATTGGCCCGCACGGTTCGGCGACCGACCCCGCCCTTTTTCTTCAACATCCCGCGATGGGTCTTTGACCCGCCTACGACGGGACTCTTGCCACAAATCGCACACGTGCGCATTGATGCTCTCCCTCGTCTGAAACAGTGAGGTATTATACACACGTCATGGCTGTCCAACAAGGCCGATTACACGAGCGGCCCGTTCGCTACATCAAAGGGGTCGGCCCTCACCGGACGACGCAGCTGGTTCAGCTGGGCATCGAGTCGGTGGAGGACGCCTGCTATTACCCGCCGCGTCGCTACGAGGACCGGACCCGCCTGGCGGCGATTGCTGACGTCAAGCCCGGCGACGTGACGACCGTCCGCGGCACGGTGCTGACCAAGACGCTGCGGCGCATCCGCGGTGGACGCACCCTTTTTGAGGCCGCCATCGAGGATGCGACCGGGGTGCTGCGGGGCACCTGGTTTCACGCGCCGTATCTGGCGCAGCAGATCAATGTCGGGGACGACCTCATCCTGTACGGCAAACTCGAGGGCGGCGGCCGGCCGCAGATGATCCAGCCGGAGATCGAGCCCGTCGAAGCGGGTGATGAATCGCTCCATGTGGGGCGCATCGTCCCGATCTACCCGGTGACCGCGGGCATCACCCAGCGGTGGTTCCGGCGCTTCATCGCGACGGTCCTCGAGCAGCACAGCGGCCAACTGACAGAAACGCTGCCCGACAGCGTGCGCCAATCGAGAGGCTGGCCGGGAATCATCGCCGCGGTGCGCGAACTCCATTTTCCGACGGCGTGGGTGTTGCTTGAGCTCGCCAAGCAGCGGCTCGCCTTTGACGAACTATTATTGCTGCAGTTGGCCCTGGCTCAGCGCCGCGCCGGCACACGGGCCAAAACCAAGCCGCAGCGCTACCGGCTCGACGGGCCCCTCACGCAGGAACTGCGCCGGCGCCTGCCGTTTACGCTGACCGATAGCCAGGAGCGCGTCATCGGCGAGCTGCTGGAGGATGTGGGGCAGCCCTATCCGATGTACCGGCTGTTGCAAGGGGATGTGGGCTGCGGAAAAACCATTGTCGTCATTGTCCTGATCGCGGTCGCCGTCGAGAGCGGCTACCAGGTCGCGTTGATGGCCCCGACGGAGCTTTTAGCCGAACAGCACGCGCGCGTCATCGCGTCCTACCTCGGGCCGCTCGGCGTGACGGTCGGCCTGCTGTCGCAGGGCGTGGAACCGGCCGAGCGCAAGCGGCTGACAGCGTCCATCGCGGCCGGGAAGACCTCCGTGGTCATCGGCACACACGCGCTGATCCAGCGTAATGTGACGTTTCAGCGTCTTGCATTTGTGGTGATCGACGAACAACATAAGTTCGGAGTCATCCAGCGGGCGCATTTGGCGAAGAAGGCGCAGCTGCCGGATGTACTCGTCTTGACCGCCACCCCGATTCCACGTACGCTCGCGCTCTCCATCTACGGTGATTTATCGGTGTCCACGATCGGCGAGCTGCCTCCCGGGCGGCGGCCGATCGATACGTTGTGGATGCATGAAGCCCAGCGCCAGGAGCTCTATGCGATGATCCGCCGGCATCTTGCGGAGGGCCGTCAAGGTTACGTCGTCTATCCCCTCGTGGCCGAGGGCGAAGCGAAGGACCTGAAGGCCGCGACCCAGATGGCGAAACAGTTGCAGGCGGAGGTGTTTGCCGAATTTCGGATCGGTCTGCTGCACGGACAGATGAAACCCAAAGACAAAGAAAAAAAGATGCGTGCGTTCGCGCAGGGCGAGTTGCCTCTGCTGGTCTCCACGGTCATCGTTGAGGTCGGGTTGGACGTCCCGAACGCGACGATCATGGTCATCGAGCATCCGGAGCGGTTCGGACTCGCTCAATTGCACCAATTGCGCGGGCGCATTGGACGGGGCGAGCATCCGGCGACGTGCGTCTTAATGAGCGATACGTCGGATGAGACGGTGCGCCAGCGGCTGAATGCGTTTGTGCAGACGACAGACGGCTTCCAGCTGGCGGAAAAAGATTTGGAGCTGCGCGGGCCGGGCACCCTGCTCGGCAAGCACCAGCATGGCTGGCTGCGATTCCGCATCGCGGATCTGCTGCGGGACCGCGTGCTGCTTGAATCCGCGCGCAAGGAGGCGGACGCGTTGATCGCCAGCGACCCGGATCTGAGCGGGAGTGCGGTGCAACCGCTGCGCGAGCAGCTCGCTCGATTTCGGGAGCAGCCGGGTTGACCCCACCACCTGCGGAGGCGGCGCTTCAATTATGACATGGGATATGAGATGGGGTGGTTCTACAGTGCGCCGCCTCGCCATAGTAAGTTTCACACCGAAGCATTTATGGCGGTCCCGCCAAAAGGCGGGACACCGGCAGGTGGTGGGGTGATGGCCGGCGCGCGCATTACCGGAGGCGTGTTCCGGAGTCTGCCGCTGTCGGTGCCGCGCACGATCCGGCCCACAGAAGCGAAGGTTCGGTTGGCCATCTTCAACATCCTGGGGGATGTGACGCAGGATGCGCGTGTGCTCGATGTCTATGCCGGCAGCGGCGCGCTGGGGGTTGAGGCGCTCTCGCGGGGGGCGGCGTTCGCGGCCTTTATCGAATTCGACACCGAGGGGGTGCTGGCGATCCGGGACAATCTGGCGCGCCTGGAGCCCGATATTTCCCGCAGCGCCTACCGCATCGTGCACATGGAGGCTGAGCGCGGCCTGCGCGAGCTGGCGGCGTCGGAATTGCCCTTCGATGTTGTTCTTCTGGACCCTCCGTACCAGTCTGAGGAGGGAAAAAAGGCCTTGAACACCGTCGTCGAGTGTGCTATCCTCGCACCCGCTGGCATTGCAATACTGGAACATCATCAACGGACCGACGTGCCAGCCTCGTTCGGTCCCCTGCGGCGGGGTAAACGGCACCGGTATGGTGATACGGTGCTGTCTTTGTATCAGTTCGGATAACCGGTGGGCCCCACCGGGCGGCAACCTGCATGAAGAGCCGAGCCATCTACCCAGGCACCTTTGACCCCGTCACCTACGGCCACATCGACCTCATCCAGCGCGCCTGCAAAATTTTTGACGAAGTGATCGTGGCGGTCGCCCACAATCCGGGGAAGGGGCCGATGTTTTCCGTGGAGGAACGGGTGGAGTTCCTGCGGCGCGCCACCCGGTCGCTGCGCAAGGTGAGGATCGACTCGTTCGACTCGCTGGTGGTGGACTATGCCCGGCAGAAGGGGGCCCGGGTCATGGTGCGCGGCCTGCGCATGCTCTCCGATTTCGAGTACGAATTCCAGATGGCGCTGACGAATCGCAAGCTGTCCGACCATGTGGAAACGATCTTCATGATGCCGTCGGAATCGTATTCCTACGTCTCGGCCCGGCTGTTGAAGGAAGCCGGCCAGTTGGGGGCGGATTTGTCCGCGTTCGTCCCGTCGTTTGTCGCGCAGGCCCTGCGCCGGAAATTAGGGCGATAAGGAGCTCCTAGTGAGTGTTGCGAACGTGCAGGAGAGTGCCCCGATGAAAATTTACGTCAAGGGCGTGCCCGAGGAAGGCCTGCAGGAGCATGCGAGCTATGATCCGTCGGCGATGGACATGGACCGCGAGGATATTCACCTGCGCGAGCCGTTCGAAGTCGATGCGGCGATTTCGAAAGCCGACTCCGAGCTCATCGTCCGGGCGAACATCCACTGCCCGATGCATTTGACCTGCGGACGGTGCCTGGAGGAGTTCACCACGACCCTGACGACCGACGCCATCTTCAGTTACACAGTCAAACCGGTGGACGTGGTGGATATCACCGAGGATGTCCGCCAGGAGATCCTCCTCACCTACCCGATGATTCCGGTCTGCCGGCCGGACTGCAAAGGGCTGTGCAGCCGCTGCGGGCAGAACCTCAATCTCGGATCGTGCAGCCATTAGGCAACCGCTGACTAGAGCGCATTTCATAAATCCTCGGGAGGGATTACAGTGATTCACATACCTGATTACGGTGATGAGAACTCGACGACAATCACCGTAATCATCTTTTGAAAATCACCGTAATCACCGACACAAGGCATTTATGAAACCGGTTCTAACAAAGGAGTCCATCTATGGCGCTTCCGAAACGCAAACATAGCAAGGCCCGGCGCGACAAGAGCCGCACCCACTGGAAGCTGCGGATCGCCAGCTCGACCAAGTGCCCCCAGTGTGCCGGAGCGGTCCTGCCGCACCACGTCTGTCCGCACTGCGGACAGTACCGCGGCCGGCAGGTGCTGGTGATCGCGGCGAAGAAAGCGAAGCGTGAGTCGTAAGCCCTCGTGACACACCACACGGTCGGTGCGGTGCCCACATGAAAATCGCGCTCGATGCCATGGGTGGCGACAACGCGCCGGCAGTGACCGTCGCCGGCGCCCTGCGGGCCGCCCGCGAGCTGCCCATTGAGATTCTGCTGGTCGGCCAGCGCGAGGCCATCGAGCAGAGCCTGTCCCACTGTCCGAATCCTCCCGCCAATCTTTCCATCGTTCACGCCCCGGAAGTCATCGGCATGGATGAATCGCCGGTCGCCAGCATCCGCAAGAAGCGCGAGTCGTCCATCAACATCGGCGTGGAGATGCTCAAGCGCCGGGAGGTCGAGGCATTTGTCTCGGCCGGAAATACCGGTGCGGTGGTGTCGGCCAGCACCCTCCTCGTGGGGTTGCTGCAGGGGGTGGAGCGGCCCGGCATCGCGATCCTCTTGCCGGGAGTCAAGGGCGACACCCTCCTCATTGATGTGGGCGCGAACATCGATCCAAAACCGATCCATTTGCTGCAGTACGCTTTGATGGGCGAAGTCTACGTCCGTTGCGTGCTGGGCAAGGCGCGGCCGACGGTCGGCTTGCTCAACGTGGGCGAGGAAGAAACTAAGGGGACCGAGTTCATCAAGGAAACGTACGGCATGCTCGAGTCCTCGGGGGTCAACTTCGTCGGGAACGTCGAAGGCCACGACATTTTCTCCGGAGAATTCAACGTGATTGTCTGCGATGGGTTCGCCGGGAACGTCGCGCTCAAAACCGCGGAGAGTCTGGCGCGCGCGATCAACGTGCTGCTCAAGCGCTCCCTCTTGAAGAGCCCGATCACGCGCCTGGGCGCGTGGCTGGCGCGCGATGCATTCGTGCAGCTGCGCCAGGAAATCGACTACGCTGAACGTGGCGGCGCACCGCTGCTCGGCGTCGATGGGGTTTCCATCATCGCGCACGGCGCGTCAAGCGCCAAAGCCATCAAGAACGCCATCCGGGTTGGCTACGAATCCGTCCGCCATGATCTCAACCGCAACATGGTGGAGGCGGTCAACAGTTACGTCCAGCGTGTGACGTGACGCACCGCCTCTGCGCTGCCTCAACCACATGAGTCCGCGTCGCACCGCTTCTTCGCAGCGCATCGGCATCATCGGCCTGGGGATGCACGTGCCGAAGCACGTGCTGACCAATCACGATATCGAGAAGATGGTCGACACTACCGATGAGTGGATCCAGTCGCGCACCGGCATTCGCGAGCGGCATATCGTGGAGCCCGGCACCACGACGAGCGATCTCGCCTATGAAGCCGGCCGCGAAGCCCTGAAACACGCGAAACTCGATCCGAAAGACCTGGACCTGCTGATCGTCGCGACCACAACACCCGATATGCTGTTTCCTTCCGTGTCCTGCCTCGTGCAGCAGCGCCTCGGGGCGAAGCATGCGGTGTGCTTTGATCTGTCGGCCGCCTGCTCCGGCTCCGTGTTCGCGATGATCACCGCCCA
>Ga0209515_10008118_pt1 | contig 12374 bp, 14 predicted proteins | sample Subgroupgradi54m_FD_187454 | JGI IMG/M metagenome (GOLD analysis project Ga0209515, IMG submission 187454) | Subsurface groundwater microbial communities from S. Glens Falls, New York, USA - GMW60B uncontaminated upgradient, 5.4 m (SPAdes)... ... | reverse complement strand
CTCTTCGCCCGAACTTCCCCGCCCAGCTGACGAGCCGTAAGCTGCAAGCCATAGCAGATGCCAAGCAGCGGCAACCCGAGCGTAAAAACGCGGGGATCGGCTTTGAGCGCGTCCGAGTCGGACAGATTTTGCGGCCCGCCCGAAAGAATAATAGCGGCGTATGAAGAAAGTTTTTCCGCCGGAGTTTCCGGGGGCAACAGTTCGGCATACACGCCCAGCTCGCGGATGCGCCGCACGATCAGATGGCTGTACTGTGAGCCGAAATCCAAAACTGCGATGGTGTCTTTGTGAACGCTGTTCGGCATAAAAAACTAATCTTTCTTATTCATCTTCATCCCTAGTTCTTAGTTTCTAGTTCACAATTCATCTTTACATCAGTGAATGAGGATGGGATTCCCGAAGCCCCGCATTGGTAATCCGTATGAACCGGGCGCGCTTCGGGATTTCCTCTATCGTGCGTGCTCCGATATAGCCCATCCCGGATCTGATGCCGCCCACCAGTTCCTCAACGATCCTCTCCACCGGCCCGCGATAGAGCACCTTGCCCGAAACGCCTTCAATGACAGAATGTTTTTTCTCGGCCGCATAGCGGTCAATAGCGTGCCGTTTCTCGAGCGCTTCTTTGCTGCCCATCCCCCGGTACGACTTATAGCGTACGCCGCCGACCATAATGGTTTCTCCGGACGCTTCTTCGGCTCCGGCAAACAGAGAACCGAGCATCACAGCAGAAGCGCCGGCGGCAAGAGCTTTCACGATATCGCCCGAAGAGCGAATCCCTCCGTCAGCGATGACTGGAATGCCGCGCGACCTCGCAACCGAAACCACATCCATCACGGCAGTGAGTTGAGGCACGCCGACGCCGCTGACGATCCGCGTCGTGCAAATCGAACCCGGGCCGATGCCGACCTTCAGCGCGTCCGCGACGCCGGCAAAATCGCCCGCGGCTTCCTTGGTTACGATATTACCGACAACCAGTTCCGCTTTTTTTATCTCGCGCTTTATCTGCCGCGCCGCGGCAATAATCCCCGGCGCATGAGCATGCGCGCAGTCCATGAAAATGAGCGAAGCTCCGGCTTCGGCAAGTGCTACGGCCCGCGCCACATCTAACGGTCCGACTGCGGCGCCGACCGCGAGTCCGGCTTGCCGCACTTCCCTAACCATCCTCACCTGCTCGTCAACCGAACAATTCCGATGCAGCACCGCCATGCCGCCCAGTTTCCCGAGCGCCACCGCAAAACGGGCGTCCGAGACCGTGTCCGACGCCGCCGCCAGGAGCGGAATAGCCAGACGCGCCTTTTTAGTAAGGCGCGTCCCGACACTCGCATCCCGACGATTCACCGCGGTCTTGCGCGGTTCCAACAGCACATCATCGAATGTTAACCCCAGCCGCATCATATATATGTATATAAACGAAAATATACCACTCCCGGATTAAAACGCCAAAAACGAACACTAAGCTGAATCGCGCCGAACGTTACGCTTTCTTGCGCATCATATCCGCCGACCAATCTCCGGCTCCGAATACCATTAGAACGATGCAGCAACCGAGGACGGCCAGCGGGAAATTCCAACCTACTCCTTGCGGTGTCGCAAAGCCGGTTTGCATCATAAACTGCATAATCAAGATGGCCCCCACCATAATAATGGTGAGTCCGGCCGCGGCCCAGCGGGTCAAATATCCCGCTATGAGCGCCACGCCGCCCAGCGGCTCGACGATCAAGAGAAGTTTAAAAATAATCACCATAACAGCCGGAATACCTGCGGGCGCCGCCGACCAAAAACTAAATTTTGCCCATCCCGCATAAATGAAAATCACCGCGACTATCAATCGCAACAAGAGCAGCGCCGTATTTTGAAATTTTGTGTATGGTTGCATAGATTTTTTTCTATAAGTTCCTCTTCCATATGTTTATGATTATATCATTTTTTATACCAAAAATAGAGGAAGCGAACCACTCCCTAAACCCATTCTGAAATTTTGCGGAAGGGGCGAGATTCGAACTCGCGGTACCATTTCTGGTACACGATCTTTCCAGGATCGCCAGTTAAACCACTCCTGCACCCTTCCTGCACTCCGTATCCTATCATTCCGTTCCCCAATATTCAAACTTTCGTTTCTTTTCTTCCCTTTGCTATCCTTACTTACGATCGTTACTAAGGATAGCAAAATACTTTTACCCTCTATATTATACATCCCGCATTATACATCCCGCTTCCCCCGCCTTCTCAAATAAGATGCTTTAAACTTCCGCTCTTATCAACTGAAAATATCTCTACGCAATTAAGCAGTTTAAGTTCTCGCAGGTTTTCAAGAAACTGTTTCGGCACTTTCACTTTCCCCATCCAAAAACTTTTTTGAACCATATGAAAACCCACGGTACGGAGAGCGCCGCGGAGCCAATTTCTCTTCCTTTTTTCTTTTTCGGGAACATCAAACGAAACAATTGTGATTGTATCAGCGTCTTCTCTCGTATATGAATTTTCCGGCAAAGCAGTCCGAACCTTTTCTTTCAAAAGAAGCAATTTATCTTTGCCTCCTTGAGTAAGTATTAGTCTCTTCGCGCCCTTGTGTTCTTTTTCTTTCGTAAGCCCATCCCGTTTGAGCTTGTACAAAAGGTTATAATATTGAACGTACACACGGCGCTCATATTCTTTCCGGGCTCGATCTTGTTCGCGCTTAGACAAATTACGAAATAGCTCGCTCCGCGAAGCGCCGTAACGAGCAGTTGAAAAAACAGCAAACACGTCGGCAATGCCGAGTGTCAGATCTCCTATTGCTTCGAGTACTTTTATCGTTATATTACCGCGCATGCCATTCTGCTATCCTACGTTACGATCGTAACATAGGATAGCAAAAATGAGTACATACAACGGACAAGGTATCAACTCTTCAAATATCGAAGAACTTTCGGCTTGAGCGAAAGAATGTTTTTCCGCCGGAAATTTTCTTCGGCGTGTTCCGCAGGCGTCAGATCGCGATACAGTTTATTGAATTTTTTGACAAGGAGAATCGAACGGTACGGGAAGCCCGGCTGTATTTCGCCGTCAAGGCGTTCGGTTATATGGCCTTTCACCCAATTCTCGCTTTTCAGCAAATGCGTCCCGTCGAAAAAAACCACGAACCCGCCGAGTCGCGCGGTCCGTTTCTCAAACCGAACTCCTTTCATTTTTTCAAGCGCCGCAAGAACGATCTCTTGGTCGGTCGCTTCACGGCCCAGCCAGCGATGGCTGTGCACTCCCGGCAAGCCGCCGAGAAAATCAATAGCCAATCCTCCGTCATCGGCAATCGTCGGAATCCCGATTTGAGCAAAATATCCCTTGGCTTTCAAAACTGCATTCTCCTCAAATGTCTCGCCAGTTTCGGAGACCGGCTTGATCTCCGGAAAGTCCCGGAGGCCAAAAATCTGTATCTCCGAATCTCCCAAAATGCTTCTCGCTTCTTCGAACTTTCCGGGATTCGTGGTACCGATAAGCAATTTAAGCATCAGTAATCATGTTATTAACCACTCATCACTCGCCACTACTTACTAACTTATAATCGTTCCCCTGAAATTTTTCCCCTCAAGAAGATTCGAAAGATTCTTCAAGTCTTTACCGTTGAGCACGATAGCTTTTATGTTACTGTGCTCGGCCAATCGCGCCGCCACCGGATCAACCGGCGAATGAAGACCCGGCTTCCACTGTTTGGGAATCAAGCGCCTGTATTGCCGCCAGCGCAAATTGTACAAAGGCTTCGCGTCTCTGTATTTCTGATGATCTTTGTCGTACACAAACGCGGGCTTGCCGGCGATGATGATTTCCGGGACTCCAAGATCTTTAGCCAAAACAACGGTGATATAGTCGGTTGACCAGCCCGGCCGCCAGCCCGAAGCAATCGTCACCGGAAAACGGAGTTTTCGGATTTTGTCGCGTCCATCAATCACCACCGGATCGGCGACTTCGCGAAACATAGTCCACAACAGATGAGCGTTCAGCCGCGTCACGTGGATTCCCAACCAGTCTTTGTCGCGGCCGATGACTTTGGAAATTTTGCCGGCGGTTTCCTGATAGACCCGGCAAATTCTGCCGCCCCCGGCCACAATAACGAAACGGCTCACCTCGCCGGAGCGTCGGCGAAGCGGACTGCCTCCCTTCAGTCGCTTCAAAATAAATTGCCGAAATCGCTTGAGAAACAAAACATCTATCTGCTCCGGGCACATAATCGAACCGCCAAGCGATATGACTATGGTTTTGCCCGGACGGTAATTCATATCAGGCGGTTTCCGGTTGGCTCGCGCGTTCCCTGTTCGAACCAAAATTAATAACCACAACAAGCAGGGTCAGAATGGTGAACAGAAAAGGGATTGTGATATTGAATCCGAGAATGAACTGAAAAGCTTCAAGGAGCATTCCTAAGGTCACCGCGTGCAACCCGATCTGGTATCCCTTCACATAGCCGACGCGCATCTTTCTGATCTTCAGAATTATCCAGATACCAAGCGCAATAAAAAGGAGAAAGAATAATTCGGAACTGAAAACAATCAGATATATCAAAAACAAACCTAAAACTACAACGGGTCCCGCGAACTTCAGGAACGGCCTGACTTTTGCCACGAAATTTGAAACTGCGGCTTTGCTTATCTTCATATCCGGGAATCGATCAAGGCCGTAAATTCGTATCTCTCTGTCCTTGGCAAAAACGAGGTTGTCTTTAGTGAGCATGGCCAGCGTTTTATAATCCTTGAATTTTTCTACCGAGAACGGCGTCGTGGTGTCGATCACCAGAAGATTTTCGGGCTGGTTCGCGGCCTGATCCGGCTGATTCGTTTTAAACTCATCGGGCAGTTTCAAAAAATACGGTTCGGTGACATTCGTCGATGCCTGGCCTTTTTGAATGGTTATTTCAAGCTCCTGCGGATAATAATTCAAAACCTTTTCGCTTGTGCGGTTTAAAAATGACTGCGTCTCCGGCACCGCGGAAAGAGAAATCAGAGCCGTAACAATCAAAGCAAGAACGAGGACCAGCGAATAGAAATATTTAAAAGAAAACCAAAACCGCTTATCCGGCAGTCCTTTGTAAAATTCGGGCGAATAAACGCTATCCCGCACCAGCTTCAGAAAGTCTCTAAAAAGTTCCATAGTACAGAGTGTATATTAGACCGATAGTTGCCGCAACGCCTGTATCCTCTCCTCAATCGGGGGATGGGTCATAAATAATGTATGCCACCACGAGGCCGAACTCCCTTTGAAAGGATTATCAATCCAAAGATGAGCCGTTGAATCCCGCGCGGTTTCCATAGGCACCTGATCCTGACCGATCTTCTGAAGTGCTGAAATCAAACCTTCGGGATAACGGGTCAGGAGAATGCCCGAGGCGTCAGCCAGCGATTCGCGCCGCCGCGAAATCGCAAACTGGATCAGCATCACGCCCAGCGGCGCAAGAATAGACAAAACAATGCCGACGATAAAAAAGAGGCCGCTCGCGCCGCGGTCATCATCGCGGCTCCGGCCGAATCCGCCCCAAAACAGGGAACGCAAAAAGAAATCGCTCAAGAGCGATACGACGCCCGCCAAGACCACAGCAATGGTCGAAATAAGAATGTCGCGGTTGCCGATATGGGAAAGCTCATGGCCGATCACGCCTTCCAGTTCGGTCTTGTCCAGGCGTTCCAAAGCCCCGGTCGTTACGGCGATGGCCGCATGCTTGGCATCGCGCCCCGTGGCGAACGCGTTAATCTGGCGTTCCGGAGTGATATAGACTCTCGGCATCGGCAAGCCGGCGGTCATGCATAAATTCTCGATGATGCGATAGAGCGCCGGATTGTCTTTTTTCTCAATCGGCTCGGCTCGCGCCATCATCAACGCGATTTTGTCAGAAGACCAATAGCTGATGAAGCTCGAGATGATGCTGAACGCAACCGCGAAAAGCAAAATATTCTGATTCCCGAACAAAAACGAAAAAACCCAGCCCAAGCCGATGACTACGATCAAAAACCCGGCGAAGAGCAGCCAGGTGCGCCGGACATTTGATTCCTGATAGTGATAAAGAGAAGCCATAACAACTAATTTTAGCTTTCAATGCCAAAAATTTATTCATTCTGGCACCTCAACAAATCGGACAAAAAAAGCAAGATAAACAGCAACTATAAGATTAAAAAGAACTAAGAAGAAAACTGTAAAAATTTCTGAACTCTGATAAAACCCGGTCAGTCGACCCACTATGAAGGCTAATGTCGAGCCCAACCCTGCGATAGAACCAATGCCTAACATCACAGCTACAACAATTCCCATTTTCCTAGCCCAATTCTTTCTCAAAAGTATTCCGTAACCGGACACGCAACAGAGGATCGCCAAGACAAAAAGTGAAAAAGGAATAATACTAACGAAGTACGCTTGAACGGAGTGTGCTTGAGAAGCATCAGTACCAAGTGCGAAAGCGAACATAAAAAGAATCCCAGTAAGAAGCAAAAAAGGTATTACTAAGAAAAAATATGCAACGACCAACTTTAATTTAAGTGGCAAGGACTCTCTTCTTGAAACATCTGACTGTGCGTCCATGTTAAAACTTCACTTTGACGGGCTGACGCTCCGCATCGCTTTCAACTCCGAAAAATTCCATGCCGGTAAATCCGAAGTTCCCGGCAATGAGATTGGCCGGAAAGCGCGCGATGGTGGTGTTGAGGTCTTTGACGGTCGCATTGTAAAACCGCCGGGCCGCCTGAATTTTATCTTCAGTGTCGGTCAGTTCATTCTGAAGATCCAAAAAGTTCTGATTGGCCTTCAGCTCCGGATAATTTTCCGCCACCGCAAAAAGGGATTTGAGCGCGCCCGAAAGCCTGTCTTCGGCCCCGGCTTTTTCCCCGACGCCGGCACTGATCGCTTTTGCCCGCGCTTCGGTCACTTTCTCAAACACTTCGCGTTCATGCTGCATATAACCCTTGACGCTTTCCATCAAATTCGGAATCAGATCATAACGCCGCTTGGTCTGCACATCAATATCCGAAAGCGCCTCTTTCGCTCGGAAGCGAAACGTCACCAGCCGGTTATAGATATAAATAAGCCAGAGAATAACGAGAACGAGTAACCCCAAAACGATATAAGAAATAGACATTGTTTTATTTTCTAATTCAAAAAAAGAAAGCCCCGGTGCCGAACCAGGATATCATATCATGGTTGCAAAACTTTGCAACACCGATACTTGGTATGATCGACAGACCCGCCGCCCTCAACCAAAAACTCCCCGGTGAACCGAGGAGTTTTATTCATTCGAGATACGTTCAATTTCATTCGAGCAGGATTCGAGAACGATCTAATAATCCTCGCCCATGCCCATTCCGCCTCCCATGCCGGGCATGCCAGCTCCGCCCATCGGCGATTTCTTTTCGGGCAGATTGGTGATGGCAGCGCCGACGGTCAGATAATTGCTCGCAACCGATATGGCGTTGATGAACGCGGTCTTGGTGACTTTGAGCGGATCAATGATGCCCGCTTCTTTGAGATTGGCGATTTCATTCTTGAGCGCGTTGAAGCCGAGCCAGACATCCTTTTCTTTTTCTTTGCGCTCGCCCAGCTCCCGGATTATTTCTTCGGCTGATTCGCCGCTGTTGATGATAATCGCCTTCAGCGGCGCAACCAGCGTCTTGGCGAGAATCGTCTCGACTGCATAGCTGATCGGCGCGGTTTCTTTTTTGGGTTTAGGTCTTTGCAGTTGTATGTTGAACAACGCGATTCCGCCGCCGGGCACGATTCCTTCTTCCATGGCCGCCCGCGTGGCAGCCACCGCATCCTCAACCCGCTGCTTCAATTCTTTTTGCGCCGATTCGGTCGCCGAACCGACCTTGACCACGGCCACGCCGCCGGAGAGTTTCCCAACCCGTTCCTGCAGCTTCTCGCGGTCGAATTCCGAGTCGGTCTTTTTCAGCTGGGCTTTGATTTGGGCGATTCTTTCCTCGATCTTTGCTTTGTCTCCTTTGCCGCCGACGATGGTCGTGTTGTCCTTGTTCGCGACCACCCGATGCGCGCGTCCCAAATCAGCAATCTCAATGGTGTCCAATTTCTTGCCGAGGTCTTCGGAAATGAGCTGCGCGCCCGTGACAATGGCGATGTCCTGCAGCATCTCTTTGCGGCGGTCGCCAAAGCCCGGCGTCTTCACCGCCAGCGCGCTGAAAATGCCGCGCAGCTTATTGACCACCAGCGTTGCCAGCGCCTCGCCCTCAACTTCATCAGCGATAAGAACCAGTTCCTTTTTGCCGGCTTGCACCAGTTTTTCAAGCAAAGGCAGCAGCTCGTTGATCGAAGAAATCTTTTTGTCCGTCACCAGGATGTACGGATCCTCGAGAGCCGCTTCCATCCGCTCTTGGCTCGTGATCATATACGGCGAGATATAGCCCCGATCAAACTGGAGTCCCTCCACGACTTCATACGAATTGCCGATGGTGTTTGAATCTTCGATTGTCACTACTCCTTCTTTGCCGACTTTGATCATGGCCTCGGCAATCAGTTTGCCGATCTCCGCGTCTTTGGCCGAGAGCGTCGCCACTTCTTCGATTTTCTTGTTGTCATTGATAAGCTCCCGTTCGTCTTCAAGCGCTTTCATCACGCCGTGGCTCGCTTTGCGAAGCTCTTCGGCAAGCTGGATGACATTAAAGCCCTCGCGGCGGATCAGTTCTTCGCCGGAGGCGATCATGGCTTGGGCCAGCACGATAGCCGTGGTCGTGCCGTCACCGACGTTATCATTGGTTTTTTCGGCGGCCTGTTTGATGAAATCGGCGCCGAGGTTTTCGTATTTATCCTCGAACTCGATTTCTTTGGCCACGGTTACGCCGTCAAACGTGACCTGTGGCGCGCCATATCCTTTTTCGATTACGACTGCCCGGCCGCGCGGACCAAGCGTCATCCGCACCGCTTCGGCGAGCTTGTCGATGCCGCGTTTCAGTGCGGCTCGCGCTTCTTCTTGGAAAAAAATTTGTTTAGCCATAAAATTTTATAAAATCTCTAATTTCTAATTTCTAAATCCGAAACAATATCGAAATTCAAATTTCTTAAATCCTAAACAGTTTGGGACATTAAAATTTGTAATTTGTTTAGGATTTCGAATTTCGTGCTTCGAATTTCTGGCAATCATTCTATGATTGCCAGTATATCCTCTTCGGTCCCGACCAAGTGCTTCTTGCCGTCTATTTCTATTTCATCGGGGCCGTATTTTTTAAAGAGGACGATGTCGCCGACCTTGACCGATACCGGAATCCGCTCGCCTTTTTCGTTCAGTTTGCCGGGGCCCACGGCGAGCACTTTGCCTTTGACGGGCTTTTCCCGTTCCGCTGTATCCGGCAGCACGATGCCGGACTTGGTTGTTTTTTCTTCCTCCAGCGGCTCAAGGAAGACATGATCAGATAAGGGTTTGAAATTCATAAATTTAGAACTTAGAACGTTAGGGATTAGAACTTAAATTGTAATTTTCTAAGTACTAATGACTAAATCCTAAAGACTCATTTTGGGGGCGACCTTAAATCGTGGATGATTCTAACCGAGGATGGCTACTCTTGTCAAGAGAACGTTTTCCGACTCTGTCTCGCCCTAAGAAATGAAATCTGAATGCTCAAATTCCGATCCTGTCTCGATTTGCTTGCTGATGCAAGGATTGATCCCTCACATAAAAAATTTATGTGAACAAAAAATTGACAAAATCTCTGGTTTGATTAAGGGTAAAAAAAGTAACAACTCTTTACTTTGGAGGTAATCTGTATGAAAACATCCCTGACGATCCGGCTCACCCCTGAAGAACGCCGGATACTGCTGGCGTGGCAGCGTTCGACTGCGATCCCGGCTGGACGTGCCAGACGTGGGAGAATTATTTTACAGCTGGCCGATGGGGTGCCCATCTCCCGTATCGCCACTATGGCCGGGATCAACCGGCGCTATGTCTACAAGTGGGTAAAACGCTTTCTGGAGGACGGGTTGCCGGGCCTGACGGATAAGCCAGGCCGCGGAACCGCAAAGAGAAAAATCCGCAGCGGCGGCAAGCCGCTGACGGCAGAGTGAATCCCTGTGGCCTGGGTTGGAATTACGCGTTGCGCACCCTCCAATCCAGGTCTTATTTTTTCTCGGCTCGGTGATGCATATACCTATCCGAACAGTTACTTTTTATGAAGATACTCATCAATATTCAAAACCGCTTTAATGGCGTCGCCCGCCGAAATATTGTTCTGTTTATACAATACATCGCTGACATCACCGGCGGCCCAGATGCCGGGCATCGAAGTTTGCTGCGTTTTCGGATCAGCGATGATCTCGCCGAATCCATTCATCTCCACCAGTCCTTTCACGAAATCGGAATTCGGGATGGCGCCGATCTCGACAAATACCCCGCCGAGTTTCAATTCTTTTATTTCAGTGGTTCGCCGGTCTTTATACTTCAGGCCAGCCGCAAAATCGCTTCCTAAAATTTCTACCGTCTCTGCCATAGGTATGATTTCAACTTTAGAATTGGCCTTCACTTTTTCCTGCGTCACCGGATCGCCTTTAAGATTTTCCGAGTATTCAAGAAGATAAATTTTTGCCGCATACGGGAATAAATCAATAACCGCTTCGAGTCCGGCATTGCCGCCGCCGATAACAGCTACGTCCTTATTCTTAAACAGCGGCGCGTCGCAGATCGAGCAATATGCCACGCCCTTACCATCAAATTCTTTCTCTCCCGGTACATTCAACTTCCGACGTCGGCTGCCGGAGCACAGTAAAAGATATTTAGTTTGAAATTCTTTGCCGGATTTTGCTTTCAACCGAAAACCTTCGTTGATTTTCTCGGCCGAGATCACGCTGTCGCTATCAATGATTTCCATATCCTCCTGCGCCCGGAGATGTTCCTCCAGCATTTTGGCAAAATCAAATCCGGAGACTGATGTGGTGCCAATCCAGTTTTGGATGTCCGCCGAAACCAAAGACTGACCGCCGAATGAATCGGCGATCAGGAGTATTTTTATTTTCTTTCGGGCAGCGTAGACGCCTGCCGCAATCCCGGCCGGCCCGCCGCCGATGATGATGAGCTCGTACATAGCTATTAAGTGACGAGTGATGAGAGGTTAGTGATGAGTAGACTACTATCAAGTCGGGCTCGTTTGATTACTCAACACTAAGCACTCATCACTAAACACTATTTCAGCTCCAGCGCTTTCTTAAGTCCCGCCTGGTCAAAACCGACAAAAATCTGGCCGTCAATGTCGATCACCGGCACGCCGAGCTGTTGGGACTTTTTCACCATCTCGTCGCGCGCCTGTTCATCTTCGGCGACGTTATGCTCTTCGTAAACCACATTATTCTTTTGAAAAAACTCTTTGGCCATCTTGCAATACACGCAAGTCGGCGTTGTATACATTATTACTTTGGACATGATGGAAAATAAATCTCTAAATTCTAAACTCTAAATTCTAAACAATACCAAAATACAAATATCAAAACCAGTTTTAATTTTTGAATTTTGACATTTGAGATTGTTTAGAGATTAGAAATTCGAGATTAGAGATTATTATTGAGGCGACCTTTTATTGTTTAAGTGCTTCTTCCCCGAAAATGCTCCACAGGTTAATCAAAATAAGTATGATACCCGCGGCGAGATTGCTCCACATCATTATTGAAATGCTGCTGAATCCGAGCAGCCACGGCGAGACCAAAATCCAAATTCCGATCGCCAGTTGAATCCATTGTTCGTTCACGAGAATAATTTTATTACGCTCTTGTTGCAAAGTCAAAATCCCTATCAAACCATCGCGCGAGAAGGATGCCGGAATATCTGACATCCCCCTCGCGCTGAAGACCTAACCGGCATTAAAACCGGTATCGATCCAGATAACGCCTTGCCCGCTTTTCGGGAGTCGAGAAGATAGCGGGCGTCGACGCACACAAGAAAACCAGGAAAGTCAAAAGGAGGCCGGTGCTAACCGGTTTCCCCTGCCACAAGAGAAAACCCAGCCAAAGGGCCAGGGCCAGGCCAGGGAGTATGGCACCCCAACCGAGCCAGACGCGGCGTCTGGCAGTGCGCGCCTTGATGATCAGACTCTGTTGCACCAGTACATTAACCTCCTGTGGAGACCGTAAATTTTCTCCCCAACGGGTCAGACGATACGACTGTCCTCTGATTTGCCCGAGCAAGAGAAACTCTTGCTCGTCCCCCCGACGCAATTCATAAGCCTGAAAGAAATCCATTCTCCAAACTAAAGCAAATTCAGCTAAAACCTTTTCGGTAGCCTTGAGCTCCCTCAAGATATGCTCGAAGGACTCTTGAGAGATAGAGTTCTTATTACAGACAACGGAGTTGGACAACCAGTGGGTCCATGTCACCCTTTCCTGGTCTGTCAGTGTCGGGTAAAACAACTCCGCAGACATAATTTGGGCATTGG
>Ga0209515_10008117_pt1 | contig 12376 bp, 15 predicted proteins | sample Subgroupgradi54m_FD_187454 | JGI IMG/M metagenome (GOLD analysis project Ga0209515, IMG submission 187454) | Subsurface groundwater microbial communities from S. Glens Falls, New York, USA - GMW60B uncontaminated upgradient, 5.4 m (SPAdes)... ... | reverse complement strand
AATTACACACGCTTGGTATTTTCTGAAATCAGGAATCGCGGCCAACGTGTGATTTTTATTTGGTGGGCGGTACTGGGATCGAACCAGTGACCCCTGCCGTGTGAATTTGCCCTTGATCCCTTTATTAAACAAGACGTTATCAAGATTTATGCTTTTTTATCAAGCAGTTACCTTAATACGGAGTGAACATAATTTATCACAGATTAGCTTAATTTAGCACTCGAATTACGGGAAAATTACGGGATTGCTAGCGATCCAAGTCTAGTATGTCTCGCACCCAAGGATCCGGGTTTTTCTTGTGCACCTTGCGGCCGTGTTCAATAAGATGTTTTTGTAAATCAGCATGGTTTTGTTCTATCTGTGCGTGACAATCAGGGGACTCAATTTCAATTAGTGGGTCACGCTTTTTTCTTTTCCAGATAAATACAGTTTTGTATGCGGTTTCTTCCTCTGCAATCACGTTAAAGAGCTGAAATAGTAGTAAGAGATCGCGGCCCCCGTCATTTTCGTTGCTGAGCCAACCATTTTCAAAGGCACGCATGCAGCAGTGCCGCATGCCATCAAATTTCATTCCCCTGACTGATGCTACGGCGAGCTCATCTTCAACGCGCATGTACTTGTGGATATAACTGTCAGCGCCCGAGCCGTCGGCGAGTTGTAGGGCAGATTCAAACCCTGCATGGGTCATGTTTGGATGGCGTCTTTTTGCTGCTCGGTACAGGTAGTGAAGTAGTGAGCTGGTTCTTTTATGTGACAGCGATCCACGATTCTGCGCGCCGTTCGCACGGGCTTTCACTTTAAAAAACAGGCGCAGCCAGTCACCCTTATCCATTTTTTACCCTCAAAACCAAAAATTCGCAGATTTGTTCCTTCGACAAGCCTAACCAAACTACTACATTCCTGCCACTTGTTGCAACAAATGAGGTGGCAAATGAAAACCAGAAGAACCAGAACAACCCAAGAACTTGAGCTAGCCGCGCTTGTTGGCGGGCTAGCCGACGACACTTTGATTGACGTGATCGAGTTGGCGGCAATCACTGGGTTTACAGATAACTCCATCCGCCAGAGAAAAGTTCGTGGTTTACCAGACCCGGATATGAGGGTGGGGAGGCTGCGCTGGCGGCTGGGCAACATACGGCAATGGATCCGTGGAGCTACCCAATGAGCTGGGCTGCAGATCTGATCCTGGCGCAGGATGGTGACGTCATCATCCAGCCGCTGGTGCTTGTGAGGCGGTTGGGCCTGCCTGCCGCAGCTTTTCTTCGGCAGGCGGCAGGGGGTGTTGCATGAGTCGGGTCAGCAGGATTCAGCATCAGCCAGGGTCGCGATTCATCGCACTGCACGCCTGGGCTGTGCGCGAGTTTGGGGTTGCCGGTGCAGCTGTGATCGGTCTGCTAGATTTTCTGGACAGGGCGCATGAAAAAGCAAATCAGCCAACGGCAAGCAGACAGCGTGTTGTGGCTGAACTCGAGTTCATCGTCGGGCGCGATCAGGTCGATCGCGCGCTGCGCACACTCGTCGAGGTGGGTGCCATTAATGTGCACAAAAAGACAACGGCAGGCGCAAAAAATCTCGTGACTCGAGTTGAGTACTCGATCAACTCTGGCACGCTCAACAAAATCATTACCGGGACTCCTGAAATCAGGAGTCCCGGTGACTCCTGCCCGCAGGAGCCACCGGGGCAACTGGATCCAGTCCTGAATCCAGGAGTCGCGTATACAAAAAAAGAAAAAGAAGAAGAAGCAGCAGCACGCGCGCAAGCGCGCGGTGCTGCTGCTGCAAAAAATAATAAAAAACGCCGCAGCACCGCGTCGGGCATCGTTACCTGGACGCCCGACGATGAGCGGGCTGCTGCTGAGCTGGAACAGCAGGGCAGGCCAGATGAGCTTGCCGCCGCTGTTGCAACCGTCACTGCGACGGGCCGCGACCCTGTGCCTGGCCTCGTCGCGCGCGCGATTGAGCGGCAACAGCGCGCGCGGCACGACGCAGCGCGCCGCGCAGCATTGGACGCAGAGCGCGCTGCGCTGATCGCAGCGCCGCCGGCTGGCCTCGACCTATCAAAAATCGACTTTTTAAAACTGCCGCCCGCGTTGCGCGAGCAGGCGCTGCGCGCGGCATCCAAAACCAATAGGAGATAAGCATGGAAAAATTTTCACTTGAAGCACGTGTCGAATTTCTGAAAACCATTAAACAAAAAACTGACCAGCAGCAACTGCTGGTGCAACTTGCAGAAAAAATTAGTGGAGGCTCTGAACTGAGCAGCCACGAAAAAAAGACATTTCAAATCCTGGCAGCCGCAGAAAAAACAGCATGGAAGGCACGTGCAGCTGAGCGCGCCGCGCGCGATGTTTTTCGTATGGCGGGAGAAGAAAAAAGAAAGCGCGAGACCCACGCAAAAATCTGCTGTGGCTTGGCCGCGTTGCAGATGGCCAAAGAAAATGAATCGATGCGCCGAGCGCTGCGCACCAAGGTCCAAGAGATTAAAGGTGTTGATATTGCTGCAGTGGATGGTCTGCTTGGGGTTGAGCATGTGCAGCCACAATAATATATCCCCGTTTTTTGTGATCCCCGTCATCCAGATGGGGTGCCCACCCTCACCGCTGAAAAGCGACAGGAAGGCGCGCTTAGTTGTTTCTGAATTTCACTATGTGAAATTCAGAAACTGCGCGGCCTTGCAGGCGGCACACCTGCTGGTGCAGGTGTAGAAGAAAAATGGAAGTTGGTCACTACCATTTTTCTGTAAGCGTTGGGCAGCGGCGCGACGGTGGACGCATTGATGCGTCCGCAAAATTTCAGTACATCGCCCGGTTGGGCGAGTATTCAAATTTAAACGCGCGCCGGAATCGGCAGCGATTAGGAGGCGCCGCTGGAGAAGTCCTGCTGCACTCCGCCAGCAGCAACTTGCCGGCATGGGCCGCGGGCGATGCCCTTAAATTCTGGCAGGCAAGCCAGGAATTTGAACGCTCAAATGGCACGCAGTATCGTGAGTTTGAGGCCAGCCTGCCGCGTGGTCTAAGTGTCGACCAACAGAAAGAATTAATCAACGGTTTTGTATCTGAGCATTTCTTCTCGCACGCTCTTTCATTGGCCATCCATCAAAAAGTGCAGAGTGATGACCTGTCCGCTGAACATGTGCACATCCAGATCAGCGAACGCGTTTTGGATGGAATCGATCGGCCACCCGAATTATTTTTCAGACGCTTCAATCAGAAGAATCCGTCGGCCGGTGGCTGCAAAAAAGATTCGATGGGAACGCAGGAACGCCTAGCTGCATTCCGTGCCAGCTGGGCGCGACATTGTAATCAGGCTTTGGAAGACGCTGGCCTCAATGTCCGTGTCGATCACCGGGCATACCGCGATCGTGGAATTGATCTTGAGCCAGAAAAAAAGCTCGCTGGAAAAACCAGAAGAAAACTCAACGTGGCCCAGAAGGCAGAAATCTTAGAAGCTCGACAAGCACGCCGTGAATATGTCCATGCCACAGTTGCGGCACTGGCTCAGATCAAAGAGGAGACAATGGATACATTAAAAAAATGTGGAAACAATTCCACGCCGCCTGATTCAACCCAAAAAGCCACTGAAAAGAATTATGCGCACATTAAAATAATGTGTAATAAATTGCCGGAACCGCCCGAGCCGGCAGGAAATACATTAAAAAACATTAATTTAATGTATTCCACCACTACCCCTGCCGCAGGACAGCAGGATCAACTGCACCAGCAGTTGATCGATCTACAGGCGCGCGTCCAGCAGCTCACTCAAAATCCTGATTCACAAGAGGCGGCCGCTCTGGCAGAAGACCTGCAAGAAATTGCATGGCAAATCAAAGAAAAAGAAAAAGAAAAACAGCAGCAGAGCAATCACAGCAAGGAAGTACCGCCAGACCTTGAGTTAATCAAAGCCATGATTGAAGGTGTGAGGGTAATGATCAATGCTGTGCTTCGCCTTTTTGGCGTCAAAGAACTTGATCCATTTTTTCCGATATCTGAAAGAAGTGGTGGCACTACACAACAAGTTTCTGTGTCAGCACCAGGGCGCTCGGTCTTTGAAATCGAAGATGAAATCACTGCAAGCAAGAAAAACTGTGCTGAATTGAGAGTGCAACTCAACAGAGCTGGTACCCGCAAACCGCGCACGCCACAGGTGATCACATATCAACTATTTGATGAAGCGCTCGCCGCCGACCCGATCAATAAAAAATTGGGTGCACAGTGGGATGCTTTGGGCGGTAAATTTGAAGTGGCGCTCGATCATGAAAAGCGTCTGAAGCAAAAATGGGAGGAATCAAACCCCGTCACACGCAAACTCTTCAAATTGGATGAGAGGCTGGATGCGGCCGAGAGAGCCGCAACAAGAATCTCCTGGCAACAACAAGCGGTTGGCGCCAAACAGGCTGAGCATAAAAATGCCCTCCGCCAAGAAAAAGGGCAGCAGATCATGCGGGAAGCAGACCGCCTTGCAGCAATTGAGGCTGAACCAGAAAAACTGAAACAGCAACTGCGCGACCAGATCAACACCAAGCTCAAGAAAATTGAAGCCTTGAAGCTTGAGCTCGAGGAGGCTGAGCAACGCCAGGCCCAACGCCTTGAGCAAGATATTGAAGCGCGATAAGTCGTGCGCAACAACCTGGGGCGGCCAACATGAGCGCTGACGTCATCACCTTGCGTCAAGTTCAGGTGGAGCCGCCACCGGAATTTGCGGCGGCGGTTACGCCAGAGCTTCTGCAAAAGATTGGATTACAGCCTGTGCCGGTTCTATTTCTCTGTGCTTCGGGAGAGGCTGATTGGCAAGGCTTTTGTTCAAGCTCAGAGTTCACTGAGTTGAGTGAGATCGTCCTTGATTCAAAGCTGGTAGAGCCGTCCGTTTATAAACCCAAGCCAAGCAGGATCGTGCATGTTTACCTACACGAGTGTGCTCACCGATTGTTGCCTGGTCACGGTCATGATGCCGCATTATTTTGCCTGAGCCTTTTACTGCATCTGCGCGCAGGAAAAATTGGCCGACATATGTGGTTTGCTGCCAGCCTCTATGACATCCAAGACGATGTTGAGTTTGAAAAGCCCGAGCCGTTCTTGAAACGATTTGGCTGGGCCTGGCGGTTGGCAACCGAGTTGGCCGAAACAGAAAAAACTGCGGAGCAGTGCACCGCCATCATCACAGAGAAACACAAAGAATTTTGCGCGTGGCTGGACGCTGCACCTGAGCGTGAGGGAGCGGTGCAACAACGCCGCACCGCCGCTGTGCAGCAGCAGAAAAATCTTGAGTCTGCCCTTGCTGATGCCCGTGCAGACAGGCTCATGTTTTTTGTTTTTGGCGCAGTGGCCGGCCTGGTCGTGGCCACATTTTTCTTATGGGGATGAACGTGAAAAAACCCGCAGTCCCGGATGAAATCGACAACGACACTGAAGACTGTGTTGTCGATGAAATCAACGACATCGAAAAGCTTGAGCGTCTGGCCGCCAAAGGAAACAAGAGGGCTGGGGTTAGGGCCGCGATGTTGAAGAAAGCGAAACAGAACCTTGAAAATTTTCGGCGCCATCTGGCCGATGAGCGGGCCAGGCAGGAACAGGAACGGCCTGAGGTAAACAAGCCCTCGAAGCCCAAGGGTTGAGCAGAGCATTTCCACCAACTAAAGGAGACAAAATGAACGAGACCCTTCCCCTACCCATCATTCCACAAATCCATGTTGACGAGCTCGGCTGGTTCCTGGACTACCAAGATCCTCAGATCATGGATATGGATTACCTCTTGGCGATCATCAATCAGTTGCCGCAAAGTGAAGTGCGTGGATACTTGGTGGGTGTTCACCACACCCGACTGATGCGCGAAGAAATTCTGCCGTGCGCACATTGCGCGTCCATGAAAAAATCGGTGTGTGTGCGACCTAGACCTGGCCGCGCCAACACGCACTGATGTGGCTTGATACTGCTTGCACGCATAAACGCTCATGCGTGACGCAGTATTGTTGGCCGTGAACGACTTTCCCACCGCACCGCCGCCTCTTGCCCTTGAGGGGCGGGCGGCGGTGCCGTGGAAAAGTCTTGTGCCGGTTACCGGCACAAGCGTACCGCGAAGGAGTTAGCTCGTTCCAATGATGCGTTTCAATTCAACGCCAAGCTCTTTCTCTCTTTCAGGAACGCGGTTCCGCGCTACGAACCCATATGTGTTGGTCCCAAAAAAACCAATTGCGCCAACCAGCCCTGCCCAACCAAGTTCATAGTTTGGAGTAGAGGCGATTACACCCGCGAAGCCCGAAAAACCAACTATGCATGCTAGCAAAAATAAGGCGCCTGCATATGCCTCAGCGAACGGTACCTTGAATACTCCCCAGCCGTGGAAGTCTTTGTATTTCGCCACGGCAACAATGTGCTGCCCGCTGGTGTGATTCTTGATGCCCAGCATCGTTTCCTTCCCTTCGGCCCTGGCCTTGGTGTAAAAGGCTTCAACTCGCTGACCGGCCCGCATGGATAGCGTCACCCCCTCAAGCGTGAGGGGAATTTCCTGCCCTGAGTCGGTTCTTATCCAGAGTTCCTGTATATCGGTAGTTGTTGAAGCGATCGTACTAACACTCGCACCTATTGGCCGTACGGTATGGACTTCGGTGACTGAACGTGTACTGCTTTCGGCTACGGTGCCGATCACTGAGCTGATCTTGAGAGTCACGCCCAGGAATTGAATTTCACCTTTCTCTGTTCTCATTGATTTCCCCTTTTTCTATGAATTTACACGTGCCTATAGGCCGTGGACTATAGGCTACAATAAAACGACATTTGCCGTATGGCAAATGATGAAATTCTCGGGGTCGGAAAGATATTCGGCGAGGTGCTGCGCGACTACAGGGCGGAGTGCGGGGTTTCGCAGGAAGAACTCGCCTTTAGGGCCGGGGTTGACCGCACTTTTGTGTCGCGCCTTGAGCGGGGCATTCGGCAGCCGACGATAACTACTTTGATTGGATTGGCGCGCGCCCTTGGGACCCCGGTGTCAGAATTGGCTGGAGAAACAGAGCGTCGATATTTGGCTGGGAACACCAAGTCAAGGAAACGGTAAAGCCCATCGCTTTCAATTTGAAGGAGCGACATATGTCCCGATTACGGTCGCGCCATATTTCTATTTGTACCCTGCGCCCAAAAACGCGCCTTGCTAGACTTTCGTCTTGGGGGCGCCGATGGTCTGGGCTGATTGGCATCGTCGTCGCTGCGGCTGCAATGGCAGGGACGTGGTATCAAGGTTTTATTTCTCGGGAGCACAACGAACTGTCTGTCAAACCAAGCCTCAGGATTACAACCTATCTTGAAGGCGAGGGTGGCAGAACCGGGATGTATTTGGTGAATTCCGGGTTAGGCCCAGGGGAGTTACTTGGACTCACCGTAAGTGTTGGCGACAAGATGTACGATTTGCTTGTGCCCGGCGAAGAGCGTCGGCTGATTCGAGATTTTGGTGTGAATTTACTGTGTTTTCAGGATACTCAGCCTGAGGCTGGTTCAATCCTAAAACCAACCGAGGAAGGCCCTCTCTTGGTAATCACTCGCGCGAAAATTTTGCCCTCGTGTGATGGGGCTATTGCCCTTGCTTTTATGACGCGTTCTTTTGAATTCGACATGAAATTTCAGTCTTTATATGGGCGAGTTTTCCAGGTTAAGCAAGCGGTGCAGATCGATAAACGGGCCTTTCTTGATCGCTTGCCGCTTCCAAAACCATAGGCGCCATTGTAAATGGCTAACCCACCTTGGAATACTAATAGCTCACAATCCTGGTTGAAAAAGACAACAAGCCCAGGCATCTTGGGTTTCTATACCCATTGCGAAGTCACGACGGTGCTTGGTTTTTCGGATGAGAGCCCGCAAGTACCGGTGAATATATTCACCACTATTGTTCTGGAAGATGCTCAGGTGGCTATGGATCAAGGCCCCTCCTTCCTGAATGCGGAGCGGATTGAATTGAAAACGCTCAAAGGCTGGAAGTTCGGCGTGTATCGGCACTCAGCCTCGCTTAAAGAACTGCTTGTAGCTATCGAGAATTTTAGCGGCACCACAGAGTGGAAGTTAGGCGAGGCAGCCCTTTCTCTGGGAAACATGGCTGCAGTCGCTCCGCAATTTGTGCCATCAAATGGAACTGAATCCGTCCCGCTCAACCAATTGCTCAAGAATAATTTCTGGAATGGGGCATACATACTTGAATGGTTTGATGGGACTAAGCAAAGTCTTGCGCCTTTCCAGGAGAATCCTCCAAGATTGCAAGAGCTATCCGCCAAGGTTCAACAGTACATCCCTCTAGGATTGGCGAGTGTCTCCGACCGGCTCGGCAATCTCCTCGTCCAATTGCCCGTAACAGTACTGATGAGTGATTTTCGACAAGTGCGCGACAGTGGGGATTTTACAGTTGAGGTGGCTTGGCATCCACGTGCGACGCCCCGGCCCTTGCGAGCGACATGTGAGATGCAGTTTGACGGTGTGTTCTGCGGTTATGGGCAAGCTGAAGTGCAAGCCACCAAAACCAATTTGCCAACCTATGACAGTTCCCAATTGAACCGGCAATTGATTTGGGACGAACAAAACGGCCTCATCTTGGCTGCCCAAGCACCCGTTGCCTACATTCGGCAGTTATCCGCTGCAATTCATGTTGGCGATCCGGAGCCGCGAGTATTTTCAGTTGATGGCACCGATGAACCCATCCGGGTTTATTTGCGGCACTCGCCGCACGTTACCAACCTCGGCGATGCCAATCATTATCCGCATAGGGAGTGGGTACGTCGGCGCATGTATGAGGCAGAAATCTCCCGCCTGACTCAAGAGCGCCGGTTTGTTCAGTACAAACCGCAGCCCGGTCAGGATGGAGAAAATTCAAAAGCGCTTGATGATGTGCGCTTTCTTATCAACAGATATGGGGCGAGAGGCGTGTGGTTGTGGGATCCATATCTGACCAGCACGGACATTTTGAGTACCCTGTTCTACTGCCAGCACTCCGGTGCCGATCTGCGCGCTATTACGGCAGCAGAAGAGATCGCTGATAACCCATGCCGTGATTCATCACTCGGTGATCGCATCTCGCTGTTTATAAGCGCGCAGAAAACGGCGCTTGATGATGCAAGAAGCAACTATAGGGGGCTACAACTTGAATTCCGGGTGAGGCGGGGTAACGCTGGCTGGAAATTCCATGATCGATTTCTCATATTTCCAGATGTGGATGAGCAGCGGCAGACCTTGGCCTGGTCTCTCGGTACGTCCGTGAATAGCCTAGGCAAGCAGCATCATATCCTGCAGCGCGTTGACAATGGACGCCTCATCATGGATGCCTTTCTGGATCTCTGGAATCAGTTGGATCAACCGGAACATCTCATATGGAGAAAGTGAGTGAAATGCATCCGTCCATACTGTCTGCACTTAACGCCGCGAAGAATGCTGGGGATGCCTATGAGCCGAGAGAACTCATGCTGCGGATCGAGGCATGCTCCAACCCTATCCAGGCCCTAGGGGAATGGGATGCGGCAAACCATATTTTTGCAGGACTTGAGGAGGCTCTCGGCTTCATGCGGCGTGTTCGGGCTTTTAACACTGCTCCCACCCCTCAAGAACTGACGCGATTAACCGCTTTGATCCGATGGCTTATTCATGAGCTGCGGGAATGGCGCGAAGAAAATGATCCGAGGTATCTAAAACTGACGGCCTTGTTTGTCGTCGTACAGTCTTGTGATTCGGAAGACGACTTGTGGCGTGCGCTACCGGGAGATATTTCACAAAACGATGCGCTTCTGGATTCACTTGCAAGGCTTATGAGAGGGCTTAGTTCTTCTTGCCAGCCGCGTCCTGATATGCCAGAACCAATATGGGAACGCGACACCGTTGAGCGTTTCACGAAGGCCGATGCAGATGAAAATTGGCTTACGCTCAGCGAACTCTGGCATTGTTTCGAATCCGCTCTTGTGCCACATCCCTTTCAAACCGGACTCGTCCGCAGTCTTTGTCGTTTTGATTTTTCTCGTCTTATCCAAGCTGTGGTTGGCATAAATCAAACGGTCATCGCCATGCAGGTTGCCGGCACTTTGCAAACAGCAGATCGCTTCCGGTTGGCTCTTGGCACCGCCAGTCCGTGGGTGCGGTTTGCATGCGTGTACTACACTTTCCTTCATCAATCGAAGACGGAAGCCCTGAGCCAAGAAGAGCAGGGGCTGCTTAAAGAGCTACTTCTTCAGATAGCCCAAGACACCCCACTATGGCGCAAGTGGATGATGGTATTCAATCACTACCCGGTTCGTTACCCGCAGCTGCAACCGGTATTAGGCCGAGCATTAGCCGATATGGACGATGCTGCAATCCAGACCTATATCGACAGCATCTCTTTGTATCCCAGCAGCAGCAACTCTCAGCGCTACGCAGTAGCTGCTTGTTTGCGGGAATTCCATAAAGTGGCCGCAGAGGAGCGTCGCAAAGCATTGTGGACATGGGCATTTAACCGATGGTCTGAATGGTTTGTGGATATCGCCAATACCGAGCGGTATAGCTTTGAAATTGTTTGGTCTGAACTCGACTATGCAGTTAGCGCTTATGCTGTGGAGTGCCTCGATAAAGAAGAGCGGAGGACGGCAGAAGTAGCGCTACAAGAGCAATTGGGCTCTATAAAGAACCGATGGCACCAATCCGAATCGGACTTCATCAAGGACTATTACCGCCTGTTATCGCAATTGCAGCCATACGCCCATGGTGATAAAGTCATAGCAGATCGGATCGATTGTCTACCAGAGAAACACTATATTCCATCGACACTTTCCACTGATCGCTATCTGCAGATGATGTTGAGAAAGGGTTAGCCAGAACAAATTCTGGGTCAGATAAATCCCCATCAACCTACTTCCATCTGCGTGAAGCCACGTTCAAAAATCCGGCTGGTGGCTTCGTGCCGCAGATCATGAAAGCGCAGGTTGCTGACCGCTATACATGGTGCTTGGGCGCGGATGGTCTGCCGGTGTTGCCTGGCACCCGCCTCAGCCTCTTGTCAAGAATGCAAAACGTTGCTAGCTTGCGTTGTTCTCATCACCGTCACGACAAGCATCAATTGAGGTTTGCAGGCAGAGGGGATCGCTTGGTTTAGCCGAGTTTTTGTGCCAGTTCCTCTGCCGTCACGTTGTAATAGCGCAGCAGCATTTTCAGATCCTTGTGCCCAGTGATTCTGGCTAGCTCCAGTGGGTTGCTGACCTTGGCGGCAAGTCTTGTGGTCGCCTCATGTCGTAGATCGTGGAAGCGGAGGTCTTGGAGAAAATCCTCGTCATGGTGGATCCTTTTGTTCTTTACGTCGCTCCTATAAGTATTCATCGCCCGCCGCATCGCGCGTTGCCAGACTTTCTTGAAACTGTCTTCGGAAATTGGGAATACTCTGCCATCAAGGTTGCGTGGAAGGCTGCGTAAAATTCTCACAGCGGCGGTTGAAAGTGGTACATCTCGCGGGTCGCCATTTTTGGTGATTGGTAGATGGGCAACTTGCTTCTCAAGATTCACATTTTTCCAGGTGAGTTTCAGCATTTCTCCCCGGCGCATGGCTGTTTCAATGGCCAGTTCAACCAGGGGCTTGATCCAATAGTTGCGGGCACTGGCGCCGAAGGTGCCATCGTCATTGCGTTCCGCCAGTTCCAGAGCAGCCAGCAGGTATTCCCTCTCACCCGGATTCAGCGTTCTGGTACGTGCATTCCTGACCTTGGGGTGCTTGACGTTTGCCAACGGATTTTCTGGGGTATGGATATTCCATTCACGGCGTGCCACGTCAATGATGCGCCGGAATAACTCGAGCTCTTTTTTGACTGTGGCTGGTTTAACGAGCCGTAGACCGTTGCGGCCATTCAGCCTGTCATCCCTATAAGTCGCAAAGTCTGAGCTGCGTAGTGCGCTAACAAAGCGGTCTGCGATAGGCAGGCGAAGGAAGACCTGCAAACGGCTGTTTTCATCCTTGAAGCCGCGATGCTGCGGGGCAATCTCGCGCTGGTACCGTTCAATCAGCTCTCGGAACGTGGTGCGCTCGGCTTCCGATCGGTCAATGAAGAGGCCGCGTGCCATTTCGCTCTCGATGGTAGCCGCCCAGAGAGTTGCTTCGCGCTTGGATGGGAAGGTTTTGTAGACGGCCGGGAACCCGCGCTTGCGGATTGAAACCTCGTATGAGTCGCGGCGCTTCAGAATGCTTGCCATATCCCACTTTCCCCCGATGAATTACGGGAAAATTACGGGATTGAGGACAAATTCGGAAGGAACAAATCTCGGAAATTGCGTAAGTCCTTGATTTGTTTTGGTGGGCGGTACTGGGATCGAACCAGTGACCCCTGCCGTGTGAAGGCAGTGCTCTACCGCTGAGCTAACCGCCCGAGCCGCGAAAGGCGCGCATTATAGCAGAACAA
>Ga0209515_10008114_pt1 | contig 12382 bp, 14 predicted proteins | sample Subgroupgradi54m_FD_187454 | JGI IMG/M metagenome (GOLD analysis project Ga0209515, IMG submission 187454) | Subsurface groundwater microbial communities from S. Glens Falls, New York, USA - GMW60B uncontaminated upgradient, 5.4 m (SPAdes)... ... | reverse complement strand
TGAATACTTTCTGCTCTTCAATATGATAACCGCTATCATAAATGACATTGTGCCAATTTCCAACGCTTAGTAACCCTTGGTTCGACAAATAGTGAAATAAGTGGTGCTCCCTGATTGCAGAAGAAATGCGCCTTAATTTATGCCACTTGTGTAAAAAGAGTTCATAAATAAGCAAACGGCTCTCCGGAAACGTTAGACGCAAGCTTCTCAAGTAATGAACTAATTTCGATAAGCCTTTCCCAACGAATTCATGTAAAACAAATATAAACGTTACCACTTCCGGATCTTTTCCAATTACGGTGGCCGTTTCTTTCAACTGTGACAGGTTGAATAAATCGCAAAGCTCTAGCTTTATCTCACCTGAAATAAATTTATCTTTTCCATAATCGAGGGCCTCCTTTGAAATGTCAACCCCACACAATGTAACCCCGTTTATCTCCAAGAGGGACTCTAAAAATTCACCGCTACCACAACCTGCATCTAAAACAGATTTAAATCCATGCTCTGCTATGACCGACTTGACAATCGGAAAAGTAAACCGCTTCGCTAAATCTGCAGTGGCCATAGCTACATATTTACCGTCCCTGACAATATCGCGACCATACTGTTTTTCGGTTCGTAGAAGCGCTTCCAGATTAGAAAACACAGGCTGATATGCCGTAACGAAATTAAATATACCTCTACAGCTATCCACAAGGAACTTTCCCTTACGAGTAATAGTGATTCTTTTGCCGCGCTTTCCAATAATCCCTTGGGACATCAAATATCCACAAATTGTGTTTAGAACATTGAAATCTAATCCGTTTACATGCGCATATTTTCTAACATCAACTGAACCGTTTTTTCCCAAACAACTGAAGAGGCCGACATTCAATAATGCCGTCATGCAGTTAGTTAGCATGTAGTAACGATTGTAGTGTTTCATAGCTCTATTGATCGCAAAAAATTCAAAAATTTGACCTAAACTAAACTGCTTAAGAATATCGAAGATCGTGCTCTTTGGTACCCGAGGCTTAAACAAATGCTCGCCCAATACTTTTTCTTCGGCGCGATTTCTTGCTAACAAGAGCGGGAGCTGGACTAGAATCGTGAGGGCAACCCCAAACCACGATTTAAAAAGAACGCTTAGACCTAATAGTTCACTTATTACCGCCATACTGTATGGATGTCTTAGATACCGATATATTCCCGAACGAATGATTCGATGATTTGGTTTAATTTCAATATGTATACTCCATTGATCCCCCAGACCCTTTTGTGAAGCCCTCCTGAGAAAAATTCCAAATCCATATAGACTTAGACCAACTACAGTACATATAAGATTAAATGAACGTCTGAATAAAAAATCTTTGCAAAGGATGGTAACAACAATGAAAAGGTAGGTTGTAAACGGAATATAGGTAAGCCATGGGTAATATTTTCGACCAGTAGGTTGGGTTTGTTTAAAGAAAGTAGATTCTACGCGCTCGACAATTAACACACCAAGGAGGAGTGCGCTAACCAAGTAATAGAGTCGTCCATTATTGGCAATTGTCATTATTGCAATTATGAAGGATTGGAACATATATCCTTCGAAACATGTTTTCTTTCAAACTCAAGAACCACTTTTTTCAATTCTTCCGGTATCTGTGTCAGTCTACCAGAAGTTGCATCCAAAAAAGTTAACTGCATGCGTCCTTCTCCTAGCAAAATATTATCTTTTACTCTGTAAAAATTAAAGATCACTTCAAAACTTAATCGTTTAACTTTTTCCGCAAATATTTTAATAACAATCTTGTCACCAAAAAAGGCATCCGCAGTAGCTCGATATTCAACTTCCGAGGTAACCATTTTTATATCTCTTTGACAGAGCTCCATAAAATTAGGAACAAGCTCTTGAAAAAAAGCCTCACGTGCGTAACTCATCCACTCCAAAAAATTGTACGGATGTACAAACCCGTGGTAATCAGTATGCTTAAAAAAAACGGTAAGTTTTTCAAATGTGAAAACCTTAACGGACATTTTTCAAAACTCCAAGACTAGTATTTGTATAGCAAATGACTTTCTTCAACACCAATGGGCCCCAAAAGTGCAGAGACACTATCAGGCAACTCTTTCACAGACTGGTCCAGATAGCTTAAAAGCTGATACGTTTGTCGCCCGAGTCCAACCAGTTCTCCTGAACCTTCTATCACAAAGGTATGCAGTAACGAAAACCCTGAGGAACTTATCTCAGACGAATTCACCTTTATCAAAATACTATCTCCGGCTACGGTCTGTTTTTTGAACTGCATTCTGGAATTCATCAGTCTTAGCCTATTTCGTGAAAGAAAATTAGCATTCAAACAAGAAATAAATAGCGCATCCGTCGCAAGAAACATTAATTTCAAATAATTGGCAAAACTCATATGCTTGAACTGATCGGTATCACTAAGCATCACAACATATTTATAAACGAAAGACTTCTGAGAATAAGCAAAATATTCCATTTATTTCCTCAGGTTTTTCTTCACGCAATCCAGAAAATCCCTCAGGTCGAAAGGCTTATACAAATAATCTGCTACACCAAGTTCTTCGGCCTTTTTATTCAGCTCCTCATCTGCATAACCCGTAATACATATCTCCGGAATCTGCGAAGCTCCCTTACGTTTCAAAATCTGCCGGATCTGGCAAATTGTTTCAATGCCGTTCAGATGAGGCATTCTTATGTCGGTAACAATCAAGTCAAAAGGGCTTTCCTCGACCTTTTTTATCGCTGAGGCTCCATCCCTTACAGGAACGACTTCATATCCCTCTTTCTTAAGCAACTTTTCCAGAGACCTGACAACCAAATCTTCATCATCAATCAACAGGATTTTAGGCATTTTTATTACCTCCATGGAGCATCAAATATCATCACTTCGAATTTAAGCCTGGCACAACAGATCAACAGTAAATATCGTACCTTTATCTACCTGACTTGAAACTTTTATTCTTCCACCATTGCGTTCAACAAGCTTTTTGACAATATAGAGCCCGAGACCAGAACCTTTCTCTTTCTTAGTTGAATAGAAAGGTTCGAAAATATGTTTTACAACCTCTGTTGAAATACCCACACCCGTATCTGAAACCTGAATGCTCAGCCGTCCATTCTCACGCTCACTGGTAATACGCAGCACGCCACCATTAGGCATTGCCTGACAGGCGTTCACCATGAGGTTAAGAAAAATCTCTTCGAGCTGCTTCTCATCTGCGTTCACAAAGATATTCGGACTTAACTCCTTTTCGACTTTGATTTTGTCAAGCTCAAGTTCGTGATTCACAAAAGACAAAACACTGTAGATTACATCATTGATACTGACGGACTCCACAATAGCTGGACCAACACGGGGTCTAGAAAATTCTGAAAATTTCTTTGTGATCTCAACGGCTCTCGAGATCTGTTCGATGGTCTTTTCCAATATCCCCATGAACTTCTTCTGCCGCTCTTCAGTTGTAAGATGATCGAATAGTCCCTCTCTAAAATTCACCAAAAAAGATTCCGCAAGTCCCTTTACCACAAAAAGAGGATTTCTGATTTCGTGATTGATACTTGCCGCTAAAGTGCCAATGGCTGAAAGTTTGGCCTCCTGCACAATATCCGTCAACGTATCAATATCGAAAAGCTGTCTGCGCATAACAGCATATGCAAGAAGCAAAAAGAAAACCCCGACGAAAACATTAGAAATGGGCGGTATGGGTATGTTATACCAAAGGAACCAGTTTGTAGACCCGCCAAGCCAAGCTAGCAACGACGTTATGGTAACCCATTTAAGCTGCCACCTGCGAATTCCAGAGGCTCTAACCCATCCGCGAAAGAGTAAAGTAAAGCAATACACTAGCACCGAAAGAAAGATTGCCAGATAAATATGCATCAGAAAGCCTGGTACAGGCCAGAAAGGAAAATAAAGTCTGGGTTGTACGTCTTTGACCATCCAAGGAGTAAAGTTTGAAATAAAAAATAATGCGGGGGGAATTAACCAAGTTGGATGTATTTTTTCATGGCGAGGGTCTTCGATGATTGTCCATGTGAACCATAGAAAAGCAAAAGGGATATAAGAACAAAATGCCATGGCAAGTCTTATAAACCAGAGAGCAAATAACCTATCCGTCTGAAATTGCCAGAAGGCATAAAAAATAGACCAGAGAGAAACACTTATGGCAAAGGAAGCGCAACTGAGATAAAGCGGATTTCGGTGATTTTTCACAAGGAGATAAAGACCCGAAAAAAGCGCAAAAAAACCGTTGAGAAGCCCGACGATACCAAAGTAATTCATAATTTTCTACCAATCCCAAAAATATTCATGCGGTTTTCCCCAGGCTCACTATAAAGGCGGAACCTTGGCCGTGTTGGGACTCGACTTCGATTTTGCCGCCGTGTTTTTCGATCTTCCCTCTCAATTTCATACGATTCTCATATTCTTAATCTCAATCTTGGGGACTTTCCCTGAAAAACTTAAGTGTTCGGAGGCGGAAAGCACTTCAATGCCAATCACTTCGCCATGCCGACCATAATTGACGGCAATATCCTCCGTAAGACGTTGTGTGGTCACTTCTTTTTTACCTCTGGAAAACCGAAAATAAATTGCGTCCACTTTTGGATCATAAATAATCTTCACGGCAAAACCTCTTTAGCGATCTGCTACCAAAAATTTCATCATGAGGATAAAGCCTACCTGCTTTGATATCGGCTTCCGCCCGAACGAGTGATTTGATCAAACGAGCGTCGGCAAGAATTTCGAGAGTTTCAAGTTCCTCCGGGGATATCATGATCGCAACCGCTTTCCCCTGCCGTGGATTACCTTTTTTGTTTGTTTTTCTTGTCATGCAATAATTCCTCCATAACAAGGTAGACATCGTGCTTCTCGCTCACATTTGAACAAGAAGCAATGCTCCTACGTTTATTTGAAAGCTTGCGACTCAATTTCAGAAGGCGTCTGGCCGCTTCCCCAGGTTTACAATCACGTGAGGACATCTCAATCAATATTGATGATCTTGTTCTTCTCTTTTCATCTCTCATTCAACTTCGCCAAACTCACAGTGAACGTTGAGCCGTGACCGGGCTCGGACTCGACTTCGATTTTGCCGCCGTGTTTTTCGATGATGCCGTAGGTGATGGAAAGACCGAGGCCGGTTCCCTTGCCGACATCTTTGGTGGTGAAAAAAGGATCGAAGATTTTCGTCAGATGCTCTTTGGGAATGCCGACCCCGTCGTCTTGGATCTGGGCATAAAGCGCTCCGTTTTTCTCAAAAGTCGTGATCTCAATCGTCCCCGATCCCTTGCCGGCCTTGATGGCATCTTTGGCATTCAAAACGATATTGGTAAAAACCTGCTCGAGCTCATTGGCCACACCCTTGATTTTGGGAAGGATCTTCAAATGCTTGATCAACCGAATATTATCCTGCTCGAGCTGATAATTGAGAAAGGCCAGGACATTTTCAATCACTTGATTCAGATCGAGCTCGCGCATCAATTCCTCCTGAATCGGTTTGCGGGCATATTTCATGAGTTTCTGGACAATCGCCTGGCAGCGCTTGGCTCCCTCTTCGATCAACTGAATGCTCTCCCTATCGTCACTCTCAGTCGCCGACATCTTGAGCATCTGCGCATTCGTGAGCACCGCCGTCAAAGGATTGTTGATCTCATGCGCCACCCCTCCCGCAAGCGTTCCGATGGTGGCAAGCTTCTCGGCCTGCACCAGCTGCTTCTGCGCCTCCTCAAGTTCACGCGTTCTCTGCCTCACCTTCTCCTCCAGCTCCTCATTCCAATGCCTGAGGCTTTCCTGCATTTCGATCAGCCTTAAGGAATTCGAAAGCGCGATCGTCGCCGCCCGTCTGAGTTCGGAAAGAAAGGTGAGTTCGGGCGCCCGGAAATGCTTGAGATTGGCCTTCTGCCCCAGATTGATCAAACCCAAAAGTTCTCCGCTCAAAACCAAAGGAATCGCTACTTTGGCATCCAAATCACGGAAAAAATCCTTGGCCGCGGCCTTCACATCTTGAAACTTTGGATCGAGATCGACAAAATCAGACAACGCAAGTTGATCTTCTTTCTCAAGCCACCTCACGAACGCGTTTCCATAAGGTACTTTCATCGTCCCTTCCGACAAGGCATCGATCCGGATCAGATTCTTTTTCTCGCTCTCTCTCAGAAAAACTTGCACTTTATCAACATAAAGAATTTCGCGGATGGTTTGGGCGATGTACCTCGACAGATCATCCAGCCCCTTAAGGTGAACCAGATTGTCGTTGAATTTGGTGAGGGCGCTTTCCAGATCGTGCTTGCGCCGCTGAAAAATATGATCGATCCAGGGCTGAATGGTTTTGGCGTACATCATAAATAGGAGAAAAAGCCCAACCCCGAAGACCGCCGACAGAACGGGATGCAGATAGGTAAGAAGATTTTTGAAATAATACAAGGTCCCGCCAAGCGGCAGAAAAACAAGGGAGGAAAGCGCCGCCCACATGAGCGTCCGATGAATCACCGTCTCAATATCCATCACTTTGTAGCGAATAATCGAATAGGCCACCATCATGATCCAGGTGAAGACACATAAATACCCGATGGGATAAATAGGGAAATAACTCAATTTGGGAAGGTAATCAACAGATCCGGTGAAGGAAATCAAAAAAGCAATGGCAATGAGCTTGATCTGCTTCTTTCGCGCCAGGGCTGTTTCGTGCTGATAGACTCGAACGAAATTATAAAAAGCGGCAAAAAAATACCCGAAGAAAAAAAGTAGGAAAATCTGTGCGATGCGGCCGTACTGAGGGTAATACCCCCAAAAATAATGGTAGACACCGGGAAAGGTGGTGTCGTGAAACAATCCCAATGAATAAAATATTATGCTTCCCAAGAATCCTATGAGAGCGTTCCGGATCTTTCGGCGACCGAGGTTGAGCCAAACAACAGAAAAGAAATAGACGGACGTTGATATAAAGGAAACTCCGAGGAACGTGATCTTACGGTAAATCGTCAAAGCCAAAACCGGATCTTTCGCTGCATAAACGAAAGAGATGCCAAAAAGCCATAGATTAATGCATAAACAGATAAGAAAAAAAGAAATATTGGCGGCGGCTTTCCGGTGCTGAATAAAAATAAACAGACCGACAAAAAAAATGATCGTGCTGACACCGCTGACCAAAAGCGAATGCCAACTGAAATAAAAATTGGTTAAAAAATTATTGAGCATCTTTCACAATGGGGGCTCTATTTCCAGAGCGAGCGTTCTTTTTGATTTTTTCTATGGCCTGGTCACCAATTTGGCGAATTCCCCAGAAAAAAGGAGCGAGTTCGAAACCGTGCTTCTTGCACATTTCCAGAATCAAAGCTACGCGATCTGCTGTGATGGCACCCTTTCCCCAAGAGAAATTTTCATATCGCTCTTCCAAATCCAGAACAATAGCCTCGGCAAAACAACCGTACAAAATCCGGTTGGAGGGGAGACCGATATCAAATCCTAAATCAAATTCGGTAGGTAGTTTGACAAGACCTCCAGAAAAAATGAAGATATCGTCACGGTGACACATCGTATAGGAAATATTTTTAGGGTACCCGACATCACAGATTACGGCCCCGGGCTTGAAGTTTCCGAAATCGATAATCGAGCTGGAAACACTGGCTGCGGCGATCAGCACGTCTGCATTTCTAACTGCCTGGTTATTATCTCGACTGGTTTTGATTCTTGCCTTCCCAGAATAGCCTAGAATCCTCTCAGCTTCCATCAAGTTTTTCTCACTTCGACCTGTAATCGTAATCTCTTCGACTTTGCTCGCTAAGATCTTGGCGCAAGAACCTCCAATATCGCCAGCACCGCCAATGATAGTGACTTTCGCCTTTGCTAGATCAATCTCCATAAGCTTACACGCTTGATAAACTCCTTCCAGAACCATCGCAACGGTTAGGGTGTTACCCGTAGTCAGGGGGACATTGGCAAAACCGGTGAGGATTTTGCCGTACTTTTCGCCTGCAATGGAGGTAAATCCCCCCAGGCTGACGATCCCCACTCCCAATTCTTCAGCAACCCGGCATGCCTGCCCAACTTTTTCAACCACCTTCTCCGGTTTTATGGCCAGCATATCAGGAATGATGGGACACATAATGAAATAGCCATTTGTTGTTTTGCCCGTTATTGATTTGAAATTTTTGATATCGTAGGAGCGATAGGAAGGGGTCATTTCAAAAAGCTTGAGAAGAAAACCTTCCGAGGGAAGTTTTAATTCCGGTTTGAAATACTTGAAATATCTGATCAGATGATTCAAATTGTAGGGATGCCCAATCACCGCAAATCCCCGGATATCGCTCACACGACGGTCGGCAATATTCTTATATCGCTGCGTGGTAAGCTTTTCGTCAATGGCAGAAAGCATCATATCGAAATTCTTGCGGAGCTTTTCAGCAATCACCCCACCAATGACCTTCTCAAGCAGAGGAATTCCAATTTTCGCTATCACTTGAATGAAGACTTCCGTGCCGCCTGAGGGATGATCTTTCAATTGCCACTCACCATCAAAACGCTCAAGGTCTCCCTCGATCGCTTTGAAGCTAATCGTAAAATGCTCGAAATCAAATTCGTCTCTTTCTTTCCACTGGAGAGGAATCCCATCCACATCCACATTCCAAGAAGTGATGGCGTACTTCTTACCTTTTTCGATGGTTGAACATTGTTTAACATTGGGCATGTATTGAGGAAATTCTTTGACTCGTGTGATAAGCCTCAAAATTTTCCATTTCTTAGCTCCCAAGAGTCTGTGAACATTCACTTTAATAACTGCCAATTCCCCATCTTCCATAAAGATTCTTTATCTCCTTTCCTTGTGTCTCAATGTTAAGAACTGATTCATTGGTATCACCCGTTTGGTTCCTTCTATTCCTTTAGCCCTGCCCGAGACTCAGGTTCTCCGGGTTACTTTGACCCATGACGTTGCTCGGAGCCCTCAACAATGCCTTGATATCAGCGTGGAGGTCCGGCAAAGAAACTGGCTTCTCATACAGTCCATCAATTCCCATTTTGGATATCTTGTTTTTCAGAGCTTCATCCTGTGAACCTGTGATCACAAGAACTCTTGTGTAAGGACATTGCTCTCTAATCTCCAAAATGGTTTTATCACCATCCATTCTTTTCATTTTTAGATCCAAAAGCAACACGTCAGGTACAGATTGACTGATTGAGGAAAGACACTCAAATCCATCCCGAACCACTCCAACTTGAAAACCTCGCGGTTCGAAATACCGTCTCACTGTATCCAAGACGTCTCGGTCGTCATCAGCTATAAGCAATTTGCATTTCTTCTCGGACATAGCTTAGAAACTCTAGAATCGCGGTTGTCCCCTGGTTTTCTTCACTCTCAACCCAGATTTTACCCTTATTCTTTTCTACAAGCTGCCGCGTGAGATAAAGACCAAGGCCTGTTCCTTTTCCCAACTGCTTTGTAGTAAAGAACGGATCAAAAATATACTCCAGTTTATCCTTTGAGATTCCTCTTCCCGTATCTTCCACAACAACTCGCACTCTATCCCCTCGTTGACGAGACGATAGAGTCAGGACGCCTCCAGAAAGTGCCATTTCTTGACAAGCATTAAGGATCAAATTGAATAGAATTTCTTCAAGTTGCCGCCTGTCAATTTGAATGAGCGGAAGATTAGGATCTATGTTCTGTCTAACTTGAATTTTATTAAACTCAATTTCGTACTGAATCAATTCCAATACATTAGCCAGTACCTCCGGCAAATCGATAACCTCCTCACGACTGTGTCCTGAACGTGGTCTTGCAAATTGGGATAATTTCTTAATGATATCGCTCGCCCGGTTGGCTTGTTCTTCTACCTTAGCCATTATTCTTAAAGCGTCATCAATAGCATCATCAGAACTCTGGTACAGCCCTTCTTTCACATTAGCAATGAAAGTTTGGGACTGGCCTTTTATAACGTAGAGAGGGTTGCGAATTTCATGGTTGATTCCAGCGGAAAGCATTCCAATCGCGGCTAGCTTTGCAGTTTGAACCATCTCGGCAGCCATGTCGATGTCCATCAATCGGTATTGACTAATGGCAAAAGAGACTATGACAAGCCAGGTGAGGATCGTAAGGTAGGCGAAAGGATACAGTTCGATCCCAAACTTCGGAATAAAATCAACGGCACCGAAACTGGCGATCAAAAAAGCAACCACCACATATTTTAGCTGTTGGATCTGCAACGGAGAAAGCGTTGTATCATGATGCTCCTTTAAAACCTCATTGATACACATCACAGGGCCAGCCCACAAAACCGGCAGGAAAAAGCAAAGAAAGAAAGGATACAAAACAGCGGCTTGAGGATAATATCCCCAGAAAAATAGTTTTGGTTCCTTGAGAAAATAATCAGTCTGAGCCAAACCAAAGAAAAGAAGTGACAAACAATAAAGAGGAATCATAAGCAGCTTTATGGGCTTTTTCTTGATAAATTCGATGTGAAAATGAAATGTTAAAACCGGGATGACCGTAACACCAAGATAACCAATCCTAGACCAAAACAGAGCCCGCCTGGGAGCAAGACAAGAAAAGGCCACGCTATAACTCACAAGCCATATGCTGACCGCAATGGTAATGGCAAGAAATATGACATTAAGAGCAGCTTTACGCTTGTTCAAAAAAACATAAAAACCTAGGATAAGGACCAAAAACCCACTCATAAGAGGAGGGATGGAATAAGGATTCATGAGGCGGCCTTCAAGGGTTGAATGGCGGGTTGGGAATGGCCGTTATGAACTTGCTGCCGCTTAAGAAATTCCTCGACATCTTTGCGGGCGATGCGCCACCGGGTTCCGCCCAGCTTGTAGGCAGAGAGTTCGCCTGAGGCGATATACTTGAGAATGGTTTTCCTGGATTTGACGCCCAGAAAGGATTGGACTTCGGGCAGGGTCAAAAAGTGATTGGCTTTTTCTTTCCGAGTTTTCGGCTGCATTCGACCTCAGTAAGCTTTCGCGCTTCCTATATAATAAGGTATAAGGGCTGGTCCAGCTAATAAGTAAAATCGGAAAGAAATAGGTATTTCTGAGTCGTGCTATTCTACCTGGGGAAGCTAAAGAGTCAAACCCTTTTTTAAGGTGGCCTTTTTAATTGATGGCAGGTAAAAGAGATAGGAAGACACAAGGTCTGCTTGACATCACGCCGCTTCATCCACACCATTCTTTTTGGCGATGGGAAACTCAAGTCCAAAAGTAGTTCCAAAACCTCGGAAGCTTGATACGGTGATCCTTCCCTGATTTTTGATGACCAAAGCCCTGGCAAGATAAAGCCCCAGACCATTCCCCTCCCTTTCTCCCTTGGTCGTGAAGAAAGGTTCAAAAAGATGGATCATGATCTGCTCATCAATCCCTAGACCCGTATCCGTCAAGGTAATCAGAGTAGCGGCTTCTCCTTTTGCGGAAAAAGTAAGTTGCGCTCCCATCACCAGACTGCCCCCTTCCGGCATGGCCTGGATAGCGTTCTTGGCAAGATGATACAATACCTCTTTCAAGGCGCCCGATTCACATCGAACCGGCGGAAAATCCTGGGGCACACGATTCACCGTTTGAATACCAGAGAAAGAAAACTCATCCCTCAGAATCTTTAAGATTTCTTTCCAGACTTCGGTCACTGAGACTTTGCAATCAGAACTTACTGAATCGCCGCAAAATCTGGAAACAAAACCGATGCGTCTGGCGATGCGCAAAGCCTCATCGGCCTGATGATACGCCTTTTCCAGGACAGCTTCGGCCTGCTGGAGGGCAGCTTCGCCTCTCTGTAATTTCCCTCCCTGCACTTGAATCCGATAGGACTCAATCATACATTTCAGGGAATAAAGAATGTTCACGACATTATGACGCGTCTCAAACATACCGAACCCTCCCTTAGCAGCAGTAAATTTCTTCTCCCAATTCGGTCTCAAGCATTCTGACTCGATCCTGCCAACTGTCCATCCTGCCAGTTCGAAGGTATCTCATAAATCCGATGTCCCCCTTTGTTCCCAAGCCATGAAAACGTTTACATAATCCTGCAAAAAAAATCATGCGGATTCCCTCAGCACCAGCCGCGGTGTGAATTTCATATGAATGGCCTCGCCCAAATGGCCGTCCACGATATCCCGGAGAACTTTGGCCGCTTGTTCCCCCATCGAAGGAAGCTGTTGGGCCACGGTGGTGAGAGCGGGCTGGGAGATTTCGCCCTTTTCTATTCCGTCGAAACCGACGACCGCAATGTCGCGGGGGCAGTTTAATTTTTTCTCACGAATCGCCCTCAACGCCCCCAGCGCGATATCGTCATTGGAACACAAAATGGCCTGCGGGATCTCACGACCTTGAAGGATGACCTGAGTCTGGCGATACCCCTCGTCGGAGGCATAGGCTCCGCATTCACGCATCCACTCCGG
>Ga0209515_10008113_pt1 | contig 12384 bp, 8 predicted proteins | sample Subgroupgradi54m_FD_187454 | JGI IMG/M metagenome (GOLD analysis project Ga0209515, IMG submission 187454) | Subsurface groundwater microbial communities from S. Glens Falls, New York, USA - GMW60B uncontaminated upgradient, 5.4 m (SPAdes)... ... | reverse complement strand
GAGCCGCGTCGTGGGCGCGCTCGCCGCGCGCGGTGCCACGTGCAGCCTCGATGCGTTGGGCGAGCAGGTGTTGAGTGAGCCGGAAGCGGATCGATACGTGGCGCAGTGTCACACGGTGTTGCGGGACATGGTCGGTGCGTATCGCACGACCACGGCATCGACAGTCGTGACGTGCGGGCCGCGCGCGAATCTCTCCGTCAAACCCTCGGCGCTCACACCACGGTTTGATCCTGTGAGCCCTGCACAGAGTCTTGCCCGAGCGGTGAAACGGCTGTTGCCGCTGCTGCAGCTGGCGTCGCAGCATACGGCGCTGATCAACTTGGACATGGAACAGTATGAGCTGTGTGATTTGACGCTGGCGTTGGCGAAACAGCTCCTCGTCCATCCGTACGGCCCGACGCACGCAGGGTTGGGGGTGGTGATCCAGGCGTACCTGCGGGATTCTGACGTCGTCGTGGATGAACTGCTCGCATGGCTCGCCACGCATGAGCGATCGCTGACCGTGCGGTTGGTGAAGGGCGCCTATTGGGATTCCGAGACCGCTTTAGCACAACGCAACCATTGGTCAGTGCCGGTGTATGCGGACAAAGCCGAGACGGATCTTGCGTTTGAGCGGCTGACGGTGCGGCTGCTTGGGGCGTTTCCGTTGGTGACGACCGCGATCGCGTCGCACAACGTGCGCTCCATCGCGCATGCCATGGCGACGGCCGAACTGCTGGGCCTGTCCAAGGATCAACTGGAGTTCCAACTCCTCTATGGCATGGGCGATGCGCTGCTGGCAGCCATCGTCGAGCGCGGCTATCCGGTCCGCATCTACACGCCGATCGGCGAGCTGATTCCTGGAATGGCCTACCTCGTGCGCCGTATTCTCGAGAACACGGCGAACGAGTCATTTCTCCGTCAAGACTTCTTTCACGAGCGCACCGCTGATGTCCTCTTACGTCCACCCATTCCTCCGAGTGCTCCGTCGGTGCGCCCGATCTCATCCGTTGGTGAGTCGACGCCATGGGTGGGTGAGCCGCTGGGCAACTTTGCGAGGGCCGATGCGCGTGAACGGATGATTCACGCGCTGAGTACGGTGAGAGGAAGCCTGGGTCGACACTATCCACTGCTGCTCGGTGACGCCGCACCCAGTCCCGGTGCTGTGCTGACCGCGCGCAATCCCGCGAGTCCTGAAGAGGTGTTGGGCACCGTGGCCTGTGCTGCTCGTCATGACGTGGATGAGGCGGTGCGGGTGGCGACAGCGGCGCAACCTCAGTGGGCGCGGCGATCCACATCAGAGCGCGTCGCGTGTCTTCGGCGAGCGGCACAACTGATTCGAGAGCGGCGCGAGTTGTTGGCCGCCTGGACGGTGATAGAAGTGGGTAAGACATGGCGCGAGGCGGACGTCGAAATCATCGAGGCCATTGAGTATCTTGACTATTACAGCGAGCAGATGCTGGAGCTGGAGCGCGGCAAACCGCTGTTGCAGTTGCCCGGGGAGCGAAACCAATACCAGTACCAGCCGCGTGGTGTCGCGGCGGTCATCGCGCCATGGAATTTTCCCGCGGCCATCTTAATGGGGATGACCGCGGCAGCACTCGTGAGTGGCAACGCGGTGATTCTCAAGCCCGCCGAGCAGTCCTCAATCATCGCCGCGCACCTAGCACAGATCCTGCGTGAGGCCGGCGTGCCATCGGGCGTGCTGCAATTCTTCTCCGGCGTGGGCGAAGAGGTGGGCGCAGCGCTCGTGGCGCATCCCGGCGTGCACGCGATCCTCTTCACCGGTTCGAAGGCGGTGGGGCTGTCCATCATCGAGGCGGCCGCGCGTGTGGCTGCGGGCCAACGCTTCGTCAAGCACGTCGTGACGGAGATGGGGGGCAAAAACGCCATCATCGTCGATGCCGACGCGGATCTCGACGCAGCGCTCCAGGGCATCCTCCACTCGGCGTTCAGTTACGCCGGGCAGAAATGCTCGGCTGCATCTCGGCTGATCGTCCACGCCAGCGTCTACGACCGGCTGCTGCCTCGGTTGATCGCCGCTGTGGATCGGCTCATGCTCGGCGATCCTTCAGATCCCAGGACAGATATCGGACCGCTCATCGACGCTGAGGCCAAGCAGCGGCTCCTAGCAGCCCATGAACATGCTAGCGCGGTGGCGACGATCGCGTATCGTTATCCATCGGCACAGCTCCCTGGTCGCGGCCACTTTGTGGGCCCGACGATCGTCACCGACGTGTCGCGGCAAGATCGATTGGCCACAGAGGAACTGTTTGGTCCGCTCTTGTGCGTGTTTCGCGCCAAGACGTTCGAGGAGGGGCTCACGCTGGCGAACGACACCGACTACGCGCTGACGGGTGGCGTCTACTCCCGATCCCCCGCGCATCTTGAGTGCGCGATGCAAACATTTGACGTCGGCAACCTCTACCTCAACCGTCCCATCACGGGCGCGATGGTGGGACGCCAGCCCTTCGGCGGCCACCGGCTCTCCGGGCTCGGGACCAAAGCGGGTGGACCGGACTACCTCCTTCAACTCGTCATCCCGAAGACGATTGCCACGAACACGACGCGCCACGGGACGCCGCTCGAATGAGCCGCCGCATCTCGAGATTGGTATAATCGCCTCATGCGTGTTCAGGGGAAATCCTATCGGAGTGTGTGGCTTGAGGGCCGCACCGTTCGGATGATCGATCAACGGTTACTGCCATATCGTTTTTCGATTCTGGAGTGTCCGACGTATCGTGAGACAGCCGACGCGATCACCACGATGGCGGTACGCGGCGCGGGAGCGATCGGAGTGGCCGCCGGCTACGCGGTCGCACAGGCTGTCCTCGCAGCACCAGATGATCCGTGGCGGCCGTTCATCGCCGAAGCTGCTCAGCTCGTTCGCGCCACACGTCCCACTGCACGCGATCTGTTTTATGCGATCGAGCAGGTTGAGGAAACGGTGCGGCTGGCATCGACGCTAGCCGCTGCTCGTCAAGCGGCCATTGCGACAGCCATTCGATTGGCAGATGAGAACGCGGCAGCCGGTGAGCGGATGGGCGTTGTCGGAGAACCGCTGCTGTCGCCCGGAGCCAGAGTGATGACGCACTGCAATGCGGGCTGGCTGGCGTTTGCCGACTGGGGCTCGGCCCTGGCACCGATCTATCGGGCGCACCATCAGGGCAAGCGTCCATTCGTCTACGTGACGGAGACACGGCCGCGCGGTCAAGGGGCGCGCCTGACCGCGTGGGAGTTGGGCGAAGAGGGAGTGTCCTACGTGCTCGTGACGGATACGGCGTGTGGCTCGTTGTTCCGTCGAGGCGAGGTGGACTGCGTGATCGTCGGCGCGGATCGGATCGCGGCCAACGGCGATACGGCGAATAAGATCGGCACGTACACGCTGGCACTCCTCGCGCACCATCACGGCGTGCCGTTTTACGTCGCCGCACCGCGCTCCACGTTTGATGGCGCCACACCCAACGGCGAGGCGATCGTCATTGAAGAGCGCAGCGAGGATGAAGTGTTATGGGTGTCTGGTCAAGCGGCGGATGGATCGATCCAGCGCGTGCGGGTGAGTGCGGAGCAGGCACGGGCGAGAAACCCCGCCTTCGACGTCACGCCGGTGTCGTTCATCCGCGCCTTCATCACCGAAGCCGGGCTCATCTCGCCAGCGCCGGAATCTCTCGCACCCTTCATCAAGCACGGCACGCCCGTTTCAATTCATTGATGGCCACCGACAGCCTCTTCGACGTGATCCATCAGAGCACGGAGATTCCGTCCGATCCTCAGGCAGAGGCGATCATCGCGCTCGCCAAAACGATGCACGCCATGGGCCTCACGCCGTCTTACGGCCCTGGCGATCACGGCAACCTCAGTTGTCGCATCAGTCGCGGGATTCTCATTAGCGCGCGCGAGACGTCGAAGGTCGATCTTCAGCCGGCTCAACTCGTTCACGTCCTCGGCAAGGAGGATGCGCTGAGGGGGCCGCGCGTCATCTGTCGCGGGCCGGCGTTGCCCTCGACCGATACGCTGATGCACTTAGCGATCTATGAGCAGCGGCCCGACATCGGCGCCATCGTCCACGGCCACGACAATCAACTCCTCCGTCGAGCCGAGGCGCTGAAGTTATCGATCACGCACACCTCGGCAAAGACCAATTCCTTTGAGCTCATCGATGAGATGCGCGCTCTCAGCGTGACGCACGACTTCATGATCCTGCGTGATCACGGCTTCGTCGCGCTCGGACCGACGCTCGATGCCGCGTGGGAGCTCTGTCGTCGCTGGCTCGATCAAGCCAAGCGTTACTCCAAGCGCGCCGCCTGACCATTTTTGGAGTATTTCGTTGGGCGGGTGACGTGGAGCCGAGGCCCCCATGCGACCGGAGCCGACGACGCGCGTAGGCTGCGGCGCGGGCCGCTCGCCTTCGGCTCACGGCACTTCCGTCGCCCACCCAGCTGCGCTGGGTGCACGGGCTCGGTCGCGAGGACGCATGGGGTGGCGCAGCGGCAGGATCCGCCAAACTTGATTTTTTGCTTGCCAATGGCCGTCCTCGGGCGTACAGTCAAACTAACGGATCATCCTTCCTTACACTTCGGACGCTGACCATTAGTTGTCTCAGTAGGGTCACCTGGGACCCTACTGAAACCATCGCGGGGTTCACACGCGGAGGTGCAGAATGGGACAGAAGGTCCGATGGCGACTTAATGCTCACCTGGCCACCACGCCTCAAGGATTTCATCGCTCGCATCTGACCATTTCAGGGACCATGAGCGCCAACGCGCTGGCTCGACGCTATCCCGCCACCGAATCACTCTTTGAGCAGCTCCAGATCGACCGGCGTTTTGAAGGCTACGAAAGCCTCGAGGAGTTGGCGTGGCGACACGGCATGGACGTCTCGGAGTTCCTGGAGCAGCTCCGACAGGTTGCGGTGAAATTCCCGTCGTATTGAATACTCGAAGATCGAAAGCGGAAGAGAGAGCAAGAGAAAGTAGGGTACTGTTCTTCCAGGAGTTCGAGTTCCGTCGCCCCTTGACGTCCAAATCTCACAGTGTTCTTTTGAAAAGCCGTCAACCTCTATGCGGTAGTTGGCTAGGGTAAGTCTGACAGTCTACGAAGGATCCGTTCCATCCCCTTGACAAAGATACGTGGTTCAGGTATCTTTATAATGTAAGCGCTTACATAATATTGAAACTTCAATGACACACAAGCGACCACTGACCATCTACGACATCAGCGAGCTGGCAGGCGTTTCGATTGCCACCGTGTCTCGGGCCATGAATTCTGATACGAGCGATAAGGTGGCGTCAGAGACGTTCAATCGCGTCGCTGGTCTTATTGACAAACATGGCTATACGCCAAGCTTGGCCGCACGGCATCTCGGTGGTTCGACGCTCAAGACCATCGGGATCGTCCTACCACAATCGCCCGGGGTATTTTTCCATCATTACTACGTCCAAGTGCTCGCAGGAATCTCTGATGCGCTATTGGAAACGGAGTACCAGTTTAAATTGATCATGTCGAAGCCCGCTCAATTCCGCGATCGCTACAACTTCAGGACAGGCGAAGCGGTCGAGGGGTTGATCGTAACCCACTGGCATAGTTTTTTCTCGCACGCGTCAGTCTTTGAGCGCCTCCAGCTTCCCTGCGTCGTGATCAACGATCCGGAGCCAAACGTCCTGGCGCACTTTGTGAGCGGCGATCATGTGATGGGGGGCGAGCTGGCCGCCCAGCACCTCTATGCCAAAGGCCATCGCCAGATCGCCGTCTTGACAGGACCCACTTGTTCAAGTGACAGCCGGCTTCGACTACGTGGATTTCGACGGTTCTTCCAGCAGGCGGGCAGACGTGTGGAGCTGACGATTCTTCCAGGCGGTGACTTCCAGCAGGAGAAAGCCAGAGAAGTGGTCGCAACCTTCTTGAAGACGAAGCCGTCCGTTACAGCGTTTTTTTGCTTAAACGACGATATGGCGCTGGGGGTACTCCAGTTCTTACGCGAAATCGGTCGTTCCTGCCCCAAGGACTTCTCGGTTGTGGGCTACGACGACGATCCCAGGACGGAAACATCCGTTCCTCCGCTTACGACTATTCACGTTCCCTTATACACCATTGCCAAGGAAGCGGCGCGGCGACTCGTGGAGCGTCTCAAAGCTGGGAAGGACAATGAGAGCTTTCCTGGCCGTACACTTCTACCTGTCGAGTTGATGGAGCGACGGTCCGTGCGCCCACGCCGATGATGTTATTCTGTTCCTTGAACACGTTCGTCAAGCAAGTGAATGCTTAAGCAGGAGTTCACTCGATAAAGGCAAATCCGCCGGAAGACGGAGACGCAACGCCACGGGTCCTGAAGGATCGCCGGGCTGCCGAAGTGATGACGCAGCCCGGTTTTTGTGTACCACCATCTGAGACAACCAGGAGGTGCAAGATGAAGCAATGGTGCATCAAGTTGGGCATCCGTGTGCTCGCCAGGCAAGTAGGATCGGTAGCGGCGTGGGGAACGTATCGGAGGCAACGGAGAAACGTGGAGGGCAAAATGAGGCCAACTAAAATGACTCTTAGTGTCGCGCTTGCGTTCCTCAGTCTGTGGAGTTCGAGTACAGCGAGCGCTGTTGATGTTGACCAGGTCTCACTGACCGTAGAGACCGGAGATACCTATTACGCGTCTAATCTCAGCATAAACCCGATTGTTGTGAGACTCTATATTGTGAATAACACGCGCAATTTCATCGGCCTAACAAACAGTGGGAGTAGGCTAGGTTACGTCACGATTGCACCCGTCGAAATGATGGATAGCTCTGGAAAAATCATTACGAGCACATGTCCAACCTGCGGAGTGGTAAAGAATCTATTTCCGGTGACAGGGTATTCGAGCAGTATACCGCCGATCACGGCTTCAATGACGCAATGGATATGTCAGGGCCCCGGGGCTGGCCAGCGTTACTGGAGTGTTGGACCAAACTCGCGAACGCAGCTCGCACGTATTGAGGCGTACCAAAGTGATTTTACGGGTGGGGGAGTTGTGCCGGGAATATACGAAGTCAAGGTCATCTTGTTCCAAGACTTTTCCATTACGACGACCGAGTCGGGTTGCACCTTTCTTCCCACCACCAAGGTAAGGCAAGCGGGGACGCTCATCAGGATTCGGTAGCTACTCACTATGTCACAGGGCTGTTGTGACGCAGGAGTAGGCGGGGGGGGTGACGAATCTTGTGTTAACGAATCTTGCGCCGTCGTCTATAATCAGCCAGCCGATGGGGTTTGGGACGGTGGAGAACCAGCTCGAGCTATTTGACGTTACAAATCAGCCGGTATCGTACTTGCACCGAGAGTTTCCCGGGTGCATGTTGATCCGGCTGCGGCACGATCAGTTGCTGCTAAGCGGCACCGCCAGCTTGATCGGACTCGCCATGGTCTTTGCCTGCGGCGTTGAGCGTGGCAAGCAACTCGTCCGATCGGAGCACGCAGGCCGGATATCATGCGTGGGCCAAGCCCCTGGTTCGGCTCATGGAGCGCTCCCGCCTCGTCACGTCGCTCGTCCGACCATTTGGAACAGCGTGGGCTCAGCACATGGCCTACGTCATGGGGATGAGCGATGAGGACAATGTCTTGGGACGCTTCCTGGACGTGGTGGGTGTTCCGCTCAATCGGATGCTGGGAAAATGTAGAATCTAGCGTCGACTCGCTAGATCGCGCTAGAGAGATGCCGCCCTAATTTCAGACTGGCGTGAGCCAACAGGTGATGGGCGAAGTCGTCTGGCAAATTTTCAAATTTCCTCCGGCTCACGCCACGTCATGAACCCCGTTAGGAAGGCCTGCCACACCGTCCCATGAGTTCTACAATTCGTCTTGTTACCCGCCACCTGCTATTTTCTGTCTTCCAACGACTCAATCTGCTGCTGCAAGTTTTTCCAGCTGACAGAACCAATCGGATAGAGCTTCTGCGTTTCGCGCAGCTCGCGGAGGCGCTCGGTGTCGATGGGTGGCGCCACGGTCCGCGTTGGCGCAGGAGCGTGGAGGGCGCCAACGTCCGCGAGGTAGCGGCGCAAATCTTCTCGACGCTGCGCGACGTAGGGATGGGTGCGCAGAAACGGTATGGGACTGTCAAATCGTTCGAAGTCCTGCAACAGATCGAGTGCCGCCCGCGGATTGAATCCCGCCCGCATGACGTAGCGAATTCCCAGCTGATCCGCTTCCGATTCCTGAGATTGGCTGTAGCCGCTGATCGCCACGTTGTTCAGCAGCGACGCGATATCGACCGCTAATCGTCCTGCCGTTTGGACGCCGATACCCGCATTCTGCGTCACCACTGCAGCCCCTGTAGAAACCAGCGTCATAAGAAGCTGTTGCTGCTGGAGCGTGCGATAGCGCTTCACAAGATGCTGCGCGACCGTATGCGCCAGCTCGTGGGCGAGGACAAACGCGAGCTCATCTTGCCGGCTGCCGCGGCTGGCGAGATAGCTGAGCATGCCGGAGCTGATAAAAATCCTGCCATCGGCGAGTGCTGCGGCGTTGGGATCATTGGCGGTGTAGAGGTACGCTCGATAATGCAGCGATGGCCGCTCCGTCACGTGGCTGAGCCGGTCGACGATCGATTGGACAGGAAGTCGACGCACGATTTCGTCTGGACGAATGAGGTGCGCGCCTTTTTGCAGGAATTCATTAGCTTGCACCGCGCTGATCGTCTGCTCGATCTGGTGGGCGGACGCGGTTTCTTCCGGGACCGGGCTTGGCCGCACGGCGTATTGAGAGGTGGCGCAGCCGGCCATCAGCAGACAGCACACCACAGACAGCACATGGTGGATGTCGGAACGCCGCGAGGACAGAGTGGTAGCTTCTGTGAGCTGCACGTTATCCCATTCGGAGTTGGGCTTCGGCATCGATGACATCGCGGTTAATCTTGCGCAGCGCCTTCTGCGCGGTGACTCGCAGCGTCGGATCACCCGCCGGCGTGTCGGAGAGTTGGCGCAAGAGTTGGACGGTCATACGAAAATAGCGGACGATTTCGCCTTCATCGACGTCGCACAGCTTCGTGAGCCGATAGAACGGTTCGTTGCGCATCCACGCATCTAACGCGCCAGCCAGCGAGAACGCTGGCAGTTTTGTTTTCGGGCCGATGCGGAATCGCGTTTCTTCCTTATGAATGCGTGCGAGCGGCTCCTGGCAGAGGTGCTCGAGCCGTTTGGTGAGCGGGGTGACTTTTGGTGGCAGACTCCTCGGACGCGGCTCAAAGACAATCGCGACGAGTAACGTGGCGAGTGCTATCGGGTCAAGATCGCTGAGGTGGTGCTCCATGTACAGCTCCGTCAGGAGCAGCTCGTAGCCATACAGCCACGATGCGAACCACCCTTTGCTCGTCAGCGTATCTGGCGGCACAGGTTCGCCGGCCTCGCTGTCACTCGTCCGATCAGTTCGTCGCGAGGCGGGCGACGGGACGAGATAGCCCATCGCTTCCAGCAGATCGAGCTTGCGCTCCATGAACTCGAGGCCGGCCTGCCGGCGCGGTCCAGTGGTCTGGTAGTAGTAGAGCGTGTTGGGAAAGATGTTCAACAGCGCGCGGCCGTGGCGGCGGTACAAGTTAAGGAGCGTGGCGTACGTGGTGTTAAAGCGGCTGTGGACCGGCTCGGGTGTGCCGTGAAGGAGGTGTGAGACCTCAGGGTGCGTGACGTGCATCGGATTAATGCGGACGTAGACGAAGCCCGCGGCATCCATCCCCCGCCGGCCGGCCCGACCGGCCATTTGTTGAAAGTCGCGACGGCGCAAGAGCTCGAAGCCGCTGTTGGCGCGTTTCTTGATCGTGTCGAGGACGACGCTGCGCGCGGGCATGTTGACGCCCAGCGCAAACGTTTCCGTCGTGACGATGAGTTTAATGAGGCGGCTTGTGAAGCAGCGCTCGATCACCTCTTTGATCGTGGGTAGCATCCCCGCATGATGAAAGGCGATGCCGTGATCGATGAGGTGACCCAGCGCTTCGGCGCTGCGATCGTGGTTCAGCCCAAAGCGTCCGCACAGTTCATCGAACATCCGCCGCAGCACTCGATGCTCCTCCGAGCTGATGAGCGGGAATCGCGAAAACTCCCACGCCAGCTCTTCCGCCCGTCGACGGCCGAAGGTGAAGAAGATGCAGGGCAGCCGATCCTGGGATCGAAGTTCCTCGATCAGCGACTCGAAGCGATTCGCGTGGATCGGACGGTATCGGTCATATCGCTGGACCTGGCGCCACTGCCGCCAGTCGTCTCGTCCCAGGTAGCCGGACTGCTTGAGCTCCTGCAGGGTCTTGAGGATCTTATTCTGACATTGGAACAGGATCGTCAGCGGCACGGGCCGATGGGTTTCCTCAATAACGTCGACAGGACGCTGATGGACGTCGCGGATCCACTGGGCCAGCTGCTCGACGTTGGGGATCGTGGCGCTGAGGGCGAGGAGGTTGATGTGCGGCGGGGTAAAGAGGATCGATTCTTCCCACACGGTGCCGCGCTCCTGATCGTCGAGGTAGTGGACCTCATCGAAGATGATCCAGCTGTAGCGCGAGAGGCGCGTGGCGTCTTCTAGTAGCGTGTTGCGGTAGATCTCGGTCGTCATGATGACGAGCGGGGCGGTGGGATTGATCGTCACGTCCCCCGTCATGATCCCCACCTCTTCCCCGTGACGGGCGGAGAAGTCGCGAAACTTCTGGTTGCTGAGCGCTTTGATGGGCGCGGTGTAGATGACGCGCTGGCCGCGCTGGAGGCTGCGCTCGATGACGTAGTCTGCCAGGACCGTTTTGCCGGAACCGGTTGGGGCAGCGACGAAGAGCGAGCGGTCCTGATCGATGATGTCAATCGCGCGCTGCTGAAATGGATCGTACGGAAATGAGTGGAGTGCAAGGTCGCTCATGGTCTGTGCCTTCATTGTATAACACCACCCCTGTCCCGTCAGCACTTCCACGCTGATCCCTCGCCGCACCTTTCAGGGCGCTGCCATTGACAAGCCGATGGGCACCATCTAAGCTTGAAGTAATCGGCAGTTCGCCATCCGTGGACGTAACACGAGCGTCTGTCCGACGAGCCTCGACCCATGATGATGCGATTTACCTCAGGGATTAGCGACGCGGTCACCGCGCAGACAGCGGCCGACACCGCCTGCCGCCAAGTCAGCGAGCAGTTGGCGGGCGAGCCGTGCCACTTGGCGTGCGTGTTTGTCTCCACGATCTATCGGGCGGCGTGGCCTGAGATTCTAACCGCGATCCATCAGCACCTCAAGCCGACCGTGCTCATTGGATGCAGTGGCAGTGGGATTATCGGCGGCGAGCAGGAGATCGAATGGGTTCCCGCGATCTCGATCGTCGGGGCGCACCTGCCTGACGTCAAACTGTTTCCCTTTGCGGTGACGCCGGATGAGTTGGAAGCCTCCACCCCCGGTGGGTTTTGGGTCGATAAGGTGGGGGCGTCTCCCGAGGCGCAGCCCATCTTCGTCTTGTTCGCGGACCCCCTCACCTGCCAACCGGGCAAACTCCTCAGCGAGCTCAACGCGACGTACCGCGCCCGTCCCATCATCGGCGGGCTGGTCAGCGGCGGCAACGAGCCGGGTGAACACCTCCTCTTTATCGACTCAGCCGTCCATCACGACGGGGCGGTGGGTGTGGCGATGACTGGCAACATTACGATGGATACGATTGTCTCACAGGGGTGCCGTCCCATCGGGCGCCCGTATGTCATCACCAAAGCGGAAGAGAACATCGTGTGGCAGCTCGGAGGGCGCCAAGCGCTGGCGGTGCTCCACGAAGTGCTTTCGGGGCTCTCGGTGGACGATCGGGAACTCGCCCAGCAAGGTTCGATCGTCATCGGGTTAGTGATCAATGAGATGCGCCCCGCATTCGCCTCAGGGGATTTCCTCATCCGCAACCTCGTGGGGATTGACCCGGGACAGGGAGCCATCGCGCTGGCGGAATCGGTCGAGGTCGGCCAGACGCTCCAGTTCCACCTGCGCGACGCCAGCGCTTCGCGCCAAGAGCTGCGGCGGTTGCTGGTCCAACGCGGAGAAACGCTCCAGATGTCGCCGCCGGCCGGGTGTCTGTTGTTTAACTGCACGGGTCGTGGCAAATCCTTCTACGGGACGCCGCATCACGATGTGAAGACGATCAAGACCGTCAGCGGCAAGCTGCCCATTGGCGGTTTCTTCTGTAGCGGAGAGATCGGCCCCATCGGCCGCACGAATTTCCTACACGGCTACACCGCCAGTCTCGGACTCTTCCGGCCTCTGCACGCGGGCAGCCCACCCACCTCGTAGTTTCATCCAGAACTTCCCAGCCTCAGTTACGATCCGCGCGAGCGCTAGCGGACCGCGTGCCCCCGTCTTGACACCCGAGCGTACCCTGAGGCATACTTTGGGTGCCTGTTGTATTTGACAATTGAACGAACCGAACAATCCGCCACGACTCGTGGCGGG
>Ga0209515_10008111_pt1 | contig 12389 bp, 8 predicted proteins | sample Subgroupgradi54m_FD_187454 | JGI IMG/M metagenome (GOLD analysis project Ga0209515, IMG submission 187454) | Subsurface groundwater microbial communities from S. Glens Falls, New York, USA - GMW60B uncontaminated upgradient, 5.4 m (SPAdes)... ... | reverse complement strand
ATTTTCATACTCGTTGCAATAATTAATAATCTACAGCGGTCTCTACGTGTTACTACCTTCATCGTGCATATCCAGAGCCATTCCCGCAATACGTTTTGCAAGATGCGGACCAACACTCCAGCCAACTCCCGAGAAGCCATAGGCATGGAGCAAATGCTTGCTATGCTCGTCCTTGGCAATTCTCATTCCTCCTCCTTCCAGATCGACACGATACCCTGCGGAATGAGACATAATATCACAGTGCGCAAGGAGCTCCGGATCAAGACCTTCGACAAGAGGAGATGAATCCTTAATCAATCGGCCGAGTCTCTTCAGAAGTTCTTTTGCTTCACTCTCTTCGGGAATTGGTCTCGAAGGGTCTTCAAGATAAAGAGCGCCACAAACAACGCTTCCATCTTCTCTTGGCATGACTATTAAATCTTCAACGCTTAACGCTTGTTTTGGTATGACGTACCCTTGCTTTGGTCTCAAAATGAATGTATGCCCCTTATAGTTTTTTACCTGGCGTGTTGGGTCAAACTCATATGCGCCACTCCCACCCGCATTTATAGTAATGCCGTCCAAATATTCTAATTCCTCAGGGCTCATTTTTTTCTGCTCGAACCTCACCCCCTCCTTTTCTGCTTGATCAGCTAAAAACGCCAATGTCTTTCGAACATCGATAGAGAATGTATCGAATATATACTCTTTATCATAGAGCTCGTCAGTACCATCGGGCTTAGGGAACCGAATTGGTTCAGCCAATGTTCTTGCAACGACATTCATCGCCTCGGGTAATCCGTCCGGCCACGGGTGATCCGCGTTTACCAACTCAACATTTGAAACTTTCATAACCCCCGTTTCGTGGGGATTGGATGCAAGTACTTCATAAAACGATCGTGTCGCATCAACGACTTCCTGCAAATTCAAATCCTGAGTCGCTGCGTGCCCCTCCGGTAACCATGGTAGAAACTGGCCGATCGCAATTGCGGAGGCGGAATCGGTGTTGAGCGCTGGCTTTCCTTCGACGCTGATAACTCTGACTGTGCGTCCTTTTTGTGCCAACTCTCGCGCAACAGAAATTCCTACTATACCAGATCCAATGATAGTAAATTCTTGCGGTTCTTCTTTCTCTATTTTTTGCACTAGTTCTGCGCTATCATTCAGCTTGTCATTCATTATCTCATTCATAATACGTTTGGGTATTTCTTAAAAAGAGCCACCGAGCAACGTTCCCATTCTACCAAGACATCCTCCCTCTGCACAATACCTGAAATAATTTGACCTGACTTGATACTCGAAAACCTTACTGATGTACACTTCGAGTTGGAACACTGAACCGCGATTCCTCCTGAACCTTACTGTCAAGCATTACTTTAATGAGAGATTGATAGGGTACATCACGTTTTTGTGCCATGACCTTAATTTGATCGAGCATTCCTTGCGGCAGACGCAGTGAGATCGTCTCTGTCGATGGCTGGAGGTTTGGAAAACGAACGCGTTTTGCCTTACTCCAATCGATATAATCAGTGGAGTCATGAGTATCCCAGAATGTACGCTCTGCATTCTCGCTTTTAAATACAGGAATTTTCTTAAATGTTTTCTTCATATTGTTTCCATTCTACCAATATCAACAATATACGCAATGGATATGAGGAATTTCGAAGCTCTTGTTCGGGCGTTCCTCCACAGGGGCATACGCAGGCCGACGGGCCGAGTCTAAGGAATTTTTCAGCAGAAAAATATCCGGCCCCGAGGAAGGAATACCCGAACGATAGAGTTTCGAAATTCAAACTACCCTCAAATAAACTCGCCGGATTGGATACTCCAGAGCTTTGCATAGAGCCCCTTTGCTTTGATGAGCTCATCATGGGTACCTTCTTGCACGATTGTGCCCTGATCGAGCACGAGGATTCTATCGAGATGCTTAATCGTCGACAGTCGATGCGCGATCACCAGCGCAGTTTTTCCCTTCATGAGTTCCCACAGTCCTTCTTGGATGTACTTTTCTGATTCAGAGTCCAATGAGCTGGTTGCCTCATCTAAGACAAGGATCTCCGATTTTTTCAAGAGCGCGCGAGCAATCGCTATACGCTGGCGCTGACCACCAGAGAGCTTGATGCCCCTTTCCCCGACAAGAGTTGTGTAGCCGTTGGGGAGCGAGGAAATAAACTCATCGGCGTGAGCGAGTTTTGCCGCCCGCACGATATCGGCGTGCGTTGCCTTTTCATTACTATATCCGATATTTTCTGCCAACGAACGGTGAAACAATAAAGGGTCTTGGGGGACGTACGCAATGGCTCTGCGCAAGGACTCTTGCGTCCCTTTGCTGATATCCTGTCCATCGATCGTAATACTCCCCGACTGCAGATCGATAAAACGAAGAAGAAGTTTTGTAATGGTTGTCTTCCCGCCACCACTCGGGCCTACCAGACCTACCCGTTCATGCCCTTTAATATCGAGAGAAAAATTATTAAGAAACGACGACTCTTCTGTATGTGAGTCGTTATAACTGAATGAAATGCTATGAAACTGTATGCTCGCTTTTTTAATAATAAGGGGCTTTGCGCCATGGATGTCCTGAATGGTCGCCGGATCGATGAATAGCTGCGTAAACTCCGCCGCTTCACTGATAGATGACTCGATGTTTCGATAGATTTTGTTTATCTCCCAAACGATTCGTGTCACCAGCGAGTAGTAACTAAAAATAATGACGATGGCTCCCGCTTGCAAAGAAAATTTTTGGGTAAAATAGATTGCAAGGAGCAACCCGCAGATGTTTGTTGCGACGTATATGGGTGATAATATCATATCCACTCGCAAATTCTGGTAATCCGCGGCCTTCTTGAATGATCTCGTAAAATCATTTGCATATTCACCGAATGTTTCTTGCTCCGCCCCTTCTTTTGCAAAGGACTTAATAGTGAGCATATTGGTAATCGCGTCAGAAAATCTGCCGGCTACTTTACTGCTTGCCGCGTGCCGCAATGCCACGAGTCGAGAGCGTCTCCGTATCATAGGGACAGCGAAAAGAATTGCCCCACCGATCCAAAGCAGCAGGACCAGAGGAATCCAAAACGAATAGCGCCAGAGAATAACAACAACGAACAGAATAGTCACAATGTTCATTGTGATATTAAACACCAACGTATCGGTAAACGTCTCAAATGCGCGAGAGAAAGCCAATGTTTTCTTCGTGAGTGACCCAACAAAATTATTTGTATAAAATGCGTAGTCGCGTTCCACAAGCCGAGCAAGAGCAATTCTCGGCAAAGCATTGAATCCTCGCTCCTCGATTTTTATAACAAAATGCAAGCTGACTCGCCAGAGCATCTCGCCGAACAACCAAATACCGCCAAAGAGGGGGATAGTCCACCCAAGCTCTGCGGCGGAAATACTTCCCTTCGCCACAAAGATATCGATGATGTGAGCCACCACAAGGGGCGGGATGAAAAAGACACAGATATTTCCAATTGCTGGCAAAAGAAAAGCCACCCCCGCGATGAACGGGTGTGCGATGTATTGATCGCGATAGTCCTTCAAAACCTGAGATACCGCTTTCCATGTGATGTCATCTTTTTCCATATGATTTAGTATGTTTGAAAATAAAAGAAAAATCAACACGCACGCTCGACACCAGCTCACATCTCAGCTATTCTGTTTGAATGAAACCATACCTTATCGACATTGCCACAAAAAACGTCGAGGACATCCTAAACCTCTCACTCGAATATACGACGGCGCAAAAGGCGTTGGTTGTATTTGATACGCAAAATGGACTCACTGGTATTCTGACTGAGGCCTATCGTCGTGCCCTGCCCGACGCTCAGTATATCGACTTTGACACAGTCACTCCAGAAGAAATCATCGCTGAATTTAATGAGATGAAACCGAATGATTTGGTGGTACTCATTCAGTCCTCAAACTTTCGCCTCGACGCTTTTCGAATACGTCTCTACCTCTTCGACAGAAAACTCAAAGTGATTGAGCATATGCACCTCTATCGCAATACTGAAGATGTATGGGATGTCTATGTGAACTCTTTGGCGTACGACGTCGGTTGGTATCGCACTATTGGACCAGCGTTACAAAAAATACTTGGAACAACCAACGAGCTCCGAATTGAATCGGGAGATGTCGAGCTTATCGTGACTGGAGGCCTTGAACAGCCAAAGCTGAATATTGGCGACTATTCCGGTATGGCCAATATCGGCGGAACATTCCCCATAGGCGAGGTATTTACCGAATCAAAGGATTTTTCACAGATGAATGGATCGGCCATGATCTACGCGTTCGCGAGTAGCGACTTTACGGTGAATATGCACGAGCCCTTTCGCATCGATATTGCGCAAGGTCAGGTTGTCGGTTGGGCAGAAGATGCACCACAATCATTTAGTGACATCGTAAAAACAATCAAAGAGTATGAACGCCCGCTCATCCGTGAAATTGGATTTGGACTGAATCGCGCAATCACGCGTGAGCGATACCTGCAAGATATTACCGCCTTTGAACGGATCCTCGGGATGCACCTATCGATGGGTGAAAAACACAGCGTCTACAAGAAACCCGGAATGGCTACCAACAAGACAAAATTCCACGTCGATCTGTTCCCGGCCGTGACCCGTGTCCACGCCGATGGCGTTGTTTTTTTTGAGGATGGAAAGTATTGTGTGTAGTATTTTCCTGTCATCCCCGAGAAATCGGGGATCCAGTAAACCCGTCATTAATCAATGCCAATTTCATCTCCCGGGTCATTTTTTTTATTTCTACCTCGCGCGTTCGGGCGCCATGTAACGTCTTAAATTTTTCTAGATAGACCAGCGTGACCGGCCTGCGAATCTTTGTATAGTGCGCGCCGGATTTTGATTCGTTGTGTTGGAGTATTCTTTTTTCAAGATTATTCGTGCACCCAGTATACAGGGTGGCATCAGCGCACTGGAGAATGTAAGCGTAATACATAAAAATAAATCAATGAACTCAGCACCGCGGCGAAGAAACACCATACGGATACAAACGCTGCGAGGAATAATGTTCCTGCAATGAAAGCCGAAATGAATGCAAAGAGTCCAAACCAGCGAAAAAGTGGTTTACTGGAAATAAGGAACGGTGCGGACACGATAAGAATATACAAGAGAGCAAGACCATGAACAACGTCTCGAGGAAAATCTGCATTGTAGACAATGCACTTGTTCACGACTTCAACCGCAAGCGGCGTGGTAAAAATAATCCATAGGAAAAAAAGTGAAAGAAGGGCACCCAACCAAACAAACCACTTGAGGATATGTCGCTTCATATCGTCAAGTAGATACACGGTGAAGGGAATATAAATCGACCAGACAAGGAGGGCAAAAACAAGAAACCCATACCCCGCGGCGATATTGACATCGCCTTGTCTCAACGCGAGCCACTGCAACCCTTCGATACCTTGCTGCGCGGCAAACAAAAGAGGAATAGCCGCGAGAATCTTTTCTTTTTTCTTAGCAATCCTCAACGTCTCGACGCCAACGACAGCCAGACCGGCGCTCGCGATAAAACTCGCTTCAGGTGAAAAACACATACTATATTACTTTGAATTATAAAACTGTCATCCCGCACTCGATGCGGGATCCAGCCCAAGAAAAGAGTACTTATTCCGCCTGGATCCCGGCCTTCGCAGGGATGACAAGAAAGAGGCACTTCGACAATTTCGTAGTTCAAAATTTTCTTCTACTTCTGCCAAACTAAAGGACTATATCCCTCCTCAACCTCTATGCCGTCACCGTACCCATCACCATCGGTATCACGTTTGCGCATATTCGTCCCGAGCTGTTTTTCGTCTTCGTCGGAAATGAGATCACGATCGGTATCTTTTTTTCGTTGTGCGCCCGAATAGGTAATCGCCCGCATGATGTTCCACTCACTGATTGCCGCCGGCAGCGTCTTATAGACCGATACAAACGTCTTCATGCCCACCCGCTCACTGGATAGATTGCGGTCCTCGGCCATTTGCTGGAGCCCGTAGGTCATGATCATCAACGCGGCGTTATCGTTGATGTTTTCTGTATTGCCAATCCGCTTATAAATCCGCTTAAACTCTGCTCGTGCCTGCTTTTCTTGAGCGCTGTTTCGTTCGCTTGGAAAGCGCCCATTGATAATCTTTATCATATCAGAAAATTCCCGATCTGTCTGGGGAAGTTTCTGATAGGCATCCTTATATGAATAGACGACCGCCGCTCGCTCTCCTTGCCCGAGTGCTTTTGAATTTTTATCGACACCGTACGCGACGAATGCTATGATCGCCTCTTGTATGTTCTGGCTCAGCTCCTTCAAATCATCGGCGATGTTTTTCAAGTAGGTCATCGCGGTAAACCGCTCCTCCACCTGACTTCGCGACTCACCAATTTGCGCGAGCAGCGCATCGATATTGTTCTGGACAAGGAGTGCTGCCGTTGCTTGGATTTTTTTAACCTGCTCGGCGCGTGCCACTTGTTTTATGTCTAACTGTTCCCGTGTTACGGAGACAGGAACAAATTCCCATCCTTCGGGAATGCAGGAGTCAAGAAAGAGTTTTATCTCGCCTGTCGTTATATTGAGCGCGGTGTTGGGCACCTCAATACAGACCGGCTTATCAACGGGGACAGTATCGGCATTGACGAAATACGCCGCCGGCAAAATAGCGGAAACCAGCAAGCAGAAAAATGCTATTCGTTTTCGTATAGTCATATATTACTAAAATATACGCTTAAAAAGAGGCACGATGAGTATACACCGCCCGCCAAAAAAAAGAAAGGGTCTCCCCCCCTCCTTAATTTACGAACAAATACCCTAATACATACCCCCTGCAGGTGCCAAGAGGAACAACTATAATTCTTTAGCTATTCATCTTGATTCATTAGAAAACAGTGAACCACAGATCCTTTTTCCCCGTAATAAGTGACTCAACTCCGGACAAAAAATCAGCCCCAAAGCCATCACTGTCCAAGATCATAAACGGATGCGAACGCATGTACTCCGCTAGTTCTTGCATTTCCTGATAGGTAAGATAGCTATAATACTCGTCCGGAATAATGTTTTCCGATGTGCAAAATGTCAGTGAGAAAAAGGGTCTTCCTTCAGATAAATATGAAAGCATCTTTTTGATAGTCGGGTCAACACGTTGTGCGATCTCTTCACTGTATGCGTCAATTGCATAGTTCTTCCAATCGCCATTATACTTCATCTCTGCCCATGGTAAATCCTGCAAACCGGCAAGTATACATACTGCATTCACCACGGCCTGCGATTCATATGGCAACGAATCACCCGGCTTGACTACCCCCATGATAATGTCCCTTGCAGCCACTAAAAAATCATAATCATAGTCAATACAACCCTCTGGCATCGACGTAATACCACTATCAAGGAGTGCACCTCCGCCTTGCCTCTGTATCAATTCTGCAACACGACAAAGCGTCTTTTCGTTTTTACTTCCGAAATTTTTCGCAAGATCACTGAGAATTATACCTTTTACTGAAATTCTCTGAGACATATTATTTTTCCTGCCCCTCTTGGATAAAATACGAACTTTTTCGTGGAAAATCTTGATGCAGAATTTTGACCAAAAACTTCCCAGTCCTAACTCCCCATCCTGCTTTGCCGTAGCTTTTAGTGACGGAGGGCGGCACTCGTTCCGTTCGGTACTAAACCCCCAATGGAAGAAGTTGTGAAGTTCTAATACCACGAACGTATTGTTACGAAGGAGTATACATATATGCCTCAAACAAACTTGCAAATCCCGCCTTTTGAGACATCAGTTGTAATGAATTGAGATTTTTTAAGATGAGCGTGAATGTCAATGGCATATGAACACCCATCTGGCGCATTGCAATGATACTTTCTCGAACTTCTCCGAATTTCTGCTCTGAAATAGTTTTGACAAAGTGCTCGGCTACTTTTTTTGCTTCATCTGAGTGGTCAGCTTCTGGCATAAGATACGCCATCATGAGCTGTTGTTTTTTAGATTTTTGGACGAATGGACTGACTAACGATGCAAGCAGTGATTGCTCTTCATTGCTTAGCTGAAGAAAGAAATTACGATCAAGTATGGCCACGTCATGATCTGGTGTTACGCGAAAATTTCCGATATGTACATCGGAATGGACCATTTTTTCCATAATCTGTTTAATAAAATCCTTAACAATCAGGGCTATTACTTGCTTCATATCGTGCCCCTCCGAAACGAGATCCTCCCATTTCGTAAGATTCTTGCCAATAATTTCCTCCTCGATTGCAAAATGGTTGCTCGCTGGGCCATACGATTTCGGCACTTTTATACGATAACGAAATCCTTTCGGCTGAAACCCGTCGTGAACCTCATGAAAAAGCGCATCCGATTCCAAAAAACCCGAAAAATTTACATCACTCTCAATCCAAATGAGAATATCATCAAGAAGTGGCCGCGCAACAGCATACGACGGGTTCTTACCATTTTTTGTAAGCGAATCTATGATATCGGTAATGAATGTGTGAACCCGAGAAAGATTGAATAAAAGATTTGGATTTCGTACCTTAATGACACGCTGATTACCTTCATTATCTTCCATTCGGTACACGGTTGCTATCGACCCTCCGCCAATACGATCGCCAATACTTTTGACTGTTTCCCACATGTCCGGCCATTCACGCTCGAGCAGGTGAACAGCGGCAAGCTTTGACTGGCCTCTCACACCATCATAAATATCTGCAAATTCGTCTGCGTATCTCTCTGGCATCGACACAAACAGCGGCAAAAGCTGCAAGAATCGCGTACCAAGGGCTCCCATTCTACTTCCAACTTCTTTAATAAAGCGAATAGGTGTGTATTGTTCCTGTGAGCCATTTGCAGACAAAATCTCTTTGTTGAGAAATATTTCTAACTGATTTTCAGAATATCTCCTATATTTCTGCGGATATTCCCATGGCTTTTTTTCAGCCGCACCCGGAACATGCTCCCAAAGCTCCCCCTCGACAACTTGCTGAACTTTACTTTCTGAAATATTTTGCTCTTCAAGATCAGTAATAACCCCGGGAACCTTGTGCCAGACGCCTGGGCTCGAAGGTAGGTTCGCAATGTGGCCAACCAGCAGGTCAGAAAGCGCATAGTAAAGCAGCTCCCATTCATCCGTCTCGCACAAGCCCTCCTTGATTGTATGGAGGATCGCCTCGGCATCCGATTCTTGAGATGACGGTTTCAACCATTCCGAGAAGAGAAAATCAAGAAATTCACTCCTCTTTTCCTTGTTTGTCAGAACTCCACCATGTTCACACAGGATAAGTCGCAAAAGCATGTGCCTCCCAATCGTATCGAGCGTATACAGTGTTCGAAGCGCTGTGTCGGATGCCTGAACTCGATCCTGGATACCTTCTACAGAGTCGTCATTTGAAGTATTAAATAGTCGAAAACGCTCACGATAGCGGTCAACGCTTACTTCGCGATAGATTTGCGCCATCAGTTCAGAATCACCGGTGCTTGTTTTTAATAGTCGCGTAAGAAACGAAAGGGCGTTATATCGTATCGGTGTTTCTAAAAGCTCCGCGATCACTGCGACACCATGTCGCGTGTTTCCTTCACTGATAACATCGTCAATTTTTTTCTTAATACGCTCACGCACCGATTCAATTTCCGATTTAAGTGACACTGATTCCGCGAAATCTGATTGGAGTTTGGAATCAGTGACGGTACTCTTTGTCGTCTCGGGAAACAATAGATCGAGCTTCTTTTGAAAATCGAGGACGGTCCACTGTGTATGAAGGACCGTACGCTGAAATGCCGCACGAAGAAATGGATTGGCAATCCATGTCGAACACAAAAGCATATCCTCAAGGGGTACTTCTGTCATATGAGGATCGGATTGTAGGTGTTCTTTGATCCTTAACGCAAGTAAGCCGCAGAGCTCGGGTTTACGCGCGAGAAAGCTCGATGCGGGCACACCTTCTGCGTCCCATGACCTCACTGCCGTAACCATATCTCCAACCGACTGCATACGAGCAAGCTGCGAAATTAGAAAATTAACAAAATAGTCCTGCCGCTGTTCCTCTGAAAAATCTCCTATAGCCACCGCCTGGAGATGTGTTTGCCGCTGCACATAATCATCGTCGATGATATATCGATAAACCGCTAGCACATCACCGCGATTTGCTTCGCTCGTAAAAAGAGCATCATCATTTTTTTCATGATAGAGTACGCCATCCATCCATTCAAGCTCGTCAACAATCATTTTTTCAATGGAGGTTTTCTGCACTTCAGAATCAAGTTCTCTCAACTTATCGCCCCATTTATCGAGCTCGAGTTCTAGAAATTCGAGCTCCGTGCCAGTAGTTCTTATCGTGATTCCAACAATGAGAGCATTCTTCTCTACAACTGTGAACTTTTTTCCCTCATGATGATTTCCGAGCAAATACGACATTGCGAAGGGATACAATGTTCGCTCCCGAATACTAAATTTGAATAGCATTCTTTTTAAATCAGCGTATTCTACCATAACAGCTGTCTTGCTTTCTTCTTCCTCGACGTCATCATCTTTTTTTTCATCAAAGGTAGGCAACACTTCCCGGTATCCCTTCATAAGCTCCTCAAGCAGAAGTGTTGCCTGCTGGAACGAAAGTGTGTGTGTAGATGGCACGAGGGTTGATAGGGTCTGTTCTAGGGGCTTGCGATATCCAACAAGTGTTTGGATCGAGGCCAATTTTCTACCCGCACTTCTCCAAACTTCCTGGAGCGTTGTTTCCGAGCGTTCAAGTGCAAAAGAGTCCTTGACTTGCTTCTTCACCTCGGGAAATGGTTTGGCAACCATTTTTTCTACGAGCTCTCCTCCCTTTAGAAAGAGTGCGCTCGACTGTGTGGGCTGTAAAATATCGCCACACTCCGACATATTCGAAAGAAGATCACTCCATGTTTGCACGAATTCTTTCACTGCATTAACATCAACGGTACCCATAGCATACGAACCAAAGGGCTCTCTGTCGGAGGTTCTTAACAACAAATCGCGAAGAACACGCTGAGGATTTCCTAGATTATACGGTAATGCAAGCGCCGAAAAGTTATTTTGTACCAGATCGTGAGCATGCTGAAAATGCTCAGGATCCTTGACGGTAAACCGTATTTTATTCCTCCATTTCGCGTATGATTTTTGTCTTGGGTCCATAACAGGAACACCGCACCCATATTCAAGACCGAAGAGAAGTAGTACTATTTTATCCTCTTCTGCAATGCCTGCCGCATCGATATGTTCATCTGCGAAACGAACAACGAGAAGATCAAATAGCTCTTTAAGTTGATCGAGTGATAGGGGTTCTTTTTCCAATACCACCGGGACAGAAGAATGCCTGTCGGGCTTTTTTTCTTCCTCAGAATCGAGAGACCCGAATATGAAACTGCCGTCTATCCTCTGGTGAATACCATTGAGAGCAATTTGGAGATCTCTTCTGGAAAGTGCACCCACGGCATCTTTGCACTTATCAAAAGACACCTTTTGGTTCATAAGAACAACTGACGCTGAATACTCCTTTACATCTTCTGCTGTGTACGCGAGAGGTGTCAGCTCGGTCCCTATAGAACGGAAATCCACAAATGCAAACATCGTTCCTATATTCAGAGCACGATCAAGACCTGAGCCGTGTGTGAGCGAAGTCAGTGTGCGCTTTTTGCTTTCTTGCTCATGAAGCCGCTCAAGAAAATCCTTCATTCCAACAGGGTTAATGCCCGCTTCATCGAGCGTTGTAAGCACGCCCCGCATATCCGCTTCGTACTCATGCGCCCGCGAAGCCGAGATGCGAGAAAGAAGCGTATCGCGCGCAGTACCTGCTTTTGATTGCATCGTTGATTTTTTTGCATGCTCTCGATAAATATGCGTGTATTCGTGTGCAAGAACACCGAGAAGTGCCTCTTCACTTTGTGCAAAACGAATCAGGGGAATACTCAGAAAGACCGTTCCGTCGGGCAACGCAACGGCGTTTATCTCATACCAGTTCGACAAAATCTCAACCTTCAAGGGAAAATCAGGGTGCTGAGGTAGTCGCGCGGCCAGAGAAGAAACGTACGTTTGCAACTCATGATCTTGTGGCATTTCCCCATGTTCGAATCTAAAATAATCACGGGCATATTCTGCCGATCGCAGCCACGCGCCCTCATGCATTTCTGGGGTAGATTCAGGATCAAATGAAGCTGAAACGGCCTGATCCGAGAAATCAAGAGCACTGTTCTCTGATTCTTGTTCTGCTATCGAAGAAGTACGGAGCGGAAAATCGTCGTGTTGTGACATAATTGTGATATACATTATTTCACCAAACCATAGCATGATATGCGCCTTCCTGGAAGTGGAAAAAAAGACACGAAAAAATCCTCCAAGGGAGGCGATTTCCAGAAATTATTTGCAAACCTGCCCCTCTTGGACAAAATACGAACTTTTTTCAAA
>Ga0209515_10008110_pt1 | contig 12390 bp, 11 predicted proteins | sample Subgroupgradi54m_FD_187454 | JGI IMG/M metagenome (GOLD analysis project Ga0209515, IMG submission 187454) | Subsurface groundwater microbial communities from S. Glens Falls, New York, USA - GMW60B uncontaminated upgradient, 5.4 m (SPAdes)... ... | reverse complement strand
CATCTCGTTGAAGGCCTTGCGCCCGGATTCCTTGGCCGTCTCTTCATCCTTGAACTCATAGACGATCTTGTAATTCTTTTGCCGGGCATGCTCCCGCAGGAGCTTGGCCTGCGCATCCAGGGAATACCCGCTTTCCGCCTGTTCCTTGCTCGAAACACGGATATAGAGCACCGCGCTTTGCAAAGAAGCCGTTTGCGCCGTCTTTTCTTTTGTCCGCATAGGTCGCCTCCTTTCGCGCCCACATTATACTTAAAACTATTTTTCAGAGGGCTTTTTCTGTCTGCGCTTTTGCCTCAAATAGTGGTCCATGCGTTCCATGACATCCACAAATGCGGACAGATTGGCATTAATCTCGTAGACCTCACCAAGACTGATCTCACGTCCATATCGCTTGCTCCATCCCGCAATCAAATATTCGTCCGTTTCCTTTGGTTTTGCGGTTTTATGCAAACCGTGACACCTCCTTGTGTAGCGATTACGGAAAAGATTCCGAACTCACTGTGTTCGAAATCTCTCCCTTTGGATCCCGATCAAGTTCAACTACCTTCTTTCGACTTTAGCGCCGTGATAGTCCCAGGTTTTGGACTGGGCTTTTGATTTTTTTATATGTTCTCTCATGGGAGATGGGTTTACGACATGGCTGTTCACAGAAATTGGACGTTTCTATACTGAAAATATTTTTTTCTGCATAAACCTGCATCCGGGTATGCCGGACTCTTCGGCTCGACTACGGTCTCGAGGTCAAATTTTATGACGAGAGAGCGTAGTCGAGCGGATGGTAGACCCCGAAAATAGTGTGGAGGGGTCGGAACCACGAGGCATGCCCGGATGCGGGATGAACGGTAAGGGAACCTAATAGGTAAAAACTGAAAAAAGGATTCTCCTAAAGTCAGTCTACATTTTTAGTCCGGTAAGAAATCCGGAAATGATAAGTCAGTACTTATCCCTCCCCGGACGAGCGTCAGGTTATCTGATCTTATAGTTGACAGTCGGGGTTATTCATTGTACTATTCACCCTAAGGGTGAATGCATATGACCAGCTTAATTCTTCACATATTCGGCAGGGAAATTCTTCATGAAAATCGGCTATATAAATAAAAGAATGGAGAAAGATTGCCGCTTAGCTCGAATGACGTGGGGCGATAAAATCGGCGGGAAGGTTTTGCTTCGACTTGCTGAACTCGCTGCTTTTGGAAATTTATCGCAAGTGCCGCACGTTCCGCCCCAACGGTGCCATATGCTTGAGGACGTCAATCTCAAGTTTGCGGTTGATTTGACCCAAAATTATCGGCTGACTTTTTATCCTGCCCAGCCCTATGAAATCAGAGAAGGCGTAGGGCTTGTTAAAGAGTCAGTCAAAGCTATCATAATAGAAAAAGTTGACGATTATCATTAGAGATTCGGGAGGATTCGCGATGGGCAAACAGATAGACCCTGTGGAATACGTGCCGGATGCATCTATACATCCTGGGCAAAGCTTATCGGATATTCTCGAATCGAGAGGGATATCCCAAGCTGAGCTAGCCAGACGAATGAACAAACCCGTTCAGGCGGTCAATGAAATCATAATGGGAAAAAAGGAAATTATCCCGGATACCGCTATTGCTTTGGAGCACGTGCTTGGTTTGCCCGCTGGTTTTTGGCTTAAGTTGGAAAGTAACTACCGGGAAAGTTTGGCAAGAGAAAAGGAAAATAAGGGGCTTGGGCATCAAATCGAGCTTTCGTCGGTCTATCCCTATAAAGAAATGGCAACATTTGGCTGGGTGAAAGCAACTAATAACGCGAAAGAAAAGGTAACCGAATTGTTGAAGTGGTTAGGCGTCGCCAATTTAAATCTAGTGCCTTCCCAATATGCGGTTGCTTTCAGAAAATCGGAAAAATTTTCTGTTGCAAAAGAAAAATTGGTAGCGTGGCTTCGACATGGTGAGATTGAGTTACAAAATGAAGCCCTGCAATCATTCGATAAAGATAATGTCGGAACCTTAATGAATTCTTTAAGAGGTATGACAGCGAAAGAAATAAACGTTGCCCACAAAGAAGCAAAAAACTTGTGCGCTTCTTTTGGGATAGCGTTGATTTTTACCCCGGAGTTTAAGTCCTTTCCGGTAAGCGGTGCCACCAGATGGGTTGGAAATCATCCTTTGGTTCAGGTGAGTTTGAGGTTTAAAACAGATGATCACTTTTGGTTTTCAATATTTCACGAATTGGGACACGTATTCAAACATAAGAGAGATTTATTTATAGAAAATGAAGGCCAAATTAATGATTTAGAGTATGAAGAAGAAGCTAATAAATTCGCAGCCAGCTATTTGATTCCCGAAGATCGGTATCTTCAATTCATAGCTAAAAATCCCTTGTTTTCCGAATCGGATATAGTTCGGTTCGCCTCTGAAATAGGGATTGCGCCGGGTATCGTCGTTGGCCGTTTGCAACATGATAAAAAGATCGGAATGAATCGATATAATCGCCTAAAGAAGCGGCTGTGCTGGAAAAAGAATGATTCAAAATAGAATTTTGGAGACTCAGTTAAATGCAGTATGACTACACAACCATAGTTAAAGGTATTCAGGATGCTGCTTTAATGGCAGCAAAAACGCCAAATAGCCCTGAAGCCAAACTTCGTGAACTTGTCGCGCCGTTATGGGATGAATACATAAAAAAAAGGCGGATTAATTTAACGTTTCATTTCCGTAACGAACGTAGTCTTGCAAATGGACGAGCAGATACCGTCTTTAACAGGTTGATTTTGGAATATAAAAAACCAGGTCTCATTAAGTCCGACAACGCTAAAAATAGACAGCTTATTACTCAAGTGAAAGGATATATCGAGGATCTGGCCATCGAAGAGCGTTGGAAGCAAGAACGATTGCTTGGTGTGGCCTTCGACGGCAACTATTTTCTTTTTATTCGTAAAGTCGGGAGATGGATTGAGGAAGAACCTGTGCTTGTTTCGATCGAAAGCGTCGAACGATTTCTCCTTACTCTTGAGAAACTTACGAGTAAAGCGGCACTTGTCCCCGATAATCTCATTCGAGATTTTGCCGTTGGCTCCGAATCACGTAATTACATTGCTTCCAATGCAATAAAGGCATTTTATTTTGCTTTGACGGGAAATGTTCACCCCAGAGCTAAAGTATTTTTCGAGCAATGGGCTTTGCAATTTGCAGAAGTTCACGGCGCCATCGAAAACAAGAAATTTGATGCGGAAACGCTTTTTGAATCCTACGGTTTCAAAAAGGATGAACAAAGGGATTTTGATTTTCTCGCGTTCTTTTTTGCCCTTGATACTTATTACGGGCTTCTGATGAAGCTGCTCGCCTATCAAGTGGTCAGTTTTTATACATTGAGAGAAATATCCAACATGCCTTTGGCCGAGTGGGAAAAACTCGATTCGCATAAATTCAAAGAGAAAATGGCCAACCTTGAAGACGGCGGCATCTTCCGCGCGGACCCGCTCAATATCCGAAACTTTCTTGAGGGTGATTTGCTTTCTTGGTATTTGAATGACTGGAATCCTGCTATCGAGAAGGCAATTCGAGATATGGTTGAGCGGCTCAACCAATATGACCCTGAAACTATGGAATTAGTCCCCGATGAGACGCGGGACATCCTCAAAAAACTTTATCAATTTCTAGTCCCTAAACAAATTCGACATGATCTTGGCGAGTATTACACGCCGGACTGGCTTGCGGAGCGATGTTTAAACCAGGTTGGCTATGGTGCAAAGGGCAAAGACCTTCTCAGCAAGCGAGTGCTTGACCCAGGCTGTGGATCAGGAACGTTTCTTATCTTGGCAATCAAGCGAGCGAAAGAGCATGCGCGCCAGATGAATCTTAATCCCCGCGAAACGCTCAAGCTCATAACCAGGAACATCGTTGGCTTCGATTTAAATCCGCTGGCCGTGATTTCAGCTCGCACCAATTATCTTTTGGCAGTGGCAGATTTGCTGAAATATAAAAATGAGGAATTAACGATCCCGATATATCTATGCGACAGTATTAATCCTCCGAGCTCGAAAGAAAAAAAAGATTTTTTTGATGAATCCAATCATTATTCGGTTTCAACGAGCGTAGGTTCCTTCCGGTTTCCAAACACTTTAGTTCAGAAAGCGTTGATACAAAAAACAGCCCTTTTGCTTGAGGACAGCGTCAAGAGTCAAATTACTAAAGAAACGTTTATGAAACGCTGCCATTCGGAATTAAATCTTGATTCGGGCGATAAGAGTGCCACTATAGTGCTCGAGGAAACATATGAGAAACTACTCGACCTTGAACGAAAAGGAATCAATGGGATTTGGGCGCGTATTATCAAGAATGCATTCGCCCCTCTCTTTGTCGGGCAATTTGATTTTATCGTTGGTAACCCTCCATGGGTGAATTGGGAAGCTCTTCCAAAAGAGTATCGTGAAGCCACCGGATTCATTTGGCAAAAGTATGATCTGTTTGAGCATAAAGGACTTCGTGCACGACTCGGAAGCGCCAAAGATGATATCTCGGTTCTTATGACGTACGTTGCAATTGATAAGTATTTGAAAAATAAGGGTAGGCTATGCATAGTCATTACGCAGACACTCTTTAAAACTGTAGGCGGTGGCGAAGGCTTCCGACGATTCAGCCTCGGAAAGAAGGGCGTGCCTTTTAAAGTAGTCCAAGTAGATGATATGGTTGAGCTACAACCTTTCGATTCTGCAACGAATAAAACTTCCGTTCTTTTCTGTCAAAAGGGAGAAGAGACAACCTACCCTGTCGAGTATCATCTTTGGAGAAAAAAAGAGGTAGGTTCAATAGAGATAGATATGTCCTGGGAGGAAGTCGTAGCGAAAACGAGAGTCACCTATCTAAAAGCACAGAGTATTGATGAGTCAAAACAAGGCCCATGGATTGTAGCTAAACCTAAAGTTTTTCGATCGCTAAAGAATGTCATTGGAAAATCTCATTATCGGGCTAGGGCTGGCTGTTGTGGATGGATGAACAGCGTCTATCTTGTAAAAGTTCTAGAAAACAAAAATGGTGTAGCAAAAATTCAGAATTTCACAGAGCACGCTAAAAAAGTAGTGCCGGAAGTTGAAGCTATAATAGAAACAATTCGAATTTACCCTACGTTGAGGGGCAAGGAAATTCAAAGATGGAAAGCAGGTCCAGAATTAGGAATTGTTGTTGGTCAAGATGAGAACAAGCCAAGCAAGGGTTTGCCACTACAGGTGATGGAAAGAAATTTTCCAAAGACCTTTAAATACTTCTCTCAGTTCAAGGATTTGCTCTCGTCGAGAAATGGTTTTAAGAAATACTTACCCGGTGAACCGTTTTATGCAATGTATAATTTTGGACCGTATACACTCGCCCCGTATAAAACTGTGTGGACAAGGGTGGGTACAGATCTGAAGAGTGCGGTTGTTGGCGGTCATCATAGCCGCTTATTCGTGAACAGTGTCGTCACCCCGATAGAAACCGTTGTATTCGTCTCATTTCAAGAATTTAACGAGGCGCATTACTTTTGCTCAGCAATTAATTCGAGCCCCAGTCGTTTTGTTATAGCGTCGTATTCGAACAAAGGCACAGGCAGCTTTGGCTCTCCACACGTTCTTGAGCATATTGCAATTCCTAAATATGATCCGAAGAATCAGCTCCATCAAGATTTAGCTCGTCTTTCAAAGGAATGCCATGAGAAAGCTACGGCTGGTATCGATGTGCGCGATCTCGAAATGCAAGTCGACGAACTCTCTGCTGAGCTGTGGAGCTTGACGAAAGATGAGTTAAAAGACATAACTGAAAGTTTAGAGGATATGGCGTGAGAGAACTTACGGAAACGCTTGAAAAAATTCTATCTGTTGCCGCAGGTCACATTGAACTTTTACTCGCGACCGGCGGGGCGGTTGAAGAGATGACGTTTACCGACGAGACGGAAAGGGAAGATACGAAATTTTCGGCAGAACATTTGGAGGTTGATACATTTCTCGAGAGACCTGCGCCGGACTGGACCTATAGAAAGCTCGCGCCGTTATACCGTAAGGATGACCACGTATTTAGGTTCTTCTTGGACGGTTCTTTCCGACATTACTTTTTGGCCACCGGGCTGGAACGCGACCGGTCCACGCCTATTTTTCTTGCACAAACCTCTCTGGCAATTCTGGAAAGAGATAATGGTGGGAAGTTGAAGCGAATTATGAGCGAACATAAATGGGTTCTCTTGCTTTCAAAAGCAAGAGTGTCAGAGGCCGCATGGAACGGAATCATAGAAGAAGCGAGACGGGCCAAGTTGGATTTACAGATTCATGATCTTTCGGAAGAAGATCCCGTAAGCGGTGCTACATTTGAGGGGCAGGACTTACGAGAGAGGGGTCGTGGGAAAACTAGATATTTAATGAGCAAAGCCGAATTTGCTATTGTCGCTGAATTTCGCAATAAATATCCTAATGGCTGGCTAATTAAAGACGGGTTGCTTTCTTTGGGAAGCTACGGGTCCGGAATGTCTTTGCCCAATGTTATTGCTGTTGCCAAGTCGTTTACGAGCATTCAAAAATTTACGGTCCGTGACGGTAGCAAACGCAAAAAAGAGAGCATTTCTACATTGATCTCGAATCTGCCACCGCATCATCGTACGCCTGTTTTTGAAGGATACGGAGGAAACACGGGATTTTGGTATCTTCGCCTGAGGGAATCGAAACAACTCCAGTTCCCCTTATTCGGAGTTATAAAAGTGGAAATTCCTAACATTGCAGAACAGGCGATTACTACGGAATTGATAGACCAACTGTCTGGTGCTTTGCTTGCCGAGCAATTTGTGACACCTTATGGGTCGGATGATCGCTGGCATACTCATCTTTATCCTATTTATCAGGCGGAACACGCCGCAAAACAATTGTTTTATTCAACAGAGGTTATTCAAGGTTGTATAACAAACGCTTTAAGGAGAAGCTCAAAATGAATGAAAAAAGAGAAAATAAAATCATAGGCAGGACTTCCGCGACAGACCGTGATCCCAACACCTCCGACAAATTGAATTTTTGGATCGCAGGCGAAACAATTGTAAATCCCTTTGATATCGTAGAGGCGGAGCATTCAAATGCGAGCAAGACTTATGGACTTGTGACCGGTTTGGAGCATCGCACTGATGCCGCGAGCCATCTTGCAAATTATGTTTCGAATAATTTTGGTTCGGTCAATGAAGATCCAAATACCCCTAGAATTGGGACGACCCTCGCGAAAGTGAACGTGATGATGAATGACGGTGGAGGAAAAAATCCGGACGGAACCGCAAAAGACGGTATTTATATGCCCGTTGAGAACGAAAAAAACGTCAGATTTGCTGACGAATCAGGAATCCACGCAGCCCTTGGGATCGATACAATGGAAAATGTTAATCGTATTCCGGCGGGGCTCATTAAAATGAGCAACGATGTGGAAGCCGTTGTCTACCTGGACAAGAGTTATGTGGTGGGGCCCGAATCTGCCCACGTCAATATTTCCGGAATCAGCGGACTGGCGACAAAGACGAGCTATGCGATGTTTTTGCTTCAATCGATTCTTCAGAAAATAGACCCATCGGAAGTTGCAGTTATTATCATGAACGTGAAGCACGGCGACCTTCTGAGAATAGATGAACCGCCCGCCAAACTCGAAGAGGATCAGAAAAGTTTATGGCTTCGGCTCGGCCTTGAGCCAAAGCCATTTCAGAATGTTCACTACTATTTGCCGAGAGCAAGAAACGGGGAACCCAACAGTTTTGTCAGACCCAGGCAAAGCAAAATTTACGCGTATGAATTAAATGACTGTGCGGATAAGTTGGATCTTTTATTCTCCGGTATTCCTGACCAATCGGAAACAATAGAGTCTCTTGTTGGTGAAATTTCAAACGGTCTCATGAACAAATCGGTAAAGTCGCAATTCGCTAAAGTCCAAGATTGGCAAAGTCTTTTAGATGGAGCCCCTCTTGCTGAGAGTGGGAAGTCGCAGGGAATCGGCGATATCAAGGCCAGTTCTGTCGGAAAGTTCCGCAGGCATCTTCGTCGAATGGTTAAAACGAGAACAACCGGCGTATTTACCGATCGCAGAACAAGAAACGACTGCCACCTTGCCGAAGAGGTCAGGGCGATCGAAGGTGGACACACGTACGTATTTGATATCGCGAAACTGTTGGACCATGAACAAGCCTTTGTGTTTGGCGATATCATTCGCACTGTCTACGAGATGTTTGCAGAGTCCGATGAGACTTTGAGTCTTCCAAAAAAAGTTCTCATTTTTGTGGATGAGCTAAATAAATATGCTCCGGCTGGTACAAAGGATTCGCCTCTTATAGAACAGATTCTTGATATCTCCGAACGTGGTCGATCGCTAGGAGTCATTTTGATTTCAGCGCAGCAGTTCATGAGTGCTGTTCACCCGCGGGTAACGGGAAACTCGGCGACGAAGATACTCGGCCGAAGCACATCCAGTGAAATCATGCAACCGGATTACCGGTTTCTCGATCAGGATTTAAAATTATCAATGACGCGACTTACCAAAGGTGAGCTACTCATTCAACATGCGATATTTCGTCAGCCAGTCAAGATTGTTTTTCCTAAACCGGCTTATAGGCAAAGCTAGTCCTAGCGGTTGATGGAGAATTAGAAGGAGAATTCATATGCGAAAAGGAATTTCCGTATTCATTTTGATAGTCCTCATTATTTTGGGAATTTTCTTCGTTCTTCAGAATAATGCCCTCAATTACGGACGATCCAGCCTTAAGAGTAGCTCGTTTAAAACTGGCATTGGTCCATTCTCAGCGGAGCAAAGATTGGAATTTACTAGTGCAAGCGATACGCTTTCTGAAGGATTGACTAAAACCACATCCCACGTTACTTCTCCGGTAGACGCAGACATAACCATTAATGCGGTTTCCCGTGACAACGTGACTGTGACAGGTATGTGGCAGGATGGAAAAAAGACCATTGTTGTTCTTGAACCAATCAAAAATCAGTCAAACTGAAAATGATGCATCGCTAGCGCGAGTAACATGCGAGTGACGGACCTTCAAAAAGGCAACAGAATGGTTAACGCTTTCCAACAGAAATTGTTCCTCACCCAATATGAATTGGTCTGGAAGCAACGGGATCAACACGTTGGTCACATCTGGGCTATTCCTGCCATCATTACCGGTCTTCTTGGTATCGCTGCCCTCCTTCTAGCCCACGGGAAAATCGAATTTGTCACAAATACTGTTTTAAAAATCATTTCGATTCTAATAATTTCTATCGGGTTTATCGGCCTGTTTCTTCGTCATAACTTCTTCATCAAAGTTTTGGGGTTGACACTGAAAAGTATGGCAAAAAGACAAGAACCGGATAGATGGCTCCCACAGTTTGGAAGTAAATTTAAGATGAAATATAAAAGATTTTTAAACTTCGCAGAAAAAATTGGCTCTTGGTTTACGGGCACTTTTTGGTGGGCAATTGTTACAATAGGGTTAATTTCCCTTGTCATTTTTAGTTTTTTGTCTGTGGTAAAAGATGCCACACTACAGGTGACCGAACAGGCTGCTGGTTTCAGCACAGCAGAAGTAGTTAATTCTTTTCAGCATAAGGGAGGCAATCTAATGGAAACAGCTTTTCAAGCTATTGGCAATTGTCCCGTCTACTGGCTGATTGCGGTAGGATTAAGTCTCTATTACGGAATACGTGGGATGCTCATTAAAAACCGCCATGTAATAAATGAAAATATTCAACTGGAGAAAGGACAGCCGCCTTTAACGCCTTGGACGAAAAAGGAGAAAGTGCTGGTTCATTTCATTCAGGATTTTATATTTAATGCCTTCTGTTCAATGGCTGGGTTTGTATCGCTCTGGATACTTGCGCATGTATTTCCTTCTGTGGATTCATCGTCTAAAATAGATGCGGGATTGGCCGTTCTAATTGTTTTCTTGGCACTGTTGGCAATTACAGGCATTGGTGGCATATTGCCATATGTGATTGTTCACGGAAAAATTTTTAGTGGAAATAAATGACGTTTTGAAATCACTGGCTATGTTTTCTTTAGAAGGATTAAGATGAAAAAAAGCGGTAAATATAAAGCTTCCGGGATCGAGTCTGAATTCGAACCCGGCTCTCTCGGCAAAGTTCTTAAAAATTTACTCGGGATTAAAAATCAATCCAAGCTGGATCGTATTGAAAATATCGCTTTGAAACAAGCAGAGGACGCGTTCTTTCGAAAGTTGGTGCGTAAAGACAAACGCTTTACCGCCAAGGATATTTGTAATATGCACAAAGTCTGGCTTGGGAAGATTTACGAATGGGCTGGCCGGTATCGAAGCGTTGATTTAACCAAGGATGATTTTAGATTTGCGAATGCCCGGTTTATTTCTCAACTGATGAATGATTTTGAAAAAAATTGCTTGATTAAGCATACGCCCTGCATATTCGACTCGAGAAAACGTGTTGCCCAGGCGCTTGCGGAAGTGCACACTGAACTTGTTATCATTCATCCCTTCCGTGAAGGGAACGGAAGACTTGCCAGGACCCTTTCAACACTTATGGCATTACAAGCGGGACTCCCCCCTCTGGATTTCACGCCCATCGAGAAAGGCAAGAAAAAACAAGAATACTTTCGCGCTGTTCAAATGGGAATGGATAAGAATTACGAGCCGATGGAAAAGATTTTCGAGGAAGTTATTGAGAAAAGTCTTTCTCGATCTCAGGAGTGATATGAATAAAGGTAGGCTGCTTCGTCTTAAGCGCTTTCTTCATTGCGGGCGACATAGTACCAAGCTCAATGGTTGCTGAACTCGAAACGTTTATGAACAGATATTTGTCGTAGGCACTCTTGTTTTTTAGGTAAGGATTGGTTTCGCTTAAGGGCTTCCCGTTCATGGCTAAATTATATCATAGATAAGGGACATTTTGGGACATTGGACTTACCCCGGCAATTGGGCCACTTGAGAGTTTAGTTCCTGGGTGTTTCGGGTTAACGAAAATTGTTTCATGAACTCGTTGGGAGTAAGGTCATCGAGCGAGCTGTGTGGCCGAAACTCGTTGTATTCCAGCCTCCATTTTTCGATTTCGCGTTTCGCTTCTTCAAGCGTGTAAAACCAGTTTTGATTCAAGCAGTCCTTGCGAAACGTCGCATTGAAGCTTTCGATGAACGCATTCTGTTGAGGTTTGCCGGGATCGATGAAATGGAGTTTCACGCCGTTACGCCAAGCCCAGTCATCCAATGCCTTCCCTGAGAACTCAGGGCCGTTATCGATGACAATCACTTTGGGTAACATTCCACGCTCCTCTTTGAGTCGGTCCAGCACCCGCACGACACGAACGCCGGGAATCGATGTGTCTGTCTCAATCGCAGGCGATTCCCGGCTGCAGTCATCCACAATCGTCAGCGACTTGAATCTTCGGCCATTGATCAACCGTGAGTGAATAAAATCCATCGACCAGCGCTCATTGGGATTTTCCACCGGCGGCAAGGGAGCTCTTAACTTTGAGACCTTTTTCGTCTTTCTCCGTCTGAGTTTCAAGGACAGCTTCTCCTCCTTGTAAAGCCTTTCCGTCCGCTTGTGGTTAATCACAAGGCCTTCCCGCTTCAAGATTGCATGCAGCATGGGGCAGCCCCACGTCGATTTCTTTTCGGCCAGCTCTTTAAGCCGGACTCTTATTTTTTCCGCTTCAGGGTCTGGCTTCGGCTCGTAACTTCTGGTCGATCTCCAAAGGCTGATGAGTTTACAAGCCCTTCGGATTTTCAGCCCAAAACGCTCCATCATAAACGCTACGGCTTCCCGTTTCGCTTTGGGCTTTAGAAGTTTTTTGAGCAGACCGCCTTCAGCGCTTCAATGTCCAGCGCCTGATTGGCCACGATCTGCTTTAACCTTCGATTCTCATCCTCCAAGGCCCGTAACTTCCGGGCATCACTGACTTCCATTCCGCCAAACTTGGCCTTCCACTTGTATAACGTTTGCTCACTGATTCCATGCTCACGGCAAATGTCGACCGTCTTTGCTCCTGCTTCAGCTTTCTTTAAAACCGCAATGATTTGCTCTTCGGTGTGTCGCTTTCTTGGCATTGTCGGCCTCCGGCTTTCTGCTTTTTAGCACCCGGAGACTCAACTTTCAAGCGGTACAGTTTTCAGGGGTAAGTCCAACATGGTTAAGGGACAATCCACGTATGGTATGGGCCATATAGGGCCGCAAAGGAGCCAATGGGGCCATTACGCGCCCCATTGACGCCTCGGTAGAACGTGTTATTTCTTTTTCCACAGGTCTCTTAAGAGCATGACCGTAAGGTCGCTATCGAGGGAGACGCAAGCGGTTCGATAGGGGTCTAAATTCGAACCCCATTTGATACCCTGGGATGAACTCATTTGCCGGGCTTGAGACAACCCCGGCAGCGGAGTCATCCCTCTGATTGAAACGCGGCTCCAATGGAAC
>Ga0209515_10008109_pt1 | contig 12392 bp, 15 predicted proteins | sample Subgroupgradi54m_FD_187454 | JGI IMG/M metagenome (GOLD analysis project Ga0209515, IMG submission 187454) | Subsurface groundwater microbial communities from S. Glens Falls, New York, USA - GMW60B uncontaminated upgradient, 5.4 m (SPAdes)... ... | reverse complement strand
AAGGGGGCCTCGACGGCCCCCTTCGAGCATCCCCCAGCAACGTTGCGCCGGCAAAGCCGGCGCTCGGACCTGGAGCGGGTCGCGATGCTCTCTCGGCCCGGGGGCGGCCGCGCCCGCGTTGGCGCGCCGCAACTCCACTCTTCTCGTGTAGCGGGGCGAGCAGCGGGGTCGCTATCCGGTGAACTCCGGACAGCCGGAGGGAAGATCATGGAGACGGGACCGACATGACCACGGTGAGCAGCCCCGCGTTCTGGGAGGACCTCTACCAGCGCCACGGCGACGGCTGGGAGCTCGGCGGCCCCGCGCCCGCGCTCGTCGACTTCGTGGAGGCCACGCCGCCGCCGCGCGGCCGGGTCGCCGTGCCCGGCTGCGGGCGCGGTCACGACGTGCGCTACCTGGCCAGCCGCGGCTACGACGCGCTCGGCTTCGACTTCGCCGACGACGCGATCCGGGCGGCGCGCGCGCTCGCCGCCCGCGAGGGATCGGCGGCGACCTTCGAGCGGCACGACCTCTTCACGCTCGACCGCGACTACCCCAACGCCTTCGACGGCGTCTGGGAGTACACGTGCTTCTGCGCGATCGACCCCGCCCGCCGGCCGGAGTACGTGCAGGTGATCCGGCGCATCCTCCGGCCCGGGGGCTGGTTCCTCGCCAGCTTCTACCCGATCCGCCAGACCGGCGGGGGCCCGCCCTTCCCGATGTCGCGCGCGGAGATCCGCCGGCGGTTCGCGCCCTGGTTCCGCTTCGAGCGCGCCTTCGCGCCCCTGCGCACCGTGCCCCGGCGCTCGGCCCAGGAGTGGATGGTGTTCGCGCGGAAGACATGCTAGATCATCGAAGGGGGCCTCGGCGGCCCCCTTCGAGCATCCCCCGGGATCGTTGCGCCGGCAAAGCCGGCGCTCGAACGGAGGTTGATCCGACACGCTCCTGGACAGTCGAAGGAACCTCGATGACCCGCTTCAGCATCCCCCAGGACCCTGCGCCGGCGAAGCCGGCGCTCGAAGCACGCTGAGTCCGACCGGCGCCGTGGGTCGGTCCACCGTGCAGGAGGCGCGCTCCATGATCCATGCCCGGCTCGCGTGCGCGATCGGCCTCGCGCTCGCCCTGCTCTCGCCCCCGGCCGCCCCGGCGCAGCAGGGCCCGATCAAGATCGGCGTCATGCTCGACCACACGGGCCCCTTCGCCGCCGCCGGGTCGCTGGCGTCCTATCGCGGGACCAAGCTGATCATCGACATGGTCAACGAGAAGGGTGGCGTGCTGGGCAAGTACAAGCTCCAGCAGATCGACGCCGACTCGCAGTCCAAGGCCGAGGTGGCGATCAACGAGGCCGAGCGGCTCCTCAACGCGGAGACGGTCGACATGCTGGTGGGCATCTACTCGAGCGCGCACGCGGTGCCGCTGGCCGAGAAGGTCGACCGCCAGAAGAAGTTCCTCTGGATCACCACGGCCATCTCGGACGCGGTGTTCAAGGGTCGCAACCTCCAGTACACGTTCCGCCCGCAGGCCAACAGCGGCAAGTTCGGCGAGATCTCCGTCCAGTACATCGCGGCCTACGCCCACGACAAGCTCAAGAAGGCGCCGAAGGACCTCCGCGTGGCCATCATCTACGAGGACGGCCCCTACGGCACCGGCGTCGGCAGCTCCAACGAGGCCGAGGCGAAGAAGCAGGGCATGCAGGTCGTGCTGAAGGAGGGCTACTCGGCGCAGTCGCCGGACCTCTCGTCGCTCGTCACCAAGCTCCGCGCCGCGCGGCCCGACGTGCTCTTCCACACCGGCTACAACCCCGACATCACGCTGTTCCTCCGGCAGGCGAAGGAGCTGGGCTTCCGGGTGAAGGCGATGATCGGCCACGGCGCCGGCCACAGCCAGATCGACAAGCTGCGCGAGGCGTTCGGCACCGACGTGGAGTACTTCCACACGGTCGACCCGGTAGCCGCGCAGCTCCTCGACCGCAAGCAGCTCCGCCCCGAGCTGGCGAAGCTGGTCGACGAGATGGAGCGCCGCTACAAGGCGCTCTACGGCGAGGGGGAGCTGCCGCCCCACGTCAGCATGGGCTTCAACAACGCCTGGATCCTCCTGAACGACGTCCTGCCCCGCGCCATCAAGAAGTACGGCGGATGGACCCCGGACGCGCTCGCCCGGGCGGCGCGGGAGACGGACATCCCCGAGGGCGGCACGCTCCAGGGGTGGACCGCGTGATCATGCTCGACCACGGGGAGAAGATCGCCGAGGGGCGGCCGGGCGACGTGGCCCAGGACCCGCGCGTCATCGAGGCCTACCTCGGCGAGAAGATCGTCCTCGCCTGACAGCTGGCCCCAGATGACGCCGATCCGCCGCTTCGTGAGGGAGCCCGAGCGGCTGTATGCCAGCGACCTCGCGATGGCCACCAAGCTCAAGGACCGGATCCTCGCGGCGGACGGTACGCGCGTGAGCCGGATCATTCTCTTCGGCTCGAGAGCGCGCGGCGACGCGAAGCCGGACAGCGACTATGACGTCCTCGTGATCCTTCGCGACGCCAGCCGGGCCGAGGCTCGGGAATATCGTCGACGGCTCTACGACGCGCTCCGCGGGCTCGGAGCGACCGTCGAGCCCTGGGTGATGACGGCGCAAGAGTTCGAGGAGACTCGCTCGGTGATCGGTGGCCTCGCGTACCCAGCGTGGACCGAAGGAGTCGTGCTCCATCCGAACGCCTGAGCAGGTCCGTTGGGACTTCGTAACAGAAATTGGATGAGCAAGGGCGGCTGTATTTCCCTCCGGAAAAGAATGGCAGGATTCAGCCCAAGTCGTACCTTGACGAAGTGATTGAAGGCAAGCCTGCCCCGGACCTCTGGACGGATATGATGGCACTTCAGGCACAAGCCGAAGAACGGGAAGGATTTCCGACACAAAAGCCAGAGGCCTTGGTTGATCGCATTCTTCGGGCCTCATCCAAGCCCGGCGACGTGGTCCTCGACTGCTTCATCGGTTCCGGGACGACGGCGGCCGTGGCGCAGAAGCTCGGGCGGCGATGGATCGCGTGTGACATCAACAAAGGTGCGATCCAGACGACGAGCAAGCGCCTTCAGACCATCATCCGCGAGCAGATCGAGCATGCGGCAGAGCCACAGCAGACGGAGTTGAGGGGCGTCGAGGCCGCCGAGAAGCCGCCGGCGCCGGCCCAGCTCTCGTTCGCCGTCTATCGCGTCAACGACTACGACCTGGCCATCCAGCACCTGGAGGCCGTGAACCTCGCCTGCGAGCACCTTGGAGTCGAACGCACCCGCACCGACCGCTACTTCGACGGCACGCTCGGCAAGCGACTGGTCAAGATCGTCCCCTTCAACCACCCGCTGACCGTGCTGGATCTCGAGGAGCTGCGGCGAGAGATCGAAGCGCGGCCGGCCGAGGATCGCGGTGTCGTCCTCGTCTGCCTCGGCAAGGAACCGGCCGCGGACGCGTGGGTGGCCGAATGGAACCAGATGCGGCGGGGCAAGGAAGCCGTCAATCGTATCGAGGTTATCGAACTGCGCACCGATCCGAAGTACGGCAAGTTCTTCAAGCACGTCCCCGTGCGTGCCCGGGTGAAGGTCCGGCGCGAGCGGAACAGCATCGCGGTCGAGGTCCAGGATTTCATCTCGCCCAGTATCATCGAGCGGCTCGCTCAACAGGCGGGACTGCTCAAACCGAAGATCGACGACTGGCGGGCGATGGTGGACTGCGTGCTGATCGACGCGGACGACGACGGCAAGGTCTTCAACATCACCCTGACGGACGTGCCGGAGCGAAAGAGCGATCTCGTCGAGGGGCGCTACGAGATCCCCGCGGACAAGGTCGGCCTGACGATCGCCGTGAAGATCATCGACATGCTCGGCGAGGAAGTCCTCACCACCCATAAGGCGTAGCAAGGGCGCACGCGGTCGATCAGAATCGCGCCAGCGGCCGAGATGTACCCGCCGTGTCTTCCTCGAGGAGGCGTGCGTAGCCAGCCACGTCCGCGGTGAGGATCACGGCTCACGACCGCGCCAGAGGATCCGCGCCGGTTGACCCAACCCAAGGGCTCGGCGCCCTGGCTTGCGAACGATGCGCTACTGTGCGACCCTCCGCTGAGCTGCTCGCGCTCCGCGACGTCACCGCCGGCTACGGCGAGTTCACCGCGCTCTGGAGCGTGAGCCTCCGCGTCGACGCGGGCGAGGCGGTGGCCGTGGTGGGCCCCAACGGCGCCGGCAAGACCACGCTGATGCGCGTCATCTCGGGCCTGGTCCCCGTCCGGGCGGGCGCGATCGACTTCGACGGCCGGCCGCTGGCGGGCCGCCGCGCGCACGAGATCGTCGCCCGCGGCATCGCCCACGTGCCCGAGGGCCGGGGCATCTTCCCGGCCCTGAGCGTGGCCGACAACCTCAAGATGGGGGCCTTCCTCCCGGCGGCCCGCGCCCACTTCGCCGAGACGCGCGAGCGCGTGTACGCGCTCTTCCCCGTGCTGGCCGAGCGGCCGCGCCAGCGGGCGGGCACGCTGTCGGGCGGCGAGCAGCAGATGCTGGCCATCGGGCGCGCGCTGATGTCGCGGCCCCGGCTCATCCTCCTCGACGAGCCCTCGATGGGGCTCGCCCCCGTGATGGTGCTCCGGCTCCTCGACCTGATCCGGCGCGTGCGGGAGGAGGGCTACACGATCCTCGTCGTCGAGCAGAACGTGCGGCAGGTGCTCAAGCTGGTGGACCGCGCCTACCTCCTGGAGGTCGGCCGGATCCGGATGGAAGGCCGCGCGGACGAGCTGGCCGAGCAGGACTTCGTCCGCAAGGCCTACATGGGGCTCTGAGTGATCGACCCGATCTTCCTGGCGGAGGCGGCCGTCAACGGGATCCTCCTCGGCGGCGTGCTTGCGCTCCTCGCCCTTGGGCTCAACCTGATCTTCGGCGTCGTCGACATCGTGTGGATCGCTCGCCGCGGCGCCGTTCGTCCCCATAGTCGGGACGCGGCAGTACGTCCTCCACGTGCTGATCCAGATCCTGCTCTGGTCGTTCATCGCGACGGCGTGGTCGCTGATGGGCCGCTTCGGCCTGGTCTCGCTCGGCCCGGCGCCTTCCTCGGCGTCGGCGCCTATGCCACCACCCTGCTCTGGAACTTCTTCGGGCTCACGCCCTGGATCGGGAGCCTGGCCGCGGTGGCGGGCGCCGTCGCCCTCGCCCTCGCGGTCGGCTACCCGTGCTTCCGGTTCCGGGTGGTCGGCCACTACTTCGCGCTGGTGACGCTGGCGGTGGGCGAGGTGATCCGCCTCCTCATCATCGCGGAGCGCGACTGGACGGGCGGCTCCCTCGGCCTGACCCTCAAGCCCGCCGGCAGCGACGCCAGCGTCCTGGCCGTCCAGTTCGCCGACGGGCGGGTCTTCTACTACGCGGCGCTCGCGCTCTGGCTCGACGGCCTCGCGGCGTGGGCCCGGGTCGACCGCAGCATGGCGCGCTCGGCCCTCGAGGCGATCGGCGAGGACGAGACGCCGGCGGCCTCGGTCAGGATCCACGTCACGCGGTTCAAGCTGGGGATCACCGTGCTCTCGGCCGCGCTGACCGCCCTGGGCGGGGTGGCCTGCGCCCAGTACATCACCTACGTGAACCCGGAAACCCTGGCCGGGATCGGGGTGTCGCTCCGCATCGTCTTCGCGGTCGTCCTCGGCGGGATGTACGCGCTGCTCGGCCCCACCGTGGGCACCGCGCTCACCATCGCGCTCTCCGAGTATCTGCGCGTCGCCTTCGGGCTCAGGTACATCGGCATGGCGGAGACGATCTACGGGCTGCTGCTGATCCTCTTCATCATCTTCCTGCCCGCCGGCATCTACGGCAGCCTGCGCGACGCCCTCCGCGCCCGCGTCGCGACGTGAGCTTCCTCGGCTCAGCGCCGGCCTCACGCTCCTCCTCGTCTGGGGCCTCGGCGAGCTGGCGCGCGCGCTCCTCTCCCCGGGCCTGACTCCCTGGCCCAGTTCCCCCTGGGTCAGCGCGCTGCTGGGGATCGTCCGCCTCCTGGTGCTCATGGGCCCGCTCGTGGTCGTCGACAGCGGTTTTGCTACCGAGGCGTCGATCGTGACGGGAGCGGCGACGGCGCTCGTGCTCCGCCGCATCGTCCGGGCCTTCGCCGAGCCGCCGCGTGAGGCGCCGCCGGGAATAACCCGACACCCCTCATCGGTTCAGGAGAGTGAGCCCGGGAGGCCGCGGGGACCGGTCTCATGTAGACTGGGCTCTCGGAGGAGACCGACGACATGACTACGACGACACGCTCGACGACGTCCTCCCGCTGGACCCGCGGGCTCGCGCTCGGGGTGCTGGCGCTCGGCGCGGGCTTGGCGCCGGCCTCCGCGGCGGCTCCCGACCTCGACGCCAAGCTGGACGCGGCCAGCATCACCCCGATGCACGGGCAGGTGCCGCCCCCGTTTACGCTGCCCGACGTGAACGGCAAGTCCGTCTCGCTCGCCGCCTTCCGCGGCCGGGCGGTGCTGCTCTACTTCTGGGCGACCTGGTGACCGCACTGCGCGGGGGAGTTGCCCTCGAAGATCGAGCAGGTGCATCGCGAGATGAAGGATCACGGGCTGACCGTCCTCGCCGTCAATATCGGCGAGAAGAAGGCGCCGGTGGTCGAGTGGGTCCACGAGAAGAAGCCCTCGTTCACGGTCCTCGTCGATGAGGGCGGCGCGGTCACCCAGGCCTACCGGGTGGTGGCGACGCCCACCGTGTTCCTGATCGGCCCCGACGGCAAGATCGCGGGCAAGGCGATCGGGCCGAAGAAGTGGGACTCCGAGAGGGGCAAGGCCGCCTTGCAGGCCCTCGCCGCCCGCTGACCCGGAAGTCGCTCGGGATCGCGGCGGTCGTGTGGGCGCTCTGGACCGCCGCGCCCGCCATGGCGCAGCCGGGTATCACGCTCGAGCCGGTGGCGGCGGGTCTCGAGAGCCCGCTCTACGTCACGCACGCGGGCGACGACCGGCTCTTCGTCCTCGAGCAGCCGGGGCGCATCCGGATCGTCCAGGGCGGGCGCCTCCTCGAGGCGCCGTTCCTCGACATCACCCGCCGCGTCCTCGCGGGCGGCGAGCGCGGGCTCCTTGGGCTGGCCTTCCATCCCGAGTACCGGAAGAACGGCCGCTTCTTCGTCGACTACACGCGCGAGCCGGACGGCGCGACGGTCGTGGCCGAGTACCGGGTGTCAGCGGACCCCAACGCGGCAACGACGGACGAGCGGGTCCTCCTCGTGGTGGCCCAGCCCTACGCGAATCACAACGGGGGCATGGTGGAGTTCGGGCCCGACCGCCTGCTCTACATCGCGCTGGGCGACGGCGGCGCGGGCGGCGACCCGGGCGACCGCGCCCAGAATCGCGACGAGCTGCTCGGCAAGATCCTGCGGATCGACGTGGACCGCGGGAGCCCCTACGGGATCCCGCCCGACAACCCGTTCGCGCGGGGTGGCGGGCGGCCGGAGGTCTTCGCCACCGGCCTGCGGAATCCCTGGCGCTTCTCGTTCGACCGGACGACGGGCGAGCTGTGGGCCGGCGACGTGGGCCAGAACTCGTGGGAGGAGGTGGACGTGGTGCGCCGCGGCGGCAACTACGGCTGGCGCATCATGGAGGGGGCGCACTGCTACCAGCCGCGCACCGGCTGCGCGACGGACGGCCTCGAGCGTCCCGTGCTCGAGTACCGGAACGGGGGCGGCCGGTGCTCGGTGATCGGGGGCTACGTGTACCGCGGCCGGCGCATCCCGTCGCTCGCCGGCCATTACGTGTTCGGTGACTACTGCAGCGGGGAGATCTTCGCCTTCAATGGCGGTGCGCCACGAGTGCTCCTCTCGAGTCACCTCTGGATCGCGTCGTTCGGCGAGGACCGGGCCGGCGAGCTGTACGTCGTCGGCCACAAGGGGACGGTCCACCGACTGATCGGACGGGCCTCGTAAAATTGGCGCTCTACCGCGGAATCTGTAATGGGCTGAGTGTTCATGCGGCTGTAAGCTGCCGGCGCCGTTCCGCGGTGGCCTTCTGGACTTTGAGGAGCAAGTACTCGTGATCCCGGTAGCCACGTCCCCGGCGGAGCATCGCGCGGATGTTGCCGTTGATCGCCTCGACCTTGCCGAACGGGATCTTCTCGTGGCAGTAGGCGAAGATGCCGTCGAGATGGCGAGTGAGGAGCTGGGCGACCTTGTCGAACGCCGGCAGCCGCTGCCAGCGGAGGGCGCGCAGCCACGTATTCAGGAAGCGCCAGGCCGCCCCGTCGTAGGTGTAGTCCCAGAGGTGGGCCAGTTGAGTGCGAGCAGTGCCTTGAGATGGCGACGGCCTGGTGCGGAAGGTGGTGCGGTAGATTTGCTGGACCGCGCGCGCCGCGAAGGCCGACGGCCGCTCCACCAGGTCGGACCAGGACGCTGTCGCCCACTATGCGACCTGTCCGGTCTCAGTCGGTGGTGACCCGGAGGACCTCGGGGATCGTGGTCCCGCCCTGGATGACCTTCATGAGGCCCGCCTCGCGCAGCGTCCTCATCCCCACGTTCCTCGCCGCCCCGCGAATTTCGCCCGACGCCGCCGTCGCGGTGATGAGGTCCCGGATGGCCGGGGTCACCGGCATGACTTCATAGATGGCCTCCCGCCCTCTGAACCCGGTGAAGTTACAGGCCGAGCAGCCCTTGGTCGCATAGAGGGTGCACTGGCCGAGGCCTAACGCGGTGTGCCCGTAGGGCACGAGGTGCTGCTCGTCCACCTGGTAGGGCTCCTTGCACTCGCCGCACACCTTCCGCACGAGCCGCTGGGCCACGACGAGGCGGACCGTCGACTCCTGGAGATAAGGCGGGATGCCCATGTCCCGGAGGCGCGCGATCGCCACAGGCGCGTCGTTCGTGTGCATGGTCGTCATCACAAGGTGCCCGGTCAGCGCCGCGCGGATCGCGATCTGCGCCGTCTCCAGGTCGCGCACCTCACCTACGAGCATGATGTTGGGATCGTGGCGGAGGAAGGAGCGGAGCACCGTCGGGAAGCTCAGACCGAGGGCCTCGTTGACCTGGACCTGGTTGACACCCCCGAGGTGGTACTCGACGGGGTCCTCGACCGTGATGATGTTCAGGTCCGTCGATTTCAGCTCCTCGACCGCGGCGTACAGGGTGGTCGTCTTTCCCGAGCCCGTCGGTCCCGTGATGATGATGATGCCCCAGGTGGAGCGAATGGCCTTCCGGAACTCGTCGAGGGCCCAGGCATCGAACCCGAGCACGCCGAGGTCGAGCCGGACGGCATCGCGGTCGAGGATCCGCAAGGACACGCCTTCGCCCTGCACCATGGGCAGCGTGGCGACGCGGATGTCGATCTCCCGGCCGCCGTAGCGCAGCTTGAGCCGCCCGTCCTGAGGAAGCCGTCGTTCGGCGATATCCAGGTTGGCCATGATCTTGATCCGCGACACGACCGGGGCCTCCAGTCGCTTGGGCGGACTCATGACCTGGCGGAGGACTCCGTCCACCCGCAACCTCACGCGGAAGCCCGTCACGTCCGGCTCGAAGTGAACGTCCGACGCCCGCGAGCGGACCGCGTCCAGCAGGATCATGTTGACGAGCCGGATCACGGGCAGGTCGTCCGCGGACGCCCGGAGATTCTCGACATTGACCTGCTCGGCGACTTCGTCGCCCGCGACGACCTCGACCTCCCCGGTGAGCGTCTGGTCGATCGCCTCTGCCAACGTCGAGGCCTCCAGCCCATAGTACTGTTCGATGGCGCGGTGGATGTCCGACGGCCGGGCTACCACCGGGACGACCTTGAGCCCGGTCCTCAACGCCGCTTCGTCCAGCGCGGAGAGGTTGGTCGGATCGACCATCGCCAGCGTGACCGAGGAGGGCGTCCGACTGATGGGGACCGCTTCGTACTTCCTGGCAAAGGTCGACGGGAGGAGCTTGAGGATCTCGGGCGGGATCGCGGGCTCGAGCAGCGTCCAGACCGCGACGTTGTACAGGCGCGAGAGCACTTCAAGGAGCTGGTCTTCGGTGATGCGGCCACGGCGAACGAAGATCTTGCCCAGACGCTCGCGAGTCCCCTTCTGTTCGACCAGGGCGTCGTTCAACTGATCGAGGGTGACGAGGCCTTCGGTGAGGAGGATCCGGCCGAGGCTCCGGCCGAGGAACGGCCCTTCTCGCCCCGCCCTCCCGGGGGCGGACGGCTCCCCCTGCGTCTCTGATCGGGAGTCCGAAGCCGCGTCAGCCATCCCCTCACGCCCCGGTCGGCTTACGGCGATGCACGGGCCGGATAACTCCGGCGTCGCTCTTCTCGGCCGAACCGAAGGCCGAGTATCCAACAGTCCGCTTCGATTGGCAAGACCATTCCAGGCGGCGGGCGCCCGCACTCGCGCCCCCCCGCCGAGCCTTGGGCCGGAGGAGGAGGCTACTTCTGAAGGAATACGTGTCAGGCATCTCGGCCGCCAACCGCCGTCGGCTCGAGCGTCTCCACCGTGGCTCTCCTCGTGACGAACGACCGCCAGGGGGCCGCCACGGTGATTACGCGTTACGCGCAGCGCATGCTCATCGAGAACGCCCTCTCCGACGCCGTGCGCTTCTTCCACCTGGACGCCCTCTCGTCCGCGGTGGGCCTCAAGGTGGACTTTGACATGGCCCTGCTGGTGATCGCGAGTGGCCTCTACCGCCGCCTCGCGCGCACGATGCGGGGCTATGCCGACGCGCAGGCGCGCCAGATCTTTCGTGACCTCATCGATATGCCCGCCACCGTCGAGGTCACCAACGCCGGCGTGGTCGTCGAGTTTCATCGCCGCGCCCACCTGCCCATCGTCATCGCCTCGGGCCGGCTCAATAAGCCGGTGGACGTCCCGTGGTGGAACGGCTTGCCCCTCCGGCTGACCGTGTGAGAAAGTCCTGGAAATGCCGCTCGGTGTTAGGTCTACTCCGGTCCGTGGGAATCCAGGCTAGGCAATTGGAAAGGAACGGCGATATGGGCTGGGTCGGCTGGGTCGTGGGCGTGCTGGCGGTGATCGCGCTGTTTGTCCTGTGGGACTTTCTCTTCTGCGGCGGCAAGCGCTGCCGGGGCCTCATCGACCGGCTCTGAGGTTGCTCGGAGGGGGGCTTCGCCCCCCTTCCGAACCTCCCCCCGAGGCTGCGCCGGCAAAGCCGGCGCTCGAACACTCGACGGCGCGATTGGTTCACACGCCCAAAGCCGGCGCTCGAACAGGCGGTCTACATTCCCGAGAGGAGGCTGGTCCGCCCGGCGGGGAGCGGACCTTACGCGCGCGGCGACTCGGCCCGCTGCGTCCGCAGGCGGGCGGCGCATTCGAGCAGCGCGTCCTCGTCGAGCGCCGAGATGAGCCCGAAGCTGGCGTCGCGGTCGCTCCAGAACACCGCGCGCTGGCCGGCCAGCTCCACCTCGTAGTAGGTCGCGCCGTGGTAGGAGAGGGTGCGGGCGCGGCCGGGCGCGAAGACCTCGCCCGGAACCATGAAGACCGACATGAGCGTGCGGCCCTTCTCGTAGAGCAGGTACGCGGCCGGGCGCCCGTCCGTGTCGGCGATGCGGCCGCCGAGCAGCCGGATCCCCGCCGGCGTGTAGTCGGGGACGGTCACGCCAACCCGGAGCCGCTCGCGGAACCAGTCGCGGAGGACCGCGCCGTCCGTCGCGGCGAACTCGACAGGCGAATCGATGCGCGAGAACGCGACGTGCTTCGCGACCAGCCCGGCGACGGCCGCCGGCGGGCTCGAGGGCGCGAGCGCCCGGAGCCCGACCACGAGGGCCAGCAGCGCCGCCGCCGCGGCCGCGCCCGCCATCCACGGCGTCACCCGCCGGCGCGCTTCCCGGCGCACGGCGCCCGCGACGCGGGCGCGCAGCTCGGGCGCCGCCGTCTCCTGGGGCTGGCGGCGCAGCAGCTCGCGGAAGCGCCGGTGCCGCGCGACCTGCTCCCGGCACCCCGCGCACTCCGCCAGGTGCGAGTCCACCGCGACGACGGCGTCGACGCCCAGCTCGCCGTCGGCGTAGGGCTCGAGGTAGGGGCGGATCTCGGCGCAGTCCATCGTCACTCCCTGGTGTACCCGCGCTCTCGGGCGAAACTCGCCAGGGCCCGCCGCAGCCGGCGGCGGCCGCGGGAGAGTCGCGACATCACCGTTCCGATCGGGCAGTCGAGCGCCTCGGCGATCTCGCGGTAGGTGAACCCTTCGAGATCCGCCAGCATCACCACCTCCCGGAACCGCTCGGGCAGGTCGCGCAGGGCGCGCTCGACATCGCCGTGGACGACCGTCTGCAGGAACTCCTCCTCCGGCGTGGCGGTGCTGCTCGGGAAGCCGGCCTCGGCGTCGCGCCGGTGCTCGTCGAGGAACTCGTCGTCGTACGGCGCCTCGCGCTCGGCCCGCACCCGGTTCAGGAACGCGTTACGCATGATCTTGAAGAGCCAGGCGCGGCAGTTCGTCCCCGCCGTGAAGCTATCGAAGCT
>Ga0209515_10008108_pt1 | contig 12392 bp, 15 predicted proteins | sample Subgroupgradi54m_FD_187454 | JGI IMG/M metagenome (GOLD analysis project Ga0209515, IMG submission 187454) | Subsurface groundwater microbial communities from S. Glens Falls, New York, USA - GMW60B uncontaminated upgradient, 5.4 m (SPAdes)... ... | reverse complement strand
CTTTTGTCGTGTATGGGTCGCGCCGAACTCTGCGGTCGAGACACTTGCTTTTTCGACTTGTGACGCGCCGAGAGTACGCAGGTAATACGTTGTCTTTAGTCCCAGCTTCCAAGCAAGGAAATACAGCTCCGATAGTTCGCGGCCTGAATTGCCAGAATAGAAGATGTTGAGAGATTGCGACTGATCCATCCAACGGCCCCGTCGAGCAGCCGCTTCAATGAGCCAACGTCCTTCAATCTCAAAGACTTCCTTGTGTTTTCTTTTCAAGTCAGCTGGAATCTCCGCGATTTCCTGAACGCTACCATCAGCATATTTAATTTTGTTCAGGATATCGTCGTTCCAGAGATTGAGCATTTTTAAATCCTGGACCAGATATTTGTTTACAACCACAAAATCACCCTCTTTATTTGATTTCACATAGATATTTTTGTAGATCGGCTCTACACATGGAATGCATCCGACCAGGTTCGCGGTCGAAGCAGTCGGCGCTATTGCCATCGTGTTTGAATTACGCATGCCGTATTTCTTAACATGCTCACGCACAGGAGTCCAATCGAGCTTTCCGCTCGTAGGGAGATTCACTTCTTCCTCGCGCTCTTCTGCAAGCAATGCGATGGTGTCCTGCGGAAAGATGCCTCGATCCCATTTCGAACCTTTATAGGTTGCGTAAGCTCCTTTTTCTTTGGCGAGTTTGCTTGAGGCAAGGATGGCATTATATGCGACGACTTCCATACTTTCGTCTGCAAAATCAAGCGCCTCTGGCGAATCAAAATGGATACCGAGAAGATACAACGTATCATGATAGCCACGGATACCTAACGCCACCGGACGATGACGCATGTTTCCGCGTTTTGCATCTTTGGTCGGATAATAATTAAGATCAATAACATTATCAAGCATTCGCATTGCCGTCTCCGTCACGCGACTCACAAGATTTATATCGAATGTCCCGTCTTGAACAAATTTTGCAAAGTTCAAGGACCCGACAGTGCAAACGGCGGTTTCATCTGGGCTCGTATTAAGTGTTATTTCTGTACAGAGATTCGAACTATGGATTACCCCCACGTGATCTTGCGGACTTCGGATATTACTTGGGTCTTTCCATGTGATCCACGGGTGTCCGGTCTCAAACAGCATGGCTAACATTTTCTTCCAGAGATCGGCCGCAGAGATACGTTTGTAGAGCTTGATTTCTCCGCGCTCAACCATTGCTTCATACTTTTTATATTGCTCTTCGAATGCTTTGCCATAAAGTTCCGGTAAATCGGGAGTATCTGAAGGCGAGAAAAGTGTCCATTCGCTCCCTTCGCGTACGCGCTTCATAAAGAGGTCCGGAATCCAATTGGCGGTATTTATGTCGTGGGTCCGACGTCGCTCGTCCCCTGCATTTTTACGAAGCTCAAGAAAATCCTCGATATCAAGATGCCATGTTTCGAGATATACGCAACCAGCGCCGCGTCGCTTGCCGGAGCGGTTGATTGCGACATTGATGTCATTCGCAATTTTGATAAATGGGACCACTCCCTGGCTTCCCACACCCGTGCCCTTAATAAAAGATCCGGTCGCACGAACTTTGCTCCAAGCTGTTCCCGTACCTCCTGACCATTTGAGGTACTGGGCATTATCAGAAAAAGATTTGAATATGGCGTCAAGCGAGTCCGGTACGACATTCAGAAAGCAGCTGGAAAGTTGGGCTTTTACCGCGCCTGCTTGAAAAAGCGTACGGCCACCGGGTGTATAATAGAAATTCGAGAGAACCTCATAGAATTCAAGGGCTGTTTTCATCCGTGTTCTCTCGGGCTCATTGAGTGAAAGTCCCATCGCGATACGCATCCAAAACATCTGCGGAGTTTCAAACGGCTTCTTTGCATCTAAATCTTCCAAACAGTAGCGGGAGGCAAGAATCTCAAGCCCCATGTATTCGAAGAGATCATCATTTTCTAGTTGTAACGCGCCGCCAAGCTTTACGAGATCAAAATCGAGCATCCGGGCATCAAGCAAATTACGCGCAACCGCGTCTTTGATATTGCGCGCGAATATTTTTGAGTGCTCTTCGGGAAGTCGAGTAGTATCGTATCCGTGACCAAACACATCTACGTACATCTTGGCTAAAAGCATTCGCGCCGCGACTTTTGAATACGCCGGATCACGCTCAATCATCGAACGCATGACAAGCATAAGCGACCGCGCTATTTCATCTGTCGTAATATTTTTGTAAAGATCATGCTTAAGCTGAGTAAGAACCAAATCAGTATCAATCATAGATTCATACCCCTTTATAAACACCGCAAGCGCTTCGCGGACTTTTTTTTCGGAAAAGAGTTCGTCGCTTCCGCTTCGGGTACGTACGGTAAATCCTTTGGTTTCTATTTTTTCTAGGAATTCCTGTCTCTTCTCGGTGCGGATTTTAGTGTGTTCGTAACGATAAACAATGTAATTCTTTGCGACCTCAAGAAATCCGGCTTTCATGAGAGCGAGCTCAACAAAATCTTGCACATGTTCAACCGAAGGAATTTGTTCCGGAAACCGATCTTCCAAGATTCGAACAATATCCTTGGTCATATCGAGTAGCGTATCCTCGGGGAGGGGTTGATTTGACGCAATAAATGCTTTAGCCATTGCGGCAGTAATTTTCTCTACGTCAAAAGGAACAATGTTCCCGTTTCTTTTCTTTATTTCGAGCATTGGCATGGCGTGTATCTTATATCTTAAAAAATAATAAAAATGAACACAAATAAATTTTAACATGGTACGGGAGATTAAGGCAATGTGTATAAGTCACTCCTTGTTTAGAGCTTTAGTTGCCAACACTTTACCAACTTACCCCTCCTAGACGGAATTGGGCTGGGGCTAAGAGAAATAAAAGTAAAAGTCGACGATGTTGATATAAGGAATTACGCCAAGCATGTTTTACGAGGAGGCACAATATTGGAGAAACGAGAATTACTGGCGTGTCTGAGGAGTAAAATTTTAATGAACAATGAAGTAAGGACTGAGTAACGCTACTTTAATTGATTTTAATAATCTACCTTCCGTCGACTAGCAATAAGAAATAGGAAAATAATAACAACTATAGGGGTACCCAAGGCAACTGGCAAAACATGTGCCGGGTTGAGATTCTTTTTTGCTAAAACTGTAAAATGCGTAATGGTACTAATTTCGGGTCTTGAATTACCTTCAATGATAGCAATAACTGTAAGCGAGTAGCTACCCGCTTTAACAAAATGGATTTTCCAGTTTAGTGGAAAAGTCTGGTTGGGATCAATACTGCCAATGAACTGCCCTTTTTCTGCGCTCCAGTCCTCAAGGTCAACAGGTAGCTTTGTGTCATTGTCGGAAAGGGATAAATAAGTAACAATATTGCTTTGCGGTTTTGTGCTTATGTTTTTAATTTGCGCTTGAACCGTTACATAGTCTCCAGCGGTTCCATTTAATTCGTTGGAAGACAAAATGTTAAGCATAAGCGAAGAAGAGACAACTTGAGCAGAAGTATAAGATATCACAAGCATATTCGAGAGTATTAATACCAATAGATAGAATTTTTTCATAGCTCTTTTTGTATTAGACCACGTCTTTTAAAAACACGAACTGCGTAAATTAGGAATAAGAGCATCAGAGCAAAAAATATAATTACTGGAACAAAAAACTGCCAATTGTCAATCAGGCGCGTATGATAATCAACTAATACGTTATCAAGAAACCCAAAAATATTATCAATTGGATTAACCTTCCCTAAAAAACTACCCAAGGTGTTATTTTTAAATGTAGATGATAAAAACGCTGGAATTGCCAGAAGTAATAAAACAATAAGCGAGGTGGTTAAAGTATTCTTGCTTGAACGGTAGAGCAAAGAAATCGCAAAATTAAGAAAAATAAAAGCCGAGACGCCAAGCGAGCCAAGGAAAAGAACATATCCCAAGAATGGCAATACTAAATTACTTCCTGCTGACGAAACTGTGATATAGGGGGTAGCGATAATAAAAATCAATACCCAAAGCGTGAAAGATGCTAGAAACTTTCCTAAAATAAAATCTTTTATCTTAATGGGTGATAAAAACAAGCTTTCAGCTGTTTCTTTTTCAAATTCAGATGTGATGATTGATGACGCATCTATAGTTATAATCAAAAGCCCAACACCAATGATAATCTGAGAAAGTAAAAATAGAAGTTCGGTCTGATCAAGCAAGCTTAATTCTTTATTGGTAAGCAAAAGATAGGTCGTAAAACTAAAAAGAAACGCGGTAACCACTAACCATACCATGCTTTTCCAAGTGTACAATTCTTCTTTTATTTCCTTTAGCCAAATTTGTTTTATTGCATTCATTCTTTTGTTAGAGATAAGAATATATCCTTTAAGCTCTGTCCAGGAGTGCTCATTTGTGATTGAAGTTCTGCCATGGAACCCTCGGCGACCAATGAGCCGCGATTAATAATAGCTATACGAGTGCATAAATCAGAAACTTCAGTCAAAAGATGCGATGAATAGAAAATAGTTACACCTTGTTGATTGAGATTCTTTAGTAGTTTCTGAATATCTTCCTGTCCCTGCGGATCAAGTCCGAGAGTCGGTTCGTCCAGAAAAAGTATCTTGGGACTATTCACTAGGGCTCTAGCAAGTCCGAGGCGTTGTTTCATTCCGCGGGAATAGGTTTTTATCGTGCTATTAGCTCGACTGGTAAGACCTACCTGGTTGAGAAGTTTTGAAACAGTTTTTTCGACATCGACGACATTATAAAGTTCAGCGAAAAATTCCAAATATTCTTTTCCCGTCATCCATTCATAAAATCCTCTGCTTTCAGGAACAACACCAATGGCACCGGCGTTGTTATTGTTTCCATTTTGTGATTGTCCCTGTAATGAAATTTCCCCTTTACTGGGTTTAAGAATTCCAGTAAGCATGCGAATAGTTGTCGTCTTACCTGCGCCGTTTGGACCGAGAAAACCAAAAAACTCTCCTTCCTTTATTTCAAGCGTCAAATTATCGACAGCGAGCTGGGGACCGTAAGATTTTGTTATATTTTTTGCGGAAATGATATTATTCATAGCTCCTTATTATTTTTAACTTGTGTCGTCCAGAATATATTAATTAGCAAACTCGCTATACCAACAATAATAAAGAAGCCACTGACAAAAAAATTTATGGTTATCTGCTCGTCTGGCACATCATAAAAATACTTTAGATACAGCCCCAGTCCGATAACTATGAAAGAAATAAAGAGAAAAATTTGTTTCATTATTTCTGCCAGTTAAAGTTATTAATAATTTGCATGAATAGCGATCTTAGAGTTTCAAAGGAAACACTATCAGCACTAAGAGTAATTGCTCCAGCATTGTCGGAGCCGACAATATATGTCTTGATTGTTCGCATAGTTTTACCTTTCTCACTGCTATCATAAATAATTTCATGGGTTTCGTTGTTATTAATAGTTGTTTTTAGATATTCTTTTTTTACATAGCCTGAAATAGTCTTTTTAAGAAGTGGTTCTGCTTGAGACAGAACAAATAATTCAAGGGTTGTATTGTCTGCTACATCTTGAAGTTTAATTTCGCCACTACCTTGAGGAAAGACCATGTTATAACTTCCGGCTTTATCTCCAGCTTTAATTTGCCAATCTTTTGGAAGGTAAATATTATAATAATTTTCCCTTACATCCTTATTTGTATAAAGGTCTAAGGTGATATTTTCTTTTATGAGACTTAGGGTATTCGATGAAGATGGTTGCAAAGAAACCGGATTAGTTGAGAAACTTTTTCTCATGTTTGATAGCGGACCAAAAGAAAAAAGTGTAAGCACTATCAGTGCAACTAGGGCTAAAATCATTATTATAATGACTTTCTTATTCATTTTCGTATTATAGCACTTCTATTTTCCACTATGGAGTAATTGTTGCTGGAGTTGTTACCTTTTTCACTGACTTTTTAGTGGTCTTTTTTGTCATAGGCTTTGTGGCTGGTTTCTTTACTGATGCTACTTTCTTTTTGGTTTTTATGGAAGTAGTTTTGACTACCTTTTTTGTAACAGGTTTTGTTGTAATAGTGTTGGCATCTACAGTGGTATCTGTGACGCTCGGTGTTGTATTTGTTGTCGTATATGTAGCAGCAAAGGCTGTCAAATTACCTGCAAGGAGTGAAAATAATACGACACTTGTTACTATAATTTTTCTGTTCATGTTGTTTGTAACTTTTAACTATTTATAAAAAAACTTTCGACCTTTAAGCTGGAAGACTTTCTGTAGTAATTGTGTCTTTTTTTGTAAGGGTTAGATAAATAACTAGTTTGTTTTTGCGCATCAATCATTTTTTCTAGATATGGTTTCATTTTTTAAGTTTCTGATAATCAATGTAAATTTTGTGTAAAGATTTTAAGCTATGGGAAGTTTAATAATAATCGTGGTGCCTTTACCTGTAAGAATTGTGAAGAACGCTCTCAATTCTTACACATAAATATACCACAAACATGTTTTCATACAAAAAGCGCCGTGAGGTGCTTTTTGTATGAAAACCTTCATCAAACTACACTCGGAATGTCGCCTAGAAAATTCTCGGAAAAATTTGCGCTAAAAACAGAAATCAAATACAATACAAATCAAGAGAGACTAAGTGTCTAAGAAAAGGGGTACACTTCAAGGGGTTAAATATGGGCTGGATTCGGACTGGCAGTTTTCAGAAAGACGGCGACTACAAAATTAACCAAAGGTGAAAGTGTATGCCTCGAGACCAGAATTGTTGATTATTATTTCGAGTGTATGCTCACGATAGTCAGAATCTTGTATTAATTTGTAGAGCCGGTTCTCCTTTATAATTACGGTTCCGTCGGTGGACACATCGGTACCACGCTCCCGTCCCACCAGTTTGCCGTCGAGCAAGACAGCAATTTTAACCGCAATGTCTGCTCTCGCTACAAGGTAGACATTCTTGGCATTATATTTGTAAACAATCTTTGCGCCCGTGGCAGTATTCTTTGCAAATTCACTTTGAAAATTCCATTCGCCATCCAAATAAAGAGAACTATCTTTAATTGTTGAAGGTATAGAAAGCTGTTGTACACCAATAGCACCCTTCGTTCCATTACCAAGATATTCATTGCGTCCAGCACCAAAGTATGTTTCGGGGCTTAGAGCTTCTGTCGGGTTTACAACAACAGTATCTGCCGGATTTACTATACCCATGGGAACGGTATCGGATAATCCGAGTACTTGATCCCGCTCTTTCAACGCAGCTTGAATTTTCTGCTCCGTTTCAGCATAGCTACCTTCTCCGAAGTGGGTGTCTGTGATATAGCCGTCAATATCAATGAGATATTCTGCGGGCCAATATTGATTCTGATACGCATCCCATGTGGTATGATTATTATCTTGGACGACAGGATATTTTACTCCTAACTTTTTAACCGCGTCTAATACATTATTGTAATCCTTCTCAAAATCAAACTCGGGAGAATGAATACCCACAATAACTAAGCCCTGATCCTTATATTTTGCATCCCAGGCCTCTAAATATGGAAGTGTTCGCAAACAGTTAATGCAGGTGTAAGTCCAAAAATCAACTAAGATAACTTTCTTTCCTATTAAATCTTGAAGCTTGAACGGTTGTGAGTTTATAAACTGTCCACCGGGAATGATTTCCACTGCCGGAGGATAGCGAAGAGATTTTTGCTTGATTATTTGAGTTCGGTCAGCCGATTTTTGCGCGCCAGTTGGCGCAATAGTTGATGTAGCGGATTGATTAGGAGGCAAAGCGATGGATATTCCAGTACCGCTTGGAGCGGATGGTTTTGATGATTCGATAAAATAAATAGCTCCTATGATGAGGATAATTACTATGCCAAGGATTATATTTTTGTTCGCTTTGTTCATAATTCTTTTTTCTGAATAGTTGACTCTCCAAGATACGCTAAGAAACCAGGAATAATAGGCAAAATACACGGGGAGAGGAATGATGCGAGGCCAGCGAAGAGTGCTATGGCGAGATTGACGACGCTAAGTGAAGAAATACCTCCTCCTGCGCCGGTACCTAAATTCATGGCAATTAAAACCTTGGTCAGAAATTCAAAATTCGCTATTTTGCTTAATTCGCCGGTAAAAATTAAAATACCGATGATAATAAGAAGCACGCCGAAAACATATTCCACATAGGTCAGCCACTTTCCGGCACGGTTAATAAATTGCTGCGCTTCATTGGTGAATAGACCCACAATTAAAAATGGGATGCCAATGCCGAGCGTATATGCAAACAGAAGAAAGAATGCGTCGCTTGGGTTAACCGTCGCCAATGCCAAAATAGCGCCGAGCGCCACGCTCACGCAGGGCGTCCACCCCACGGCAAAAGCAGCACCGAATGTGAAAGATGTTAAATACTTTGATTTGAAATTGGTCCGCACCGCAAACTTATGATCGCGCTCGAGAAAAGATGGTGTAAAAAGTCCGAGTACGAAAAGCCCGAAAAGAATTATGACTGTACCACCGACTATTCCTAGCCATATTTGTGCATCATGAGAAACGTGTAAAAGAACAGTCCGCAACAAAATTCCTACAAGCGAGAATACGACCGAAAAACCGAGCACAAAAAATACGCTTGAGAAAAATACGTTCCAATTGCGCGGTTGTTGGGCTGGTAATGAATCAGATTCCACATGTTTAGTATAACACGATAATAATTTTACTTTTAGAATGATAACGGTACCGTCTTAACTTACTAGCGATTGCTAATGGCATAGATTTTTTTATTTCCATAAATTTATTTTAGCTAATCTTGCTCTTTTGGCGGCAACTTCAGTTTATCTATATTGTTTTCTTATCCAGTTTTCCATTGCTTTATTTTCCTGATTTTTTTCGATTATCATCTTTGCACAACATCTGACAATTTTTTGAAATCGTTTTTCCACCCTCATGCCAAGGTGTTATGTGGTCTGCTTCCATTTCTTCTATTTCAAAAGGTTTCTTGCATTTTACGCAGATACCTTTTTGCTTCTCGTACGCCTCTCGCTTCATTTTGTCGGTAAAAGCACGGATTGAAAGGTATTTTTCCTGCCTCGTCAAAACATACGGATAGATACCGGATTTTTTCGTTACATCTTCATCTTGCATCAGCTCTTTGATTTCGGCTTCTAGTTTGCCAGCGTTCAATTTCTTGTCTTTGAATTCGTTATACAGCTCGCCCCAATCCACGCTGTTCATTTCTCGGCGATAATTTGTAAAATTTGTCCGCACCCATTCAATTACATTTTGGAAATAGTCCCACAATTTGTCGGCGTTCTTGTCGTGCTGATGCTTGGCCATATAGCCAGCTACATCACCACTATTAATCCACGAAAGAGCGGTTTCCAAATATTCCTGTCGGATTGGCGAACCGCTAACTAATTGTCCGCCGTCCCACTTCTCTTTTTCAGCACGGCTATCTTGACCGACCGGAAAGTCAAACTTCCGCCCGCCTATCTTCACCATCTCTACAATCAATTTATTACAATATCTAAACTTTGGATATTGATTATTTGGATAGATGATAGTAGTATATGACTAGATCAATACGAACAAAGGAATATGCCTATTTTGTTGTGCGATTACGAAAAGCTCGCGAGGAGGCGGGATTGACTCAAGTACAGGTTGCTAAGAAATTGAAGCGTCCACAATCGCATATTTCTAATATTGAATCAGGACAGCAGAGAGTTGATATCGTCGAGCTTCAAATCTTTGCGAAGATTTATAATAAGGATATTAAGTATTTTATAAAATAACATGAAAGACATAATTGGAGGTTTGAAAGTAGTAGTTTGTTTAGCTATAGTTCTCCTTTCGTTTGAATATTCCACTCTTTGGGGTATCGTTTCTTTGGTTGTTATTGGTATCATATTTTATATGAGTGTTAAGAAAAAAGTTTATACTGAAAATCCTCATTTAAGGCCATGGGTAGATTATGGAAAATTTGAAAAAGAACAAAAACAAATAAATAACAAGCCAGAAGAAAATCATTGTGAAAATTGTGGTGTTGAAACCCCAAAAAAATCAAGATTTTGTATAAATTGTGGTTCAAAGGCCATTAAATAAAAATTTATGAAAAAAGAACAACACGAGGAATTATTAAAATAATTCAAAATATTATGGACGAATACAACACATATTTCTTAAATGAAAAAGAACAAAGAATCGGAAATTTAATAGGGCTTATTCCAATTACCAAGGGCATGTTTATAGAGTTTAAAGAAACTACTTATATTGTTGAAGATGTACAATTAAAAATTGGGAAACCGGACACTGATACTAATGGTTTCTATGTTTTTTGTAGAGAAAATAAATAATCAACCTTGCGATAATAAAAATTATGAACTACTTAAATAAAATTAAAGATCAATTCTTGGAACAATTTTTACCAGAACAATTAATTAAAGAATTGGAAAATGAAGCAGAATATATAAGAAAATATATTTTTACTGATATTGAAAAACATACTATAGAATTTGAAAATCTACTTAAAACTCCTGAGGCAATAGAATGTAATTCTAAAGAATTTTATGAACCACAAATAGAAGCAAATAAACAAATTCTTAATATGGAACCGAAATATTTATTACTTAAGAAACAATTCAAAAAAGATACTGGCGTTAGGTTAAGTTTGGCGAAAGATTGGAATCTTTATTTAAAAACCTTAGAATCTTTTTATGATGCACCAAATCCATATACAGAATTAACACATGAAGAAAAAGAAGAAACTAGACAAAAAGATGAGGGACTAGTTAGTAAGTTAAAGGAAATACAAAATAGATTTGAAAGATTGATTAATTAGGATAATTTAATAATTTTAATTTACAAACAAAAATATGAGCTTCTTCAAAAAATCAACCAGTAGCCCTGTTCCTAAAGTAGAAAAAACTTTTTTAGATCAATTTCCGACTTGGTCAATTCGCCATGCCCAGAAACTAGCTCAAGAAGTACAAGGCGTAACACTAGACGAAAAACAGGAAGCGGTTTTGATTGATTGTTTAACTGCGGCTCATGTTGTCTACTTAAGTTTTTCTATTCCTGAAGGCGTAGTGCTTCTTTTGGGAGGTTATGGCAAAGTTGCAAGCACAATGACTTCATGGCCTCAACGAGCCAAGTCATTTTTTCTTATAGCTTCTGAATTTATTAAGCGTTCCGCCGAAAAAAATAAAGGCGAGAAAGACCCGCTAATAGTTTCGCTGGAGGAATTTTACAAATCAGATAAAGCACTAGAGCCACTTGCAGTATATTTGGCTAATATAACGATAAAGTCTATTAGTGATGAATCAAAAGAATTTTCCTACAATCCTTTTATAGTAGGTAGTTTTTACGATATTTTCTTTCGGCTACAATCAGAACAATTAGACTGGATTTCTAAAGAGGTACTTAAAAGTTAAGATGTCGGATAGCTATATGAATTTAAATGATGAACTGGGATTTTTTAAAAATCTAAATCTCGATATTCAAACGCGTCGAGCTGTCTTCAAAAAATTTGAAGACGAAATGAAAAAGACCAACCTTACAATATATAATGATTTTATGGCGATTAGTTGGTATGGATATGTTGCTTCTCAATTAAGCGATTGTAGAAAATTTTTTGATAGAGACGGTAACGCGCGCAGTTTCCAATTTGTTGTCAGAAACATCAAAGATTCAGTAATACAAGGTAAACATAACATTTTGTTCGAAAGGTGGAAAAATGATAAATTGGAAACTGTGTTAAATAAATATTTACTACACGCCGATAAGAGAGTAAGTGAAGTTGCAACAGAAGTTTCAGCAAAAACCCTAAACGCATTTATTGATGAACTAGAAAATTATTTGAAAGAAATTGTTGACGATCTAAACAAAAATTATTCTGGTATCGGTTCGTTAAATTACGAAGGTTATTTAAAAGATAGAGAGCGAGAAGTGGAAGTATTTTTTGAGGAAGTTCGCAAATAATTTTCTAGTTCTTTTTAGTTAGCCCGCCCAAATTTCGCAAAAAAAGAAAGCCAAAACATTGGTTTGAAAAATAAAATATTCTTGGCCATGCGGCCTTGAGCAATAATTATTTTATTTTTTCAATCATAGTTAAATTCCCCCCACCAACGAGCAAAAAGAAATAGCAGGACAGGAGAGAGAAGGCTGAGCCACCAGACTCGACCCCGCGACGATTCACGAGCATTTGACCAGCAGGGCAAAGCGGAGTGAAGTAGGACTTGAGATTTGCGAGGAGGTGCCGTCTAAAATGTAATGTTTAATATGGTTTTGAGCTTTTCTGCCTAGTCATTCGGGGAGAGAGTGAATGACTACCTGTATGACTAGGTAAATCATTTAGAATTTGTGCTAAAATAGGTTCTAACGAAGCGGTAAAGAGGCACAAGCACCAAACTTAATTCCTTTTCAGAAAAATTTCTGCGGGCGGAGCGGAGCTCC
>Ga0209515_10008107_pt1 | contig 12393 bp, 15 predicted proteins | sample Subgroupgradi54m_FD_187454 | JGI IMG/M metagenome (GOLD analysis project Ga0209515, IMG submission 187454) | Subsurface groundwater microbial communities from S. Glens Falls, New York, USA - GMW60B uncontaminated upgradient, 5.4 m (SPAdes)... ... | reverse complement strand
GCGCACAGCCGCCAGTCGTTCCTCGACAAGCGGCGCGCCGGTCGGAGAAGGACCGGCTTCGCCGGGCTGAGCCGCCAAGACCATTCCGCACAGCAGAACCGCAGTCATTACGGCCATAAAAACATTCTATAGGACTGATTACTGAGCGGCAAGATTCTTGAGAAGGGCTTCGGCAGCAGGACGGTACTTCTGCGCCCACCGACGGCGATCCACCGGACCGTTCATCGCCAGCAAGGCCTGCGCCTGCGCGCGGGCAAGGGCGGGCCGTCCGGCATCCCGGTAGAATTCGACGAGGCTCCAGCGGATATAGGCATACCTATTGGCATTCGCCTCCACCGCCTGCGTGAGATAGTCCTCGACCTGCTCCTTTCTTCCGGCAAGAAGTAAGCGGAGAGGGCCGGGGGTCTCGTCGAGCAGGACGCCCATCATGTGCAGCGCGCGGGCATGGCGCGGATCCAACTCCAGCGCGCGCAGGAGGTGCTTCTCCAGATCGGCGACGACCGTCGGCGAGACTTTCCAGAACGGCCGGAGGTTGACGACGTTCCCCCGGTTCGCGGCGAGCAAGAAGTGCGCTTCGGCGCTGTCCTCTTTCAGCGCCAGCGCCCGTTCGGCGGCCTGCTCCCCCCGCTCGTACCATTGCAGCTCGTCCTTGCCGAGCCAGTCGCCGAGCGCCAGACAGGTCCGCGCCATCCGAATGGAGGGAAGCGCGTTCCGCGGGTCGAGCGCCGCCGCCTGCTCGTACAGAGTGAGGGCGCGAGTGAACGAGTCCGGAAAGCCGTCATCAGTCTGAGTCAGCCGATCCCCCTGCTCCAGCAACTCCTGCACGGTCGCGGCGGAAGCAGGGCGGGGCGACATGAAGACGCACAGCGCGAGCGCACAGGCACGAACTATGGGGAGTACGGGAAAAGAATTCACAGAGCGCGGAAGACGGCCAGGAGATCGCTGAGCGCCATCAGTTTCGTCTTCAGGAGGTCGCGCTCGTGCGTGATCTGCGTGAGCACGTCCTTCTGCCCCCCGCCCTTCTTAAGGTAGGACTCGGCCAGCGCAAGCACCCGGCTGCACTCATCGTCGACCTTGCCTTTGACCACGGGATTCACCGCGAGCATGTCCCGCATCCTGTTCCGGGCCTCGGTGAGAAAAGCCTGATGCTCTTTCTCCGGAAACGACTCCCGCTGGCTTTGATCGAGGCACCGATCCAGGGTCTGCGCGAGAAAGACGTAGAGACGAACGAAGGTCTCCGTGATCACGATATGCTGTGGCGATGCGGATTGCGCAGCCATGCAAGGGCCTCCTTACTTTTTCTGGTCGCTTTTGCAGAGGGGGCAGCGGCAGAATTTGCTTCGCAGGATCGAGAAGGAATAGATGCCCGTATCGTGGCCGTCGCTCCATCGGAATCGCAGCCCGTACCGGCCGACCGGCTCGATGTCCTTGACCGCGATGAACATGGGGATGCTGTCTGGCTTGAGCCGCAGCTCGCCGGTCCACTCGTCCGTGCAGGCCGCGCAGGGGCAGTGCTGGCGGAGATAGCGGATCGGATAGACGCCCTTGTGACCGTCGTTCCACTCGATGCCGAGCACGCCGTTCTCGATCCAGTCCATGTCCTTGGGTTCAACGGTGTCATTCATGGTTCGTTCGATCTGTCCTGATCGGCCGTCACGCCCCTATTTCTGATCCAATGGTACGCCCCGTAGGCGGACGCCAGCACGCCCGTCACCAGCATACCAAGCGCAGTCTGCTTAATCGCCTCGTTGCCTTCCGTCAGCCCGTAGATCCCAAGAATGAACCCGAATGCCACGAAGGCCTTGCCGGCGAACCGGGCGATCATACCGCCGTAGCCAACATGCTCAGACATGCAAGGCCGCTCCGGATCGATACGCCGGCCGTTTTTCCGCAACCATCTCACCCTCCCGCCCCGGGCACGCCGAGACGCGCCCTGGCCCGAAGACGCCGTGCGTCCTCGGCATGCGCCGGCCGGCCACGCACTCCACGTAGAGCTCGATGACCTCATATAGCTCGTTGCGGATGGCCGCCGTGGGTTTGAGGCGGGGCAAGAGGGTCAGTTCCATACGGAGCGCCTGGCGGAAAAACGCCAGGCACGCCGGCGACACGGCCGGGCACCGCACAGGCTCCCGCCGGACACAGGCCGAGCAGACCGTGCCTCCCGCGCGCGGCGAGAAGAACCATGTCCCTCCGTTGGTGCGTTGCTGGCAGGCGTTGCACCGATCCAGATGCGGCAGATACCCCGCAAAGCGCAGGATCTCCAGCTCGTAGAGGGCCGCCGTGAGCGCCGGAGCGCCGCTGCCCTCGATCGCCCTAAAGCCTTCCAGCAGCGCATGGAACACGCGCGGCACCGCGTCGCCGTCGGCCGTCACCGCGCCCGCCAGGTTGGCGAGCCGGGCCGCGCCGGTGATCGCCTCAAGCGAGGTCCGGATGGACGGGAAGACGTGGCGGATGTCGGTCTGGGAGACGCGATACAGGGTATCGCCCGGCTTCTCAAACAGCAGGAGGTCGCAATGGACGAAGGGCTCCAGAGCGCTGCCGAAGCGGCTCTTCATCCGCCGGGCCCCCCGGGCGACTCCTCTGACCTTGCCGTATTTCAGGGTAAAGAACGTGACGATCCGGTCGGCATCCCCCCACTTGCGGCTTTTGAGCACGATGGCGGAGGTCTTGAGCAGGGGCATCCGGCGTTACTTCAAGTGCGACAGGACGGCTGTGGCCAGGGTGAGATAGATCGTGATGCCGGTGATGTCGTTGGCCGTGGTCACGAACGGGCCGGCGGCGACGGCCGGATCCACGCCGTAGCGCTTCAGGACGACCGGCATGATCGTGGCCATGGCCGTCGACACGACCAGCGCGCACACCATGGCGACGCCCACGACGAGCCCCAGCGTCAGATTGATGTGCATGACCGCAGCCACGGCCAGCGCCACGACGCCGCAGAGCAGACTGATGAAAAAACCGATCGCAACTTGACGCAGGAAAACCTTTCTCACATCCGACAACTCGATTTCCCCTGTCGCCAATCCGCGGATGATCAGGGTCGACGCTTGCAGCCCCACGTTCCCTCCCATGGCCGCGATGACCGGGATGAACGTCACCAGGGCCACCACCTCCTGGATCGTGTGCCGGAAAAACCAGAGGATCATGCCCGACACCATGCTCCCGATCAGGTTGGTCAAGAGCCACGGGACCCGGAGGCGAAGCGACTTGATCACCGGCGAGTGCAGGAGGTCTTCCTCCTCCTCGCTCTTCGTCCCGGACATCTTCAGCATGTCTTCTGTGGCGGCGTCATGGATGATGTCCACCACGTCGTCCACCGTGATGATTCCGACCAGGGCATTGTCCCTGTCCACGACCGGGATCGCGAGCAGGTTATAGCGGGCCACCAGCTTGGCCACCTCCTCCTGGTCGGTGTCGGTGGCGACGCTGATGACCTCTCGCTTGATCATGGTCCCAAGTCGGCTATGCGGGGGCACCTGCAAGAGTTGGCGCAGCGAGAGGACCCCGACGAGCTTCTCGTCCTTGTCGGTGACGTAGACGTAGAACACGTTTCCGGTGTCCTTGGCCCCCTGGAGCCTGTGGATCGCCTCTTCCGCCGTCGTGTACTCCGGCAGGGAAAAATATTCCGTCGTCATGATGGCGCCGGCGGTCTTGGGCTCGTATTGCAGGAGGTCCTTGACCTCCGCCGAGTCCTCCGGCTTCATCAGTCTGAGGATTTCCTGAGACCGCTCCACCGGCATGGTGGTTAGGATGTAAGCCTGGTCGTCGTCCGGCAGGTCTCTGATCAGCATGGCGATATCGGCCGCCGGGATGTCGATCAGCGTCTCGCCGATATCTCCCTCATCCATTTCACTGAGCACCTGGGCCTTGTTGCCGTCCGGCTTGATCAGCTCGAAGACGGTCCGTTTCTCCTGCGCGGTGTTCAAGTGATGCAGGACCTTGGCGACGTCGGCCGGATGCATCTTGGAGACCATGCGATCGAGATTGCCGATGGCGCCGCGGCGCAGCAGGCGGCCCACGGAGTCCAGAATCACGTCGAACCGGCTCGCGGTCCTCGTGGTCCCTGTCCCTTTGTCAGGCCTGTCGCTCTTGGCGTCGATCCGATCCATCAATACCCCAGCTCCACGAGCATGCGCGCGTCTTGCCGCCAGGCTTCCTTCACCTTCACCCAGAGCTCCAGAAAGACCTTCATGTCGAAAAGATTTTCCATGTCGATGCGGGCATACGTCCCGACATCCTTGAGAATTTGACCATGCTTGCCGATCACGATGGCCTTCTGGGAGTCCTTCTCCACATAGATGGTCGCGCTGATTCTGGCGAGCTTGCCTTCCTCCTTGAACGAGTCGATGCCGACCGCCACCGCGAACGGGAGCTCATCGCGCGTCTTCTGCAGGAGCTTCTCCCGGATGATCTCCGCCGCGAGCACGCGCATCGGCTGGTCCGTCACCACGTCCTCCGAAAAGTAGGACGGCCCTTCCGGCATGCGGGCCAGAGCCAGGTCCAGCAGGCGATCCACGCCGTCGCCGGTCTTCGCCGAGACAGGCACGATCTCGGCGAACTCGTGCATCCGGCTGTATTCGTCGAGCAGCGGCAAGAGGCGCAGCTTCTTCACCAGGTCCACCTTGTTGACGACGAGGAACACCGGCACGTCACGCTCCTTGAGCCGCTCGAGCACGAACCGATCCCCGGGGCCCGGCGGCTCCATGGCCTCGACCATGAAGAAGGCCAGGTCCACTTCATCAAGCACGTGTAAAGCCACCTCGACCATGCGCTTGTTGAGTTCGAACTTGGGCTTGTGAATGCCGGGCGTGTCGAGGAACACCATCTGGGCGCCGGCCAGATGCTTGACGCCGAGGATCCGGGTCCGGGTCGTCTGCGGCTTGTCCGAGATGATGGCGACTTTCTCGCCGAGGATGCGGTTCAGGAGCGTCGATTTCCCCACGTTCGGCCGGCCCACCAGCGCGACGAAACCGGAGCGGTAAGGCGCGGCCACGTTCACGGCCTCGCCGCCTTGTTAGGCGCGATCAGGAAAACCGTTTCGCCTTCCTTCACCAGCCCGAGCCTGTTACGGGCCAGGCCTTCCAGCGTGGCCGGATCGTGCTTGACCGCCTCGACGTTATTTCGCAGGTGGGTGTTCTCTTCTTCGATCGCTTTGATCTCCTCGGCGATCTGCCCCTGCGTGCGCTTCATGTTGAGGTACCTCATGACTCCCATGGTGTCGAAGAAGAACTCATAGGTGACATAGCCCATCAGGAGAAGACCGCCGATCGCGTAGAACGCCCGGCGCCGCTTCTGCCTGGCCTGGAGGGTCGTCCGTCGCTGATTCGGTCTCGTCCTCACCTCGCCGCCTTCCTCGCGAAGACCGCGCGGCCCCGATAGCGCGCGGCGCCTTCCAGCTCTTCCTCGATCCGCAGCAGCTGGTTGTACTTGGCCGTCCGGTCGGTCCGCGACAGCGAGCCCGTCTTGATCTGGCCGGCGTTCAGGCCCACGGCCAGGTCCGCGATCGTGACGTCTTCGGTCTCCCCGGACCGGTGCGACACGACGGCCGTATAGCCGGCGCGCTTCGCCATCTCGATCGTCTCCAGCGTCTCGGTCAGCGTGCCGATCTGGTTCAGCTTGATGAGGATCGAGTTGCCGATCCCCTCCGCAATCCCCTTCGCGAAGATCTCCGGATTGGTCACGAAGATGTCGTCCCCCACGAGCTGCACCCGGCGGCCCAGCCGCTCGGTCAGCATCGTCCAGCCTTTCCAGTCCTTCTCGCTCAGCCCGTCCTCGATCGACACGATCGGATACCGGCGGACAAGGTCTTCATAATATCGTATCATGTCCTCGCTGGATCGCCGCGCTTTTTCCTCGCCCTTCATCACGTACCGTCCGTTCTGGTAGAACTCGCTCGCCGCCGGATCCAGCGCCAGCGCCACGTCCTTGCCCGGCTTGTAGCCCGCCGTCTCGATGGCCTGCATGATCAGCGCCAGGGCTTCCTCGTTCGACCTGAGGTTCGGGGCGAAGCCGCCTTCATCGCCCACCGCGGTGCTGAGACCTTTCTTCTTCAAGAGCGCCTTGAGGGTATGGAAGACTTCCGTGGCCATCCGCAGGGCGTCCGCAAACGTCCTAGCGCCAAGCGGCACGATCATGAACTCCTGCAGGTCCAGGTTGTTGTCCGCGTGCGCGCCGCCGTTGATGACGTTCATGAGGGGAACGGGCAGTTCGTGCGCGCGCGCCCCGCCGAGGTGGCGGTAGAGCGGCAATCCCGCCTCCGCCGCGGCGGCCTTGGCCACGGCGAGCGACACTCCCAGGATGGCGTTTGCGCCCAGCTTGCGTTTATTGGGCGTACCGTCCAATTCGATCATCTTCCGGTCGATCCCGACCTGATCCGCCGCATCCCGGCCCAGCAGTGAGGGCATCAGCACTTTCTGCACGTTGGCGACGGCCTTACGGACGCCCTTGCCGAGATAGCGCTTCTTATCGCCGTCGCGTAGTTCGAGCGCCTCGCTTGTGCCGGTGGACGCGCCCGACGGCACCGCCGCGCGCCCGCGCGCCCCGGACTCCAGTACGACGTCCACCTCGACCGTCGGGTTCCCCCGCGAATCCAAAATCTCCCGCGCCCTGATCTCCACAATCCCGCTCATCCCGCCAGCTTCCTCTTCAAGAGTTCATTCACTTTCCCAGGGTTGGCCTTGCCGCCCGACGCCTTCATCACCTGCCCTACAAAGAACCCGAGCACCGCTTCTTTGCCGCTCCGGTACTGGGTAAGCTGCTGCGGATTCTTGACCATCACCTCGTCGATGATCTTCTCCAGCGCGCCTTCGTCCGACACCTGCGTCAGCCCCTTAGCCTTCACGATTTCGGCGGCGCTCTTGCCTGTGTTGAACATTTCCTCGAGCACCGTTTTGGCGATCGGCCCGCTGATCTCGCCACTTCGCTTCATAAGCAAGAGTTCAGCCAGCTTATCCGGAGATAAGTGACTACCAGCAATAGCGAAAGAGGCTTTTACCTTTGCCTGATCTTCGCCAGCTTCGATCTTCTTTAGTAAGGCCAAGACTTCCACCATAATCCAATTGCCAGTTTCCTTGCCTAAGACTTCCCCAGCTACGCCAACAGACTCTGTCTGCTTTGCGACTGTCTGTTCAAATAGCCAGGCAATGTCTTTATCCGCAGTCATTACCCCAGCGTCATAATCCGTGAGTCCGTACTCCTTCACAAAACGTTTGCGTCTCGCCTCCGCCAACTCCGGCAGTGACTTCCGTATCTCCTCGACCATTTCCTTGGTGATCCGCAGCGGCACCAGGTCCGGGTCTGGGAAGTAGCGATAGTCGTGCGCCTCCTCCTTGCTCCGCATCACCGCGGTCTCGCCTTTCTCCGTATCCCAGAGACGCGTTTCCTGGACGACCTTCCCGCCTTCGTCCAGAACCTTCGCCTGCCGCTTGATCTCGTACTCCATGGCCGCCTTCACGAACTTGAAGGAATTGATGTTCTTCAGCTCTACCTTGGTGCCGAGCTCCTTCGAGCCGGACGGGCACAGCGAGAGGTTCGGCTCGCACCGGAGACTCCCCTCCTCCATGTTGCCGTCGCAGACCTCCAAGTACACCAGGACATCGCGCAGCGTCTTCAGATAGGCGACCGCCTCGTCCGGCGACCGCATGTCCGGCTCGGTTACGATCTCGAGCAGCGGCGTGCCCGCCCGGTTCAGGTCCACGTGCGACGCCCCGGCGATGCCGGTATGAAGGTTCTTGCCCGCGTCCTCCTCCAGGTGGGCCCGCCGGATGCGGACGCGCCTGCTCGTCCCGTTCTGCCCGATCTCCAGCCAGCCGTGCTCGCAGATCGGCAGCTCGTATTGCGAGATCTGATAGCCCTTCGGCAGGTCCGGGTAGAAGTAGTTCTTGCGGGCGAACCGGTTCATCGGCGCAATGGTGCAGTGCAGCGCGAGCCCCGTGCGGACGGCAAACTCGACGGCCTTGCGGTTGATGACCGGCAGGACGCCCGGCATGCCGAGGCACACCGGGCAGGTCTGCGTGTTGGGCGTCGCGCCAAACGCCGTGCTGCACCCGCAGAACATCTTGGACGCGGTCAGGAGCTGCGCATGCACCTCCAGCCCGATGACGACTTCATAGGCCATGCGTCAGCTAGGCGCGTTCCTTCTTCATGGCTTCGCGCCCGGCCTCGAACGCCGCCGACAAGACCCCCTTCTTATCGCCGATGAACTCCCTGCCCTTCTCGAGCGCCGATTCTATCGTGGCCTTGGCCTCTTTGGCCTTCTCCAGCACCGTCTCCTCGGCCTTCTTCGCGTATCCTTTCAGCATATCGCGGGTCTCCGTTCCCGACTGCGGAGCCAACAGTAAGGCCGTGCTGGCGCCGACGATGGCCCCGGTGACAGCCCCGGTGATAGCCCCGGCCAGAAACGCGAACGCAACCGCTCCCGTCGAATATCCATGATCTTCAGCCGCCATTGGAAGAACCTCCTTGCTGATGCGTCTCCGATTTTTGTGTGAACACTCCGTACGCCGCTCGAAATCCCGCCAGCAGACTGCCGACGTTCGTCAGCAGCGTGCCGGCCCCTCCACGGACGAGCCCGTGCACCTGATTGATCGTTTCCCCGACCTCGCCGATCGCGTTCCCCAGGACTCGCGCGTGAGCCGCCGCTTCCCGCAGATCGTCCGCCACCTGGTTCATGTTCTGGGCCGCCTGCGTCGCTTCCCGGAACAGGACCGGCAGGTCCTCGTTCATGCGCCACAGGAGCCGCTCCGACTCCTCGGCCGTCTTGCGAAGCTGGATCAGCACCGGTACGAGGAAGGCCACCAGCATCACCGCCGCCAGCGCCATGATCCCCACTGCAATTTCGATGAACATATTCACCTCTTCTCTCGTTAATCGTTATACGTTATGCGTTAATCGTTGACCCGAGACAACTCCGTTTAAGGTTTAACCTCTTTTATAGCGGTGGCCGCTTCGTGTGCCAGTCCGTCGCCTGCTCATAGGCGTACGCCGCCCGGATGATCTTGTCTTCCTCGAACGGACGCCCGATGATCTGCAGGCCGATGGGCAGCTTCCCGCTGCTGAGCCCGCATGGCACCACGATGGCCGGCACTCCGGCCAGATTCACCGAGATCGTGTAGATGTCCGACAGATACATCTGCAGGGGATCCTGCACCTTCTCGCCGAGCTTGAAGGCCGGCGTGGGCATCGTGGGCGTGACGATCACATCGACTTCTTTGAACGCCTCGTCGAAATCGCGCTTGATCAGCGTGCGGACGGCCTGCGCCTTGCCGTAGTACGCGTCGTAGTACCCGGCCGACAGCGCGTAGGTGCCGAGCATGATGCGGCGCTTCACTTCGGCACCGAAGCCCTCCTGCCGGGTCTTCATGTACGTCTCCAGCAGGCCCTTCTCCTTCGGGGCCCGGTACCCGTACTTCACGCCGTCATACCGGGCGAGGTTGGAGGACGCCTCCGCCGTGGCGATCAGGTAGTACGTCGCGATGGCGTACTTCGTCATCGGCAGCGCGATCTCCCTGATCTCGGCTTTGAGCTCCTGCATCTTGATGATCGCCGTCCGCACCGCGAGCTCCACTTCCGGGTCAAGCCCCTCGGCGAAGAACTCCAGCGGCACGCCGACCTTCATCCCGCGCAGATTGAATTTGAGCGCCTTCTGGTAGTCGGGAACCGGCACGTCGGCTGACGTGGAGTCCAGGGGATCGTGCCCCGCGATGGCCTGCAGGATCAGGGCCGCGTCCCGCACGTCCTTCGTGATCGGGCCGATCTGGTCGAGCGACGAGGCGAAGGCGACCAGCCCGTAGCGCGACACCCGTCCGTAGGTGGGTTTGAGCCCCACCACGCCGCAGCAGGCCGCCGGCTGCCGGATCGAGCCGCCGGTGTCCGAGCCCAGCGCCGCCACGCAGAGATCGGCGGCCACGGCCGCAGCCGAGCCTCCGCTGGAACCGCCGGGGATGCAGGCCAGGTTCCAGGGATTCCGCGTCGGGCCGAAGGCCGAGTTCTCGGTCGAGGAGCCCATCGCGAACTCGTCCAGGTTCGTCTTGCCGATCAGGAAGTAGCCCTGCTCCTTCAGGCGTGAGACCACCGTCGCATCGTAGGGCGGCACAAAGCTCTCCAGCATGCGGGAGCCGCAGGTTGTCTTGACGCCCTCCGTGCAGATGTTGTCCTTGACCGCGATCGGCATGGCCATCAGGGGCATGGTCTTCCGCCAACCGCGCAGCCTGTAGTCGAGGTCGTCGGCCTCCTTCATCAGCGCGTCTTTCTTTGCCGGCGTGATGTAGGCCTTGACCTTGGATTCGGCGACGGCGATGCGCTGGAAATAGGCCTTGACGATCTCGACGGCGGAGATCTCACCCTTGGTGAACTTGTCCCTGAGCTCGAAGAGCGTCAGCTTCCGCAGCGACATCTAGGAGACCATCCTGTTCTTGTCGTCCACCTTGATGATCCGGGGCTCATGCCGTTTGATCTCGTCCTCGTTGTAAAACTCGTAGCAGAAGACGATGATCTTGTCCCCGATGGCGCCCTTGCGCGCCGTGGGGCCGTTCAGCGAGATCGCGCCGCTCCCCCGCGCGCCGGGAATGACGTAGGTCGTGAACCGCTCCCCGTTGTTGAGATTGGAGATGACCACGGCCTCGTACGGCAGGATGCCGGCCGCCTCCAGCAGGGTCTCGTCCACGGTCAGGCTTCCCTCGTATTCCAAGCAGGCGTCGGTGACCGTCGCCCGGTGAATCTTCGATCGCAGCATTTGTCGAAACATTGTTGAAACCCCGTTATTCGTTAATCGTTATTTGTTAAACGGTAGGCTGCTGAAATTCTTTTTTCCACGTTTAACGCTTAACGTTTAACGATCTTCCAGTATTTTCGGGACGCGGAAGAAGCCGTCCGCCTGGTCCGGCGCATTGGCCAGCGCCTTCTCCTGCGGCAGCGAGGGCCTCACCTCGTCCTCGCGAAACACGTTGTCGGTCGGCAGCACCGTCGCGGTCGGCTCCACTCCCGTCGTGTCGAGCTCCTCAAGCTGATCAATGTGCGTCAGGATCCCGCTGAGCTGGCGGGCGAAGGTGGCCCTCTCGTCTTCGCTCACTTCCAGCCGCGCCAGCCTGGCCACGTGCTCGACCTGTTCTTTACTGATCTCCATGTTGCTCGCTCCGCTCAGGCAAGAGGCGCGAGGCTATAGGCTCTCTCATGCTCCTACCTAATCGCCCCTTGCCCATTGCCTCGCGCCTGATGTCATTCCACCGTCACGCTCTTGGCCAGGTTCCTTGGCTGATCCACATCGGTCCCCCGCAGCACCGCGATGTGGTACGCCAGCAGTTGCAGCGGAATCGTGAACAGGACCGGCGTCAACAGAGGATGCACATCCGGCACCGTGAAGACCGCGTCGGCGATCTTGCCCAGTTCCTGCTCGCCCACAGTGACGAACGCGATGACCGGCGCGTTTCGGGCCTTCACCTCCATGAGGTTGCTCACGGTCTTTTCGTACAGGCGGTCGCGCGGCGCCAGCACCACGACCGGCACGTCCTTGTCGATGAGCGCGATCGGCCCGTGCTTCATCTCGCCGGCCGCGTAGCCCTCGGCATGGATGTACGAGATCTCCTTGAGCTTCAGCGCCCCTTCCAGCGCGATCGGATAATTGATCCCCCGCCCCAGGTACAGGAAGTTCCGCTTGTCGTGGTACCGCTTGGCGATCGAGATCAACTCCGCCTCGCGCCCCAAGAGATGCTCGACGTGCGTCGGCAACGTGACGAACCGATCGAGCCACGCCTTGCCGTCCTCGACCGACACCTTGCCCCGCACGCGTCCCAGGTGCAGAGCCAGCAGGTAGAGCGCCGTGAGCTGCGCCGTGAAGGCCTTCGTTGAGGCCACACCAATCTCCGGCCCCGCATGCGTGTAGAGGACGCCGTCGGACTCGCGTGCCAGGCTGCTCCCCACCACATTGCAGATGGACACCACATGGGCACCATGCTTCTTTGCTTCCCGGACAGCCGCCAGCGTGTCGGCGGTCTCCCCGGATTGAGAAATCGCGATGAGCAGGTCGCCCTTCCCGATCAGCGGGTCGCGGTAGCGGAACTCAGACCCGATGTCCACCTGCACGGGAACCCGCACCATTTCCTCGATGAGGTATTTGCCCACCAGCGCGGCATGCCACGAGGTCCCGCAGGCGACGATCCAGATGCGCTCGATCGCCTTGAACTGCTCCGGCGTCAGCCCGATGTCGGGCAGGTCCGCCTCGCCCTGCTCGTAGGTATAGCGGCCCCGCATCGTGTCCAGGATCGCCTGGGGCTGCTCATGGATTTCCTTCAGCATGAAATGCGGGTAGCCGCCCTTCTCCGCCGCGGCCGCGTCCCACGTGATCCTGGTCACAGTGCGTGTCACCGGCTTGCCCTCCGCATCCTTCACTGCCAAGCC
>Ga0209515_10008104_pt1 | contig 12397 bp, 8 predicted proteins | sample Subgroupgradi54m_FD_187454 | JGI IMG/M metagenome (GOLD analysis project Ga0209515, IMG submission 187454) | Subsurface groundwater microbial communities from S. Glens Falls, New York, USA - GMW60B uncontaminated upgradient, 5.4 m (SPAdes)... ... | reverse complement strand
GGCGATTTAAACGCAAATAAGGCGGCTTCAACTTGGTGAGGATTTAAATCTACTTGAGCATCGACAAGGGTCGAGGCAAGTTTTTCATAACTATCGGAAGGATTCCGCTTGGTAAGTTCATACGCAAAATACTTTGCGTGATAGTCGGTAAGCTTTATTAATTCTGTCTCTTGTTTCATTAAAATTTAAGCGCTTATCTCATAGGTTTCTCTAAGTAGTTACAGGCTCATATTTTACTGAAAATGGAAGACTTTACCAGAAGGATTCCGAAGCATTACCGACAGGCCGCTATCTGCGGCAGTTGCTGCAAATTTTACCGCTTCTGAAGCGGGTCAAAATTGAACTGTCTAGCATTCCTTGACGGTTGCCCTTCTTCACAATTCATGACTCACCGCGTCGAGAATTCCGCACACGGCGTGTGCAGATTTTATTCGCTCTTCCAACGACTAGTACGGTATAGCGCGAAAACTAAAATTGGACATTTTACGGCTATTAAAAACACATCGGCTTCCGGATTAAATTTCTTTCTTTTCTACCTGACATGGCCTATCATCATACCATGCACCCTAAACCGAACTCAACAAAGTTTATTAACTGCGCTGTTTATACCCGCGTCTCAGTCGATGAGCGGGCCGTCAAACAAACCTATTCCACCCTGGATAACCAGCGCGACAGCGCCCTCAACTATATCAAGAGTCAGAAATCAATGGGTTGGAAGCTCTTTAAATCTTATGAGGATTCCGGCCAATCCGGAGGGACATTAAACCGCCCTGCCCTCAAGCAGATGATTCAAGATATCAAAAGAGGACATATTCAGGTCATCGTTGTCTACAAAATTGACCGTCTGACAAGAAACCATAAAGACTTCTATACCCTTCTTGAGATTTTTAACCAAACTAATGCAACCTTCGTTTCAACCACTCAGCACTTTGATACCACTTCTTCCGCGGGCCGCCTGCTTCTTCACATCATGCTGGAATTCGCTCAGTTTGAACGGGAAATGGCCCAGGAACGCACTTACGACAAACGTCTGGCGATGGCACGAAAAGGAATGTATTGCGGCGGCCACGTTCCCCTTGGCTATGACTCCAAAAAGAAAAAACTCTTTATCAATCCCGCAGAAGCCAAGATTGTGCGTCAGTGTTTCGAGCTTTATCCCCAACTTGGGTCCATGGGAGCCGTCAGCAAGAAATTAAATGAAATGGGATATCGTACAAAGAAATTTTACGTCAAAGGAAAGAAGGCTTCTGGCAGTATCAAATTCGACAAGAAGAAAATTTCGAATATTCTTGCTAATCCCCTTTATATTGGAAAAATCCGATTCACGGATAATAAGAGCGGCAAAGAATACATTTTTGACGGTGAGCACAAACCGATCGTTGACCTTAAAACTTGGGAAGGAGTGCAAAATATTCTCGCGACTAATCGTGATACGAGAAAAACATTTAAGCAGAATAAATATGAAATGCTTTTCCAGGGGCTCCTCCGTTGCGGAAACTGCGGGAGCATGATGACCAATTCTTCAAAAAGAAAGGGCGGGAAAGTTTATCTTTATTATCGTTGTGTGGAGGCCATTCTCAAAGGCAAAGGCGCTTGCACCATCCGCACCATGCCAGGCGATGAATTGGAAAATTTCCTGATCAATGAATTTAAGAGACTGGGACAAGACGAGAAACTTTTAAGGAAATCCATTGAAAAGGCCAATGTGACGGCTAAAAAAGGTCTTGCACCCTTACAAAAGGAGAAAGAGACCATAGAAGCCAAGCTTGTCAAAATAAACAAGGATTTGAGGCAGCTTATAGACTTCATCAAATCTGAGGACAATATGTCCGAAAAAAGACGCCATTCAATTTCCGATGAAATGACGGATTTAGAGACCTCAAAAGAAACCTTAGAAAATGAGACTCACCGCATCAATACCAATATGCATCACTTGAGTCAGCACGTTATTGACGTGGAAACTTTCACAAAACTCTTTCGCGAATTCCCGCACGTTTTTGAAACCTTTCCTTTTGAGGAAAAAAGAAATCTTATTATGCTGCTCGTGAAGGAAGTAACTTACACCCCTACCAAGATCACCATCAAATTTTGGGGAGACCTGCCTGAAATGAAGCTCGACCTCAAAAACCCGCCCGACTGGACGCCGCCGCCCCATGATGATGACGGCGGCGGGTCCAATATTCCCAAGAAGCCAAAACCCGGTGTAGGGGCTTCGGGTAGAAGCGAAAACCAGGTTCGCTTGGGAGTGTCAAATGGCTGGGAGACTTGGATTCGAACCAAGATTCCGTGGTCCAGAGCCACGTGTGCTACCGTTGCACCATCTCCCAATGTTCGTATTCTTCGACTCATTCGCCCTTTCAGGCTCCCTCGCTCAGGATGCTTCTTCTCGGCCTTGCTACTTGTGCTGAGCGAGGCTGAAGGCCGAGTCGAAGCACCGTTCACCATCTCCCAATGTTTTCAACCAAGATGTGGTTATTTTATCATAGTCTATAAGACCGTCACAATATGGCATTTCAGGTATCGTGAGAGTTGGTAAGACAAACTTGGGCGTATTTTTTGGCACTTTCCCGGATTTTCCGCGCCTGGGTCGCGTAATCCACTTCAACCAAACCAAACCGCGGGCCAAAACCATGGGCCCATTCAAAATTATCCAGAAGAGACCAATAAAGATATCCTATGAGTTGAACTCCCCTGGAAAGTGCTTTCCTCACAGCCTGCAGATGAAGGCGGATATAATCCCAGCGGTCGCGATCATCCGGAGTGCACGTCCCATTCTCCGTAATCATAATAGGCAAGCCAAATCGTCCGGCTTCGAGAAGCGTTCGATAAAGGCCCTCCGAATAAGATTCCCATCCCATGTCGTTTCTCTTCGCAATATCGCGGTGATGCATCAATGAACACACCTCACCGAAAATACCTGGGAATTTCAATCCAGAAAAATGAACAAATTCTCTGGTGTAATAATTAATGCCGATGAAATCAAGGCTCCGCTTCATGGGAAGCCTTTCATTAAAAAGACCCGGAAAAAAAAGGTACCCACTTAGAAGAGCTTGGAACGGCAGACGCATGAAAAAAACGTGGCGGATATACGTTGACAATTGATCCCGCAAAGACCACGGCGAGCACGGAGTGTGATAGGCAACGTGCTGGGCAAAACTTACCATAGGTTTCCTCTTCCAATGCTTGGCATAAACCCCATGAATGACCTGGTAAGCTCTCTGATGTGCTAAAAGGAAATTTCTGAAAACTTTGAGTGCTGATTCCGGACAACGTTCCCCGGGAGGCCATTCCCCAACGACATAGCCCAGATAGATAAAAACCAAAGGTTCGTTGATGGTAATCCAAAAGCGGACCTGATCCCCCAGAGACTGTACCATTTTGTTCACATAGCGCTCAAAGTGATAAACACATTCTTCTGATTTCCACCCTCCAAGCTTGGAAAACCAAACCGGATTTGTAAAATGGTGAAGCGTCACCACGGGTTCAATAGCTCGCTCGCGGAGTGCCACAAGAACCTCCCGATAATGACCGATAGCAGTTTCATCCCACCTGCCAGGCTCCGGTTCGACACGACTCCATTCTATGGAGAAGCGGTGGGCATTATGATGCAGAGACTTTGCAATATCAAAGTCCTGTCTGAAAAGTTCGAAATGGCGGCAGGCATCCCTCGAAGCTTCCTTTACTTTACCGGCTTTCTCCCACTCCCACCAATCGTTACGTAGGTTGTTCCCCTCCACTTGATGGGAGGAAGTAGCCGCTCCCCACAAAAACCCCTCGGGAAATACAAAAGATGACTGATCCATAGGCATAATCTTAGAGCCTAAAAATTCTTTTCGGATTGGTGTAGTATATTTTCTCTAGAACTTCTTTAGGAAGATTCAGCCCGATGTGAACCTGGTTGGGAGCCAGATGGTCATCCACATAGAAGGCCCTCTCAAAAATGTGAAAGTCTGTCGTGATTCTTCTCCTCAGAAATTCTTCGTCTGACTTGCGTGTCAAGATGATATCGGTTCCCCACTGAATCCGATCTTGATTGCGGATGATAAAATCACGGAACTTCTTGGACTCAAGACAAATCTCCTTCTGGTAGCGTTGAATCCCTCCCCCCATACTGATATCAATAAAAAGATTGGGGTACCGATCCAAAAGCTCCTGGCAATCCTGAAGATGGGGAGCTGTCTTGGCATAATGTGCCGCTACAATGGTAACTTCTGGAAAATCTTTAAGGACTCTTTCAAGTTCATCTTTCTGTTTTGGAAATTTGGCAAGGCTGGCGTGAATCAGAACCGGCAGATGATGCTTCCTGACAACCTCATAGACGCGGTACATGTTGGGACTATCCAGGGGTTCATCATAAAAATGGGGATGCCCTCCGATCAATTTGAGTCCTCTGGCCCCTTGCTGCACTGCGTCTTCAAGAATTGAAGCGGCCTGAGGATCCGCTTCATCAATGGTTGCAAAAGCAACGATTTGATCAGGATATTTTTTCTGAACTTTCAGAAGTTCTGCCATATGCTTCCGGTAACCGTGATTGTCCGGTCCGATTCCCGTTGGTAAAAAAACCGCTTTTTTTATTCCCAGTTCGCGAGCCACTTTCAAATAAAGTTCTATCGAAGCCCCACTTCGATAATGCTCATGAGCACTGATTCTTCGCACTGAATTGTAGGAGGTTTTGTTTTGATCCTGTTTTACTTCGCGATAAAAATCCGGTGAAAGGAGTTTTGTGTAGAGCGGATCTTCACTTTTCCATCCCGTGCTGGAACAACCGTTGATCAAACTGAACATCGAAAGAAGCGCAACAAGACAGCGGGCAGTCTTCATGGGGTTTTCCACAAACCCCGGCGCTGGATTTTCGCCTCTCTTTCATACTGGCGGAACTTATCAAGATGCTTGAAAGGAATGGAAGCATTAACCCTGGCATAACCCAGTTTCAACAACTCGGCGTTGAGCGACCAGTGGACATATTCCGGGCCGACTGGCGGTTGGGAAGGAATGATGGGAATACGAAAGTAAAGATAAGCGTAGTCACTACCCTCGTCTTTCTTGTAATTCGTTTCAAATTCAAGGAAAACTTCATGTTTGGCCACCAAACGATTGGCAAGATCCTCAGCTTCCTTCTTGATTTGAGAATCACCCGTTTCAAGCGCGATGCCAACGAGCTTCACTTTTTTCCCGCTGGAAAGGATAAAAGTATCTCCCGATTTTACCTCCGTGACTATCTCCTTTGGAAAAGGTGCTTGAATCTGCTTCATCCGATACCTGGCGTAAAAGACCTCGGCAGGATTCCATTTGGAGTTGGGAGGAATACGGATTTCCTTGGAAGGACTGACAGACTCTCTTCTTTTTTCGGCCACACCCCAAACAAAAAACCCGCCCACAAAAGCTAAGAAACAGATCGAGGAAATGATTTTTGTACGCAAGATATTATCTCTCTTTTAATAGAGGTCAGCCCGGAGGCCAGCCCATGTGTCTTCCTGCCAGAAGATGAAGATGAATGTGAAATACCGTCTGACCGCCATCGGCTCCGGAGTTGAAAACAAGTCTGAAACCAGGCTCAGCCATCTTCTTCTCTTCAACTATTCTCTTAGCCCTAAAAATCAAATGCCCCAACAAATCCAGATCCGACTCAGCGATATCTGTAATTCTCGAAATATGTTTTTGGGGAATCAAAAGGATGTGAAGGGGGGCCTGTGGATTGATATCATGGATGGCGACCATTTCATCATCCTCGTAAGCCAATTTCGCCGGAATTTGCTTGGCCACAATTTTACAAAACAAACAATCAGGCACAGAGTTTTTCCCTCACATCCACAAAATGTTTGATCGCATACTCAAGACGCTTGAACACCAAATCCTTGCCCAAGGCCATCATTAGATCAAAAAGACCCGGACTCACGCTTCTGCCCGTCAGAGCCACACGCAACGGATGAATCAGTGCCCCTGCAGATAAACCAAGCTGGGAAGCGATTTCACGTGTTTTCTTCTCCAGAGAAGCTGCATCTGAGAATTTCACGGGTTCAAGTTCCGAATAAAACTTGGTCAGATTTTCTTTCACCCCTGCATCATTCCAATATTTCTTCACAGCTTGAGGATCGAAAGAAAGCTCTTTTTTAAAGAAATAATCGGCTTGTTCTACAAACTCCTTAAACGTCTTGATACGGTCCTTAAAAAGCAAACCGGCATGACGAACCAAATTTTCCTCAGAGTTTTCCTCCAGACTTCCATCCTTCTTAAGGAATCGGACGAGTTCAGCTTCGTAAGTCTTAACATCCATCGCACGCAGATGCTCTCCATTAAGCCACTTGAGTTTTTCATGGTCGAAACAAGCTGACTTGGAGTTGATTTGATCCATACGAAACTTCTGTATAAGTTCTTCAAAAAGGAATATCTCTCGGCTCCCGCCGGGATTCCAGCCTAGAAGGGCAAGATAATTCAACAGAGCTTGAGGGAGAAAACCTTCGTCCTGATAAGCATGAAGCGACACGTCTCCATGCCGTTTGGAAAGAGGGGTTCCATCTTTCCCAACGATGAGAGGAAGATGCGCAAAAACAGGAACCGAATAACCTAAAGCTTGGTAGAGCAATATCTGCTTAGGCGTATTGGAAATATGATCATCCCCACGAATCACATGCGATATGTTCATCGCGTGATCGTCGATCACACATGCAAAATTGTAAGTTGGACTCCCATCCGACTTCACCAGTGCAAGGTCTTCAAAAGTTGAAGTATCAAATTCAATATCTCCGTGCACCCAATCATGAAATTTGACACGGAGCTTGGGCATTTTGAAAACGATGGCACGGGCACCCTTTTCCATCGAGAAAAATGCTTTGCCCTGCTTCACCAACTCTTCTGCTGTACGCGTGTACAAATCAAAATGGCTGGACTGCTTCACCACCTCCCCATCCGTCCGGAACCCTAACCACTCCAGACTCCAGATAATTTCAGTCTCAAACTCAGGCTTGGATCTCTCCAAATCAGTGTCCTCAATGCGGAGAAGGAAATCCCCTCCCTGGGATCGGGCAAAAAGATAGTTAAAAAGAGCGGTTCTCACGCTTCCGATATGAAGATAGCCGGTCGGGGAGGGAGCAAACCGAACACGTATTTCAGACATGGGCGAGCCTTTATTTCCGAAAGCTAGGAATGTTGGAGAAAGCCTCTCGAGAGCGGGTTGTCCCGTTGGCGGTCAAGACACCATGATCTAACAGCCCCTTCACTACACTTCGAGCCTCTTCCATCTTAGGATACCTGATCTCACGATATCCTCTGACAATTTCAGGCATTTTCAGAACCTCGACATAAGTCAGGTAATTTGTCCGATCGGAATAATTGAAACTGTCCACCAGACCAATATACCAGTCTCGAAATTCTTTCTCTTCGTGATGCCAATCTGGAAGAAGCCTCCTCAAAAACTTCATGTGTTTCATAATATGGAGCTGCCAGTTTCTGCTACGCAGGTCGAATTCTATATCCTTTCCGAAGATTGTAAAACGCGGGCGATTGATATGCTGATAAACAATCCTGTCTCCATTTTCGGGATGAACGTTGTATCGTTCACGATCCCGTTTGATTTTCTCCGGACTAGTGAGCAAATGGGAAACGTAAACCTCATCCTTGATCAGCATCATCTTATGGAGATAAATAATAACGGCCTTTGTCGCCTGAAAACCGTACTCCCTGGAATCCTTGAGGTAAACCTCTTTCACTTTCTCCACATAACGCCTGGCATAGGAAAGGCCTTCATATTGAATCAAATCATAAACTCTCAAAGCAAATCCGCCATGAGTGGCGTCGTCAAAACGTAACAAGTGCACCGTTTGCTTCACCATCTCCTTATAATCATTAGCCAATTCCCTGCCCCCAAACCATTTCTGCTTTAGGATATTGCTTTTATCTTCAAGAATAAGGGAAAACGTTTCAAAACGATCTTCTTGACTGAACGCCCTGGGGTTGACAGCAATTTTTCTTCCCAAATTAAAAGCCTGCATATCCTCTTGCAAATCATCCGGCTTGACGGACAATTTGATTCCCCACTCAATATTCTCAAGCGCAAGGGGAAGATAACCTTTCTGATAAGCGATCCCTAGGATGACAAGATTGGCATAAAGTTTATTCCCTAAAAGCCGCTCCGATATTTCGGAAACATCCAGGCCAAAATAATTTTCCTGGATCGTGCAGCGCCTGATAAATTCTTCAAGCTCGGCAGGATTAAAATCCTCCTTCCCAACCAGGACGGCTATGGTAGGCGTCTTATGAGAATTGATGATAGCGGTTGTGTGCTCAGGACTTCCAATTCTCAAATTGACGGTCGGATCCAAACTTCTCACGCTCTCCAAAATATCGAGACCCAAAAGAAGATTGGCCTTTCCATAAGGGATGATAGGGGAAACCTGCTCTAGGTGCTTGGTATACACAATATGGGAGTAAACACCACCATTTCGAATCGCCAGTCCTTTTTTGTCTGCAAAATGAATCCGATACCCTTGCCTCAATCCAGCCCGTACCAGAATGGCCGTCACCACTCCAATCCCCATGCCTCCCACACCCGCAACATATCCATACCAAGATTCTTTGAAATCGCGCAACTTAGGTACAGAAAGATCACAGGCATCTAAGATTTCCATCCTCCTCTTGGGAGTTTTCTTTCGAATCACAGTCAACTCCTCAAAGGAAGGACACACCTTGACCTTAACACAGGCGGCATCGGACTTGCACAGTGAAAAATCTGTCGTAACCTTGGGACCATAATGGGTATCCACAATAGCGAGGCCTGGACAACCGGTGGCTTTGGTACATTCCAAACAAAACTCACAGACCTCAGGTGTCACATTGATATAACGTTTCTTAGGAAGGTAACCCGTCTCCTTTGCAACACGTTTCTCTTCCCGAACCACTTTCCTGTCAAAGGTGATACCGCATTCTTTATCAGAAATAATGATCTTCACACCCTCTTGAAGAATGGTTTCCTCAAGCAGCTTCTTGTAGGATTCCCGGTAGGCGGGGTTCACTCTAGAAACCTTCACATTCGTGTTGGCAACCATTCCCTCTGCAACCTTCGCAATATCCTGAATAACAGTCGGTTCTCCCATCGCATCACACTGAGAACTAGGCGTCGGTTGATGACCGGTCATCGCAATCGTCCCGTTATCGAGGATAATGAAAGTGATGTCCTGATCATTTTTAATCGCATCGGAGATCGCCAACATACCGCTGTGAAAAAAAGTCGAATCTCCCATGAAGACAACCTGCTTGTTCGTGATAAAAGGATCAATGCCGGCTCCCGTGCCGCCTCCCAGTCCCATGCCGGAATAATTATGCATCAGCTCCTGATTAGGCTCAAACATGAGCATGGTATAGCACCCTGTATCTCCGTGGAAGACAAGATCGACAGGAGTTCGACGATGATTCTTTTTCATATAAGAAGGATCGAGAAACTTTTTTTTGACCTCCATAAGCACGCTTGAGGAATCCCTATGGGGACAGGCTGGGCAAAAAGTCGGCGTTCGTTGGGGGATCCCTATCTTGAATGAAGAGGTTTCTTCGATCAGAGCAAGCTCTCTATTAAATCTTGCTTCTTCCCATTCCAAGCTCGAATCCTGAATCAACTTGAACAATGGAGCCAGCTTTGTTATCAAAATCGAAGTATTCAGACCCCGAGTTTCAGGAAAGCCTTCCAATCCTTCCGGAAAGATCTTTCCCCATACCGGGACAAAATGATTGAACTCACCCGATTGGTATGCCGCATTCAAAATTCTAAGAACTTGATCCTCAAGAAAACTTCTCTTTTCCTCGACCACAACCACTTCTTCGACGCCTCTGGCAAATTCCTTCACAAGTCCGGGATCCACGGGAAAACTGATTCCTAATTTCAAGATAGGAAGTTTTCCTTCTAGTCCCAACTCTCTAAGAGCCTGCTCAAGGTAACAGAAGGCTAAACCTGAAGCAACGAATCCAATTTTCCGTTTCTTTCCATTTTGATAACGAATTGCATTGACCTCGCGCTGCCTCGCGTGACTGAGAAGATCTGAAAACCGTTTTTCAAGTGTCTGCTCTTTCTTCGCCGTCCGGGGAGAAAGGATCACTGTATCCTCAAGAGGAATTTTGTCAGTCTCCAAAGCGATGGGACGACGCGTGTTGATGAAAGGATAAATATTAGGGGAAACTTCGACCGATCCGCCTCCATCCGCCTGATTGGTGGTGACGAGGTAGGTAATATAAAGATCAGAAACCTTAGAAAGATCCAACGCTATTTTAATCCAATCCTTAAGCTCTTGAAACGTGCTCGGCTCCATAACGGGCATATGAAGATGCCGTGAGATGAAGCGGGAATCAGCAGGGACCTGTGTACTTTCTGACCAAGGATCATCCCCTACCACCACCATGGCCCCTCCGCGGTGCCCTGTTTTCGAAAGGTTCCCAAGCGCCAAACCATCTGAAGCAACATGAAACCCAACACTTTTGATGACTACCATTGCTTTGATGTCCGCCATCTGGCTCCCATTCAGCCGAGCTGCAGCAAGAGCCTCATTATTCGCAATCTGGAAAAGAATTCCTTTTTCCTTAAGAAGATCCAGCATGGCATGAGGAACATTGAAAAAATCAGCCACGGGAGAACCTGGATAACCTGTCAACAGAGAAACACCCGCTTCCAAAGCTCCCTTCCATAAAAGCTCGGTTCCGGTAAAAACCTCCAGACCTTCCTGTTTGATAAAACGCTTATCCATTTTGTGACATCCCGAATTTTTCTCCTAGAGTTTCAAGATAGCTCCTTTGAGAGCTCCCAATCAGTTTAAAAAATACAGGGGCCTTGGTAATTTCAATTTTATGCTCGGGGGTTATCACACGCTTAGTTTGTCCGTCGACGGTAAAAGAAGCTCGGCCATTATCCTTTTCAAGCTCAAGATTAATACTGACAGTTTTTTCAGTGGGAAGCACAATGGGACGTGTCAGAAGGGCGTGCGCACAAAGAGGCGTCACTACAAAACTCTCCAAAGAAGGATAAACAAACGGTCCCCCTGCGGAAAGCGAGTAGGCAGTCGAACCTGTAGGCGTTGCCACAATCACACCATCTCCGGAGAAACTCATCAGATCTTCGCCACCTGCTTTCACTTTAATCTTTAAATAACGGGTCAACCCTTCACGACTGATCACGACGTCATTGAGACCCTGAAAAATTTCGGTCTTTCTTCCCGCTCTCAAGCTAACACGGAGAAGAATCCTCTCTTCAATTTTACAGGAACCCGAAAAAATGGATTCCAGTTCTTTAAAAACTTCTTTTCCCTTAACCCCTGTCAGAAACCCAAGACCGCCCAGATTGACACCCAAAACGGGTATAGATTTCTCCAGCATGTGGTGGGCCACGCTGAGAATGGTCCCATCTCCCCCTAAACACACTAGAAAATCGGACTTTGAAATCAAGGGGCGAATATTGTCACGCGAAGCCGCAAAAACAACTTTTCCTTTCTTAACAAGCCAAGTCTTAAGTCTTCGCGCCAAAAGACGAGCACCGCTTTTGTTCTGGTTGATAACCAAACCGACTTTCCTAATAGGAAAATTCAACGGAGAACGCCTTCGTGATCGTCGATTTTGATTTCTTGCAAGACGCGGGAAGCAATTTTCTCAGCAGAAAGACCATACTTATCAAGCAGAAAATCACGCGTGCCATGTTCCACAAAATGATCAGGAAGAGCAAAACGCCTCAAGCGTAAATTAGTAACTCCCTCCTGCTCGAAGAACTCAAGCACTTTGGATCCAAAACCTCCCGTTCGAACATGATCTTCAATGGTAAATATCGGACAAGATTTCGCAGAAAGCTCCATCAGAAGCTTACGGTCCAGAGGTTTGGCGAAACGCATATTGCACACAGTAGCTTTTAAACCTTCCTGCATCAATAACCCGGCTGCCCCTAAAGCCTGTTCGAACAAACTCCCGAGGCTAAGAATCACAACATCATCCCCTTGCAAAAGAACTTCACCTTCTCCAATACCGAAAGGTTTCGTTTCCGCTAGAAAAGAGATTGGAACTTCAGCTCTCGGATAACGAATCGCAAAAATACCCGGATAATCTATACTCAGCTTGAGCATCTGATACATCTCTCCTTCATTCCTGGGAGAACCCAACACAGTATCAGGAATATGCCCCAAATAGCTGATATCAAAAACTCCGTGGTGGGTAGGGCCATCCGCTCCCACCAGGCCTGCGCGATCAAGACAGAGGGTCACACCGAGTTTCTGGAGTGAAATATCGTGAATGAGCTGGTCTTGAGCACGCTGAAGAAAAGTGGAATAAATGGCGCAAATAGGGTGATTCCCCCCTTTGGAAAGCGCTCCAGCAAAAGTCACCGCGTGTTGCTCTGCTATCCCAACATCGAAGAAACGATTAGGAAATTCCTGCTGAA
>Ga0209515_10008103_pt1 | contig 12397 bp, 12 predicted proteins | sample Subgroupgradi54m_FD_187454 | JGI IMG/M metagenome (GOLD analysis project Ga0209515, IMG submission 187454) | Subsurface groundwater microbial communities from S. Glens Falls, New York, USA - GMW60B uncontaminated upgradient, 5.4 m (SPAdes)... ... | reverse complement strand
TAGCAGCCAAAAGTTCGTGGAAGAATTTGGGTATCCCCGGTTAGTTAAGCAGTTTCTACCCCCGTTTATAACTTATTTAAGGGTTTGGGACAGAGAGGCCTCTTTGAGAGTCGATGACTTCTGGTCAATTTCAAATTTTATACAAGATCGCGTCAGAAAATACTATTCTAAGAATTCCAAAGTAATTTATCCTCCCGTGAATGTTGGAAAATTCCATGTATCCGACAGAACCGGTGATTATTTTTTCATGGCCGGCCGGCTGGTCTCATATAAAAGATTCGATTTGGCCGTTAGAGCATTTAACAAAAACGGATTGCCATTGAAGATCGTGGGCACCGGAACGGAATTTAAGAAGTTGAAGAGCATTGCTGGGAAAAACATAGAATTTCTCGGCCTGGTTTCCGATGAAAAGCTTGCAGATCTCTATTCCAATGCGCAAGCATGCATTTTTCCGCAAGAAGAGGACTTCGGGATCGTTCCGCTGGAATCCATGGCCTCGGGCAGACCGGTAATTGCCTATCGGGCCGGGGGAGCGATGGAAACGATTGTCGAAAACAAAACCGGAATGTTCTTCGACGAGCAAAATCCCGAGTCCCTGCAGGCAGCGATAGAGAGATTCGATAAGATACAATTTAACCCGGAAATATGCAGAAAGAGGGCGGAGGAGTTTGATATCGGCGTGTTTAAAGAAAATATTCTTAAAAATCTAGTTTAAAATTTAAAATTGTGGATATCTCAACTGCGGTCAGAAGTGTTCTTACTGCGAGGGCCACTCGTTAAAAATGGACTTGAGCGAGCCAAGGTCTTCACTTGGGAGGGGTGCGCCCGAGATACCTTCGACTTGATCAACAATGCTTTAAAAGCATTAATATTTATTAGGGTTTATTAATCTATAAAAGGAGGAACTGGGCGAGGGTTTTAATGTAGCCGATGGCTCCGCCGGGAGCCCGGAGGCATATCTCTGGAGGCATATCGAAGATAGGTTGATTCCGACTATTCACTTAGTTTAAGATAACCTGTATACTTAGCATAGATACTGAACTTCTCGTGAATCTCGGATATCTCGACAGAGAGTTTTACCGGCTAAAGCACGGTACACTCCGAGCAGGTTCATATTCCTTTCCGTTTCGTACTTTAAAATTCTCTGCACTGAATGGAGCTTTTGTTTGCTCTGTTCATGATTGAAACTGATTTCAAACAAAACATCTCGTTAGTCTTAGAAGATTCTCCAACTGGGAGAGGATATTTGCCGCTCACAAATTTGTCTGAGAAGTACGGCTATGCCAAAGATTACTTGGGATGGCTTTCGAGAACCGGCCGTATCGAAGCTGTCCGTCATGGTAAGTATGGGCAATGGTATGCCTCAGAAGAATCTCTCAAGAAGTACCAGTTATCCTTAATCCCGTTTTCAAACTCGAAGACGATTCCATCTGTAGAATCTCAACCGGTTGTTTCAGAGTCCATCCCGAACGAAGCCGCGAGGGCTCGCAGCGTGCCTCTGCTTCGTACGGGATCCAAACCCGAAACTTCCTTATCGGTGCCTCCGCTTCCAGCAGAGACAACACCTGTCAGTATAAGTCATGAACCGGAGACGATCATTGCTCCGAATGTTCTTTTATTGCCTTCGCAGGATAACTCCTTCACTGCGAAGGAAAACATAGTTCTTTGTAAAAACGACGGTTCCTACAGTGCAGAGGGACCGGAAAGGATAAATGCCATCCTGACACTTTCAATTGTTTTGGGTGGCATTTTATTTTTTACACAATTTTTCTATTCATTTATACTTTGTATAGTTGGTTCACTCGGACAAAATATAAATAAATTTACATTTGTCCTCGCTGCCAATTATAATAAATACTGATGTCCAAGGGAAAATACAAAGTAATTAATGCGATGTTCGATATCAAGCCCGTGGATGACTCGGGTAATATTGACGCTTCTAAAATTTCCGGCATTCAGACGGTTTTGAATCTTGGAAGGAAGTTTCGGATAAACAAAAGCGGAGAAGTAAGATTCAAAAGAGAAGCAGTACCCCCGACCTCACCAAGCGAAGCGGGGCGGGCAAGTATTAAGAATAAAGTATTAAGGGAGAGAAAAGAAAGTATTGTACAGGATTTTAATCCAAGAAACGAATTTGAAAGTTTTTTGAACCAGAACCTCGATACCGTGACGGAGCTTGCCTCTATCGGAGCCCAAATTCATAAAGAGAAAGATTTTAAACCGAGATATAAACCAATAGTCTCCACTAAATTTAATGAAAGCGAAGAGATTATTCCTATTTTAGCATCAGCAGACGAGCCGGTTGAGGAAAATTATCAAGACATCCTTGCTCAAATAAACCTGCGCGTACAGATAGAGCCCCGAAGTGAATTTGTTGGTGAACCAAAGAAGATTGACCCCTTGAATATGTGGGTTGAGGATTTCTCAAAAAAATTACGACTTCCCAAAATAAAAATATCAAAACCAAGCCGAACCTGGTTTTTAGTTGTTGGTTTTGGATTGATATCACTCCCGTTTTTTGGTCATTACGGCTCAAATATTAAAAATGAGTTGATTATAGAAGGTAATTCGGCTGTTGCGAACCTTGAGAATGCCGGACAGAATATCAAAAAAATGGATTTCATTTCCGCTTCCGGCAACTTCGCCCAGGCCTATCAGAAATTCTCAAAAGCGGGGGACAATATGAATTTCATGGGAGCCGGTATCAGCTCTCTGCTTTCCGACCTGCCTGGAGCGGGAAAGCTGAAATCGGCAAAAAATCTTGTTGAAGTCGGCAAGCTAATGGCCAATGCCGGGCAGGCCATGTCCGACGCCATGGGTGAACTGGCCAAAACCAATTTGATCTTGAATCCTCTTGAACCGGCGCCGGGAAGCGACGTATCGATAGGGAAAATATCGACCTCTTTGAAAAAAGCCCTGACGCTTTCCCAGAAAAATTTAGGAAAGGCCAAGCAGCTCCTCGCAGATGTGGACGACTCCAGTATACCAGAAGACAAAAAGGCAGGTCTTGAAGAATTCAAGTCGAAGCTTCCTCTCTTTGAAAAACTGATCAACGACTCGGCGGATTATTCGAAGTTCTTGGAGGATTTTATAGGAACAAAAGGAACTAAAAAATATTTGATATTATTCCAAAACCCTTCGGAGTTGAGGCCCACCGGGGGATTTCCGGGAACCTACGGAGTGGTTTCATTTCAAGACGGAAAGCTTCAGGATTTCAAAGTTGATGATGTTTATAACCTAGATGGCCAGTTCCAGGAACTTATCATTCCGCCGGTCCAGCTCCAGCACATTACGCCTAATTGGGGAATGAGAGACACGAATTGGTTTGTTGATTTCCCGACATCGGCTAGAAAAATAGCGACCTTTTTCAAAAAAGAATCAGGCTCTGATGTTGATGGCGTGATTACCTTTAGCCCCAAGATAGTAGCTCGAATTCTTGATATTGTCGGTCCGATAGAAATGCCCGAATACAACCTAACGCTTGATTCAAAAAATATTTTGCCGGCCCTTCAGGAAGAAGTTGAATATAAAGGAGACCGCAAACAGCCCAAGAAGATAATCATGGACTTTGCTCCCAAGATGCTGAAAAAGATCTACTCTGCCGAATCTGGTAAGTGGCTGGAAGTGTTCAACATATTGCTGTCCAGCATGGAGCAGAAGGATATTCTAATGTATTTCAGGGACCTGAATCTGGAGAGCTTCTCGGTTGACAAGGGTTTTTCCGGCCAAGTTAAAAATACGGACTCGGATTATCTCATGGCTACTTTTACCAACGTAAAGGGGTCTAAGACCGATTTAGTTGTTGATTCGTCATTGAAAGTGCAAACTACTACCGAAAGTGGGGATGTGAAGCACAAGGTTTCGATAACCCGCACCCACAACGGAGGTAGTAACAAATACGGATTCTATAACAAGCAAAGCCCGACATATGTAAGGGTTTTGGTTCCGGATAATGCCGAATTTGTAGGCCTGGCCGGCAATTCAAGACCGAACTTTAAGCCATTGATAGGTTACGCCAATTCAGGATTCAAAAAAGACGAAGACCTGTCTAAATTCGAGGAAGAAAGCTACACCGACAAAGAAACTGGGGTAACTATATATAAAGAAAGCGGCAAAACAGAATTCGGTTTTTGGATGATAATAAATCCAGGCGAGGCGAAGACAGCCGATTTGGAATACACCGTTCCGTCATCTGCCAAGGGCTATCAATTGTATGTCCAAAAACAACCCAGCTTGGATATCAATGATTTTAAATTCTACCTGGACGGCAAGCTTTACTTTGATGGACGTCTGGATAAAGATATGGTGATTAGCCCTCACTAAATGCTCCGCCTTATCTGAACTGCTCGCACAACCTCTATGCGTACGGAGGGAGACGCCTTTTTAAAAATTTGCTGATTTTGTAAAAAGTGTCTCCCTCCGCCGGTTGTTTATGTGATAAGTGATGATTGGCAATAGAAGTTCAAACTTTATTTGATACGGAAAATTCAACGGCTTTGTTTTGACAAAGATACGGTGGCGAGCAGCAAGTTAAAAAGCTATAAACTTACCAATGAAGAGCAGGATTTAGTAGATACTTTTGTGGAGGTGCTTACAAAAGCGAAAACTACACAAGCATACAACCATAAATACACATACGGTACATATCAAATCGACGAAGAGCTAAACACTCGTGAAAAAAATGAAAATGATGAGTGGATTTATGATTACCCAGAACTTAATACGGCAATTAATAGTCTAAAGACCAAATTGGCTAAGTATTATGAAAACATTATTCAACCGAAGTTGTTTGAATATGAACTGCTAAAATAGTATTGGAAATCCCATTTCTTTTCAGAGAATTATCAGGTGTTATATAAATAAGATAATCGCACCAAATCTGGAAAATAAAAATTATTGAGAGGTAGTATACATTACTTGACTTAATGTATACTAAAGCGTAAGATAGTATATATCTAAAAAAAGATGTATACTATCATAATATGGATATAGAAATCGGTAAAAACGTAAAGCAAAAAGAAGGTTTTAGCGCTTTTATTCCAAGTCCTTTTCCACCTAAGGATATTTTAAGTTTACCAAAAGAAATACTTGCTAAAGCTGATGAAGCCCGTGGGCTTATGGGAAGGTTAGATGGAATTACTAATATTTTACCTGATGTTGAATTTTTCTTGCAGATGTTCGTTACGAAGGATGCAACATCATCTGCTCAAATTGAAGGAACAAGAGCAACAATGATTGACGCTATTGAGAAAAAAATTGGTGTGGCCACAAAAGAAACTGATGCCGATGATATACTGTTTTACATAAAAGCATTAAATTTCGGCACTAAACGCTTAGATAGTTTGCCATTGTCATCTCGGCTTATTAAGGAAATACATTCTAAATTAATGACAGGTGCCCGGTCAACACATTTCGCTAATCCCGGCGAATTTCGAGCATCTCAAAATTGGATCAGTGGAACGTCTCCGTCCAATGCTCTTTTTGTTCCACCACCTGTTGATGAAATGAACCAAGCTCTGGGGGATTTTGATGAATTTTTGCATGATGAGAAAAGCTTTCTTCCGTTGATGCACATAGGATTAATGCACGCACAATTTGAGACCATACATCCTTTTTTAGACGGGAATGGTAGAACCGGGCGACTTTTGATTACTATGCTTCTTTGTCATAGAAAATTACTTGAAAGACCAGTATTGTTTCTATCTTCTTATTTTAAGCATAATCAGAAAGTATATTATGCTCGGCTTCATGGATATCACGAAGGAGAAGTAATGCAATGGCTGGATTTTTTCTTAGATGGTGTAATAGAGACAGCAAACGAATCAATAAAAATTTCTAAGGAGATAAGGGAAATACGGGACAATGACATGGCTAAAATTCAAGCACTCGCAAAACGTGAATCGGAGAGTGGTGTATTGGTTTTGTCTAAATTATTTGCAAATCCAATTATTTCAGCTCGTATTATCGGAAAATGGACAGAGTTTACACGAGCTGGTGCCCAGGGAGTTATCGATCGTTTTATAAAACTTGGAATTTTAGAGCCGAAAGAAGAAGGGGAAACATATGACAGAACCTATGTTTACAAAAGATACCTTAATGCATTTATTAAGTAATTAAAGCAATGCTACTGACCCGACAATCCAAGACATTATTGGGGGCGAGCGCGACGCTCGCCCTTTTGGGTTTGTTTTCCAGGGTTCTGGGGGTCTTGAGGGATAGAATTTTGGCCTCTCATTTCGGGGCATCGGATCTGCTGGATGTTTATTACGTCTCGTTTGACATCCCGGATTTTATTTTTAATCTTCTGGTTGTTGGAGCGGTGGCTTCGGCTTTTATCCCGATTTTTATTGAATACCAATCCAAAAAAGAAGGGGAGGAATGGAGTTTGGCCAATAATTTCCTTAATATCCTGGCTGCTATTATGGCCATTACTGCCGGAGCCATATTCATATTCACACCGGGGCTTATACATCTTATCGCTCCGGGATTCTCTCCGGAGAAAAAGGACCTGGCCGTGCTTTTCACCAGAGTTATGCTTTTCAGTCCAATTATTTTTTCAATAAGCGTTGTTGTCGGCTCAATCCTGCAGGTCTTTCATCGGTTTCTTGCATATTCTCTTGCCCCCATTATGTATAATCTCGGGATAATTTTTGGCGCCATTTATTTGGTGCCTAAATTCGGGCCGCTCGGCCTCGCCGAGGGAGTGGTCTTAGGCGCTTTGCTCCACTTGCTTATCCAACTTCCGGCGCTTAAAGGGACGGGATTTATATGGAAAAAGATATGGGATTTTGGCGATGCCGGAATGAGAAAAATATTAAAATTGATGATCCCAAGAACTATCGGCGTAGCGCTTGTTCAGATCAATCTGATAATTCTTGATGCTTTATCCAGCAAGATCTCTCCCGGAAGCGTGACCATCATCAATTTAGCTAATAACTTCCAGTATTTGCCCATTTCATTGGTGGGCATATCTACAGCGGTGGCTTCGTTTCCCACTCTTTCCCGCCAAGCTCTTGAAGAAGACAAGACGGCATTTGGAGAGAGGATAAACAGAATTTTGCGCCAGATATTATTCATTATACTGCCGCTCTCGTTTCTGATGATATATTTAAGAACAGATCTGACAAGAGTGGTTCTGGGTTCCGGATTGTTCGGGCCCAGAGACATCGAACTGACTGGAAATGTCTTAGGATTTTTTATGGTTGGTGTCTTTGCCCAGAGCATTATTCCTTTCTTGGCCAGATCTTTCTATGCCATGCAGAACACCCGGATTCCCGTTATGGCCAGCATCGCCGGGGTTGCGGCGAATATTTTGTTTGCTTGGTATCTTTCTCCTAGTTTGAAGATTCTTGCCTTACCTTTAGCCTTCTCTCTTGCCGGTATCTTAAACGCACTAATTTTAATTGTCTTCTTAAAATTTAATTTACAATCTTTTCCTTTGAAAGAAATTGGCGTATATTTATTAAAACTGCTCTATATTTGCGTGGTGATGGTCCTGGTCATGATTTTGGCCAATACGTTTATAAATTTTGATGTAAATTTTCTGGGGAGCTTGTATCAGATAGTTACAATGTCGGTTATCGGCGCCTTGACTTTTATCGTTTTTTCAAGTATCTTTAAGCTTGACGAAGGTAGGTTTTTAGTGGGAGCAATAAAAAATGCGCTTAAGCATTAAGGAAAAAGCTGGTATTATTGATACTTCAAGGATTTTTGAAACTGGCCATTTATCCGAAGCTTTTCTTGAGAATATGGCTGATGTCCAGAAAAAGAAAAAACTTGAGAGAGAAATAGTTATTGAAGGAAACAAACACCTTGCTCTTTGCGGAAAATGCAGGCATAGATTTGAGGAATTGGAAAAGAGGCCCAAAAAAGGGGACCTTCCGCTCTGAAGCATTTTGATACTATCCCGACAGCCTGATAAACTCGGGTAGTCGGGTTTTTAATTTATAACAATGAATAATATCCGAAACTTTGTAATTGTAGCTCACGTGGATCATGGAAAGTCCACTCTTGCCGATCGTTTTTTGGAACTGACAAAAACCGTGGAGAAAAGAAAAATGCGCGAGCAATATTTGGATACGATGGAACTGGAAAGAGAGAGGGGGATTACCATAAAGCTCCAGCCGGTCAGGATGTCTTACGAACTTGACGGACAAAAATATATTTTGAATCTGATAGATACTCCGGGACATGTGGACTTCTCTTATGAGGTCTCGCGTTCTTTAGCGGCGGTTGAGGGGGCGATATTGTTGGTTGACGCTTCAAAGGGGATACAGGCACAAACATTGGCCAACCTGCACCTGGCCCAACAGCAGGGCCTTAAAATAATTCCCGTTCTGAACAAGATAGATTTGCCTAATGCCAGGACCGAGCAGGTGAAAGAGGAATTAGCTTATCTTTTGGCGATTGAACCCGAAGAGATACTGGAGGTTTCCGCCAAGAACGGAACAAATGTGGAAAAAGTTCTGGAGAAAGTAATCAAAGTGGTTCCACCACCTCCTAAAATTTCCGATAATGCCAACCTTAAGGCCCTTATCTTTGATTCCACATTTGATGTCTACAAAGGCGTCATTGCTTACATCAGAATATTTGAGGGCTCTATAAAAAAAGGAGACAAAATAATGGCCTTTGCGACAAAAGCGAAAGCCGATGTTTTGGAAGCGGGTTATTTTTCGCCGAGTTTTATCGCATCGGACAGCATGTCGTCGGGGGAGATCGGTTATATCGCGACCGGATTGAAAGACCCGGGCCAGATCAGGGTCGGGGATACGATAACCTCGCAGAGCAAGAGTTTAAAAGTTTCAGGGTTTAAGCCATTGTCGGGCTATAAAGAACCGCGGCCGATGGTTTTCGCTAGTTTCTTTCCGGAGAAAAGCGAGGATTATGATATTTTAAAAGATTCTTTGGGCAAACTTAAATTGACCGATGCCTCTTTGGTCTATGAACCGGAGTCGTCCGCCGGATTGGGACGGGGATTTCGCCTCGGTTTCTTAGGCATGCTTCACGTGGAGATAATATCCGAGCGGCTGAAGAGGGAATTCGGGCTTTCTCTCATAATCTCTTCTCCCTCCGTGGAATATGCCGTGAAAATGCAGAACGGGGAACAGTTAAAAATCCGCTCCGCCTCAATGCTTCCGGATTTTTCCGGAATAGCGGTAATCGCCGAGCCGATAGTTTATATCGAGGTGCTTACGCCAACCGCTTATGTGGGCAGCGTCATGGAATTGATATCCACCATCAGGAATGTATACAAGGGGACGGACTATTTGGGCAAAGAAACGGTTTTATTGAAATACGAAATGCCTTTGTCGGAAGTAATAACTGATTTTTATGACAAACTCAAAAGCGTTTCTTCCGGCTATGCTTCAATGAGCTATGAGCCCAAAGACATGCAGACAGGAGACCTGGTGCGGCTTGATATTCTGATTGCCCATGACCTGGTGGAACCGTTCTCACGCATCGTGCCTCGTGAGAAATCCTATCAAGAGGGCCGGGCCATGGTTACAAAATTGAAAGAAGTAGTGCCTCCGCAAATGTTCGAGGTCTCTATTCAAGCGGCGATCGGCGGCAAGGTCATTGCCGCTGAATCAATTCGAGCAAAGCGAAAAGATGTCACTCAACATATGTACGGCGGCGATATAACTCGCAGGATGAAATTATGGAAGAAGCAGAAACGGGGCAAAGCCCGCATGAAAGAAACCGGCCGGGTCAACTTAGGCCAGGATGTTTTTCTCAAGATGCTTAAAAGGTAGTATACTTAATAAAGCGCCGGAAGGAGGAGGAATCCGACCATGGACAAGGTGACCAGTAATGATATAAGTATCCAGAATATTCTAATTGTTTTTCTGCTTAACATGAATAGATAATAGCATGAAATTCTTAAATTCAAAAGTATTTACTGCTCTGATTGGCACTCTTGCTTTATGGCTTACCATTTCTTCGATAAACCTTAGTTCACAGAAGGATACGGTCGACAGGGAAGTGAAGAACATTGAAGCCAAGATAAAGGGAGTCCAGGACGACACCGGTTATCTCAATAAATTTTTGGCTTACTTTCAAACCCCGGCCTTTCTTGAAAAAGAAGCCCGTTTGAAGTTAAATTACAAAGCCCAGGGAGAGGAAGTCGTTTTCGTGTATAAGGACAAGAACGCAAAAAAGGTTTCTGACTCAATAAGCTTTGAGGAATTATTAGGCAGGATACCCAATTACAAAAAGTGGTTTTTATACCTCCTTGGCTACTAAGATTCGCGGGTGTAGTACAGTGGTAGTGCATCTGCTTCCCAAGCAGAGGACGGGAGTTCGATCCTCCTCACCCGCTCCAAAATTTTACTGACATTATTGAGTTACCTTAACCCACCTTACAAGCGTAATAGTCCCTTTTTTCTTATCAAAGATACCAAATACTTTTACTTTGTCTCCCGCCCTAATTTGTTTCAATGAAATATTTTTTCCGTTTTTTGTAATCGTTGTTTTGCTGGCAATGCTTAGCGCCTTATCTTTTCCATCAAAAGTTCTGGCATTCTTGCTGGTATTGGTAACGTGGAGAGTTAAAACATTAGCAGAAGTAGACAGTACGGTTCCTTTCAAAACAAACTTGGCCATACCCACTACTTTTACTGGTTTTATTGGTTGCGTTTTTGCGGCAGCAAAAGCAAGATGAGACGAAAACGCGATAACACTCACGACAAGTATGCCGAGGATGATAGGCAGCGCAAAAATTTTTCTTTGGCCGGTCATGTTATTTGAAAACATAAGTTAAACTCTGTGAACGCCTCCCGTTTACATATAAATTGAGAGCATAGTTGCCCTTGGGGTAGTCGCCAATTCCTTTTTCAAACGCGAAGTAAAAAGTGGTGATGCCGTCTTTTGTGGGCAGGGCTACCTTTGAATCAACATATTTGCCGTTGAGATAGCGCGCATATGAAAGCTTTGTGTTCTTGGTGGCATTCTTTAAAGTGAGCACCGCATAGACCCGCTTGTCGGTTTTTGCGTTGAAAGTGGCGGCAACGCCGGTGGCATTTCCTTTTGCATCAATGCTTCGGGACAACACCGCCTTCACAATAGTTGGAGTATTGGCAGGCGCTTGGGTTCCCGGAGAAGGTTGCGAGGGCTGGGTTGATATCGGCCTGAAATAGCTTCTACCAAAAGCAAACACTCCGATTCCAATGATGACCAGCGCTACGATGATGTATGAAAACTTTTTATCCATAAACTATTGGTTGCTTTCTTGTTCCGGAGTTTCTTGCCCGGGAGTGTTTTTCTCGCCCTCCTGCTGATTCCCACCCTCTCCTTCTTCTTGTGCGTCGTGTCCGTTGATGACTTCCTGGGATTCTTCGTCTAAGTCATCAGCATCGTCAACCTCGTCAATATCGGAGTTATTAATGTCTTTATCTTCTTCATCGACCCCTTGGTTGTTTTCAGCATTTTGTATGTCATCTTCTTCATCCACGCCTTCTTGGTTATTCTGACCGTCTCCTTCGCCGGCTTCTCCATCTTCGCCATCCACAACTTCTTTCTGGTTTCGCTGGGCCGCAGGGTCTTTGTCGAGTTCGTCTTTGCCCTGTTTAACATCATCATTAAAATCGTTTGGCGTTTGAGCAAAAAGCGGCTGGGCAATAAACAACAAAGCCGCCACAACAGAAAGAAACGTCGGGAGAAGAAGTTTTGTATTTAGTAATTTTGAAGAAGATGACATATTCATTAGCCAATGGTATCAAAAAAGGTCTGCTACTGTCAACTTGATTTACTTATAAGGCAGGTTCGAGCGGAATCATAAATACTTCCTGTTGATAATTAAGTTTTCAATTATTCTATACTTAACGCAGTTGTTTAAATTAAAGGAAGCGCAATGAGGAAATCTCTCCTCGTTCTTATGATAGTTTTTGCTTCTTCTTCTGCATGGGCCCAAGCTCCTCCGGATAAGACCGCAGATAAAAAATTTATATTCGCGAGCGCGTTTTTAGTCGGTGCGACGGTGTTTGACGCGGAAAGCACCTTTGCCGCACTCAATAAATGCGCAAACTGTATTGAAGGCAATCCTATAATGCGTCCACTCATCAATTCCGGCCGGCCGGCTACCTATGCCGTTGAAGGCGCTGCAGATGTCGGACTAATAGCATGGAGCTACAAACTTAAAAAAGACGGCAACAAATTGTGGTGGCTTCCGCCAGTGGTGGTAGGTGCCGTCCACGGTTTAGCCGGGGGATTTAATTTAAGGTTTGTTTTCTAGTCCCCTAAATTACCGAATTGCATGAATCCTGGAAGCTTAGTAGCAAGCCGGATTCAAGGCGCGACGACGCAGTCATGGCCGACGCTATTACAAGGAGGAGTAACGCAGAATCCGTCTGCTAATACGCTTCTTCAGTAGAAGCTGGCGAATTAATAAGCCGGCTTTTTT
>Ga0209515_10008102_pt1 | contig 12402 bp, 11 predicted proteins | sample Subgroupgradi54m_FD_187454 | JGI IMG/M metagenome (GOLD analysis project Ga0209515, IMG submission 187454) | Subsurface groundwater microbial communities from S. Glens Falls, New York, USA - GMW60B uncontaminated upgradient, 5.4 m (SPAdes)... ... | reverse complement strand
CGATCCCGATCGTTGTAACGTTCATGGCGACTCCTCCTGCTTCGTTGATTGAGATGCACCAATTTCAATCTGGCACATCTGATGCCGTAGGAGCAGGGGGAGTCCATATCATTCGTTATGCCCTTGGAGAAATATAGCAATGAAAGGAATGCCTTCATTGTCGATACTCATGCTTCTGGGTGCTACTTCACTAGTCCATGCTGCTGAGTCAGCATCGACCTGCATTGAACAGGTACTAGGAAGCAAAGACTTGTCCTACGACATTTTCGTCGGAGTAGCCAACGACCGTCGCACATTCATGCAACTTCGAAATGATCGTTTCGGTCTGTCAAAAGATACTATCGCCATCATTGACAACATGGCCTCGGCGACAGCTATACGATTGTGCGATACAAATTTTGTCGTTGTCTGGCAGCCCGAGACATACGGTAAATTCCCTGAGTACTTAATTGCTCGTATCTATGACAGGAACCTAAAACCGCAAACAGAAGAATTTCGTATCACCGAATCCGACGAGTCTCAGTGGGAATTCAACGTCGCGCCGTTGGCGAATGGCGCATTCGTCGTGACCTGGAAATCAGACACGGCCACAATAGACCAAACCACAAAGTCCGGGGTAAGAATACGCGCCCGAATCTTCGAAACAAATGGGGCGCCCAGAAGCAAGTCGTTTACCATTTCGACGTCACAAGGAAATCATGGCCAAGCCAGTGTAGCCGGATTGCCCGATGGAGGTTTTACGGTCGCGTGGCGCTTATTCGGAACAGGCGTGTACCTTCGTATTTTTGGACCAGACGGCGCACCCAAAACCGCTGAAATCCCTGTTAGCAGAGAAGACGAACCAAGCCGCGGGTACGTCCCTTACATACGCGTGACACGCGATGGCCGAATAAATCTGTTTCTGAAGTATTTCTACGACTTAGACGAGAAGACCCCATTCCGTGTTGCGCGTAGTTACGATTTTAATGGTAAAGCCGTGACTGACATTCTGACCGGTAATGAAATAGACCGTCTCACAGGATATCAAGAATCGGTGGAGCGTCTCGTGCGTCAAGACGCGCAACAGCTTGAATATCGAATGCGAGAACATCTACAAAAAGACGTGATGGGATTTAGATTCTGCGAATTTGGAATGGCTGATGTGAGCCGCGCCGCAAAACTGAAAACATTCTCCAAAAACAGCGATATGAAATTGTTCTTTACAGAATTTTGCCAAGAACATCAGCGTAGTTGTAAACCACCAGGCTATCCCAAGCGCAAACAAGAACTCGAACAGTGTGCACAAACAGAGTAAACAGAAGGCATAACCATTTATTCGAGCCGACGCCGTGAAGCGTCGCAGAGGGCCCTGTGAGTTCAGTGGCCGGCGCGGCTCAATAAAGCGTTAACCCTCACCAATACACGTCACGAGGCCGCATGCAAGACAAGCCATACCCCATTGCCGTCATAGCAGCCGGTGTTCCTGCGCGTAGCAAGCCATCCGTCTACCCTGAGCCTTTTGCGTCACAAATGGTGGGGCGAGAAAAGCGTCAGCTTGGCGACCTATTTGGTCTCAATAACTTCGGGGTGAACCTCACGCGTTTGGCACCCAGCGCCGTTTCAGCACTTCGTCACAGCCACACGAGACAAGACGAATTCGTCTACATCCTGCAGGGAACTCCAACGCTACACACCGACGAAGGTCGAACTCAACTCGCTCCAGGAATGTGCGCAGGGTTCAAGGCCGGTAGCGGCAACGGACACCACTTGTTGAATGAAACAACTGAAGAAGTCGTGTACCTCGAAGTCGGAGACAGAACGTCGGGGGACGAAGCCAACTACCCAGAAGACGATCTCAAGGCAATGCTCGTCGAAGGGAAGTGGGAGTTCGTTCACAAAGACGGTAAGCCGTATGCGTGAAGGCGCCACCAATTATCGAGTGAGGGCTAACCCTTCAATAGAGAGGACGTGCCCCGGCAAGCCGGGTCACGCCTCTCATCTCAAACGTTGGGCGACGGACGCACATCATGTTCACTCAAGGTAAAACGGATACTACGATGGAGAGAATCTTATATGAAAACTGGCACATTGCTGTTGATCGTAGTGTTTGCAATTGCGAGTGGCGGTTGCGCACTACACTATGTTCCCACACCTTCACCTGCGTTTGATGTCATCCCCGAGTTCACCACGACCAACGCGGTGTATCTGCGTAATGGCCAGCCTTCGACGGATGAAGTGATATGGTCCAACTTCGACCCTAGGTTCACAGGCTATGCGAACCTCCACGAATGGACAAACGTGGCGATTAGTCTCGCTGAGCGAGAACTAACAAAGCGGGGAATGACCATTGCAGACGGTGAGTCTCGATCCTTAACGATGGCGATCACGTCAGCCAAACATGAACCGGTAGCGGACGGCTTCGGCGATCAGATGACGATCGTAATGCATGTAGAAGCCGGCAACGGTTACTCAGCAGACTACACAGGGAAGAATGCGTCTTATGTAATGAGAAAAATACCGCGTCTCGTTGATGGTGCCGTCATGAGAGTAGTTGCCGAGGTTCTTAAGGATCCCAATATTGTTTCCTACCTGTCGAAGTAACGAGCCGTCGCCCAACAAGGTGCTCCAGCCGACGGTTCTGCCTCTGCTTCGCTGCGGCGGAACCGCGGCTGAGTTTGTGCGTTTGGCGCAGGTTATGAATCACATCGCCAAATTTGGGAAGATATTGATCGTGGTCGGGGCCATCGTATTGATGGCTTCAAGCGCTTTTGCCATGAGATCGCTTGAGTATCTTGAGACGATTGATATTGAAGACCTTTGTATATCGTATTCAACAAATCGCCAAGGTGTCTGGCTCGCTTCAATACAGGACCCGAATAGCTATTTTCATACGGTAGCGGTGGGCTCGCATATCGGAAAGAACAGTGGGCTCATTACAAAAATAACCAGTGAAACTGTGGATGTAGTTGAGCTTATCGAAAGCCCCTCTGGAAACTGGATTGAAAGGTCGCGTACTTTTAAGGTGTGGCGCGACCAGATGGAGTCATGCCGAACACAACGCTCAATCGGACGCGGCGGACAACGCCGCGCCGATTAGTTTCGCGTTAGCGCGCAAAAACAAATGAAAGCATGGTTTGTTGTAAGCCTCTGCGTCTTATTGTTCGGCTGCGACCTAAGTGGCTACCTTAGCGGTCCCGTAGGTAAAGCGCTCAGACACGAAGTTCGAGAAAAGAAGCAGAAAGAGATTGACCTAGTAAAGGTAGTTCCCTTCCAATGGGACGAACTCTTTCTCTTTGAGCCGTACACGCCGCGTAACGAAGTCTGTAAAGATCTTGGACTGAATGGAGCCGAGTGCCTGTTAGTGGTGACGTCGGAATCCACAGACGACGGAGAAATGTTCATGGTCTTTCGACAGAAAAAGAAAATCGTACACACCGAGATGTACGTTCGGTTTAACGGTGACTTCACGCCACTCGATTTCAAACAGCCGATAACCCCAAGCGAGGCGAAATTCATTGTTAAAGAAGACGGTCAATCAGCAAGCGGGGAACCCTGGTTGAAGTTAAAACCAGTAAATGGAACGGAGCTCTAACACAAATTGTTCCAGGTGACGCGCCTTCGGTGGCGGTTGAATTCACACGTTGGGTTTACATAACAAAAAGGAATTTCTGTGCAATACGTCTTAATTATCCATGAAGTAGCAGACTACCAAACATGGAAAGCCATCTTCGATGGGGCTGCCAAAATAAGAAGGGATGCAGGCGAAGTAAGTTATCAACTACTCAAATACGAACATGATGCAAATAACATTGTTCACTTCTCAAGATGGTCGTCTTTAGACGGTGCGAAAAAGTTTTTTGAGTCTCCTGAGTTAGTGGAGATCAGGAAAAAAGCGGGTGTAAAAGCACCGGAATTCATCTACCTGGAAGAACTGGAAAATGGAACTCTATAAACCTAACAATTTTTTCCAGCCGACTGGATAGCTCCTTCGAAAAAGTAGGCGCCTCGCCCTAACGGAAGCGTCGGGTGGCAAAACCGTCTTTTAGCCAACACGTCAAACAGGTCATCCCTTGGCGGCGTACATCGCCTCGATTTCTTTCGCGAAGCGACGTTCGATTTCCTTGCGTTTCATTTTAAGCGTCGGCGTCAGCAATCCGTTTTCTACTGTCCACGGACCCTCGACGCACTTAACGGACGCGATGCGGGCGTAACCGGGAAATTCGTTGAGCTGCGCATTCGCACGCGTGAGCAGGTCCTTCGTGTCTTGCGTCTTGGCGACGCACAGTAACCCGAGCTTGGGACGGCCTTCTCCGATCACCATGAGTTGCTCGAAAATCGTGTCGCGCAGGATCGCCTGTTCGGCGTCCGTCGGCGGCACCTTCTCGCCGTTTGACATCACGATCACGTCCTTCATGCGGCCGGTGATGGCGATGCGTCCGTCGCGGATGCGCGCCAGATCGCCAGTGTGAAACCAGCCGCTCTGGTCGACCGCCGCTGCGCTCGCCTGCGGATTGTTCCAGTAACCGAGCATGATGCCCGGTCCGCGCGCCAGCAGCTCGCAATTTTCATCGCAACGCAGCGACACACCCTCGAGCGGGCGGCCGACCGTGAGCGGGTCGTTGTCGCTTTCGCGGTTGCAGGCGAGCACCGGCGAGGTTTCCGTCAGGCCGTAGCCTTGCAGAAGCGGCAGACCGAGGCCGATGAACACGTGCGCGAGATCCGGCGCCAGGGCCGCGCCGCCGGCGATGATGAGACGGATGCGTCCGCCGAGACGGCGATGCAGCTTGTTCGCCACCAGCGCTTTCAGCAACGGCCACCACAGGTGATCGCTCCACGTCGCCTCGCCGCGAAAGCGCCGCCAGCCGACGTCGACGGCCTTGTCGAGCAAGCGCCGCTTGACGCTGCCGGGTGGCGTGCTCTCCTGCAGGCGCGACCAGATGCGCTCGAAGATGCGCGGCACCGCGATCAGGATCGTCGGCTTCTGCGTCTGCATGTCGTCGGCGAGCAGCGGGATCGAACGCGCGTACACCGTCTGCGAGCCGGCCCACATCGCGGAGTAATAACCGCAGGTGCGCTCGAACATGTGCGACAGCGGCAGGAACGACAGAAAGCGATCCGTCGCGTGCACGGTGATCGCGCGCATGGCGGCGACGGTGTTACTGATCATATTCCGATGCGACAGCATCACGCCTTTGGGCCTGCCGGTCGTGCCCGAGGTGTAAACAATCGTCGCCAGGTCGTTGGCCAAGGCGCTTGAGTGCAGCGGCTCACGCGCTTGCACGGGCAACCAGTCCTGCAGCGCGGTGACACGGGGATCCGCGGGCGCGGCGCCAATCATTACCACGCGCTCGATAGTTTTTACCTGGTCCTTCAGTCCATCCCACTGCGCGCCGTTCTCAAGCAGCATCAAGCGCACGCCGGCATCGTTAATGCAAAACGCCATGTTGTCGGCGCGATCGTCGAAATACAGCGGCACCGTGACCAACCCCAAACCAATCGCTGCCTGATCGAACAGCACCCACTCAACGCGGTTGTGCATGCACACCGCCACGCGATCGCCCGGGTTCAGACCCTCCGTCGCGAGCGCGGCCTGCCAGCGTCCGACCTCGCGCGCCATGCCGCCCCAGGTCCAATCGCACCAGGTGTCTTTCTCGAATTGACGATACGCCGGCGCATCCGGCGTGGCCGCCACGCGGCCGAGAAAAAGATCGGAGAGATTGGATTGTTCCGTTAGCTGCATGCCGCTGCTCCTCGCTCAGTTCTTATGTCTCTTATGTCGTGGGGCACTGCCTCTTTCCCTGCGGCTACGAACCGGGCTCCACGCGCTGCGTGAACAGTTCCAGTGTCGACCAACCTGGGTCCGGCGTGAACCGCTTGCCGTATTCCTGCGACAACCGGTACAGACTGTGACTGATGCCGGTCTCGCCGAGCGAGGCCACATAGCGCATCGGCCCGCCGAGAAACGGCGCGAAGCCGGTACCGTACACCATGCCGGCATCGACGGCATCGGGCTGCGTCACGACGCCTTCGCGCAGACACGCGACCGCTTCGTTGAGCAGGCGCAGCATGAGGCGCTCGGTGATCGGCACATCGGAGGTGCGATCGGCGGGTGGCTTCTGCGGGCGGCCTTTGGCATCCCATTTATAGAAACCCTGGCCGGTCTTCTTGCCGAGCTTACCTTCGGCCACGATCTCGCTCAGGCGTCGCGGCACATCGAGACGCAACGGGCCGGCGAGCACCTGCGCCACGGACAGACAGATGTCGAGCCCAACCGCGTCACCCAGCTCAATCGGCCCCATCGGCATGCCGAACTCGGTCGCGGCGCGATCGATCAATTGCAGCGGCACACCCTCTTCGGCAAGTTTTACCGCTTCGAGCAGATACGGCATGAGGATACGGTTAACCAGAAACCCGGGGCTGCTCTTCACATCGAGCGGTAATCGATCGAGCGCACTCGTGAACGCACGTGCGCGCGCGAGCGCCGCTTCGCTGGAACTGGCCCCGCGCACGATTTCCACCAGCTGCATCTTCGCCACCGGATTAAAAAAGTGCAGCCCGACCAGACGCATCGGATCGGACAGTCCCTGGGCAATCGTCTCGAGCGGAATCGAGGAGGTATTGGTGGCGAGCAAGGCATCGCGGCGCGCGCGGCGCTCCACCTCGCGGAACAGGCCCTGCTTGGCCTCGGCCTTTTCCACGATGGCCTCGATCACGAGATCGGCGCGGCCGATGCCGTTGCCGGCGAGATCCGGCATCAGGCGATCCAGCGCATCCTGTATCGCGCGCGGGTCCTTAAGCGTCTTCTTGTAGAAGTCATGCGCGCGCTTCAACGCGCGCGCCAGGATCTCCGGTTTCTGATCCTGCAGCGTGACGCGAAAACCTTTGTGGGCCGCCCACATGGCAATATCACCGCCCATGGTGCCGGCGCCGATCACGTGCACATGCTGGATGTCATGCGCGCTGGCGCGTCCGCGGCGTTTCAATTCCTCGCCGATCAAAAACACATGCACAAGATTGCGGCTGGTGCGCGAGACCAGCAACTCGCCGAGCGAGAGCGCTTCCTGCTCTTCGCTGGCTTGCTGTTTCCACACCTCGAGAATCCGGTACGGCGCCGGATAATGTTCCGGGTGTGCGCGTTGGCGCACGCGTTTTAACAGCAGCTGCACGACCGTCGGGCGCAGCAACCGCCACGACGGCACACGCTTCCACCACGATGCCCGCTGCGGGTTCGGGCGCTCGCACAAAATCTGTTCTGCGGCGCGCAGCAGATGCCGCTCCGGCACCACATCGTCGACCAGACCGAGGCGGCGCGCCTCCTTGGCGCTCACGCTACGGCCGCTCAGCATCATGTCGAGCGCGGCAAAATCGCCCACCAGTGGCGGCAAACGCACGGAGCCCCCGAAGCCGGGGTGAATGCCAAGTTTTACTTCCGGCAAACCAAGCCGCGTGGCGCGGTCGTCGCGCGCGATGCGATAGGTACATGCCAGCGCCATCTCCAGCCCGCCACCGACGCAGAATCCGTGAATCGCCGCGAGCGAGGCGAACGGCAGCGTCGCGATACGCCGGAAGACGCGTTGTCCGGTACGCGCGAGGTCAGCGGCGAGCGCCGGATCCGTGATGTGCTGAAATTCGCGCACGTCGGCACCGGCGATGAAACCGGAACGCTTGGCGGAATGAATCACCAGACCCTTGAGCGGCTTTGCTTCCAGGGCGATCAGGTGCTGTTCGAGCTGTTCCAGTACTTCATGCGACAACACATTGGCCGACTGACCGGCGACATCGAGCGCGAGCCAGACAATGTCATTGCGGATTTCGAGACGCCAATGCGTGGTGGCGCCGGTAGTGGTCGTTGCGGATTTCATGCGCCACCACCTTCGGCGCGCATGAGCATCGCGCCACCCTGACCGCCGCCGATGCACAGTGTCGCCACGCCGAGCCCTCCGCCTTTGCGCCGCAAGGCCTGCAGCAGATGCAGCGTCAGGCGCGCGCCGCTGGCCCCCACCGGATGACCGCAGGCGATGCCGCCACCCTCAGGATTGAGCTTGGCCGGGTCCATGGCGCCCGGCGGCGCATCGAGATCCAATTCTTCGCGTGCATAGTCAGCGCTGTCCCACGCCGCCTGACAACCGAGCACCTGCGCGGCGAAGGCCTCGTTTAGTTCCATCTGCGCCAGATCGCGCATCTTTAGATTGTTGCGCTGGAGCAGGCGCGCCACCGCATGCACCGGGCCGAGGCCCATCTGTGCCGGTTCGACGCCGGCCCATTCATGACCGAGCAACTCGCCCAGCACCGGCAGGTTGTGTTGCTTCACCGCCGCGTCGCTCGCGAGCAGCAACATGGCCGCGCCGTCGGTGACCTGCGAACTGTTGCCCGAGGTGACGGTGCCGTACTTGCGATCGAACACCGGACGCAACCCGGCAAGCTGGCCGATTCCGGTATCGCGGCGCAGCCCGTTGTCCTCACTGAAAAATGTGCCGTGCGCGTCGTACAGCAATTCGACTTCCGTTTTCATCTGGCCGGCATCGAATGCGGCGGCGAGTCGACGATGACTTTCCAGCGCATAGGCATCCTGCGCCTCGCGCGTGATACCGAAACGGTGTGCCACGACTTCGGCGGTCTGGCCCATGTTGAGCTTTACCAGTGGATCGGTCAGGCCGAGTAGTAAGGTATACACCGGCTTCAGATGTCGCAGGCGAAGCCCGGCCAGGGCCCGGCCGCGCGCGAGCACACTCTTGGCGCGCAGCACACTGCCAAGCCAGGCATTCATTTCAAGGTTCCACTGAATCGGCGCCCGGCTCATGGACTCGGTGCCACCGGCCAGGACCAGATTGGAAAATCCGAGCGCGATGCGCTCGTAGCCGCTGGCGAGCGCCTGCAGACCGGAGGCACAATTGCGCTGCACCGTGAAGGCCGGCATTTTCTTGCCGCAGCCGAGGCGCAGCGCGATGACGCGTGCGATGTTGGCCTCGTCCGGCGCCGGGATCATGCAACCGACAATGACCTCGTCGAGCGCATCGGGCGCGAACGGCTGGCGCGCCAGCACCGGCCGCGCGCAGGCCACGGCCAGGTCGGCGGCACTGAACGCACCGGGCTCGGCGCGCGCCTTCAAAAACGGCGTGCGCGCCCCATCCACGACGAATACGCGACTCTGTGTCATCGATGTTTCCTCGGTCGGATTCGTAAAATACTACCTCTCCCCGCAAAGGCGCAAAGGGCGCAAAGAAAATTTCGAGCTTACGCAAAAAACCTTTGCGCCCTTTGCAGTGAAACCTGTCCGGTGTTTCTAGATCGCCTGCGCCGGAAAATCGTCGACCCGGATGACGGCACGGCGCAAGCGGTTGGCCTCGCGCACGGTTTCGGCCTCGGTGGCGCTGAGCACGCCGGCGCGCGCCGCTTCGCGCAGCTGCGCCTCGATATCCCCATGCAGCAACGGATGTGTCGAAACAAACGCGTGCAGCTTTTTCTCGAGCGCCTCGGCGGCGATCACGGCGTGCAGCGCGACCTCGATGCGGCCCATCTGATCGCCCTCGCCTTGCGGCACGAAGATGCCGGCAGTCAGGCGATCGCGCGTCGCCGACGGTGCCAGCAGCAACGAAGCGAGTTCGTGCCCGAGGCGATCGCTCGGCGGCGTGTGGCAGCGGCCGAGCGGGAACAGCAACGCGCCAAACAGACGCCGGCCGATCCACGGCAGATTCTTGAGTACTACGACTAACGTCTTCTCGGCCTGATGCAGGCAGTATTCGCAGGCGAAGCGCAACAGCGGTTCGTCCTCGGGCGGACGGTGGTCGTCCTCGAAACGCTTGATGCTGGCGCCGGCGAGATACAGATACGACAGCACATCGGCCAGGCGCCCGGAGACTTTCTCGCGGCGCTTGAGCGCGCCGCCGTACGTCAGCATGGCGACATCCGACATGACGGCAAAGGCGCTCGAGAGGCGCGTGAGTTGTTGCGCGTAGCGCCGTCCCGGACCGCGCAGCGGCACACACACGAAACGGGCGCCGGTGACCCCCATCCACAGCGTGCGCGCAATGTTGGAAATCACGAAACCGATGTGACCGAACAGCGCCTTGTCGAAACGGCGCTTGCCGCGCGCGCCGTCGGCATCGGCGACCGCTTCCATTTCCTCGCGCACATACGGGTGGCAGCGAATGGCGCCCTGCCCGTAAACGATCAACGTGCGCGTGAGAATGTTCGCGCCTTCGACGGTGATGCTGATCGGAATGGCTTGATACGCGCGCCCGATCAGATTCTGCGGGCCGAGGCAGATGCCGGAGCCGCCGTGCACGTCCATGGCATCGTTCACCGCGCGACGCATGTGCTCGGTGAGCTGATACTTAACAATCGCCGACGCCACCGCCGGTTGCTCGCCGGCATCGAGGGCGCGCGCCGTCAACGTACGCGCGGCGTCCATGAAATACGTGAACCCGGCGATGCGTGCGAGCGGCTCTTCCACGCCTTCGAATTTGCCGAGCGGTAATCGAAACTGTTTGCGAATGCGTGCGTAGGCGCCGGTAGCGCGCGAAGCGAGCTTGCTGGCACCAACTGAAAGCGCCGGCAGCGAGATCGAACGCCCCGCGGCGAGGCAGTCCATCAGCATGCGCCAACCTTCGCCGACGCGCTCGCCGCCGCCGATGACCCAATCGAGCGGAATGAATACGTCGGTGCCCGAGTTCGGGCCGTTCTGGAACGGAATGTTGAGCGGCGCGTGGCGCGTACCGATATTCACGCCCGGCGTTTTGGTCGGGATGAGCGCGAGCGTGATGCCGACGTCTTCGTCGGTGCCGAGCAAATGCTGCGGATCGAACAGGCGAAATGCGAGACCGAGAATAGTCGCCACCGGACCGAGCGTGATGTAGCGCTTCTCCCAGGTGAGACGAATGCCGAGCACGTCCTTGCGTCCCTCGAAATCCGCGCGGCAGACAAAGCCGCGATCAGGGATGGACGAGGCATCGGAACCCGCTTCGGGACCGGTGAGCGCGAAGCACGGCACCTCTTCGCCACGCGCGAGCCGCGGCAGGTAATGATCGCGCTGCGCCTCGGTGCCGTAGCGCATCAGCAGCTCGGCCGGCCCAAGCGAGTTAGGCACCATGACGGTGACTGCGGCGGTGGTCGAGCGGCTGGCGATCTTCATCACCACCGCCGAATGCGCCTGCGCCGAGAACTCAAGACCGCCGTAGCGCTTCGGGATGATCATGCCGAAGAAGCCCTGCTCCTTGATAAAACGCCAGATCTCCGGCGGCAGGTCACGGCGATTGTGCGTGATGTCCCAGTCGTTGAGCTGGCGACAAAGTTCTTCGACCGGCCCGTCCATGAACGCCTGCTCCGCGTGACTCAGCTGCGGCGCCGGGATGGCGAGCAGACGCTTCCAGTTGGGTCGGCCACGAAACAGATCGGCTTCCCACCACACGGTACCGGCGTCGAGCGCCTCGCGTTCGGTGGTGGACATCGACGGCATGATGCGCCGGAACGCGGCGAAGATCCGGTTGCTCAGCACGGCACGGCGCAGCGGCGAGAGATTGAGAATGGGGGCAACGACGACAAATACCGACCCGCCGACAAGTCGGGTGACAAATGACAGCGGGCACAGGTAACCGGCGCCCGCTAGCGCAGCGGCGGCAACGATCGTCCACCCCAGCAGCGGCACGCCGACATAGGCCAACGTCCACGCGACTGCGATTGCCAACAGCATTGCGACTGCGGTTTCCATCCCGATATCCTTTGGTTATCCGTCTTTGGGACCATCGACACTGCGAATCGTTTATGCACCGCAAGGGCTCATTCCATCTTATATCACCCGCGGGCAGGCGCGAGGCGGCGCGTCCCGCTTTCCGAGACACGGCGCGATCCGTGCGTGCCGGAGGTGCTTTTTTATGTCGCAAAGCGCGTAGCCGTGCGCCCGCAGAGCGAATGCGCCCTGCGGTAAGCGATGAGGAGGTACGAAACAACTGCACGACCGGCCGGTCGCGCAACAGGGGCTAGATTTCGATCATCTCGAAATCAGACTTGAGGGCACCGCATTCCGGGCACTTCCAGTTTTCCGGCACGTCGGCCCAGCGGGTACCGGGCGGTATGCCTTCTTCGGGCCGACCTTTTTCTTCTTCGTAGACAAAACCGCAAATGACACACATGTAAGACTTCATCAAAATCCCCGATACACACATCGAATTTATAGTGTGGCAAGTGTATCACGCGGGTCCGACGCATGGTGAAACGCGCGCGGCGCCACTAAAATGCGGCCATGGAGCGCGTCGCTATCGTGTTGTTCAATCTGGGCGGACCCGATTCGCTCGCAGCGGTACGGCCGTTTTTATTCAACCTCTTTTCCGATCCCGATATCTTCCGGCTGCCGCTCGGCGCGCTGACACAAAAACCATTCGCCGCGCTGGTGTCGCGGCGGCGTGCGGCCGAGGCGGCCAAAGGCTA
>Ga0209515_10008099_pt1 | contig 12406 bp, 8 predicted proteins | sample Subgroupgradi54m_FD_187454 | JGI IMG/M metagenome (GOLD analysis project Ga0209515, IMG submission 187454) | Subsurface groundwater microbial communities from S. Glens Falls, New York, USA - GMW60B uncontaminated upgradient, 5.4 m (SPAdes)... ... | reverse complement strand
TGCCGAGGGTCCTGGCGCTGTGCGCCGCTCTCGTCGCGCTCGTGTGCGGGACGGCGGTTGGCGCGCACGAGCTCGGCACCACGCGCGTGTCGGTCCTCTTGCAAGAAGGCCGGACGTACACCGTTGAAATCGTGACCGATGCTGCCGCGCTCGTCGAGAAACTCGAAGCGTCAAACGGGCAGTCATCGCCTGCCAACTCCAGTCCGGACCGTCTCCAGTCTCTGCTCACACGTTTCGACGAGACGTTTCGCCGACGAGTCAAGCTGGCATTCGACGCGTCGGACGTTCGTCCCGCGATTGCGTATGCCGTGTCACCAGGAACCGACGCCGTATCGGCCCCGATTGCGACGATCCGAATGACCGGCCAGATCCCTCCCGGCGCGGGTCATGTCACGTGGAGCTACGCCTGGACGTTCGCGTCCTACGCCGTGACCGTAAGGAGCGCGGCAGCCGAGAACCCGACGACCCAATGGCTGGAAGGCGGGCAGAGCAGCGTGCCGTTTGCGTTGACGTCGCCCGCGCCACCGATCGATCGGCTCGGCACCGCCTGGCGTTATCTCACGCTCGGCTTCACCCACATCGTGCCCAAGGGTCTGGACCACATGCTGTTCGTGCTCGGCATTTACTTGCTGAGCGGTCGCGCTCGCACTGTTCTCTGGCAGGTCAGTGCGTTCACGGTGGCTCACTCGATCACGCTGGGGCTGAGCATGTACGGCATCGTCGCCGTGTCGCCGACGATTGTCGAGCCCTTGATTGCGCTCTCGATTGCGTACGTCGCCATCGAGAACATCTTTCTTTCAGAGCTCAAGTCGTGGCGGGTTGCCCTCGTGTTCGGGTTTGGGCTTCTGCACGGGATGGGTTTCGCGGGAGCGCTCAAGGATCTCGGGCTGCCACGCTCGGAGTTCGTGACCGCGCTGTTGACGTTCAATGTGGGGGTCGAGGCGGGGCAGCTGGCCGTGATTGGCGCAGCGTTCATGCTCGTCGGCTGGCACTGCGCCCACCGCGTGTGGTATCGCAGTCGCATCGTCGTTCCCGCGTCGATGCTGATCGCGTGTACGGCGGTGTACTGGACGATCCAGCGCCTGCAGATTGCCCACTGAGGACATCCCTTCGCGCCAGCTCTGCGGTCACCTCACGATGTCGAATTGCACTTTCAGCTCGTCTTTGACCTTGACGGTTCCGCCTGCCACCTTGATCGGCTCGATGCCGAAGTCACGCTGTTTGATGAGAACCTCGCCACGGTAACTGCCATTCACGCGGACGACCGAGAACGCAATCATTCGTATGTGACCGTGGATGGTCAGGCGTCCGGCCACCTGCCATCGATCCGTCCCCGCAAGCTCAATTGTCGTCGAGACAAACGTCATGTCAGTGAACGTCGAAACGTCCAGGACTTCCGATCCGAGCATCCGTGCCTGTATCTCCGCACGCCGATCAGATGACAGGCCGGGATCGAGCACGCGGAGGTCGGCGGCGCGGACCATCAGGTCGATACTGAACGGTGACTCCTCTGAGATCGACCCACTGGCGATCGGCGCGCGGATCACATGGTCGTCGGCAAACGCGGAGAACAGCCCCGATTTGTAGACAAGTACAGTGAGAGTGGAACGCCCGACATCAATCGGCCGAGTCTCGGCGCGTGCATTTGTGACCGTCGTCGACAGGGTCGCAGCCGTGAGAACGGTGGCCGCAAGAACAGGGAGTCTCATCGTCTTTCCTCAGAAGCGGATCACGAGGCCCCAGATCCAATGACGTTGTGGATCCGTGGGCCTGGCGTCGTCATCAAGAAGTTGCGCGACCCAGTGTACACGTCGCGCACCTCACCGGCATTCAATCAGATTTTCACGCGGGCCGAGTCGTCATCACGCATGGCACGCTGTTGGCGGGCGTGGCCACTCGTGTATGGCTGATGGCCCTGCGCTGACTGGCACTCGCCCTCCAGAAGGTGGACCGCCGCCGAAGCTCCTCGATCGAGTGCGAACCGCTGTGCGTCTGAGGCACTACAGTCGCCGGACCGCCGTGCTAACATCCGCCGTTCCGGACACATCGGAGTGAAATCGGCTTGGGCGGGTGGCCCGGTTGGCCGCGCGCCGGGCCCTGCGGTCTACGTCAATACGTGTTAAACAGCCACGAAGTAGCAAGGAGCGTGAGGAAATGCGACAGATATTGGTTGGACACCAGTTGACACGTCTGAAGCACGCATCGCGCGCATCGATGGCGTTTCTAATGGCTCTCGCGCTGGTTGTGTTTCCCGCCGCTCAGACCAGTGCAGTCAAGACTTTGGACATCTACGTCGTAGACGTGGAGGGCGGAAACGCTACGCTTTTCGTGTCACCGTCTGGTGAATCAATGCTCATCGATTCGGGAAATGCAGGTGCAGCCGCTGTGCGAGATGCTGAGCGCATCATGGCCGCCGTCAAAGACGCACGGCTTGTCCAGATCGACAATCTGATTACCACCCACTGGCACGGCGATCATTTTGGTGGCATGGCCGAACTCGCGGCGCGCATCCCAATCCGGAATTTCATCGATCACGGCGCGAATGTTCAGCCCGCTGCCGCCGCTGATGAATTTCTGCAAAAGACGTATCCACAACTCTACGCCAAGGCAAAGCACACAGTGGCAAGACCTGGCAATAAGATTTCCCTCGCAGGCCTGGATGTTCTTGTGGTGACTTCCGCCGGTGAGACGGTCAAGGCGGCATTGCCCGGAGCTGGCGGGGCGAATCCATACTGTGCGAGCTTCAAGTCTGGAGAGAACAACGCAGAGGACCCGATGTCGGTCGGGACCTACGTCGCGTTCGGAAAGTTTCGCACGATTCATTTGGGGGATCTGACAAAGAACAAGGAGTTCGAGCTCATGTGCCCGAACAACCGCATCGGCACTGTTGATGTGCTCCTGAGCTTGCACCATGGAGTGGACACCTCGAACTCGGAGGTTCTCGTTCACGCCCTGCGCCCACGCGTTGCCATCATGAACAATGGCACTCGCAAAGGCGGACAGCCTGAAGTGATGAAGACATTGCATTCGTCTCCGGGGCTCGAGGATCTCTGGCAGATGCATTTCTCGCAACTCAGCGGGCAGGAGTACACCGTGCCTGGCATGTTCATCGCCAACGTGCTTGACGAACCGTTGGCGGCCATGCCGGTGGCACCGATTTCAGCTCCGCCGCCAGGACCGGATGCGCCTCCGGCGCCTGTCCACAATGGAACGGCGTATTGGATCAAGGTGTCCGCACAGGCGGATGGATCGTTCACCGTGATGAACGGGCGTAATGGCTTCAGCAAGACTTACAGGGCAGGTCTCAGACCAGGAGCCAACTAAACCGACACGACGAAGCCACGATCAACGTTGGCCTCGGGTACGTCCTGGTCTTACTGGGTCGGGAACGCGAATGGCAGGGGGCGTACGTCGTTGCCAAAGGTGGTTATCAGAGACTCAAGACCGATGGCATGAGCGGCTTGCAGCAGTCCATCGCCGCTTCCGTGCCCTGGTTGGCCGACCGCGTCGGGCGGCTGAACGACTGGCACCATGTCAACCTGTTGTCGGTCGAAGCGAATCGCTTGACCCGCTGGTACCGTCACGGACTGTTGCTCATTGGCGATGCCGCCCATGTCATGCTGCCAGTGGGCGGGGTAGGCATCAACCGCGCGATTGCTGATGCCGTCGAAGCGGCGAATGTACTGTCCGAACCGCTTCGCACTGGCCGCGTTCAGGACGACCACTTGGCTGAAGTTCAGCGGCGGCGCGAGTGGCTCGCGCGGGTCATCCAACGTTTCCAGTCAGTGATGCAGAAACGCATCGTGGGCCAGGCACTTGAATCTCCCAAACCTTTCAAGCCGCCGCTGCCCCTGCGAGTCATCCTTCGGGTGCCGGGCCTTCGCAACCTGCCTGCGCGACTGATGGCGTTTGGCATACGGAGGGTTCGGCTGGAACGCCCGCAGGAAATTCGTCTGGGATGACGAGACCCAATGTTATCAAGGACGAGCTGAAGATCCAGTTCGACATCGCCGTCCGCGGCCCGTCCGATGAACGGAGCGCGGCGAGGGCCCGGTCGCCGAAGCGTGTTCGAGGCGTACACTGTCGGGAATTTTGTGATCGTGGAATGAATCTCCGTCGGGATCCCCGACACGGTGGGTTTGCGTGCGTGAATGTGCGAGAAGGCGCCGCTGGTTTGAAGGCGAGTCTTGCTTGAGTGCGCTAAGACGTAGCGGACGGCTTGCTGCCCGGCATGCGGCCCATCGTGTAGAACTCGTCGTTCGGGCGCAGCGCCATCAGATTGGCCATCCGGTTCGACAGCGCGAACAGCGCGGCGATGCCGCCGATGTCCCAGATCTCGTCCTCGGTCATTCCGTGACCTCGAAGGGCCGCGATATCCTCGTCGGTCACTTCGTGCGATCGCTCCGCGACCTTGACGCCGAAGTCGAGCATCGCGCGCTGGCGCGGCGTGAGGTCCGCGTTCAGGTAGTTGATCGCGACCTGGTCGGCCAGCAGCGGATGCTTCGCCCGGATCCGCAGGATCGCGCCGTGCGCGATCACGCAGTAGTGGCAGTGATTGACCGCCGACGTCGCGACCACGATCATCTCGCGCTCCGCTTTCGTGAGGCCGCCTTCTTTCTCCATCAACGCGTCGTGGTACGCGAAGAACGCTCGGAACTCGGCGGGCCGATGCGCCCACGCGAGAAACACGTTGGGGATGAACCCCGCCTTTTCATGGACCGCGACGATGCGGGCGCGGATGTCTTCGGGGAGGGCGTCGAGCTCAGGAACGGGAAAGCGGCTGAACGTGATCATCGCGCCAGTGTACCCGGTGGGAACACTGATGGGTCCCTTCTCTAGATATCGGTACGGATCGCCCACCGTACGGGGAGTACGGCGGGCGCCACCATCCACAGCACCGCGACGTGACGATCGCAGCTCCGGCGCCTGCGGCGCCATGCGTGAAACGCCGCAGCGCCAGCGAGGATGGCCGAGTTCATCGCCGCTTCCCGGCCCTCGTGATTCGTTGACCGAGTCTCTCAGCCTCATGTAGAGTTCCCGCAGTCTTTTCGCTGCCGGAGTTCACTCTTGGCCATCTCGGTGGGTACAGTGCTGGGCCAGTATGAAATCACTGCTCTGCTTGGCAAGGGCGGGATGGGAGAGGTCTACCGAGCACGCGACTCCAAGCTGAAACGCGAAGTTGCTGTCAAAATCCTGCCGGATGAATTCTCCCGTGACCCGGAGCGAGTCGCTCGGTTTCAGCGCGAGGCGGAGGTCCTGGCGTCACTCAATCATCCGAACATCGCGGCCATTTACGACCTGGCCGAAGCAGACCGGTCACGCTTCCTGGTGCTCGAACTGGTCGACGGGGAGACGCTTGCTGACCGGCTGAAGCGTGGACCGTTGCCCGCTGAGGAGGCCCTGACCGTTGCGAAGGAAATCAGTGAAGGCCTCGAAGCTGCGCACGAAAAGAGCATCATTCACCGCGATCTGAAGCCCGCGAACATCAAGATCACTCCCGATGGAAAGGTGAAGCTGCTCGATTTTGGATTGGCGAGGGTCTTCGATGCCCGGCCAGAGAATTCGGATTTCTCGAACTTGCCAACGATGATGAATGCGAGAACTGGCGCGGGCGTGATCCTGGGCACGGCGGCGTACATGTCGCCGGAGCAGGCACGAGGCAAGACGGTCGATAGGAAGACGGATATCTGGGCCTTCGCCTGCGTGCTGTACGAAATGCTGACCGGCAAGCAGGCGTTTTCAGGGGAGACCGTCACCGACATTCTCGGCGCCATTGTCAGAGCAGAGCCGGATTGGACCCTGCTGCCGGCAACGACTCCATCGATCGTGCGATCGCTGTTGCGCCGGTGTCTGCAAAAAGAGCCAAACCGCCGATTGCACGACATCGCGGACGTAAGGATCGAGTTGGAGGAAGCGTTCGCGGAGCCCACCAGCGCCGTGCTTCCGGTTGCGGGCCAGTCCTGGAAGCGCGAACGAGCCGTCTGGTTAGTTGTGACCGGCCTGTTGTTCCTTTTCGGAGCGGTCTTTGCTGTGCTGTATCTCCGCCGTTCACCGGCCGACGTTTTGGTCAAGCGCTTCGTTGTGTCTGCAGAGCCAAACACGAGCTTTGCGTCGCCGGGCGGCGGGGGCCTCGGAGCCAATGGCGGCACGCTTTCTCCGGATGGCCGCAGGCTGGCATTTGTCGCGAGAGATGCCTCAGGGAAAACGCTGCTCTGGCTGCGGCCGATCGATTCGCTTGCCGCCCAACCACAGGCCGGCACCGAAGACGCGTCCTTTCCTTTCTGGTCACCGGACAGCCGCTCGCTCGCTTTCTTCGCACAGGGCAAACTCAAACGGATCGATCTGACGGGCGGACCACTGGCGACCGTGTGCGATGCGCCCAGCGGCCGAGGCGGAACGTGGAATCGCGACGGTACGATTGTCGCGACGGTGAGCAATCCGGGGGCTCTGGTGCGCGTATCTGCCACCGGGGGCACGCCGATTCCTGTGACGACACTGGATGCATCGCGGCAGGAGCGTTCCCATCGTTGGCCATACTTTCTGCCGGACGGGCGACATTTCTTGTACCTGGCTCAAACGGCACGCGACGAGGACGTGGCCGTTTTTGTCGGATCGCTCGACTCTCAAACGTCCACTCGGCTCTTGAAATACAACAGCAATGTGATTTACGCAAACCCGGGTTATTTGCTTCTTGTCCGCGATGGTGCGCTTGTGGCGCAGCCGTTCAACGCGGACAAGCTTCAATTCACCGGTGAGCCCTTTCGCGTGGCGGAACAGGTCTCGTGGGAACCCCTGGCGGGCGGCACCGCCTTTGGGCTTGCCGCTTTCTCGGCGTCGGAAAATGGGCTGCTATCGTATCGCACAACTGGTTCTGTCGGCGTCGGTCAACTCACGTGGTTCGATCGCAACGGAAAGGAAATCGGTTCAGTCAGTTCACCGGGTATCTATCACGATCCGATGCTGTCCCCCGATGGAAAGCGGCTGGCTGTTTCTAAACAGGAGTCACTGGAAGGCAGCGACGACATCTGGATTTTCGATCTGACCACGGGCAAGTCGACGCGTTTTACCTTCGATGCGGCGATCGACCGGTTCGCCACGTGGTCGCCGGATGGACGCCGGATTGTCTTTGCTTCGAACAGGGACGGCGGCGTTTATTCTCTGTACGAAAAAGATTCTAGTGGAGCCGGTTCGGAGGAGTTACTCCTGAAATCCGACAGGCCAAAGACGCCGTACACCTGGTCTGTCGACGGCCGCTACATCTTCTACAGGGATCGTAGCGTCTGGGCGCTCCCGTTGTTCGGGGATCGCAAACCGTTCGAAGTCTTTTCAAGTGACAACAGCCGTGGCGTTGAACTCTCACCGGATGGGCGATGGTTAGCCGCGGCCATCCGAAATGAAACCGGCCGGTACGACCTTGAGGTCTACACCTTCCCCTCACTCGGAGGCCGGTGGCAGATTTCCACCGGCTCCTGGCCGCGTTGGCGAAGAGATGGCAAAGAACTGTTCTACGCGGGTAGCAACGGCTTGACGGCCGTTGACATCAAAGCGGGAGCGACGTTGGATGCGGGAACTCCACATCGGCTCTTCGGCGCGGAGATCGGCGGGTCAGGCGGGTTCAGCAGCGAACGAAATACCTACGACGTCACCGGCGACGGCCAACGCTTTCTGGTCAACGTCCGAAGTCCCGGTCAATCGACCATCACAGTCGTCGAGAACTGGGCAGGCGGATTGAAGAAATGAGTGCGGTCAGGGGTACAGGCGCACGATCTTGAGCTTTTCCATTCGCTCAAAATCCAGGTCGAGCGACCAGACCAGCCCGCCAATCTCCTCGGCCAGGGCGGCGATGAGGAGGTCCGACAGCGCGAAGTGCTGGCCGACGTCTGCGGCGCGTTCGCCCCAGCCCATCAGCGGCTTGCACGTCTCGTCGGTCGGCACCAACTGCGGGACACCCTCGCAGCTTTCCAGAAACGCGCGCCGGTCCTTCCGCGGCGTGCCTGCCAGCAACTCTAAGCGGGCCGGGAGCGGCATCGCCGCTTCGTCCGCTTCGATCAGGCCCTCCAGAACGGCACGAATCTCGTCGTCGCGTTTCGCCGCGATCCACACCGATGTGTCAACAACAATCACACGCCCGCCCGCGCACGGTCTTTTCTTCGCATGGCCGCCGGGGCGCCGCCAAAATCAATCCGGCGAAGCAGCGCCATCAGATCGTCTTTGCGCTTGCGCCGCACGACTTCCTGAAGCGCGTACACAACCGTGTCGGTCTTCGACTTGAAGCCGGCGATCTTGCGGGCCTCGTCCACGAGGCCTTCAGGCAGGTCCAGTGTCGTGCGCATACGAATCATGATACTTCGTATGCCTGTCAGATGCAATCAGGCGCCTATTTCATCTGCACGATCACGATCGGTCGCCGCCCAAAAAAATATCGGTGTGGATCGAAACAAAGTCTGCTTTTCTTCGGACTTTCACGATCGTCAGTTCCAGCTAAGTCGTTCCACGACTACCGGTTCCGCTCGAGTCTCGCCGTCGTGGAAGCCGGCAAGGTTTGTGGATCCCTAAGATAGGATGCTCAAGGTTGACCTGCACGCGCACACGGCGGACGATCCGCTTGACCGAATCCCCTATACGGCCAACGAGCTGATCGATCGTGCCGCGGCGCTCGGGTACGATGCCCTTGCGATCACGCTGCACGAGACGCAGTTCGATATCCGTCGGCTTGTCCCGTACGCCGCCGATCGCGGCATCGTCCTCATTCCCGGCATCGAGCAGACGATCGAGGGACGGCATGTGCTGCTGCTCAACTTCCGCAGCGGAACAGAGGACGTGCACACCTTCGATGATCTCGCCCGGTTGAAGAGTCGCATGCCCGGGCTCGTCGTCGCTCCGCATCCCTATTTTCCGGCGACATGTGCGCTCAGGGGCAAGCTCGAACAGCACGCGGCGCTCTTCGACGCCGTCGAGCGAAATGCCATGTTCACGTCGACGGTGGACTTCAACCGTCGCGCCGATCGCTGGGCGGCCCGTCACGGCAAGCCGATCGTCGGCAACTGCGATGTGCACCGCCTGCGGCAGCTCGGCTCGACCTACTCGCTCGTGGACGCGGACCGCAACGCCGACGCCATTTGCGCGGCGATCGCCGCCGGCCGCGTTGACGTCCGGGCGACGCCACTGGGCTGGGATGACGTGATCGGCGTGCTCACCGAGATGACCATCGCCGGCCTCGTCCCGCGCCGCGCCGAGTCGCACGGCACGCCTCGGCACAACCCCGCATTCTGATTTCGGAGCTCCCCTCACGCGCGGCGTGTGCCGGCGAGTACGCGATCGATCCGCAGTCCAGCAGCGGAACGTGGAGAAACCGTGGTGTCACGATCTGACGCTCGTCACCGGCAACCTACGGCACTTCGCTCGCGTGCCTGCTTCGTCCAAGAAGTCACGGAACCGGAACAAATTGTCTTCGTCTGGGGTGCCTTTTGTCTCCTTGTTCGGCAGAATTCTTACGAAATCCTGAAGGATTTCGTAGCGTCCTTCGCGCGGCTACGCTACTGTTCTCGACTTGTCTCAACAGGTTCATTCGCTTCGAGTTGAGGATGACATGCCGAGTTCCTTGCGTCGACGCTTCGTCGTTCCGGCCGCAGGTCTCGCCCTCGTCATCCTGTCGCTCGCGTCTCTGCCTGGTTCCGTCGGATCCGCAGCGAATCAGGTCAGTGTCACGACGCAGCACAACGACAACGCGCGCACGGGCGCGAACTTGTCTGAAACGATTCTGACCACGAGCAACGTCAATCTCCTGCAGTTCGGCAAGCTGTTCGAGCGCTCTGTTGACGACGAAATCTACGGCCAGCCGTTGTACGTGCCGAACCTGTCCATCGCCGGCCAGACACGTAACGTTGTTTTCGTCGCCACCGTCAACGACACCGTGTACGCCTTCGACGCCGACGACCCGGCCGCGTCGGCGTACCTGTGGAGGGCTTCGTTGCTGCCGCCCGGGAGCGTGCCGGGAAGCACGACCGACGATGCGTGCCTCACGTTCTTCGGCAACATCGGCATTGTCGGCACGCCGGTCATCGACCTCGCCGCAACGCCGCCGACCATGTATCTCGTCGCGCGCACGAAGGAGACGTCCACCGGCGCGTTCACGCAGACGCTTCACGCGCTGAACATCCTGACCGGAGAGGTTCTGCGCTCCAAGGTCATTCAGGCGAGTGTGACTGGCACCGGCGACGGCGGAACGCAGGTGACGTTCAATCCGACCCGGGAAAACAACCGCTCGGCGCTGCTCCTGAGTGGCGGCATCGTCTACACGGCGTGGGGCGCGTATTGTGACAAGGCGCCCTATCACGGCTGGATTCTGGGTCATGAAGCCAACACGCTCCTCCCCAGGATCGTGTTCAACTCCACGCCGGACGCATCATGGGGCGGGATATGGCAGGCCGGACAGGGCCCCGCGGCCGACGCGGATGGTTTCATCTACGCTATGACAGGTAACGGACCTGTGAACGGTCCTGCGCCGACGCTGCGCAACCTCCACACCAGCTTCGTGAAGATCAGTCCGGCCACCTCGGCGACCCCTGGTGCCCTGACGGAATCGTTCACGCCGTTCAATTTCAAAACCCTCAGCGACCAGGACAAGGACCTGGGCCTCGAGGGCCCGCTGCTGCTGCCGGAGGATACCAACCGGCTTGTGGGCGCTGGAAAAGACGGCAAGCTCTACCTGCTGAATCGCACGGGAATGGGCGGATTCCAATCGGGCAGCGACAGCGGGGCCGTGCAGACGTTTCAAGCTTCAACCGGCCGGGCCGACGGCTCGCCGGTCTACTGGAAGACTCCGGCTAACGACCCGACGATCTACCTGTGGGGCGCCAACGATGTGGTCAAGGCCTACAAGATACTGTCGACCGGTTTGTTCCAGACAACACCGGTGTCGAAGAGCACCACGGTTTCACCAGCCGGCAGACCTGGCGGGCTGCTTTCCCTTTCGGCGAACGGCAGCGCACCCGGAACCGGAATCGTCTGGGGCATGGCCTCGAATGGCGGAGACGAAGGCCACGTCACACAACCTGGAATCCTGCGAGCCTTCGACGCCACCAACCTGGCCATCGAGTTATGGAACAGCGAGCAGCGCGCGGGGGCTGTCGATCGTCTCGGCAACCTTTCGAAATCGGGCGCGCCGACGATCGCCAACGGCAAGGTGTACGTGTCGACCTTCTCGGGCAAGCTCGTCGTGTACGGGCTTCTCAACACGAACCCGGACTTCGCGATCAACGCGTCGCCCGCGAGCCAGTCGGTGAATCAGGGTACCGGCGCAGTCTATACAGTGAACGTCACGCCTGTGAACGCGTTTCTCGGCGACGTGCATCTGAGTAGCACCGCCGGATCATTCACGCCGTCGGCTGACATCATCGGAGGATCCGGCAGCGCGACGCTCATGGTGCCCACCGACGCGAACACGCCGGCCGGCCCTTCGACGATCACGATCACAGGGACCAGCGGATCGCTGAGTCACGCGGCGAACGTCAGTCTCACAGTACAAAGGCCGGACTTCACCATCGCGCTGACACCGGCCACTCAGATCGTCGCGCCGGGCGCCGGCACCAGCTATACGGTGACCGTCACGTCGTTGAACGGTTTCAACGGGCCCGTAGCACTCGGCGTCAGCGGGCTGCCCGCCGGCGCGACGGGCGCGATTTCGCCGCTGACGATCTCCGGCGGGGCAGGAACGGCCACGCTCACGGCGACTGCAGGCGCGACGCTTGGCACGTCAACGATCACTGTCACGGGCACCAGCGGGACGCTGAGCCACGGCGCCGGCGCAAGCTTCGTCGTCTCCGCTCCTGGCGCGAGCGGCACAGGCCTTCTGGCGAAGTATTACAACGATCCGAACAACGGCACGTACTTCAACACGCTGGTACTGACCCGGACTGATGCCACCGTGAACTTCAACTGGGCGAGCGCGGCACCCGCCACCGGCGTCACGGCCAACGACTTCTCCGTTGTCTGGACCGGTCAGGTGCAGGCCCCGGTGACGGGCACGATCACCTTCTACACAACCTCCGACGATGGCGTCCGGTTGTGGGTGAACGGACAGCAGGTGATCAACAACTGGACCGTGCACGCGGCGACCACGAACAGCGGCACCACGTCGCTCGTGGCCGGCGTGAGTTACGACATCCGCATGGAGTTCTTCGAACGCAGCGGAGCAGCTACCGCGAGACTGCTGTGGTCGTACACGAACCAGGCGCAGCAGACCATTCCGCAGTCGCGGCTCTTTCCCGGCGCGGCAACGAACCCGCCGCCAGCGACGAAGATCCAGGTCGCCAACGTCCGGTCGGCGATCGGCAACACATCGAGCTCCTTCATCGATCTGGCCTACACTGTGCCCAATCTCCCCGGGCAGGATCTGCTGCTCGTG
>Ga0209515_10008098_pt1 | contig 12407 bp, 12 predicted proteins | sample Subgroupgradi54m_FD_187454 | JGI IMG/M metagenome (GOLD analysis project Ga0209515, IMG submission 187454) | Subsurface groundwater microbial communities from S. Glens Falls, New York, USA - GMW60B uncontaminated upgradient, 5.4 m (SPAdes)... ... | reverse complement strand
CGCCGCAGGCGGCCGAGGTGCTTCGCCGCGTCGAACGGTCCGATGGCGGCCGTCGTCGTCAGATCTTCGAGCAGTTCCACGCCGGCCTGGCGCATGGCCGGCCCGCCGAGGCCCACGCACGTCAACGAATCCAAGCGGGCCGCGAGCGCGCCGATCAGGTGTGCGGTGTGCGCGTCTCCCGAGGGGTCCCCCGCGACGAAGGACAAGGTGGGCATGCGAAGCCGCTACCGGCGGCGTGCGCGCCGGCGCATCGTCTGCTGGATGCGCAGCGCCAAGGCGAGCGCCGCGCGCCCGTCAGCGCCGGAGACCTCGGGCGATCGGTGCGTGCGGATGGCGTGGACGAACGCCGCCAGCTCCTCTTGCAGCGGAGGACGCTGGTTGACCGGCAACTGGAGGCGCTCGACGGCCCGGCCTTTGATGCGGGCCAGCTCCACCGTTTGGGCCTTGTAGTCGATGGACAGATAACAGTCCTCCTGGAAGACGCGGATGCGGCGGATGGTCTCGTCGCTGATGCGGCTGGCGGTCAGATTCGCGACACAGCCGGAGGCGAACCGTAGCCGCGCGTTGGCGATATCCTCGCTCGGCGACAGCACCGCCACCCCCAGCGCATCGATGGCGACCGGCTTAGAGCGGACGAGCAGAAGAATGAGGTCCAGGTCATGGATCATGACGTCTAACACGACGCTGACGTCCGTGCCACGGAAGGGGTAGGGAGAGAGCCGGTGCACCTCGATGAACCGGGGGTGGGTGAGGTACCCCGTCGCGGCGTGGATGGCGGCGTTGAACCGCTCCACATGGCCGACTTGGAGCAGGCAGCGGTGGCGCTCGGCCATCCGGATGAGTGCTGTGGCCTCCGCCAGGGTGGTCGCGATCGGTTTTTCCACTAGCAGATGGATGCCGTGCGCCAGCAAGGCCGTGCCCACCGAGGCATGGCGGGTGGTTGGGACGGCCAGGCTGACGGCGTCCACCCGTCCGACGAGGCGGCGGGCGTCCGTCACCGCCTCGCAGCCCAGCTCGCGGGCGACCTGCTGGGCCTTGGCGGCGTCGATGTCGCAGACGGCGGCCAGCCGCACCTGCGGCATGGCGGCGTAAATCTGGGCGTGCCGGGCCCCGAGGTGGCCGACTCCGACCACCCCGACCCGGAGGGGCTCTGCTGGCATGGTGGTGGCGGCTGCGAGAAACCGCAGCCGTGGCCTGAGTCTAGCAGAAGGCCTTGTGGCTCGTCAACCGACGTGGTAAAATACCCCGCTCATGTCCACCTATCTCCGACTCCTGCAGTACCTTAGGCCGCATCTGGCGGTCTTTGGCGTGGCCGTCGCCTGCATGGCGGCCTCCAGCCTCCTCGGCGGGGTGCAGCTGGGCGCCATTTTCCCTCTGGCGGACCGGATTGTGACCAACCGGGTCATCCCCGTTCCCGGGTGGATGCCAGGCTGGCTGGCGGGTTTCGTCGGCTGGTTGAACCATGTCGACCCGCTGAAGATGCTGACGGTCTTCACCCTCCTCATCCCCTTCCTGTTCCTGCTCAAGGGCCTGTTCGAGTTCTGGCAGACCATCTACATGAGCGACACGGCCCAGCGCGTCATCCGTGACCTGCGCCAGGCGCTGTTCGACAAATTCCTCGGCCTGTCGCTCGACTATCACCACAAGACGACGACCGGGGTCACGATGTCCCGGATCCTCTACGACACCAGCATCATCCAGAACTCCATCGCCGAGGGCGGCACCGACCTGATTTTCCAAAGCTTCCAGGTGCTGGTCTGCCTCGCCATCGCCCTGGCCATCAACTGGAAGCTCTCGCTGGTCATCTGCGTCCTCGTACCGCTCATCGCCTGGCCGATCAGCCGCATCGGCAAGCTGCTGAAAAAGCTCTCCCAGGAAGGCCAGCGGGCCATGGGCGCGTTCAACTCGACCGTGCTGGAGAGCATCGCCGGCATCCAGGTCATCCAGGCGTTCCTCGTCGAGCGGGCGACCAAAGCCAAGTTCGCCGAGGCGAACCAGCGCACGTACAAAATCACCCTCAAGACCCAGAAGCGCGTCGAATCGCTCTCCCCTCTGACGGAGTTTATCGGGGCCTGCGGCGGAGCGTTCGTGTTCTGGTGGGGCGGCCGCGCGGTGCTGTCGAACCAGATCACGTTGGGCACGTTCCTGACGTTCCTCTTGGCGATGCTCTCCCTCATCCGTCCGGTGAAGCGGCTGGCCAAGTTGCACGGCATCATCCAGCAGTCGGTGGCGTCCGCCGAGCGCATCTTCGAAGTGCTGGATACGCCCTCGACGGTCCTGGAGCACCCGAAAGCCCGCCTCCTGCCGCCGTTCCAGCGGGAGATCGCGTATGAGCACGTCTCCTTCCACTACGACGCGCACCCGGCACTTCGGGATGTGTCCCTGACCATCCATCAGGGGGAGACCGTGGCTCTCGTCGGTCCCAGCGGGGGCGGCAAGACGACGTTCGTCAACCTCCTGGCGCGGTTCTACGACCCCATGGCGGGCCGCGTGAAGCTCGACGGCCTGGATATCAAGCACGTGACCCTCGGGTCCTTGCGCGGGCAGATCGGGCTGGTGACGCAGGACACCTTCCTGTTCAACGACACGGTGCGGGCCAACATCGCACTCGGCAAACCTGATGCGGAATTCGCGGAGATCGTCGAGGCGGCGAAGCTCGCCAGCGCGCACACGTTCATCAGCCGGCTGCCGAAGGGCTACGATACCATCATCGGCGAGCGTGGCGATCTGTTGTCCGGCGGGGAGCGGCAGCGGCTGGCCATCGCCCGCGCCTTGGTGAAGAACCCGCCGATCCTCATCTTCGATGAGGCGACGAGCCAGCTCGACGCGCAGTCCGAGCACCTCATCAGCGAGGCGGTCGAGCGCCTCACGCACGACCGCACCGTCATTCTCATCGCGCATCGGTTGTCCACGGTCCGGCTCGCCCACCGGATCGTGCTGCTTCAGGAAGGGCGCATTGTGGAGCACGGCAGTCACGACGAGCTCCTGCAAAAGAGCCCCCTCTACCGGAGGTTCTGTGAGCTCCAGCTCATTCACGCAGGGCCCCAGGCGCCGAACAAATAGGCGTCGTCGTCGGAGTGCAGTCGGAAGGGAGTGGGATTGGCATGAGTGACATGGCGTTGGTTCGGCAGTTGTTGGACGCGGGGGTTCATTTCGGGCACCAGACCAAGCGCTGGCACCCGAAGATGAAGCGGTTCATTTACGGCAGCCGCTCCGGGATCTACATCATCGACCTGGAGAAGACCGAGCGGCACCTGAAGGCGGCCTGCGATTTCCTGGAAGACCTGACGGCCACGGGCCAGCGGGTGCTCTTTATCGGCACGAAGAAGCAGGCGAAGCCCATCCTGGAAGCCGAGGCCCAACGGGCCGGCATGCCCTACGTGGTCAACCGCTGGCTGGGCGGCACGCTGACGAACTTCCAGACGATCAAGATGAACATTGAACTGCTGCGGGATCTGCGGACCAAGAAATCCGAAGGATTCTTCGAGCGCATCTCGAAGAAAGACGCCAACCGGCTCGGCCGCCAGCTGGAGCGGCTGGAGGAGTCCTTCTCGGGCTTGAGCGACCTCGACAAGGTGCCGGGCGGCATGTTCGTCATCGACATCAAGCGCGAGGAGATCGCGGTGCGCGAGGCGAACCGGCTCAAGATCCCGATCGTCGCCATTTGCGACACGAACGCCGACCCGGATCTCGTGACCTACCCGATCCCCGGCAACGACGACGCCATCCGCTCCATCAAGCTGCTGACATCCGTGGTGACGGACAGCATCGTGGCCGGCCGGCGCCGCTTCGAGCTGGAGTCCAAGCCGCAGGCCCAGGCGCCTGACGCGGCCAACGCGGCGGAGGCGGCCGCACCCGCCCAGGATGCGTGAGACCATGGGTGCGAAAATCAGCCTGGAAGCGATTAAAGCCCTCCGCGACAAGACCGGCGCGTCGCTGAACGACGTCCGGCAGGCCCTCGAGGCCTCCGGCGGCAGCGAGGCGAAAGCGCTCGAGCTGCTGCGCCAGCGCGGCGCCCAGATCGCCGAAAAGCGCCAGGGCCGGACGACCGGCCAGGGCCGCATCGAGTCCTATGTGCACCACGACGGGCGGCTCGGGGCGATTGTGGAAATCGACTGCGAAACCGACTTCGTCGCCCGCACCCCGGAGTTCGTCCAGTTCTGCCGGGACGTGGCCATGCAGGTGGCCGCGATGAGCCCCCGCTACGTCAAGCCGGACGACATGCCGGCGGACGAAGCCAAAGCGCACGACGCGAAGGCCGTCTGCCTCTTGGAGCAGCCGTTCGTCAAGGACCAGGGCACGACCGTCGGCGAGCTGCTCAAAGCGCTCATTGCCAAGACCGGGGAGAACGTGGTCATCCGCCGGTTCGCGAAGTTCGCCGTCGGAGAAGCGGCCTAACAACCATGAGTCCTCGCGCGAGTGTCGTGCCGAGCGCCCGCGGCGCTGAGACCGGGGCCGCGCGCGCCAAGTACAAGCGGATCGTGCTCAAGCTCAGCGGGGAAGCCTTGCAGGGCAAGCTGGGGTTCGGCATCGACCCGGACGTGCTCAACGATCTCGCCGGCCAGATCAAAGACATCAAACAGCTCGGCGTGGACGTCACCGTGGTCGTCGGCGGCGGCAACATCTTCCGCGGCATGACGACCTCGGCGGCGACCGGCATGGAGCGGGCGACCGCGGATTACATGGGGATGCTCGCCACCGCCATCAACGGATTAGCGCTGCAGGACGCCTTGGAGCGCATCCAGGTGCCCACGCGGGTGCAGACCGCCATCGAGATCGCCAAGGTCGCCGAACCCTACATCCGCCGTCGGGCGATCCGCCATCTGGAAAAAGGGCGGGTGGTCATCTTCGTCGGAGGCACCGGCAGCCCGTTCTTCACGACGGACACCACCGCCGCCCTCCGCGCGATGGAGATCGGAGCGGACGTGGTCTTTAAGGCGACCAACGTCGACGGCGTCTACACCGACGACCCGGCGACGAACCGCCGAGCGAAGAAGCTCACCCGCATCACGTTCATTGACGTGCTGAAGCGCGGGCTGAAAGTGATGGACGCGACCGCCGTCAGCCTGTGCATGAGCGGCAACGTGCCGATCATCGTCTTCAATCTCCACCGCCACGGCAACATCAAGCGCGCCGTCTGCGGGGAGGCGGTGGGCACCCACGTCGTCAACAGCCCCTGAGGAGCTCCGGATGCCGCTGGATGCGCTCTACAAGGACGTCGAAGACAAGATGAAGCGGGCCGTGGGCACCGTGACCCGGGAGTTCGCCGAAGTCCGCGGCGGCCGGGCCAACCCGGGCCTCGTGGAGCATGTGACCGTCGATTACTACGGGGCCGCCACCCCGATCAAGGCGGTGGCCGCCGTCACCTCCCCGGAGGCGAACCTGCTGGTCATCCAGCCGTGGGACGCCAAGATGGTGCCGGAAATCGAAAAGGCCATCCAGCAGTCTGGCTTGGGCATCAATCCCGTCGTCGAAGGCAAGATCGTCCGGCTCCCGATTCCCCCGCTGACCGGAGAGCGTCGGGAAGCGTTGACCAAGATCATCCACAAGATGGCCGAGGAAGGGCGCGTGAGCATCCGCACCCTGCGCCGGGACGCCAACGAGGCCGTCAAGAAGCTCAAGGCCGACAAGCAGGTCAGCGAAGACGAAGCCTTCAAGGGGCAGGACCACGTCCAGAAGCTCACGGACAAGTACATTGAGCAGATCAACGCCCTCGTGAAGACGAAAGAGCACGAGCTCCACGGCGCCTGAGCCGGCGCCGGTTTCCTCCCCTCCCGACCGTTCCCAGCCGCGTTCCGCCTCCGCAAAAGCCGAGCCGGGGGCCTGACCGCTTTGCTATAATGGCGGCAGATTTCGGCGGGAACACGCCGTGCGTTCAGGCCGTGGGCCGCTAGCTCATCAGGCAGAGCAACAGCCTTTTAAGCTGTGGCTGCTGGGTTCGAGTCCCAGGCGGCCCAGTTTTTCCAACGCGGCCCGTATCGTCCACGACGGCACCCAGCCGAGCGGGTGGCCCGCATGAGACCGCTGGGAGTGATCAAGGGCTGAGATGCACGATCTGAAGCTGTTACGCGAGCACCCCGACGTGCTCCTCAAGGCGCTGGCTGACCGGCGGCTCGATGCCGCGCGGGTCCAACCGCTCATTGACCTGGAGCAATCCCGCCGGCAGCTGCTGACCCATGTGGAACAGCAGCGGCACCAGCTGAAGCAGGGGTCGGATGAGTTTGCGCGCCACAAAGGCCGCGGGACGGTCGCCCCGCCGGCGCACCTGAAACAGCTCTCGGAGGCCGTCAAGACCGACGAGCAGCGGCTCAAGGACCTGGACGCGCAGATTGAGCGGGAGCTGGCGTACGTGCCGAATATTCCGCACACCACCGTCCCTGTGGGCGATGCCAAGAGCAACGAGATCGTCCGCACCGTCGGGAAGAAGCCCTCGCTGCCAGGGACTCCCAAGACCCATCTGGAGCTGGCCCAGCCGCGCGGCCTGCTCGATTTCGAGCGGGCCGCCAAGATGACCGGCTCCCATTTTCCGCTCTTCATCGGCAAGGGGGCCCGCCTGGAGCGCGCCCTCATCCAGTGGATGCTGGATGTCCAGACGAAGGAGCGCGGCTACACGGAGGTCGCCCCGCCGCTCTTGGTCAACCGGAGCTCGATGTTCGCGACCGGACAGCTGCCGAAGTTCGAGGAAGACATGTATCGCCTCAAGGACGATGACCTCTTCCTGGTGCCGACGGCGGAAGTGCCGCTGACGAATCTGCACCGCGACGAGATCCTCGAGGCCGCACAGCTGCCGCTGCGCTACACGGCCTACACGCCGTGCTTCCGCCGGGAGGCCGGCTCCTACGGCAAGGACACGCGGGGGCTCGTGCGCGTGCACCAGTTCGACAAGGTGGAGCTGGTCAAATTCGTCAAGCCGGAGACGTCGTACGACGAGCTGGAGCAGCTCGTCGCCGACGCTGAGGAGATCCTGAAGCGGCTTGGTCTGCACTACCGCGTCGTGGGCCTGGCGACCGGCGACCTGAGCTTCGCCGCCGCGAAGTGCTACGACTTGGAGGCGTGGGCGCCCGGCCTGAATCAGTTTCTGGAGGTGTCCAGCTGCAGCAACTTCGAGGCGTTCCAAGCGCGGCGGGCGAACATCCGCTACCGGACGGACGGCAAGAAAGTCGCCTACGTGCATACGCTCAACGGGTCGGGGGTGGCCCTGGCGCGGACGATGATCTGTCTGCTGGAAACCTATCAGCGCGCCGACGGGCGCGTGGACATCCCGGCCGTGCTGCGGCCCTACTGCGATGGCGAAAGCATTCTCTAACATCGTGACGGTCATCTCGAGGCTGCTGAAGGCGGCCGTCGTCGCCTGCCTCATCCCGGTGGTGGTGGGATTGCTGGAGGCGACCTTAGCCCAGCTCGATTTGACGAGTGCCTCCGGGGCGATGGCCCAGGATTGGATCCGGTGGGGCTTCGGGACCTATGTCGCCCTGCACATCATCCTCTACCGTCCGGTGTCGCTCTTCCGCGCCAGCCACCGAATGTTCGCCGCGCTGGCCGTGTGGCTCTTCGGCGGCCAAGTGGCCAGTGTCGAGGCCTCCCGGGGCGGCGGCAAAGGCGGGAAGGGGGCGAAAGCCGGCGCAGCCCCGCAAGGCTCCGCCCTCGTCGCGTTCAGCCCCTACGTGGTGCCGAGCTACGCGCTGCTCATCTGTGTCGCCGGCTGGGTGGCGTCCTGGTGGTGGCCCCGGTCGCTCACCCGCGGCCCGCTGTGCTTTCTCGTGGGCCTGGCGGTGGCGTTTCACTGGCTGATGACCGCCGATGAGCTGCAGCAGCAGCGCGAACGCTGGCACCTGGAAACGTATCTGCTGGCCGTCGAGCTCATCATGCTGCTGACGCTGTGCCTCGTGGCCGCGGCCCTGCCGCTGGCCGTGCCGGAATTTTCCTTCTCCGCGGCGCTGTCAGATGGGTTCATCCGGGCCCAGGAGCTGCTGACGACGGTGATGCGCCGGTTGTTCTGAGCCTCGACATTCCGGAGAGATGGCAGAGTGGTTGAATGCGGCGGTCTTGAAAACCGCTAGGGCCTTCGGGTCCTCGCAGGTTCGAATCCTGCTCTCTCCGCGGTTTCCGTGCAGGGCAGAGCAGGCGACAACGCCGGAGAGGTGGCTGAGTGGTTGAAAGCGCTGGTCTCGAAAACCGGTAGGGTCGCAAGACCCTCGAGAGTTCGAATCTCTCCCTCTCCGCCGTTTTTGTCCGTCGGGAAAAATCCAGCTAACCAGGCACGCAGAGACTCGCTACAATGGAGAGGTGTCTGAGCGGTTGAAAGAGCACGCTTGGAAAGCGTGTAGCTACCCTAAAGGTGGCTCCCGGGTTCGAATCCCGGCCTCTCCGCCGTTTCTTGCAGGATGGGCATCATCCGCAGTCTGCGCTCGTAGCTCAACTGGATAGAGCATCAGCTTGCGGAGCTGAGGGTTCCGAGTTCAAATCTCGGCGAGCGCGCGTTTTCCTTGCTGAAGGGGTGCGATGATGACGAAGCCGGACGAAGCCTACATGGCCGAAGCCTTGAAAGAGGCCGAGCAGGCGCTGACCTCCCGGGACCGTCCGGTCGGCGCCGTGGTCGCGCACCAGGGGCAGATCATCGCCCGCGCCCGGCATCAGATCCGGCTGCTGCGGGATCCGACCGCCCACGCCGCGGTCATCGCCATCACCCAGGCCGCTAACGCGCTGCAGTCGGATCAGTTGCCGGAGGTGTCCGTTTACCTGACGGAAGAGCCTTGTGTGATGTGCGTGGGGGCGATCCTGCTGAGCGGAGCCGCGCGGCTGGTCATCGGGGCGGCCGATCCGAAGCAGGGGGCGGCCGGCTCGGTGATTGACCTGACGATGAATGAGCGGCTGAACCGCCGCCTGGTGGTGGTGCGGGAGATCCTGGCGGGGGACTGCCACGCCCTGCTGCGTCGGGCCACGGCCAGCATTCAAACCGAGATTTGACCCGACATTGGAGAGGTAGCCAAGTGGTCGACGGCGGCGGTTTGCTAAACCGCTGTACGGGGTCAAACCTGTACCGAGGGTTCGAATCCCTCCCTCTCCGCCAGTTTACTGTGGGAATCCTTGGAACGATCCGGTGGTGAGATGAGTTACGTCCCCTTAGCGCGGAAGTATCGGCCCCAGACCTTCGACGACCTCGTGGGGCAGCCGACGGTCACCAAGACGCTCACGCAGGCGCTGGCCACGAAACGGATTGGGCAAGCCTACCTCTTCACCGGCCAGCGCGGCGTCGGGAAAACCTCGGCCGCGCGCATCCTCGCCAAGTGCCTCAACTGCACGAAGGGCCCCACCGCAACACCCTGCCAGACCTGTGCCAGCTGCACGCAGATTGCGCAGGGCAACAGCCTGGACGTCATCGAAATCGACGGGGCGTCCAACCGAGGCATCGACGAGATCCGCGACCTCCGCCAGTCCGTTCCCTTCGCGCCCACGAGCGGGACGTTTCGCCTCTACATCATCGATGAAGTCCACATGCTGACGACCGAGGCGTTCAACGCCCTCCTGAAGACCCTCGAAGAACCGCCCGCGCACGTCAAATTCATCTTTGCCACGACCGCCGTCCATAAGGTGCCGCCCACGATTCTGTCGCGCTGCCAGCGCTTCGATTTCCGGCGCATCGAAGCCGGAGCGATCGTCGCCGCCCTTCGGGAGATTGCCAAGGCCGAGCGCGTGACGGCCGAGGACCCGGCGCTCTACGCCATCGCCCGCGCGGCCGACGGCAGCCTGCGGGATGCCGAAGTCGTGCTGGAGCAGCTCGTGAGCTTCGCCAAGGGCAAGATTCAGGAAGCGGACGTGACGACGCTGCTGGGTGCCGTGGAATCGGAAGCACTCTTTGCCTGGGCCCAGGCCATCCTGGACCACCGGACCCCGGACGCGCTGGGACTCTTGACGCAGCAGCTGGAGCAGGGCAAGGACGTCCTGCAGCTGCTGCTGGGATTACTGCGCCAGTTCCGGAACCTGCTCATGGCCCGCAGCACGGCCGGTGTCTCTGACCGGCAAGCGGCCGTCGCCCGGCTGGTTGATGAGCCGGCTGAGCGCCTGAGCCGCCTGATGGAGCAAGCGGACCGGCTGCCGCCCCAGGAGCTGCTGCTCATTCTGCAGATGCTCACCGGCGCCTATGAGCTGGTCCGGCGCTCGCCGGTGGCTCAGACCGTGCTGGAGCTCATCGTCATCCGGCTCTCCACTCGGGAAGCCTGGCAGTCGCTGGATGAAATCAGCCGGCGCCTGGAGCGCCTGGGGCCTCTCGAGCCTGGGCGTCCAGCACCCGCAGTGGCGACCGGGCCTGTGCCCGCCGCGGCTCGTTCCATCGCCGCCCCAGCGCGCAGTACCCCCCTCGCGTCCTCGGCCGAAGCGTCCGCCGACGCTCCGCCGGCCGGCGTATCGGAGGAGTTGACGCGCATCTGGCCGGTCTTTCTGGAGCGGTTGGGCGCCCAGAAGATGTCGCTGGCCGCCTATCTCATGGACGCCAAGCCGTTGCGGCGCAGCCAGAACCGGTTGGTCGTGGGGCTGCCAGGATTTGCGCTGCACCAGGAAGTGCTCACCGAGCACCGCCGGCTGATTGACAAGCTGCTCAGCGAGTTGTGCCAGGCCCCGGTCACCGTCGAGTACGAAGTGCTGCCGGAATCCGACCGGACATCTCCGTCTGCCGCGGTCCCGCAGGTGCCGCCTCCGCCGATCGTCCAGGAGATCGTCAATTTGTTCAACGCGACGGTGTTGGACCAGTCGCGGCCCGCCAATGGCTAGCTATGCCAGGCCGCTGCTGCGGCTGCTGGAAGCGCTCGAGAAGCTGCCCGGGGTCGGCCCCCGCTCCGCCGAACGGATGGCGTTCTATCTCCTTCGCGCCTCCCGCGAAGAGGCGCACCAGCTCGCCCAGGCGATCACCGATGCCAAAGACCACCTGCGTTTCTGCGAAATCTGCTTCAACCTGAGCGAAGCCGAGCGCTGCCAGATCTGCCAGGACCCCGCCCGCGACCCGTCGGCCTTGTGCATCGTCGAGGAGCCGAAGGACGTCCTCGCGATTGAGAAGACCGGCGCCTACCGCGGCCTCTACCACGTCCTGCTGGGGGCGATCGCGCCGCTCGATGGCATCGGCCCGGAACTGCTGAAGATCGACGAGCTGCTGCACCGGCTGGCCGCCGAGACGATCCACGAGGTCATCGTGGCGACCGACGCCGACAAAGACGGCGAGCTGACCGCCGCCTACCTGACGAAGCTCATTCGGCCGCGGGGGTTCAAGGTCACCCGCATCGCGTCCGGAATCCCCGTCGGCAGCCATCTGGAGTACGCGGACCAGGCCACCCTCGCCCGCGCCCTCGAGGGCCGGCGCGAGCTTTAACTTGTCAAACTGGCTTGGCACAGGCACACTATCCTCGTCCGACGCCCATCCAGCATCAACCGCGCAATTGAACAAGGAGATTCCCCGGTAGCTCAGTCGGTAGAGCGGCTGACTGTGAACGGGGTGGAGGGGCAAACGGTGAGGCGCTATGCAGATCGCCGAACCTACATCATCGCCGCGGTCCGTAAGCGGCGAAAAAAGGTCCGGCGGATGGCGGTCGAATACAAAGGCGGCAAATGCAGCCGCTGCGGATACGACCGTTGCATAGAGGCGCTGGAATTCCATCACCTCGACGCCTCCCAGAAAGACTTCGGGATTTCGCAAGACGGCTATACCCGAAGTTGGGAGCGGGTGCGTCAGGAGTTGGACAAGTGCGTACTCGTCTGCGCCAATTGTCACCGGGAGCTCCACGCCTCAGCGCAGCTTCTCCGCGAAAGCGGGGATGAAACAGCGGGTGAACTCAGGGAAGCCTACCCCGAGCTGGCGTATGCCTGCTCGGCACGGTAATCCTGAGCCAAGCCCCTGAAGCGACCACTTCAGGGGAAGGTGCAGAGACTAAGCGCCCGCCACCTGAACTCCCCTAGCTGGGAGATGGTGAAGAGATAGTCCAGGCCTTGCGGAAACGCGAGGGCGCCCTGTAATCAGCATGTCGGAGGTTCGAGTCCTCCCCGGGGAGCCATTCTGTCCAATAGAAAGAACCTCTCTTCGGAGGGGTTCTTTCTGTTTGGGCGGGGTCATGGGGCAGGTGTACTCGATCTCCGCGTTGGGATGGTCAAGGTCAATGCGCTTGATGAAGGAGCGGAGGAAGCCCTTCTGCTCCATCAAGGAGCCTTTCTCCAATGTCTCGCGCAAATCCTCGACGTAGCGCTTAACCTCAGCCGGTGAAGGACCGGGGATCGGGGAGTCCTCCATCCGGCCTTCCAGAGTCCCTTTCTCGGCCAGCACCTCGTCGCGGAGCGCGGTCAGTTCGCGCAGTCGGGGCGAAATCTCCTCGAAGCGCACCTTGTCGTCCTCGACGAGCCGGTAGAGCTTGCCTAGCCGTCGCTCC
>Ga0209515_10008096_pt1 | contig 12409 bp, 16 predicted proteins | sample Subgroupgradi54m_FD_187454 | JGI IMG/M metagenome (GOLD analysis project Ga0209515, IMG submission 187454) | Subsurface groundwater microbial communities from S. Glens Falls, New York, USA - GMW60B uncontaminated upgradient, 5.4 m (SPAdes)... ... | reverse complement strand
GACGCTACAAGGACGCGTCATCGGGGAGACGCTGAGGACTGCCTATCTCCATCACCGGCACGGCCATCTCACCCCCGTCGTGGTCTCATAGAGCTAAACAAATACGAGATTTTTATTGACACGTCCCGTCTTTTTCAGGTATGGTAGGACTGTTTGGAGCGTAGCATGGGCTGTTTGGAACTATTGGTCCACTCGGGTTCATGCTGAAGGCGCTGCAACAACTTGTAAACCTTGTGGTTAAGAAGAGCAGCGCGCAAGAGGATTGGCATTCGTCCCGTTCGTGCAGCACAAGACGACCGCTCAACGCAAGCGCTCGATACGGTAACGACGAGTCTCACAAGGAAGCCGCAAGGCAGCCGATAAGGTGTGCTTTGCGGTTTTTGTGTTTTGTGCAGCGAGAAGGGGGGTGTGGTTAGCATGGCGAAGGGAACCGTGAAGTGGTTCAGCGACCAGAAGGGGTATGGCTTCATTACCCCGGATGACGGATCAAAGGACGTGTTCGTCCACTATTCCGCTATCCAAGGAGATGGCTTCAAGTCCCTGAAGGAAGGCCAAGTCGTGGAGTTTGAGATCACGCAAGGCCCGAAGGGGCCGCAGGCCTCCAACGTCAATACGGCCGCAGGGTCCGAAGGGACCGCAGGCCTCCAAAATAAGGCCGATTGACACTCCGCCTCAGCGGAGGCACCACCATCCGACCCCCCGCCGCTGGCGGGGGGTCGGATACGTTTGGAGCAGTCTCACCGGCCGGTCAACCCCAGGACGCGGAGCGGGTCGCTCAACGAGAGCCGGATCTTCAGTCGATCGGCGAACTGGAGCGGGATCCTGACATGCGGCCCGTCCACGAACACGCTGCCGCGGCGCATCAACCAGGTGACATCCAGACGCTCGTGCGGCGGCAGGACGCCGCCTGTGAGGCGGGAGCGGGACAACCGCCCCCGGTAGAGCTCCCGGGGGTAGTACTGGAACCGCGTTGACCGCCAGCTCATCCGGACGCCGCCGGCAGCCAGGACCGCGCTGCTGGAGCCTGCCGCGGTGGCCACCCACAACCCCGAGCTTTTCTGCAGCTCTTCCCTTCCTCCGAGTGAGAGCCGGTAGCGGCTCATCGTCGCCGGATCGTCATGGACGACCAGCACGTCGTTGAGCGCCCGGTGGGGGAGCGACGTTCCGTTCAGGCTGAGGCACAGCCGATAGAGACGCAGCTCCGGCAACCGGCCTTCCAGCGCCGCCCGGCACATCCGGGCGAAGGTCGAGCGCGAGGCGGCGCAGAAGACCGCTTCGCTACGCGCCGGATCGGCATTGACCCCCAGGATCGGCGTGCGCGCCACGCTGCGGGCCGCCTGCAGGAAGGTGCCGTCCCCGCCCACCGTGACCACCAAGTCGTAGCGCCGCGTCACCTTCAAGTCCGCCCGGTAGGCCAGGTCGAACTGGACCGGCAGCTGGCGCATCGTGTGGACGATGCCGTTCATCGTCTCCTCATGCACCGCATGCGCCTCCTGCATGTCGCGTACGTCAGGATGGCGCTGGCACAGCAGCCGCAGGAGGTGGGGGTCCTGCTGCTCCTGAACGTATTGTTGGTAAGCGTCTTTTTTGTAGACGACAAGAACTCGCGGTTTGGCCATCTGCGAACCGTTATCGCAATGAAATTTCGGATTTCGGATTTCGGATTTCGGATTGTCTGGGCTGTTGGATAAGGACTGCCGCGCATCCAAAATCGAAAATCCAAAATCGAAAATACGCTGGGATTACCATCGGACGATCCAGTTAATAAAGCGAGGGTCGGAATGCTTCCGTCGTCGGATGAGGAAGGCCGCAAAGAGGATGGCGAGCATCTGCGGGTAGACGAGCACGAGGATGCCGAAGAGGATGAACGAGCGCCCGGTGATCATCAGTAGCACCTCCGGATTTCAGAGGTCAGGCATCAGCTGATTGCTGATGCTATCGCACACCGGCAGACCGGGTCAAAAGCGCTGGCTCAACCCTCTTCCCGCCGGGCCCGGATGCGCCGCTTTTCATCGGCGATGTGCTTTCGGATGCGCAGCGACTTCGGCGTCACTTCGAGGAGCTCGTCGGGGCCGATGTACTCGAGCGCCAGCTCCAGGGTGAGCTCGCGCGGCGGCACCAGGACGATCGTCGTCTCCCCTGTGGAGGAGCGCACGTTGGTCAGCTTCTTCTGCTTGCAGATGTTGAGCGCCACGTCCCGGTCGCGGCTCGCCTGGCCGATGACCATGCCCTCATAGACCGGAACCGCGGGACCGATGAACAGCTCCCCGCGCTCCTGGGCGTTGGTAATGGCGAACCCGGTGCTCACCCCCCCTTCGGTGGCGATGAGCGAGCCGTGCGGCTCGGGAGGGGGCAGGTCCGCAAGGACGGGCTGGTAGCGGTCGAAGATGTGGTGGATGACCGCGTTGCCGCGCGTCTTCTTGAGCAGCGCGCTTTTCATCCCCAGCAGGCCCCGCGTGGTGATCAGATATTCGAGATGGAAGTCGCCGGTCGGCGAGCGCGACATCTCTTTGAGCTCGGCCCGCCGGCGCCCCAGCTCTTCGATCAGCGTCCCCTGGTACTCGCCCGGGATGTCGATCGAGAGCCATTCGGAGGGCTCCATCCTTACGCCGTCGATGTCCTTGTACACGACTTCAGGCTGCGACACTTCCAGCTCATACCCTTCCCGGCGCATCGTCTCGATGAGGATGGCCAGATGCAGCTCGCCCCGCCCGGACACGAGGAACGTATCCGGACTGTCGGTGTCAGCCACCCGCAGCGCCACGTTGATCTCCAGCTCCTTGTAGAGCCGCTCGCGCAGCACCCGGGACGTGATATATTTCCCTTCCTTCCCCGTAAACGGGCTCTTGTTCACGGCGAAGGTCATCCGGAGCGTGGGCTCTTCGATGACGACCGCCGGCAGCGCACGCGGCCGCTCCGGATCGGTGATCGTATCGCCGATGCTCACTTCGCCGAACCCCGCGACCGCCACGATCTCGCCGGAACCCGCCGACGGGATCTCCACGCGCTCCAGCCCCTGATACGCCAGGAGCGCCATCACGGTCCCAACCTCCCGGCGACCATCCGGCGAGAGGCGCAGGATCGGCTGGCTGGTCTTGAGGGAGCCGGCCGATATCTTGCCGATCCCCATCTTGCCTTTGAACGTATCGTACGCGAGGGCAAGCACCAGGATCTGAAGCGGCTCATCCGGCAGCACGTGGGGAGCGGGGATGCGCTCGACGATGGTCTCAAAGAGCGGGGTTAAATCCGCGCCGGGCTTCGCCGGATCGAGCGTGGCGGTGCCCTGTGTGGCCGAGGTATACACGATGGGGAAGTCGTGCTGGGTGGAGGACGCATCCAGTGCGCTGAACAGGTCGAAGGTGCGGTTGACCACGTCGTCAATCTGGGAATCGGCCCGGTCGATCTTGTTGACCACGACAATGATGGGGTGCCCCAGCTCGATCGCCTTGCGCAGGACGAACTTCGTCTGCGGCATCGGCCCATCCTTGGCGTCCACGAGCAGGAGCGCCCCGTCCACCATCCGGAGCGTGCGCTCCACTTCCCCACCGAAGTCGGCGTGGCCCGGGGTGTCGACCAGGTTGATCTTGTACGCCCCGTAGATCAGGCTGGCGTTCTTGGCGCGGATGGTGATGCCCTTCTCGCGCTCCAGGTCCATCGAATCCATGATGAGCGCGCCGACGGGCACCGCGCGGATGGTGTGGGTGAAGCGCAGCATCGCGTCGACCAGCGTCGTTTTGCCGTGGTCGACGTGCGCAATGATGGCAATGTTGCGGAGATGCGTCTGCTGCATGGATGCGAATCGAAGCCGACGGCGAACGGGAGAGCACCGACCGTCCCCGCCAGGGGTGGGTCAACCCGCCGACTGAGATGAAGTGGCTATTATAAGCGTCACGTCCGGCGCGCGCCAGAACGATATCAGATGCGTCTCTGATATCGTGGTATCAGATATCGGTTGCTTGAGGGGGGTAGCGGAGGCGCTTCTTCCTGGCGTGGAGCTTTTTGGCGACGAGGACCTTCTCCTGGGCGCGCTTAGAGCGCTTGCGCTTCTGCCGCCTGAGCTTCGCGATGCGCTGCGCTTCGGCGCTGAGCGCCCCAAGCCGTTGCGTCTCCAGCCGACGAAGGAGGATGCGGCGCGCAAGAAACCGGTTCAGGGCTTGCGAGCGCTCCTGCTGGCAGCGCACCTCGAGGCCGCTGGGTCGGTGGCGCAGGACGACGCAGGTGGCGACCTTGTTGACGTTCTGACCGCCGGGGCCGCCGGAGCGGATAAACCGCTCCTCGAAGTCGCGCTCCTGCACGCCGAGCCGCCGCATCAGCGCTTCCAGCTCACGCTGCGTATTGGGAGACACGGGAAACAGACCCATCGATTAGAATCGCACCTGGATACCGCCGATCGCGGAGCGCTCCTCGGCATCCTGCTGCAGCCGCAGGAAGAGGCTCGCGTCGGGAACCAGCTTGCGCGTGAACGTCACCGTCAGGCCCGGCCGCTGGAAAACCCGACGCCGACCTCGTACACCAGCCGGCCTTCGCTGGCAATGAGTGAGCGCGTCCGGAGACCAGCCAGGAACTCGAACGCGGAGCTACTCGAGCCGGCAAGACGGTACACCAGCCGGTCGGCACCAGGGATGTCCCAGGCTCCGTCAAACGTCACGGTGTGTTCTTCGGGGCGGCGTCCCGACGATCGCCGCCGGTCCCGGTACACGAGCTGTTGGTGTTCATCGAGCTCCCATCCGCCCTGCAGGGTGAGCCGGTCTTCCGAGCCGTCCGCTTTCTGGACGAGGAATGCCAGGCGGTTACGCGCATCGGCGCGCCACCGGCCGAACAGCGCCACCCGCCGTCCGGGGACGCGCTCATGGGATGCGTCCTGCGCCAACGTGAAGATCAGCGCGTCAGACTCAGCACCGGTCAAGGCTGCATTCAGGTAGAGCCGCTGACGTCCGAGGCCGCTGCGTTCTCGCAGGCTCAGCGCAAGCCCGTGCTGATCCGTCAGCGACCAGTCGCCATCGAAGGTGACGGCGTGGGGCGCTGCCGGATCGTCCTCGCGCAGAGTATCTTGCGCGCGGTAGACCAGGCGGTTCTTCGCGTCGATCGTCACCCCGCCGTCCACTACGCGGACCGGCCGCAAACGCTCCCGCACCGTCAACCGGTTGGCTTCGTCGAACTGGTACCGCAGGCGGATCGATGAACGTCGGGCCGTATACATAGGCGAACGCTTAGCGCGCCGGTGGTTCTGGGACGACCGGAAGGCTCGTACCGCCTCGCTCAATCACGAACACGTCGGAGGAGAGCAGCTGGAGCGGCGCGCGCGAACGCTGGACGGCACCCCGCTGGCCGATCGGGACGATTCGGATGGTCCCAGCACCATTCTCGAAGTAGAGGTAATGGATATCCGAGCTGACCGCCACCTGGACCAACATGCCGTAGGACTCCGGGACCTTGAAGGTCGTCCGGCCGAACGTGCCCATCGTCATCTCGGTCAAGACGTTCTCTCGCGGCGCCTCCTCCCCCTGAGCCGTTGCGCCCAGCAGCAGTCCAAGCAGGATCCCCAGCAACATTCGCCTCATCGCGCTCCCTCCGCCTCCCTATTCCTCCGCCTCGAACTGGATGCCGCAGCTATCGCACTCAGAGACTGACGCCTCATACTCCATCCGAATGAACCGCGTCTGGGTAGCCCCGCACTGGGGACACGTGGTGGGCGGACGCCAGCGCTCCGGCTCCTCACCGGAGGCTGGCTCATCCTCGTCGAAGACGTCCTGCATCATCAGGCAGGCTACAGGCGGCTGCGGATGGCCTTGGGGTAGTCGGGGAAGTGGAGACTGATGTCTGGAAGGGCGAACTGGCGGAGGATGAGGTGCTTGGGCTCGCGCTCGAGCAGGAACTCGAACGAACGCCGCACGAGCGCCTCCGGGGTGGTCGTCTTCCCCTCAGCGAGCCGATCGAACTCGCCGCGGGTGAGGGTGACGCTGTGGCGGGTCTGCCCATTGGACTCGGCGATCTGGACGCCGAACGTCCAGCCGTTGTCCTTCGGGGCGGATGTCACGGTAATATCGGCCATGTCTGCAGAACGCGCTCAACGGCTCCCGTCACACCACAGAGACACAGAGAGTCCGCTGTTGATTGTTCTGTGTTTCTGTGGCGTATCGATCTGTGGTCTCTGTGGTGTCGGGAGGTCTTGCCAAATTACTCGGTGAGGATGTCCATGGCGCTGTCGAGGTTCACGATGGCAATCTCGATTGCCTCGGCATCGGGTCCCCGGACGTCCCGTTCTTCTTTCGCCATGACCCGGAGCCGTTCCAGGACAGCCTGCAACTCTTGACCGATCGCACGAGCGTGGACGTTGCGCATCTCTGGTGACGGTCCTCGGAAGACGGGAGCGCCGCGTCGGGGCTCGCGGGAATAGCCCCATTATAACAGAAACGGCCCCCGATGCTTCACTTTGCGAAGCAAAGCGGCGGGGGCCGTTTCTGCGTTGGGGTACGACTCAGCGCGCGGTGGCGTGACGAAGCGCGCGGTGGCGGATCGGGTGCCGGCCGTTGCCGTGCGGCACGTGCTCGACAATCCACTCCGTGGCCGCCTCGCGGACCTGCTCGGCCTGCGTCGCAATGACCTTGCCGGTGCGCCCGAGACGACGGCCTGCTTCGCGTCGGAGTCCCTGGACCTTCTTGGCCAACCGCTTCCGAATCACCTGACCTGAGGCCGGCGCGTAGAGCAGCGCTAGCATGCTCCCGGCCGCCGCTCCCAGCGTAAACGCCGCTGCCGTCTTGAACGCCCCGCCCCGACGACGAGTCTCCTTCATCCCATCACCCTCCTTCATCCCATCACCCTCCCTGTTACGACCCACGACGATGCTGCAGACGAGGTTCCCCCCTCGTCCCGTTTCTGGTTCTCATCGTGAACCCCGTACCACGGCTTCACAGCCGTGGCTTCGGGGTCTTCCCCTTCGGGAAAAGCACCCTGTGCCTCCCCGCCTTGATAGGCGGGGCTCCCACGTGGTACGGGGTGAAGAGATGCGTCGCGGCCTCCCGGACGCGGCCGAGGCGTTCCAGCGCCTCCGAGGCGACCTCGCAGGCGCGCAGGACGACCGCCTCGACGTGACGCGTCGCGTTGTGTCCGCGACTCAACAGCCGGCGGGTCTGCCGCAGCGCGTGACGGGCTTCACGGAGCGCTCCCTCAGCCTCCGGCAAGACCGCGTCGAGCCGCCGCAGGGCATCCCGAAGCTCCTGAGCCGTCGTCAGCACACACACGGTCAGCGCGACGGCGCAGGCGGCGGTGACGCCGAGTAGGGCCACACTAAGGGAGGAGTCCGTCATCCCACCACCTGCCGCAGGCCCCGCCTTCCGGCGGGGCCATGGCCGATTGGCCTCACAATCCGTCCACCGGCCACGGCGGTGCCCTGCATGGCATCCTCTAGGTTCGAACCCTCGCTTATCCTCGGGGGGGCACCGTCGGCGGCAGGTGGTGGGATCATTGGGGTGCGCCCGGCAACTGGACAGCGGGCAAGAGGACCACAACAATGCGGAGATCCCGCCGATGGCGGCGGCTCCGCATTGGGTGGATGGACGATCGGGCCATTCGACACGCTTTCGGTAGCCCGGCTGTCCTATTCAAGAACGCAGTAGGCAGTCGGCAGAAGGCAGTCGCCAGAACAAGGTTCACTGCCTACTGCTTATTGCCTTCTGCCTACTGGTTCTCAAGGATCCGTGGCTTTGCCCCACACCCCCATGCTTTCTTGCGAAAGCAAGAATGGGGGGATCTGTGGGGCCCCGCAGGCTCTGCTTTGCCCCGAGAAATCGCGGAGCGATTTCCGGGGTTTAGTCCCGGAAATGCTGCGCATTTCACGGGACGAAGCAAAGCATGCGGGGCGTCCCCAGATTGCTCTGGGTTTGCCGTTATCGAGAATGTCAAACAACCACACGCACGACGTACTCGTACGTACTCGTGTGTAAGTCTACCTGAGTACCGCGGCGAGCGTCAAGGCTAGCGCACAGAAAACACGCTGGAACTACTGGGGCCCAGAGGAGGAAGCGGCGGGTGCGTGCCGCTCGAGCGCCTTCTGCAGGAACTGTCCGAGCAGGCCGCCGGCATCTGAGGGTGGTGCTGCGTCAGGAGCGCCGTCCGCGGGCTCGTCGCGCCGCAGCAGCCGGCCGATTGCATCGACCGCCGTGACGGTGAGAACTTTGGACGCGACGTATGTCACGTCCGGCAGGACCGCGATGCGGGAAGCCCGTCCCTGAATGGCGAGCGGCAGCTCCAGCTCACCCTTGGCGTTGGCAAGGGCGCGCAGCTCCGCGACACTCCGAATGATCGCCTCGGAGAACTGGGGATCAATACGTAGGATCGCGTGCATGCTGAACGCACCGTCCAGTCCGAGACTGCCGCTTCCCGAGAGGCCCAGCGTGTCGCTTTGCAGCGACAATCCGCTGAAGCGCAATGAGCCTCCGGCCAGCTCCAGCGGCACGTCAAACGACTGCAACACCGTGTCCCGCGCGTCCAGCTTCGCCCGGTCCGTCTCGGGGAGGCGCTCTTCCAACCGTTCCAGCAGGCCGGGGATGACCGAGAGCTGCCGGAACACTTCGCGCAGGATGTTGAGGTTCACCATTACCGGCTCGTCCAGCCGCACCGTCCCGCGGGCTGCTACGGCGGCGCCCGCCGCGGGTTCGAGCGATGGCGCGTCACCCTCCAGCGATGCCGAGAGCCGGCCTCGCAGTTGAAGTTCTCCCGCCGGGACGTCGGGCAGGAGCTGCTCGAGAGCGAGCCGGTCCACGCGCAGCGTCACCTGCTGGAGCGAACCGGCCTGAGCGCCTTCGGGGAGCGTCAGCCGGCCGCTGAACCGGAGGTTGGGCGTGTCGCTGCCCACCGCCGCTTGCACCCGCACGTCCATCGGATGGCCGGGTGCGATGTCTTCGACGGCGGCCTCTACCCGCTTCACCCACAACTCGAAGGGCGGTACTGCCGCCGCATCAGTCCAGTGCAGCGTGCCGTCTTCGATTCGCAGCCGGGCGATATTGAAGGAGACGGCCGATGGCATCGCGGCACTTGAGGGCCCGCTTGAGGCCGGAGCGGTTGACGGCTCGGACGCAGCCGGTGGCACAGGGACCGGGATGAGGACGCGGCCCTGCCGGTCCCGCCGCAGGCTCGCGCGAGGCCGATGCAGGACGACCGAGGCCACCTCAACCCGCCGCTTGAGGAGCGGGCCCAGACGCACCAGGGCGTTGGCTGAGTCGAGCGCGAGCAGCGGCTCGGCGGAGGATGCAGGCTCTGAGACGGTCAGCCCCTGGAGCTCGAGCGCGATGCCGCCATGCCAACCCAACGCCAGGTGGTCCAGCCGGACTCCCAATCCCGAAGCCTCTTCGAGCGCCCGGACTAGCTGCGGGCGGTAGCGGTCGGCGTCAAACGTCGCGATGAAGATCGCCAGGGCAAGGAGGACGAGGAGACCGACGGCCAAGACGATGAGCAGGGCGCGTTTCATCAGAGCCGCGTCCACGGCCACACCCGGGCCCATACCGGTCCGACGAGCTCTCGACGCGTGACCGGACCGAAGATGCGCGAGTCCGTGCCGTGGTTGGTTCGGTGACTCATCAAGAAAAACTCCTCAGGACCCAGCGTCCATTCCTCTCCCTCGTACTCCACCCGCTCAAGCGGGAGGCCGATGATGCGCTTGACGCACGCCCGCCCGCCCAGCGAGGCGGGGCGCGCCGCCACAATCTCTCCGCGGCCGGGCTCCCGCACGTCGTACGCTCCTTCCCGGACGAGGACCAGCTCCCCGGGGTTGAGGACCGGAGACATGCTGTGGCCGTAGACGCGCAACAGACGTCCAAACACGCGCCGCCTGGACGCTGTTCGGCTGGGGGCTGGCCCGCCCAGGCCAGCTCGATCGGGGAGGGCGGACCGGGGGGGCTGGCCCGCTCCGGCCCACAGCATCGTGGTCAGCGGACCGGGGGGGCTGGGGGTCATGTGTTCAACTGGCCGGCAGTCTCTCCTTGCCCAGAGTCCTGAACCGAGGAGTCGGTGCTACTACTTCTTCTTCGCGGCCTCGGCCGCGCGGAAGAGCTCGGCGATCTTGGCAACCGTATCGAGGAGCTCCTGTGATTTGGCGAGATCCACGTGCTGCTTGTTGTAGGAACAGAGCTTCGCGGCTTTCCAGAAGGTCTCGTGGAACTCGGGAGCCAGCGGGAGATGCTCAGGCTTGAAGTAGTCGGTCCACAGGATGAGGAGCTCCTGCTTGCAGATCTGGGCGTGCGACTCTTTCGTCTGCACCATGCGGACGATCGTGTTGCGGTGCTCCAGGACCTCCTGGGCTGAGGCGGCGGGTCCGGGCGTCGGCAAGGCGGTCAACTTCGTATTCATCGCATGAACCGTCTTGGCCGAAAGGGCGGCGAGATGAGGATCATAGATGCCGCAGGGCACATCGCAGTGAGCGAAGAGCGGCTCGATGCCGAGCCATCGGTCTAGGATGCTGGTGAGCGTTGCGCCAAACGACATGGCAGACCTCCGTGGGTGTTGTGCGCGGTTGCGTGCGGAATCCGTCAACGCCCTATTCTATCAACATGGCACACGTGCCACAAGGCGTGTTACCACCGGCAGAAATAGGCGGGGTGCAAGATACAGGATTCAGGATCTACGAGGTCTTGCATCCTGTGTCCGGCGTCATGAGTCCTGTGCGCTTATCCTGACAGGTTCCAGGCGCGGCGCAGGACTTCCAGCGCGGCCTACGTCAGCCAGCAAGCGCAGCACCGTCCCCTTTGCCACGCCCGTCATACGGATGGTGGCGCGACCCTCTCCTGTTTAAGTCTCGCGAGCTCGTCCACTAGCTTGACTCCAGACTCCCGCTTGAACGCCGTGGGAGCCAGCTCCCTGACCTTAACGGGATGTCGCCAGAGTGGGCAGATATCCTGGAACTCGCACCAACGGCAGAGGGCGCTCTTCCGTGGAGGGAATGCTTTGGCCGACTCGATCTCCTTGATGAGCTCCACGACGCTGTGCTGCAATTCCTCGAGCTGCTGCTGATTCCGCTCGGAGACGAGCGTCTTATCGAACGCCATGTAGTGCCAGATCAGCCGGACCTGGGTGGCATCCCGGAACTCCTGCTGGACGCCGATCTGATAGAGCGCGAGCTGCCGATCCTGATCCACATCCGGCTGGTCGGGGAGGCGACCCGACGTCTTATAGTCATGGATTTCGTAGACGCCGTCCGGCTGCTGCGCCAGTCGATCCATATAGCCCCTCAGGCGGTGGTCGCGCGGTAAGCTGACCTGCACCTCCCGCTCGATCCCCAAGGTCCGCGTCTGGTCAAAGGGGTGATAGTGCCGGTAGTAGTCGCCGATGCACCGCTCCCCCACCCCCTGGTAGTGTGCGGCCGTGTACTCCTTGCGAACAATCATCATGTCGTCCGTCCACTCTTGCGCCCATCGCTGGCGGTAGAATGCCAGCAGCTCCTCGAGCGCGTTCAGCTTGGTGTCGGAGAGGTCGTGGTAGAGTTTCTCCATCGTCTCATGGACCAACCCGCCCATGAACGCCTCGATGGAGTCGCGCCGATCGCGGTCCAGCTTGTCGATGTAGATGTACTTGTACTTGAGGGGGCAGGTTTCGTAGGTCGACAGGCGGGAGTGGGAGTAGGTCGTCATAGCAACTCAGGAATTGCCCTGCTCACGTTACTGCTCACCTCTGTACACGGATACACTGGTATGGTCCCAAGCATTCGAACCAGTAGAAGAACGTCTGGTCGGTGTTCAGGCCAAGCGAGGCCAGGGCCGTGCGGGTGACCACGCCGGCGGGTTTGGCTGCCCCAGCTCAACGGCTCCTTCAGCGAGATCGGCAGCACGTCGCGTGCTGCGTCCCGGTCGCAGGGTGCCTTGCTGAATCGGCACTCGGACAGAGGCTCATCGGTGCATCATGGTTGGGTCCGCCGCCGCAGCGCCTCGGTCAGCGTGTCCTCCAGCGTGACGCCGTATTGCGTTTCATACGCTCGAAGACGCTGAATTCGAGGAATGTCCTCGGCGCGTTGGGTGGCTGAGCCGTGCGCGCGGATCCACCGCAGCATCGTGCGCCATGATCCCCCGAATTGCTTGTCGCGGAGCAGGACGCAGAGTTGCTCCGCCATGCCTAATTTCAGGATGAGCCGATCCGGCTTCATCAGTTCAGAAACACCCGACTGGGCCGAGGGCCAGGGACGATGAAGACTCCGAGCAATCGCTCCTGCAGCGCCTCGGCAGCAAACTTCCAGCCCAAGGGCTTGTGCGGCGTTCGGTTCAGTTGCCTATTGATGGCCCGCACATCACAACCCGCCACACCTCCGGCATCGCGCACATGGTGTTCCAGCAGGTTTGCCAGGTCGTTCATCGAGCCCACCACGCTTCGGTTGGCTGTTCCGGCGATCTCCAGGTTGCGATACTCCCCCGTCAGCCTTTGAATG
>Ga0209515_10008093_pt1 | contig 12410 bp, 13 predicted proteins | sample Subgroupgradi54m_FD_187454 | JGI IMG/M metagenome (GOLD analysis project Ga0209515, IMG submission 187454) | Subsurface groundwater microbial communities from S. Glens Falls, New York, USA - GMW60B uncontaminated upgradient, 5.4 m (SPAdes)... ... | reverse complement strand
TGGCATGTAAGCTTCCGGCTGGTAGAAATCGTAGTAAGAAACAAAATAATGCACCGCGTTATCCGGGAAAAATTCGCGGTATTCTTGAGCGAGTTGCGCCGCGAGCGTTTTGTTATGCGCAATCACGAGAGTCGGTTTGCCGATTTGCTCTATCACGTTGGCCGCCGTGAAAGTCTTGCCCGACCCAGTCACACCCAAAAGCGTCTGGTGTCTCATTCCTTCCTTCACACCGGCAACAAGCGATTCAATCGCCTTGGGTTGGTCGCCAGCCGGTTTATACGAAGCTTTAAGCTTAAAATTCGCCATTGTTCTTTTAAAAATTAATGCAAGTTATTTATAAACATTTAAAAATTCTTCTTTCAATTCAAAAAATTTGCCGTCCAAAATAGATTGCCGGATTTCTGACATGAGACCGTTTATAAAAGTGAGGTTGTGCATAGTGGCAAGCGTCGCGGCGAGCATTTCTTTGGCGTGGAAAAGATGGTGGAGATAAGCGTAAGTATAATTGGCAAGAAAAGGAGTGAAATCTTCGCGATATTTTGCATTAGTAATATTTATTTTTCCGGTCCGCGTATAAAGCATGCCGTTACGGGCCATCCGAGTGGCGGCCACACAGTCGAAGGTATCGCAACCGTTTTCAACGCCGAGAAACAGGTCAATCGGCTCGCCAACCCCAAGTAAATGTCGCGGTTTTTCTTCTGGCAAAATTTCATTTACCCAGCGAACGGTCGTCGCCATGTCCTCTTTTACAAAAGAACCACCCACGCCAAAGCCTTCAAAGTCCATATTGCCAATCACCTTCGCACTTTCTTTTCTCAATTTTTCCGAGCGACCGCCTTGGACAATACCAAAGAGTGCGGGTGAAAAATCAAAGATTCCCTTTGCGATTCCAGAGAGCAAGGGGAATCTTTGATTTTTCTCTGCCAAACATCTCTCCGCCCAGCGGTGGGTACGTTCCATTGCCTCTCGCAAATAATTTTCGGGAGCGTGGGGTGAAGTGCATTCGTCAAAAGCAAAGATGATATCAGCGCCCAGATCGCGTTGAATCTGAATCGATTTTTCTGGAGAGAAAAAGTGTGTCGAGCCGTTGATAATCGAGCGAAATTCCACGCCTTCTTCGGTAATTTTCGCTTTCTTTTCTTTATTTTCATCATAAGCTTCTATTACCTCTTCCGGCAGAGGCGAGTCAGCGGCAATGAATTTAGAAAATTTGCCGCCATACGCGACCCCGAGCGAGAAAGCTTGGAACCCACCAGAGTCGGTCATCGTAGGTCCCGGCCAATTCATAAATTTACCGAGTCCTCCCGCTTCTTTTACAATTTTCTCCCCTGGCTGCAAATATAAATGGTAAGTATTTGCAAGCACCACTTGAGATCCAGTCGCCACAACCTGTTCTGGTGTCAAAGCCTTCACCGTCGCTTTTGTGCCCACAGTCACAAACGCCGGCGTTTGGATCACTCCATGTGAAGTTTCCAACAACCCCGCTTTCCCCAGCGCATTTGGTATCTTTTTTTCAATTTTGAAATTAATAGCTGCCACTAAATAATAATAACACACTTCACACTCCCCTGATGGGCATCTTCAAGGGGATTCGAATTCTGCATCCGCAAGATCGAAAACAACGTCTTTTTTCCTAGAGAGAATAGGCCTGAGAGAGGTATTTACGAATTCTTCATATTTACCAACACTTCCCATTTGATCTGTAATTATTTCTCTCTTACATAAGCACTTCGATTCTTTACCTAAATATTCAGGATAACTACTCCATTTCCAATCATTTATGCCAATAACCATTGGATTTAAATGTATATAAGCAGAAAGCCACAGTAAATATTCGTTATTATCTACATGAGAATATTTAAATTGATCTTGAAATAAAGCTCCTACTCTTTCATATTTCTTATTAAAATACTTTGAATAGCTGGTGCATACTTTAGAAACGAGCTTACTTATAGGGATATCTTTATCTTGCTTGATCAATAAATGAAAGTGATTGAGCATCAAACAATATGTCACAAGTGAAAATGATCCCTCTGGAAGCTTCTTCCTAACATAATGAGTATGACTCCTCCCCTGATGGGCATCTTCAGGGGAGTTTTCTAGGTTTGGAAATAAATTCTCCTTTAAACGATTAAGGAAAATTCTAAAATCTTGATCATCATTAAAGATATTCATCTTCCCCACTCCACGATTATAGATATGATAATAAGAATCAGGCGCAAAATTTTTGTAGTCCCTTCCTCCCATAATAATATTCTATCCCCCTGATGGGCATCTTCAAGGGGATTTGTGGAAAAGTGAAGCCCCGCTAACTTCGCGGGGCCAATCTTTCTAATAAACGTCTTTTACTCCTTGCCCATCATCCTCCAGATACTTATTTAATACTTCTCTTAAAGCCAGCGCGCTTTTCTTTGATAAAAGAGTGCGCGTGACATAACTTCCCTTAACACGATAGCTGCGAGCAGCCTGATGAACCCTTTTCTTTTTTATTTCATTAGGAGTAAAGCCGCGAATATCTCCATTGATGAGAGGGCGAACCATGAGCACAGATATGTCCCCGTTATCGTATTCGGTCAAAGCTAGTTTTCGATCCCCCGAGTGACGGAACGCCAATCGTTTAACTATTCTTTTCTTCACTTATAACCTCCTTATCTATTTATACGATAGATTATATCATTTTGCAACCACCACCGCTTCGTCGAACTGGATGGAGAGAAGTTTGGAAACGCCGCTTCCGGCCATGGTGACCCCGTAAATGACACCGGCGCGAGACATGGTTTCGCGGTTGTGAGTGATAAGGATGAGTTGAGAATATTTGGAGAGTGATTCGATCATATCGCCATACTTCTTGGAATTTGCTTCATCGAGTGCCGCGTCAGTCTCGTCCAAAATAATAAAAGGGGGCGGATTAACTTGCGAAATTGCGAACAAAAGCGCGATTGAAGTGAGTGCCCTTTCGCCTCCAGAAAGCATCACCAACCCCTTAATTCTTTTCTTTGGCAAAGAAACATTGATATCTATCCCATCTTCCTTTGGTTCGCCGAAGCTTTCTTCCTCTTCAAGCGAAGGCGACTTTTTCTGCTCCACTACTTCCAACTTCGCCGTCCCTCCGCCAAACATCAGTGCAAAATAATTGCTAAAAGATTCATTTATTTTCTCGATTCCTTCTTTAAATTCAACATCTAATTTCTTTTCTAGTTCTTCTATTATTTTATTTAATGATTCACTCGAAATCTTTAGATCGTTTAATTCCTTTTCTAGAAACTGATCCCGCTCGTTTGCGTCATTGAATTCTTTCGTCACTTCCCCGCTTTCGGCCGCGCCAAATTCCTCAAGCCTGATTTTCATTTTCTCCACTTCTCTTCTTCTCTCTTCTTGCGCTTTGCGCTCTTCATCTTTTAACTCCAATTCTTCAAATCCTAATATTAAATTGCCCATTAGCACTGCCGCTTCTCGCATTTCTCTCTGCAGATCTTCCTCAACCACTTTCAAACTTTCTTCTCTTACTTTTAATAAATTGATCTCCGAATTTATTTGAGACTCCAAGCTTGAAATCCTAAAAATTTCTCGCTCCGCTTCCCGATTTGAGTCTTTCTCCGCCTCTATTTCCTGCCTGATTTCCTTATATTTTTGATCCAGTTCTGTTAGATTTTCTTCTAATTTTTTGATTCCTTCTTCGATCTTTCTCTTTTTTTCTTCCAGTTCCTCATTTTTTATTTTCAATTGTTCAACTATAGAATTCTGTTGAACACGCCTATTTTCCTCAATAAAACTCCTGATCTTTTGTTTGATAGCTTGTATATCTGATTCTCGATCTATTTCTTCCGACAACTTTTCAAACTCTTTCAAAGACACTTTCCTATCTTCCCTTTCTTCTTTTTCTAATTCTCTGGAAACAATATTTGCGTTCGCATTTATTTCTCCTTCTACTTTGCCCAAATCCCTTTCCAATGTCCCTTTCTTATTTCTGGTCTGCTTTATTTCCTCCTCGATATGCAAAAGCTTCTCACTTTTATCATCTTTATTCTTAGAAGAATTGAGCGTTTTGGTCGCCCGCTCCATCTCCCGCTCAAACTGTTCTTTCTGTTTCAAAAGTACATCTTTTTCTTCTTTAATTTTTTTCTTATTTTCGCTCACATACAAGCTTTCCCGCTTCAAATATTCTTTATAAAGCTCCGCCAACTTCCCTTTCACTTCCTCCGCTTTAGAAAACTTTTCCATCTGCCTGCGCAAGAATTTCAGATGCGGCGCTATCTCTCTACGCAGGGATTCAACTTGGTTTATATTTTCATTTGTTTTCAGAAGTTTCCTCTCGCTTTCTTCCCTTTTATACTGATAAACTTTGAGTCCAAGCGCGTCTTCAATCATCGACTTCCTCTCCTTAATATTAGAAGAGAGTATCCTATCCGCTTCGCCTTGCGAAATAATATGGTGCCCCGAAGCGCCGATATTGGCTTCCGCCAAAAGTTCTAAGACATCTTTCAGCCTAACCTGACTGCCGTTGATTAAATATTCGTTTGTGCCATCCCTATTTACTGCCCGCTCGATCGAAACCTCATCAAAATCAATATTAAAAACTTTTTTGGAATTATCAAAAACTGCTTTTACAAATGCTCTGTTCGCTCTCGGCGCTTCATCCGAACCATTCCAAATCAAATCTTCCCCCCTCTTGCTACGCAAAGATTTCATTGACTGCTCTCCGAGTACAAATCGAAAAGCCTCCGCCAAATTAGACTTCCCACTACCATTCGGCCCAACAATTGCTGTCGTCTTTGCCTTAAAATCCAAGCTCGCTTTTTTGGCAAACGATTTAAACCCCGAGAGTTCTAAAGATTTGAGATACATTTCTAAAATAATAACACAAAATTGACTTAATATTGAACGAGTATAGACTAAGAATTGGAGGACGAGATATGTACGGATATTATACGCTTGTAAGAGATAAGGCACTCAGGATAATACTGGGTAGAAACGACACAGGAATGTATTATATCGCGAATGATGAACAATTTCGCGACGCATTATTCAGTAGAATGGATTACACAGTTCGCAAGTTCGAAAAAAATCAGACTATTGAGGAATTCGCAGAGTTACAAGATATTTTGAGTACTTTATCAAAACATCTGGGTTTTTTACCTTGCGACCTAAAAAAGATACAGGCAATCAAAAGAAAAAAGCAGGGAGGCTTCAAAAAAAGAATAATTTTAGTACAAACAACGAATCGATATCATGATGATGTGTAGAGCGGGGACTTTGTCCCCCTCTTTTTATTTTAATCCCCTCAAAAAATCCTCATAATTCATTTCTTTTTTACCCTCTGGAATAACTCTTAAAATTTTCAATTCAGAATTTTCAATTTTCACTTCAGTCACAATTACTCTCATTTTTTTGCCTTTCTTTTCGACAAAAAAGTAAGAAGTAGGCCAGTCTTGATAGGCTTTGACTTTCAGAAAATTCTTGCGAGCATCGTCTTCAAGATTTAAGAGCCCATCTTTTTTTTCGATTTTTTTAGTAAATGTAGCTTGAGAAGTTTCTTGCGGAGTGGCTTGTAAATATCCCGAGAGCCACTGCGGCAGAATTTCTGCGAAAAGTTTTGCACCTTCTTCGGCAAGAAGTTTCTCGACCTCTCCCCTTTCCCCTCCCCTTGCGAATGGGAGGGGTGCCTGCTTCACGATCGGCCCCGTGTCCACTCCTTCTTCTATTTTCATTATTGAAACTCCAATATTTTCTTCGTCATTCAAAATTTGAGAGACGATCGGCGAAGGACCGCGGTATTTGGGCAGGAGCGAAGGATGGATATTTAAAGTTTTTCTTTTCGGTAAATCAAAGATTTCTTTTGGAATAATCTTACCGTAAGAAGCAACCAAAAAAAGATCCCATTCTTCTTTATTCAAAAACTGAAGCGCCTTGCCATCTTTCAGACTATCAAATTCAATATAAGAGACTTTCTCTTTCTCCGCCCAGACTTTGACTTCATTTGGAGTGAAGACTAACTTTCTGCCTCGAGGAGTATCTGGAGTAGTGATTATTAAATCAGGCACAATATTTTGCCGCTTCAATTCCTCCAGTACATAAACCGAAAATTCTGCTGATCCGAAAAATGCCAGTTTCATATTGCTTTTGATGTTTTAAGCTTAAGCTTCTCCGGTGGAATTTCCTCCAGATTGATTGCTTCGTCTAAGAACAAAACTCCGTCCAAGTGATCGGTCTCATGCTGAAATATTTGGGCGACTATCCCAGAGCCGCCTCTAGTAAATTTCTTTCCAGTCTGGTCGAGAGCCTGAATAGTCGCCTTTTTAGAGCGCAAGACCTTGCCATACAAGTATCTTACCGAGAGACAGCCTTCGTCCATCAATTCTTTTTCTTTAGAAATTTTGACGAGCCTCGGGTTAATAAAGATTTGATCTTCAGTCTCCTTCTTCGCCGTTTCTCCTTTTACTAGGTCAAAAACCCTTTTCGACATCACAAAAATCCGCAAATTTTCCCCGATCTGCGGCGCCGCAATCGCTACCCCGTCTTCCTGCTCCTCGAGAGCCCGCTTCATTTTCTGTATTATTAAATTTATTTTCTTGCCGCCAATCTCCTCCGCCGCAACCTCTTCGGCCACACTTCTAAGTTTAGGACTTTCTTTCTGAAGTATTTCGATCATAAAATTATTTTGAAAGCCTATTGTCTATGCGATTTAGATCTCTAGGGAAAAGGGTGGCTTCTTTAATATTTGGTAGGTCGAGCATCCTTGCAGTAAAACGTTCTAAGCCAGTCGAAGAGCCGCCGTGCGGAGGCATACCATATTTAAAAGCTTGCAGATAAAATGAGAATTTCTCCGGATCAAGATCGCGGCTTTTCATTTTCTCGATCAATACATTATAATTGTGGATTCGTTGCGCTCCACTATTTATTTCAAGCCCCTTAAAAAGCAAGTCAAAACCTCTAGAAAATGGCGCTTCTTCCGGATCTTCGTAAGTATAGAAAGCTCTTTTCTTTGTCGGGAACCTGGTGATAAAAACAAAATCAGAATTAAGGTTCTTTTTTGCATATTCGCAAATTTCCCGTTCATCTTCAGGGGCCATGTCGTTTGTGTCTTCGATAACTCGATTAAATTCATTAGCAACGATCACTTGAGCTTCGGCAAGAGTAAAAATAGGGATTTTATTTGGAATTTGTGGCAGTTCTACTTTGAATCTTTCAAATATATCTTTATGCTTTTCACTCACAGTTTTTACTACCTCTCGAACGGTATTTTCGAGCACTTTCATCGGTTCCCTTTCGTTTTCGATAAAACCCATCTCGAAGTCCATACAAGTAGCCTCGCTTATATGCCGAGTAGTAGCACTTTTTTCTGCGCGGAAAATTTTCGTCACTGTAAATACGCGCTCAAAAGGTCCAACCATGATTTGCTTATAAAATTGCGGACTAGTCGCGAGATATGCGCTTTTATCATAAAAATAATCTACTTTAAAAGTCGCAGCCCCTCCTTCCGCATCGCCCCCTACCAAAACTGGCGAGACAAATTCTTGAAAGCCTTGGGATTTAAGAGAATTTCGATAAGCATCTAAAATACTCGCCTGTACTGCAAAAATATCTCTCGATCTTTCCGTCCGCAAAGTAAGCGGCAAATAATCGAGATAGGTATCTAGATTTAATTCAGCATCCAGTTGAAACGGTAGTTCTTGGGATTTACTTAATATTTCAAGCCCGGTTATCTCAAGTTCAATATCGCCATTCAAGACCTCGGTATTGAGCATTTTTTCTGGTCTTTTATTTACCTTGCCAGAAACAGTCACCACCCATTCATTCCGGATTTCTTTTGATCTTTCAATTAATTCTTTTTGATCCGGCAAAATCACGCCCTGCACTACTCCGGTTGCATCGCGGAAATCGAAGAAAATCATTTTCCCCTGATCTCTGACTACCGAAACCCAGCCGGAAATACTGACCTCTCTACCGATCTGCCCCTTCAAATCCTTAATTAATGTCCGCTTCATGTTATAATACTATCATGAACGCGTCGGATTCCAAAGGCCTTTCGGAAGGTAAAATAAAAGTGAGGCGGGCTGCTGGCTCGCCTCCTTTTTTATTTAATAAAAATATGATATAAAACTTCGGGAGAGATCAGTTATGGCTTACAGAATTTTTTCACCACCACTACCAAAACTACGCTTGGAAAAAACTAAGCAGTACAGCATGCAAGACTTAATAAATCTACTTCATGAATTTGCTAGGGAAAACGACGGCCGTCGGCCAACGGCTGCAGAGGTAAGGCAATTACATCGAAGAAATCCAGATAAATGGCCTTCTTACGACAGATTCAGCCTCAAAGGAGGCCTGGAAGTTTTATTCAGTCAAGCTCCTACGATTTGATCAAAGCACGCCGATTGCTTTCTTCACCTGCATCATCTTGGCCCCGGCGACAGCTTGGGCCTTTTGTTTGCCTTTTTCTAATACTTCTTTTACACGATTTTCATCTTGAGCAATCTCTGCTCTTTTTTCCCGCATCGGTTTGATAAAAGTTTTCAGATCTTCAATCAAGATTTCCTTTAATTTTTTATAATTTCCTTTATTTTCTTCATAAATTTTTTCAAGTTCTTCCTTCGGTCTGATCAACGTATGAATCGCGAAAACATTCTCTGGCCGGGTTCCGCTCGAATCTGTCACAATACTCATCACCTTCTCTTCAATTTCAGAATCTTCAGCAAAAAGAGAAATATAATTGTCATAACTCTTGCTCATCTTTCTGCCGTCAATGCCAGGTACTGTCTGTAAATTTTCAATAATCAGAGATCGAGGCAATTTAAAAGTTTCTCCGTAAATTCTGTTGAATTTTTCAGCAGTGTCTCGTGCAAATTCAACATGTTGCTTTTGATCTTGACCTACTGGAATAATATCCGGGCTGTAAAGTAAAATATCAGCCGCCATAAGCATCGGATAATTAAAAGTGCCGACACTCACCTCTTTACCTTTCGCTTCCGCGTCTTTGTAAGCATGGCCCCGCATCAAGTACGGCATCGTCGTGATAGTATCGAAAACCCACGCGAGCTCTGTATGCTCTTGCACATCCGATTGCTTAAAAATAATATTTTTTTCTGGGTCAAATCCAAGAGCCAGATAGTCAATAACCACATCTTTCGTAAATTGCCGCATTTTCCCCGCATCTTGAATCGAGTTCAGCGCATGATAATCAACAATCAGCGCATAGACCATATTGTCGTTCTGCATTTCTATCATCTGCTTCAGCATGCCGAAATAATTCCCAATATGCGGTCGTCCAGAAGGTTGTATCCCGCTAAGTATTGTTTTCATAAATTTAATATTAACTAAGAATTGCTAAAAAATCTAGCGCTGAATAATAGGCCTTTTTTGACTGCGTCAAAACTTATGTTTTCGGAATCAGCATGCACATTACAATCTTCATTAGCTAGCGGCACTAGAACTTGAGGGGCTTTGAGAATATCCCGAAAACCGATGGCAATGGGCAGAGTGCCTCCGCCATTTTTAACAACTAATTCAGTTTTGTAAACTTCTTTTAAAATTTTCCCGGCTCTTACAGCAAATTCATTCGTTAGATCCATTTTCATACCACTCATAGCCATACTTTCGACAAATTTCAGACTTGCATATTTTGGAGTTCTACTTCTTAAAAATTTTTTTAATTTTTCAACCAATTTTTTCAGATCTTGTTCTGGCGCAGAACGCACATTTAGTTTCGCGATAGCCCGACAAGGAATGCTGTTTTTAAAGCCCGCCCCATTGTAGCCAGTAGCAAAACCGGTTACTTCTACAGTCGCTTTTAAACCTCTTCTTCTCTCATATTCTTTTGTATTAGGAATAAAACCAACTTTACTACCCGTAAATTCAGAAAGGCTTCCGACTATTTTTCCAAGTTCTTCCGCGGCATTTGGCACCACTCCCCCAAAAAGACCAGAGTGCATTTCCTCTTTGCCAGTCTCCAAAACAACTTCCAGACTAGTTGCTCCTCGAAAACTTTCTTGTAAAGTAGCTTTTTCTCCAAGCAAAACGCTATCTGAGACGATAATGCAATTAGATTTCAATTCTCGTTTATACTTTTTTAAGAATTTATTAAGTTCTGAAGACCCGGTTTCTTCGTTCCCTTCTATCAGAAAAATAACATTAAACCCTAGTTCTTTCGTATTCAATAATTCAATGACAGAATATAAGTGGATCAAGATTTGACCTTTATTATCGGCCGTTCCTCTACCATAAAATCTGCCATTCTTCTCTTTTAAATTGAAAGAATCTTGATCGGCAGGTTGAACGTCGTAGTGACCGTAGACAAGAATCGTTTTCAATTTCGGATTTTCTGGAGTCTTCGCGATAATGATCTGGTTTTCAAACCCCCTCACTACTTCGACCTCCAGGCCAGATTTCTTTGCATAGTTAACAACAAAGCTTGTCGCTTTTTCAATTTCCTTCTTATAATCTGGATCTGTAGAAACACTCTGGATTTCTACAAATTTCTGCAAAATATTTTTAAATTCTTCATTCATATTATTTTATTAACTAATAATTTCAGTTTTAAGTTGGTGGCTGGCCGCAAATTTTGCGGCCAGCCACTTTCCTGGATTACCAGGTATCGTAAGTATCGTGCATAACGATTAACCTCCTTTCTAGAAACGCTGTCAGAATACAACAGCCGAGATTACGAGTTGCACCAGTCGTAATGCATAGACTTACCTCCTTTCGTAAAGAACAACACCAGCCTATGAAAAGCTGGTGTGTATCTTGTTTTTCTTACTTAAAAGTGAGAATTAGCACAAAGCACAAATCAGCTCTCCAGAAGAGTCTGCTTTATGCCAATAGTTATTTGCGCTCAATATTTTCATTACCTTGACAGTATATCCACCCCAGATTCTTTGTCAAATTATTATCCACAATTAGAGCCAGGCTGATTATGCGTCAGCCTGGCTCTTTCTTTAGTCATGGAGGTCTTCCACTAGAGGCACTTCTTCTGAAACGGATTGGTTTGGATAATCTGGGAAGCTAACTTGCCCGCCCCAGACTTCGCTGTCACCTACCAAAAACTCAAGATTACCGGTGTGCATCATGTTGTCTCCTTAAAGAACAAAACAGCCTTGAGCTTGTTGAAAGGCTGTTTTGTATTCTCAAATTTTTAGTAGTTATTCAGAGCGCAAAAAACAGCCTTCCAAAGAAGATCGGTCGATCTTAATCAGCATGCAATTTTTCGCGTTCAAAACTTTCATTTGTATCTACATGATATCAAGCCGAAATGTGTTGTCAAACCAGAATCCACAACATTGCTTATTTGCAAAATTTGGAATATAAATGAATGGGAGATAAAGAGATGATGAAATACATCAATGTGTGGCATATTTTACTCATTGCTATTGTGGTTGGATTCGCATTTCGAAAAAAGCGGAAGGCTTCCTAAAATATGCCAATTGTGGTATAAATCGGGCAGGAAAGGAGTAGTTCATGAAAAGGTTGTTGCTGTGCGCCGTGTTGTCCCTCTCCTGCATGGTGGCTGAAGAGAAAGAAGTGGAAGTTTTGACCAATGATTGGGTCCTGAAATTGGTCAGGGCCAAAGTAGTTCCCACAGACGAAATCCTGTACTTAGTGAGAACGTATGAGCCACACGATCTGAAAGGTGAGGGCCGCCATTTGATGGCCTTGCGTCAGAAAAACGTCCCGATCGAAGTAGTCCGGGCTGTTCTTAAAAGAGTTGGGTCAAAAAGCGAGTTGGTTCTAATCGAACAGACATACCCACCGAAAGTAGTTGAGGGGTCACGAAAGTAGTTCCCAAGTTCCCCATCCGCGTTCGCCTTTACCGGTGAGCGCGGATGATTATTTTTCATACCATTGACTCTAATGACAATCAATGTTATCTTGCTAAAGGAGGCAGACATGCCGGAGATTAAACAGCCGTATAAGCAGTTTTCTGAGAATATCCGTTACGACATTAACGTTGCCGAAATGACAGGTTATCTAAACCACCAGAGGAAAGTGGTGCTGGCCGGAGAGATCACCGAGAAGAAGATGCACGATTTGACCATGATGCTCCTACAGCTCGATTATGAAAAGACAGAACCAATTACGATCCTAATCGACAGTAGTGGAGGAGATGTCGCCGCTAGTTATTTCTTCCAGGACATGATCAATTCGCTGAACTCTCCGGTAGACGGGCTGGTCATCGGAGATGCATACTCGATGGCGGTCGATGTTTTACAAATGTGCAGAGTGAGAAAGACATTGCCTAATGCCCGAATTGGGTGCCACTTCACCCGCCACGGATTCAATGTTATTGCCTATTCGGAAACATTTGGAGAAAACCACCTTCAGGCTATAAAGACAAAGGTGCTGAAAAACAAGGCAAAGCGGGAAGCTATGTATGTCGCACGCACCGGCCAATCAATAGAGCAGATCCGGGAAATATT
>Ga0209515_10008091_pt1 | contig 12412 bp, 12 predicted proteins | sample Subgroupgradi54m_FD_187454 | JGI IMG/M metagenome (GOLD analysis project Ga0209515, IMG submission 187454) | Subsurface groundwater microbial communities from S. Glens Falls, New York, USA - GMW60B uncontaminated upgradient, 5.4 m (SPAdes)... ... | reverse complement strand
TGGCCGAATGCGGGTCGTTGGTGCGCGCCATGGCGATGGTGTACTTGTCGTTTTTCAAACCGTTGGCGGCTTCGTTTTCAATCGGCGCATTGGTCGCGGTTTCTTTCATGCCCGGTTTGAAGCCGCCACCCTGAACCATGAAGCCGTCGATGACGCGGTGAAAAATGGTGCCGTTGTAGTGGCCGCTTTTGACATAGGCGAGAAAATTCTCGACAGTTTTGGGTGCCTTTTCGGCATTCAGCTCCAGAGTGATGACGCCGTGGTTGGTATGGAGTTTGACCATGATTTTTTTCCTCGTTGGGGTGGGTGGCTTGGAGGGTTTGTCTCCTCCATAGGCAAATGCAGTCGAGCTGAACAATGCGGCCAGCAGGATGGATAGGCTACGACGCTTGAGTAACATCAGGCGGCTCCTTCGTGCAGGATGCGCCAGTAGCCGTTTTCACGAATCCAGTACTGGCGTTTTTGCATGACATTGGACAAATTGCTGGAACGATAATCCTGGTCGAAGGTGACGACCAGCATGTCGTCATTGCCGGGGTAGCGCAGCATCGAGATGTTGTCGATCCGGACCTGGACGTGTTGCTTGCCGGCGTTGACCTGACGTTTGCGCTCGGCCCACTGCGTGTAGTTCATGTCGTTGCTGGAGAATTTTTTCGAGTAGTGCGACAGGTATTTCTCGGTATCCAGACTTTCCCAGTCGGCGCGCCAGGTTTCAAAACTTTTCAGGAAACTCTGCCGTTCGCTATTCCAGTGATCCAGATCCAGCCATTCAATATTCTCGCTGATGATTACCGGCGTCATGCCGATCTGCACCTGACGATTGAGTTTTTCCAGATCCTGATTGGCCAGCACCACGCAGCCGTTACTGGCCTTGGGGGCGCGGTTGTATGTATTGCTCGGTACGCCGTGCAGCCAGATACCGTGGCCGGTGCGGCCTTGGCTTTTATCCCATTCGTTGGGGTAGTTAATCGGCAACGCCATCGGTCCGTAAAAATCGCCCAGCTTGGAACCGGGCACGGTGCCGGTGATGTGATAGACGCCGATCGGGGTTTTTTCGTCGCCTTCGCGTGTCTTGCCGTCGCCCGCTTTACCTTGTGTGATGTAGTAGTCGGCCAGGAAACGCGGCTGGCCGTTGACGTTTTCATAGACGTACAGGCGCGATTTCTTGGTGTCAACCACGACTGCGGTTTTTTGATCCGGACGTAGTTGCATCAGGTAGCGCGGCACCGCATTAGTGGGCGGTTTTTCGCGGTAGGCGCGCAGACGCAGCTGCGCTTCTTCGCGCAATTCACTCAGCTTGTCCTGTGGTGCGTTGGGTAGATCACCGACGGTATGGATCGGGCGCGTGCGCGCCAGCAGCAGATCGCCCTTGATCAGTTGCGCGAGGCGGAAATTGGCATGCTCATTCAGCAGTGCCTCGGTCAGCACCAGGGCTTTATCCAGATGGTTGCTGCCGATCTCGCGATAAATCTGCAGCAGTTGTATTTCCGGATCTGTACCGGCTGCCGATGCACCACACGATGCGACGAGCAGACCGGCAAGAACACACTTGTGCAACTTGATCAACATACGACTTCCTGACTGCGTTTCAGCTTAGCCACCGGTTTTTTCCTGCTGGATTTGCCACTTGCCGCCGGCGTTGGTCATGATCAGCGTTTTGCGCGATTTGGTGTTGTGGCCGGGCGCGGAATAGATCTGGCGGAATTTCACGGTGGCACTATTGCCGGAAACGCTGACGCTCACATCCTGCAAGGTGACTTCGATCTTGCGTTTGCCTTCGATGCGGCTGCGACGCTCCTGTTCCCATGTCTTGCGTGTCATGCCTTTGGGCGGTTCGAAATCGGTGCTGTAGGACGCCAGATAGGTTTTGATGTCCTGACTCGACCAGGCTGTGGCCCAGGTTTGTACAGCAGCTTGCACTTCATCGTTGGCGGTTTTGGTGCTGCCGGTGGGGACGACTGCGGTGCTGGCTGCTGGCGTTGCAGCTGGTGCCACGCTTGGGGCAATCGGCACGGGTTTCGCTGCTGGAGCTGGGGTGGGTTTGGTACGGCCGCCACCAATCATTTCGCGCACCAGCGACAGTTTGGTTTGCGCAGCGGCATTGCCGGAGTCCAGTTGCAAGGCCTTGTCGTAAGCTTGGCTGGCCAGCTTGGCATAGACGTCGCCGAGGTTTTCATGGGCGGTGGCGTAGCTGGGGTGGGTGCGAATCGCCATTTCAAGCGAGTCGCGCGCTTTTTCGTATTTGCCCTGCGCAGCGTACAGCACCGCCAGATTGTTGTACGGCTCGGGCAGTTCGGGATAATCCTCGGTCAGCCGGGTAAACATCTGGATTGCTTCGGTGGTTTTCTTTTGTTCGGTGTAGATCAAACCTTTGAGGAAGCGCATTTGCGCATCTTTGGGCTTGTTGCTGAGAAAGGCATCAGCGGCTTTCATCGCCTGATCGTATTGACCCGCCTTGAGCAAGTTACTGACCTCGACCGATTCCGCAGTCGATTGCGCACCGGCGGCAGTGCAGACCAGCAGCAAAAATGCAGCGGTCAGGCCACGCAGGCGATTGAATCCCGAATTTGTTTTATAAAGCTGCACGGATGTCTCCACTTAGAGAAGTTTTGTAGCGCAGGGTGCCTGCGCTGTTGCGACGGTCTGCCCGACGATTTTGCCCAATCGACTGATATATACTTGCGGGGCCGTACATTCTATCAAGTCTGCACTCGCGTTGTGTAGCAAGTTTGCAGCAAGCATTTCAACCATCCCTCATGTCCCAGCTGAAAATCTACAACACGCTTGCGCGTGAGAAACAGGAATTTATTCCCCGCGCACCGGGCCAGGTACGCATGTATGTGTGCGGCATGACGGTGTACGACTATTGTCACGTCGGGCATGCGCGCGTGATGGTGGTGTTCGACATGGTACAGCGTTGGCTGCGCGCCAGCGGTTTTGCTGTGACTTATGTGCGCAACATTACCGACATCGATGACAAGATCATCAAACGGGCGCTGGACAATGGCGAAAACATTCAGGCCCTGACCGACCGCTATATCGCCGCCATGAACGAAGACGCCGCCGCCCTGGGCGTGCAGCGCCCCGACCATGAACCGCGCGCGACTGAATATATTCCGCAGATGATCCGCATGATTGAAACCTTGCAGGAAAAGCAGCTGGCCTATCAGGCGTCGCATGGCGATGTGAATTACGCCGTGCGCAAGTTTGACGGCTACGGCAAGCTTTCCGGTAAATCGCTGGACGACCTGCGCGCCGGTGAGCGCGTCGAGGTGGACAGCGACAAGCACGATCCGCTCGATTTTGTGTTGTGGAAGCAGGCCAAGGAAGGCGAGCCGTTCTGGGAGTCGCCCTGGGGCCGTGGCCGCCCCGGCTGGCATATCGAATGCTCGGCCATGAGCGGTGCGCTGCTCGGCCAGACCTTCGATATTCACGGCGGCGGCGCCGATCTGCAATTTCCCCATCACGAAAACGAAATCGCGCAGAGCGAAGGCGCGCACGGCCGCACCTTCGTCAATACCTGGATGCACAACGGTTTCGTGCGCGTGGACAATGAAAAAATGTCCAAGTCGCTGGGCAACTTCTTCACCATCCGTGACGTGCTGCAGAAATACGACGCTGAAGTGGTGCGTTTCTTCATTCTGCGCGCGCATTACCGCAGCCCGCTCAATTATTCCGATGCGCATCTGGATGACGCGCAACACGCCTTGACCCGCTTGTATTCGGCGTTGCGTGAAGTGACGCCGGACGCGCAGCCGATCGACTGGCTGGAAGACCACGCGCAGCGTTTTGCGGTGGCGATGAACGACGATTTCAACACGCCGATTGCGATTGCCGTCTTGTTTGAACTGGCCGGTGAAACCAACAAGACGCACTCGCCGATATTGGCGCGGCAGTTGCAAAAGCTGGCCGGCTTGCTAGGCTTGGTGCAGCGGTCCAGCCACGCATTCTTTCAGGCTGCGCCCGCCGGGCTGGACGAAGCAGCGATTGCCGTGCGGATTGAAGAACGTGTTGCCGCCAAAAAGGCGAAAGATTTTGCGCGAGCCGACCATATTCGTACCGAGCTGGAGCAGCAGGGCATCTTGCTGGAAGACAAGCCGGGCGGCATCACCGAATGGCGTAAAGCTTGAAACCAGAGACCAACGTGCCGAACCAGAACCCGCCCTGCACGACCCCCACGTATTGGGAACAGGCCTGCGCCGAGCTGACCAAATGCGACCGCGTCATGCGCCGGTTGATCCCCAGATTCGACGGCCTGTGTCTGGTCAGTCGGGGCGACCCGTTCATGACCTTGGCGCGCTCTATTGTCGGCCAGCAGATTTCGGTCAAGGCCGCTGACTCGGTGTGGAACCGGCTGTCGGAAGCCTGCCCGCGTCTGGCCCCAAAAACCATCCTCAAAACGGGAGCGGAAAAACTGGCACAATGCGGCCTTTCCAAACGCAAGGCAGAATACATCCTTGATTTGGCAGGACATTTCGATGCTGGCGCATTGCAGGTTGCCTTATGGCCGCAGATGAGCGACGAAGAAGTGATTGCCGAATTGACGGCGATTCGCGGTATCGGGCGCTGGACAGCCGAGATGTTTTTGATTTTTAATCTGCTCCGGCCCAATGTCATGCCGCTGGATGATCTGGGGCTGCTCAAGGCGATCAGCCTGCATTATTTCAGCGGCGAACCCGTGTCGCGCAGTGAAGCGCGCGAAGTATCGGCCAATTGGGAACCCTGGCGCACCGTCGGAACCTGGTATTTGTGGCGTAGTCTGGATCCGGTTCCGGTTGAATACTAACCAGCGCTTAACCAACGACTTACGCCCGTTCTTGGAGCACTTAGTCGGGTGGCTATGCAAGGCATTGGTGCTCGCTTTTTGAGCGCCTAGTCGATTGGCCATGCAGGGCTCGTCGAATGGCTATGCAACGCATTGAGAAGGAGTGACCTCAGCGTCGCTCGGAGAGAAGGGAAATAAATGAAAACCACATTTCTTGACTTTGAACAATCCATCGCCGATCTGGAAGGCAAGATCGAAGAACTGCGCTATGTGCAGGACGATTCTGCAGTCGATATTTCGGAAGAAATCGAACGCCTCAAAGGCAAAAGCGAAACGCTGACCAAGGATGTCTATGCCAAGCTGTCGCCCTGGCAAGTCTCGCAGGTCGCGCGCCATCCGCAGCGTCCCTACACGCTCGATTACCTCGAACTGATCTTCACCGATTTTCATGAATTGCACGGCGACCGTTCCTATGCCGACGACCCTTCCATTGTTGGCGGCATGGCCCGTTTCAATGGCCGCCCGGTGATGGTGATCGGTCATCAAAAAGGGCGTGACACCAAAGAACGCGGCTTCCGCAACTTCGGTATGCCCCGCCCCGAGGGCTATCGCAAGGCCGAGCGCCTGATGCGTCTGGCTGAAAAATTTGGCCTGCCCGTATTCACCTTTGTTGACACGCCCGGCGCCTATCCCGGTATTGGCGCAGAAGAGCGCGGCCAATCCGAAGCGATCGGCAAGAATCTGTACGTGATGTCCGAACTGAAAGTGCCCATCATCACCACCATCATCGGCGAAGGTGGCTCTGGAGGGGCGCTGGCGATTGCCGTGGCGGACATGGTGCTGATGCTGCAATACTCGACCTATTCAGTGATCTCGCCCGAAGGCTGTGCCTCGATTCTTTATCGCAGCGCCGAGAAAGCGCCGGAAGCTGCCGAAGCACTCGGCATCACCGCCCATCGTCTGAAAGCACTCGGCTTGATCGACCGCATCGTTACCGAACCACTCGGTGGTGCTCATCGCGATCGCAAGCAAATGGCGCAGATGCTCAAACGCGCGCTGGCCGATGCACTGCGCCAGTTCAACGACGTCAAGCCCAAGCAACTGGTCGAAGCGCGTCTGGAACGCATCCTCTCCTATGGCAAATTCAAGGAAACCGGCGCGGATTGACGCGGTTTCTCTTGCGCTTGCGCAGTGGCTCACTGCGCAAGCGCCGCCTCTGTCTGCCAGCCGCCTGGCCATCGCTTTCAGCGGCGGGCGCGATTCCACCATACTGCTGCATGCGCTGGCGCAGCAGATTGCACCAATGCAGCTCGCTGCATTACACATCCACCACGGACTGCATCCAGAAGCCGATACCTGGCAGCAGCACTGCCGCGATTTCTGTGCGCAGCTGGGTGTTCCCTTTTTCACCTGCAACATCAAGGTTCCGCGCGACAGCGGGCTGGGTACCGAAGCCGCCGCGCGCAGCGTCCGCTATGCCGCGTTGGCGCAACTCGCACTTGAGGCGCAGTGTGGTGTGTTGCTCACCGCCCATCACGCCGACGATCAGGTGGAATCAATCCTGCTGCAACTGCTGCGCGGTACCGGCCTGTCGGGCGCAGCGGGTATGGCCGCCAGCAAAACAGCATTGCATTCCGACCTGCCGCAACAGCGACCGTTGCTGGAGGTTCCCGCCTTGGCAATGGCCGCATACGCCGCCGCCCAGCAACTGCACTGGATCGAAGACCCCTCCAACCAGAATACGCATTACACCCGCAACGCTCTGCGTCATGCCGTGTTACCCGTGGTGCAGGAATATTTTCCCGACTATCGCAATACCCTTACACGCTTTGCCGGCCACGTTGCACAGGCGCAGGAACTGCTTAATGAATTCGCCCGGCTGGATTATTTGCAATGCGGCGATGGGGCAGGGCGGTTGCAAACCAAACGCCTCTTGCAGTTATCTTTAGCGCGCCAAACCAATCTATTGCGCTACTGGTTGAGTCTGCATCAGCTAGCTGCACCCAGCGAAGCGCGCCTGCATGAAATCATGCGGCGCCTGCAAGATACAAAGCGCGTGCGTGCCTGGTCGATCCTGCATGACGCACAGGAAATTCGTTTTGAATACGATGCGCTGAGCTTGCGTGCACCCGAATCTGCACCCGTGAATCTGCTGCATTCGCCCACGTCGATTGAATTCCGCTGGCAAGGGGAAGCCTCGATTGCCATGCCAGCCTGGGGCGGCAGCTGGGATTTTGTTGCCGCACGTGGCGGTGTCGATGCCGACTGGTTGCGCCAGCAATCGCTCTCAACGCGCCCGCGTCAGAGTGAAGCGAAACTCAAATTACATCCACAACGACCCTCGCGCAGCTTGAAGAACCTGTATCAGGAAGCGCAGATTCCACATGATCAACGCGCACGCTTGCCCTTGCTCCATGCTGGGGGAGCGTTACTGGCAGTGGCCGGGATCGGTCTTGATTGCCGTTTTATTGTGACGACGGAACGACCTTCTATCCAGATTGTCTGGCGGCTGGAATAACGACCTCGCAGCGGTTTGCCAGCAGCACTCCGCCTTGCCTTACTGCGCTGCATCAAGTATCCTTGCAAGCTTTTGTTTTATAACCCGTTTTTCTCGTTTTTGGCAAAGAAATGGCACTGATTGTTCATAAATACGGCGGGACTTCGATGGGCTCGACAGAGCGTATCAAGAATGTCGCCAAGCGCGTGGCCAAGTGGCACGCCGCAGGTCACAAGGTGGCGGTGGTTCCATCCGCCATGTCGGGCGAAACCAACCGTTTGATCGGATTAGCCAAAGAGATTCAGGAACAGCCTGATCCACGCGAACTGGACATGATTGCCTCGACCGGTGAGCAAGTCAGCGTTGGGCTGCTGTCCATGGCGCTGCGCGCACTGGGTCTGGAAGCGGTCAGCTATGCTGGCTGGCAAGTGCCGATCAAGACCGACAACGCCTACAACAAGGCACGCATCGAATCGATCGACGATCAACGCATCCTCGCTGATCTGAACGCGGGCAAGGTGGTCATCATCACCGGCTTCCAGGGTGTTGACCCGGAAGGCAATATCACCACGCTGGGCCGGGGCGGTTCCGACACTTCTGCCGTCGCTGTAGCGGCGGCGATCAAAGCCGACGAATGCCTGATCTACACCGATGTGGATGGCGTCTATACCACCGACCCGCGCGTTGAGCCGAATGCACGTCGGCTGGAAGTAGTGACCTTCGAGGAAATGCTGGAAATGGCCAGCCTCGGTTCGAAGATTCTGCAAATTCGCTCGGTCGAATTCGCCGGTAAATACAAAGTGAAAACCCGTGTGCTGTCGAGTCTGACCGACCCGCTGATGTCGCTCGATGAAGAAATGCACTCCGGTACCCTGATTACGTTTGAGGAAGACAACACCATGGAACAAGCCGTCATTTCCGGCATTGCCTTTAATCGCGACGAAGCCAAGATCACCCTGCGCGGCGTGCCCGACAAACCTGGCATCGCCTTCCAGATTCTCGGCCCGATTTCGGAAGCCAATATCGACGTGGACATGATCATTCAGAACACCAGCCTGGATGGCACCACCGACTTTTCCTTCACCGTGCATCGCAACGAATACAAGAAGGCACTGGAGGTGCTGCAAACGGTGGTACAGCCGACGATTCACGCCAAAGAGATTTCCGGCGACGACAAGATTTGCAAAGTGTCCGCCGTCGGTATCGGCATGCGCTCGCACGTTGGCATCGCCAGCCTGATGTTCCGTACCCTGTCGCAGGAAGGCATCAACATTCAAATGATTTCCACCAGCGAGATCAAGATTTCCGTCGTGATCGACGACAAGTACATGGAACTGGCGGTACGTTCGTTGCATAAAGCGTTTGGGCTTGAACAGGCAGCTTGATCGCGCCCCGCCTGCGCCGCACTGGTTTGACCGCAGGCAGATGAACCGTTAAACTGCGCCCTCTTTTGCTGGGCCGTATGTGATTCATGTGGACAGTTGGAGACGTGGCCGAGTGGTCGAAGGCACTCCCCTGCTAAGGGAGCATGCGGTCAAAAACTGCATCGAGGGTTCGAATCCCTCCGTCTCCGCCAATTAAATAAATGGGGTCAGACTCCATTTAATAGAGATGCTTGTTACAACTATTTTGCCGTCGAACAACTAAATGGAGCCTGACCCCATTTATTTAATTGGCGGAGACGGAGGGTAAGAAGAACCCTCTCCGTCGTCACTATTTTGAAGTTGAAGTTTGCCGTTATAGTCAGCGCAGTCAAGGCTTCGTAAGCCTTCCTGTAGCGCAGTTCTGATACAATAACGGCCGTTGCGCCCGTAGCTCAGATGGATAGAGTACTTGGCTACGAACCAAGGGGTCGGGCGTTCGAATCGCTCCGGGCGCGCCACGCAAATAAAACGGGTTGGAATATTCCAACCCGTTTCCTTTTGCGTAAAAGGCAAGGGATATAATCCTTGCATCAAATTGGAAGCGTGGCAGAGTGGTTGAATGCACCAGTCTTGAAAACTGGCGAGGCTTCGCGGCCTTCGTGAGTTCGAATCTCACCGCTTCCGCCAGGATTTTTCTCACGCTGCGGCTACGGCCCCAGTGCTTCATACGCCAATTTCATATCGAACAACGCCGCGTAATTGATCCAGGTATTGCGCAGTTTCTTGAATCGCTCAATTCCCTCGGGTGAGCGATCGGTAAAACGATAGGCCAACTGCAGCGAAATCACGGCTTTCCCATCCGCGCTTTTGACGTAGCGGAACAGATTGAACTCCATGAATTTTCCATCCGTCGGCCAGATCAGAAAATCGACAATTGCCTCGTTGGTTTTGTCGTTGAACAGCATTTTTGAGGGGGCTTGCGGGTTGACGCTTTTGATCGAATTGGCCAATGCCTGCGCTACGCTTTTCGGGTCATTGCCCAGTGCCGGCAATTTCTGATAACGGAAAGCCACCAGCCGGGTCCAGCGTTCAAACGCCTCATGTTCGCGGATCAGCTCGATCAGCTTGTCGCCATTGGGCGGGCTACCGATGAATTTTTTCGTGTAGTGCTCGCCCTCCAGAACGACCGGCGCTCCCTGCGCCTGCACATCCGATAGAACAGAGCACAGGCAGAGCAGGAGCAGAAATCGAGGTAGAAGCCGGGACAAAAAGGAGCGGCGCATGATTCACCTCAAGGCAAGAGCAGCAGAATCAATGCCAGCGCAGCCGGCAGTGCCTGAATAAAAAGAATTTTGCGGCTGACCGTCGCTGCGCCATACACGCCAGCGATCACCACGCAGCTTAGAAAGAAAATCTTTACTGCAACGCCGCCAGTGCCGAGTATCAGCCCCCAGATCAAACCGGCAGTGAGAAAACCGTTATACAAGCCCTGATTGGCGGCCAGCGTTTTTGACGCTGCTGCATATTCCGGCGTCAATCCAAAAATTCTCAAACCGGTTGGCGTAGTCCAGAGAAACATTTCCAGCACCAGAAAATAAACATGCAGCAGGGCGACCAACGCCACCAGAACATCTGTTGCGATTGTCATGAGAGTCTCCTGTGATCCGTTCTACCTGCTCCAGGTGTGCAAGCGATTGCGTCAGGATTTGATCAACTTTGCCAACGCCAGGCCCACCAGTGTCCAGCCGATCCACACATCGGCAATCGCCACCACAATGTACGGCGTTGGAAAACAGAACCAGTTCCAGTACAGCACATGGCTGGCAAAACCGATCAGCAGACCTGCGAGCGAGAAAGCGCCGACCTTGCAGCTATAGGACATGCCTGTGCCCGTTTTCATCCCGGCATCGAGTAGCGTCAGCAACAGGAATGCCGAGATGAATTGTGCAGCAAAATCAAGCGCCAGGTGCATGCCCATGTTCATCGTTGTGCCATGAGGCAGCAGATTGACGAATGCACCCACCTGATCCGGCCCGTGTTTTTCAGGAAAATAAGGAAGGTAGTACACGCCTCGCTGTGGCGCATATTCTTTCAGTACCTGCGCCACTGCGACTTCATTGGTGAATTGCTGTGTCACTGCCTGGTGCCAGGGCAGTACTATCCACGACGCAAACCCCCAGAAGAACAATACAAGCGCAGCCACAACACTCAACATCAATTTCGTTTTCATCACGATCTCCCAGTTGTGTGGAAACCTGAGTCACTGTTTCACCAACCTGCGCTTCCTCGAAAAGGAAATGAGACTCCCCGTTCCATGCCACAGGGCCAGAAAAACCAACCACAAGGCCCCGCCCAATAACAAGGCAAACCCCAGGCTTTCCACCGAGACCGAGAATGCCGGCACATAGCTGTCCCATGTGGCACGCGCAATTTCGCGATCGGTTTGCGCCAACAGGTACAGGCTTTGATGCAGCACATCCGTGTTCAACGCTTCCAAGCCTGCGCGCAGATGCTGCGCCGCATCGGCCATGGTCTGGATCGCCAGGCCTTCCTGCTGAAATGTCGTATCGCTGCTGTTCAAATGATGCTGGATCAACGCCGATAGACTGCCCCCGTGCTGACGATTGGCAATCTCCTGAAACGGTGCGAGATCCATAAGCACCTGGTCCAGCCGTCCCCCCATTCGCTGCCGGTACTGCACGATAAAGCTCGGCACACAACCTGCCGCAAACACGGCCGCCAGCAAGAAAGCGCGATCAAACAAGCCTTGAATCCATTTCATGTTTTTATTGAACCGATAAAAAAACAGTACGATTGTCAGTGCGCCGACAGCGTCTGTCAATGAAGATCGCAACATGTAATGCAATGCTCAATTGCCAGTCTCGATGAAATCCGCGACAATCGAGCCATGCCATTCAATTTCCCGATCCTGCTCACCTGGTTACGCATTTTGGCGATCCCGTTTGTTGTGGGGGTGTACTCCAACGCCATTCCCGACGGGTGGTTGAACATGATCGAACGCAACTGGATTGCGACGGCTTTGTTTGTGCTGGCGGCAGTGACCGATTGGCTGGATGGTTATTTCGCACGGCGCTGGAATCAAACTTCGGCTTTTGGTGCTTTTCTCGATCCCGTGGCGGACAAATTGATGGTTTGCGCAACCTTGCTGATCCTGCTACAAATGGATCGTGTCGAGAGTTGGGTGGCGTTGATTATCGTCGGCCGCGAGATCACGATCTCGGCCCTGCGTGAATGGATGGCACAACTGGGTGCACACGGGAGTGTTGCCGTGAACTGGCTGGGCAAGATTAAAACCATTGCCCAAATGATTGCCTTGCCGATGCTGCTCGCCGATGTGCAACTGTTCTCCTGGTTTCATAGCCGACAGTGGGGGACCTGGTTGATTTGGGTTGCCACCGTGCTGACGCTGTGGTCAATGTTTTACTATCTCAAACAGGCGTTGCCGACAATCAGACAACATCAGTCCTGAAGCACCAGCCTTGAAGCATCGAAACATCCGCTTACACCTCTCACATTTTCGCGCTCGTTTCTCACAGCTTTTATTCGCGTCCGCCACTATGCTTTCACCGTGTTCAATCACCTACGGAGGAAGACATCATGCGTAAAATCCTGATCACCCTGGCAGTACTGAGTGCGACGCTGATCGCCGCTGGAACGGCGCAGGCGCGTGACCATGTTTCAATAGTGGTGGGTTTCAATAGTCCGACGGCGGGTTATGTGTATTACCCGCCTCCTGTGGTCTATCGGCCGACCCCTGTGTTTGTG
>Ga0209515_10008088_pt1 | contig 12415 bp, 12 predicted proteins | sample Subgroupgradi54m_FD_187454 | JGI IMG/M metagenome (GOLD analysis project Ga0209515, IMG submission 187454) | Subsurface groundwater microbial communities from S. Glens Falls, New York, USA - GMW60B uncontaminated upgradient, 5.4 m (SPAdes)... ... | reverse complement strand
GACAAAAGGTAAGTATGTAACTTTGGAAAAAACTGTAAAAGGCTTTAAAGAAATATTAGAAGGAAAATATGATCATCTTCCTGAGCAAGCGTTTTATATGGTGGGTGATATTGACGAAGTAAAAGAAAAAGCAGAAAAATTAGCTAAAGTGTCATAAGAACTGTGTAGAGATTTACAAATTAAAATTCAATCTCATGTTTTGCCATTGGTCTGCTTAAGAGTTCTTCAAGCACTACTTTAGGATTTTTGTTTTCTACTGCAATTTTATATACTGCATTTGCTATTGGGGTATTAATTTTATATTTTTTTGCCAGCCTGACCATTGACTTAACTGTTTCTGTTCCTTCTGCAACTTGGCCTAGCTTTTTTAAAACATCTGATAACTTTTTCCCTTTTGCCAGTTCATATCCTACGCTATAGTTTCTACTATTTTTACTGCAGCAAGTAGCTATTAAATCTCCAATTCCACTAGCTCCTAAAAGGGTTTTAGCACTTGCCCCTTCTTTTATTGCGATTTTTGCAATTTCAATTAGTCCTCGGCTAATTAACGCAGCTTTTGTACTGATATTAAAACCAAAACCATCGGACATTCCAGCTGCAATTGCAATAACGTTTTTAAGCGCCCCTGCTATTTCTACACCATTTACATCGTTATTAATATAAATCCTAAAGTATTTTGATGAAATGATTTTTTGTAGAAGTCCTGCAACTTTAATATCGCCTGATGCGATTACAGAGATTATAGGTGCTTTTGATATTACATCAAGTGCAATATTTGGACCAGATAAAATAGCGAATTTATTTTTTGATAAATATTTTTTTAGTATTTGTGATGGACGTAAATAAGAGTTTGTTGTGATTCCTTTTGTTGCGCTAAGGATAATCGTTTTTTTGCTTAGATTTAATTTCTTAAGTCTTACAATAAGATCTTTAAATGCATTTGTTGGTACGGCAATTATTATTAAATTTGTTTTGCTTATTGCTTCTTTTAAATCTGTTGTAATTTGGATGTTTTTATTTAATTTGACTTTCTTGGGTCTAAGTAATGCTCTCGTTTTATTTAAAAGCTCCCATTCGTTTTTACTAAAGGTCCAGAGATTAATTTTGTATCCTTGATTACTTAATAACCATGCTAATGTACCGCCCCAGCTTCCTGCGCCTAAGATTGAGATTTTATCTTTGTATTTATTCATATTAAACTATTAAATTAAATCAATTTAATATAATCTTTTTATCTTATTTTGTATTTGGTTTATAAATATTTATCCTAATCTCAATGTAATACAGTTAAATTTTCAATAATAGCTAGTAATTAATTGGTTTCACTGTAGAATATTACTAACCTAGCTTTGTTATATAACTTATTAGGAAAGAAAGCGTAATAGTATTGAAAGGATTTATCCGGTTTATCCGGTAAATCCGATCCATTGAAAGGGATTGATAGAGGGAAGCTCAAGCTTGTCTTGAGCTATAAAAAAATGAATAAATATTCAAATTTTGAATATCCTGGAAAGCTTTTTATTGTTGAGGGCATTGATGGTTCTGGCAAAAGCACACAATTGAAACTTTTACATCAATGGCTTCAAAATGAAGGCTTTGGTGTTTTTTTTAGTGAATGGAATTCTTCACCACTTGTTAAAACTACAACTAGACGTGGAAAAGCAAAGCAAATATTAACCCCAACCACTTTTAGTTTAATTCATGCTACTGACTTTGCTGACAGAATTGAAAGAGAAATTATACCTCCGATTAAAGCCGGTGCAATAGTACTTGCTGACAGATATATTTATACTGCTTTTGCAAGAGATGTTGCGCGTGGTGTAGATCCAAAATGGGTAAGAAAACTTTATGAATTTGCGGTAAAACCTACAATTGCATTTTATTTTAAAGTTCCTTTAAACATTGCTCTTGATCGTATTTTAAGCAGCAGAGCTGAAATTAAATATTATGAAGCTGGAATGGACTTAGGCTTGTCTGCGGAGATTAAAAAAAGTTTCAAATTATTTCAGGAAATGATTTTGATTGAATATGAAAAAATGATTGAAGAATATGGTCTGACTGTAATTGATGCTACTTTGCCTATAAATGATCAGCAAAAAAGAGTCAGAGAAATCGTTTTAAAAAAAGTAAAAGAATTGAAAAAATTCCCAAAACCATTTCGTTATTATTCACAATTGCCCCTAAAGGATAGAGAAAAGAAATCTGCTTTATAACAGATATAAATTCATTCAAGTAGCCACAATGGCTGGTATTTTGAGTAAGAATAAGTTTTTAATAGTTTGTTATCAATGACAGATGGACTTATGTGTCTGTCAATTACTCCTACGAACATATCTAAGATTGAACCACCTTTCCAGGTCTCTTCAATAGGGATATCTTTTTTTTTAAATTTTCTGACAAGATAAGGAAATCTTTGCTTTGCTAATTTTTGGGCATGTTTTATAGCCTGATTATAGTCTCCTAAATAATCAACTAGTCCAATTTTTTTTGCTTGCTTTCCTGTGTAAATTAATCCCTGTGCTATTTTAGCAATAGTGCTTTTTGGAATGTTTCTACCCTTTGAAACATCACTTAAAAACTGATCGTATGTATCATCTAAGAGTGTCTGTAAAATTTTTCTTTCTTCTGGTGTCATCGGCCTTGTCGGATTGCCAATATCTTTGTAGTTCCCAGATTTTATGACAACTCCCTTAACTCCAATTTTATTCAAGAGGTCATAAAAGTTTAAATATGAAGTTATTACTCCGATACTTCCTGTAAGTGTTCCTGGATTTGCAAATATTGTGTCAGCAGCAGATGAAATATAATAGCCACCTGAAGCTGCAATATCTCCCATTGTTATAACAACGGGTTTTTTCTTTCTTGCATTTATAACTGCTTTATATAATTCTTGGCTTGCAGCTACTGTGCCACCAGGACTGTTAATTCGAATAACTATTGCTTTAACATTTTGGTCTTTTGTTGCTTTAACAAGCAATTCTAATACAGAATTGCTTGATGTTAGATCTCTAAATAAGGAAGAATTGGCAGAATCATTAATTATTCCGTCTAATTTAATGATTGATATTTTCTCCTCTTTAAACGGTGTACTTACATGAATTGAGGAAATGGGAAAATGACTTTTACTTTCAGTTATATATCTTGATGTACTTAGTTTATTATTTGATTTTGGAGAAAACAATCCCACAAAAATGCATATTATGCATATTATAATTATTAGTGCAGCAATATTTTTGTTATAGTATTTCATTATGTTAACAATGATATTTTATCTGATTAACAATTGATTTTTTAAAGGAACAAAGTGGTTGTAACTAATTACCTTATAAAGTATAAGTTGATGTATAAACTTAATTATAATTTTCTTTCAAAAATGACACGCTTAGAAACTTTTATATATATATTATTAGCTTTAATAATGATTATATTTTTCTTTAACACCAGTTTTTCTTATGCAGCTGAACAAGCTATGTCTGGTTTACAGAATTCAGGCACAATACAATCTACTGGTTCCAATAATCAAATGCAAGCTGATTTGAGGAATTCACTTGAATCAAAGGCTGAGTCTACTGCAAAAGAAGCTGCTCTTGAACTTGATGATAATGATAATGAGTTACATGAATCTAATATAACTACAAAAATTTACAGGAGTAGTGATAATTCAAGTGAAGCTCTTGAAGAAACTGGATCTGGATTAGATCCTACTGTAGATGCAGATATTTTAAATAAAGAAGATTTAATTGATACACATTCTAAGTTTAAAAAAAAAATTATACATAGAAAAGTAGTTAAAAATGAAAGGCCTTTAAATGAATCTTCTAATAATTTCTGGTTGCCATGGATATTGTTTTCAATTATTTTGCTTGTACTATTTGTTTTAATGAAAATAATTAAACAAATAAGAATTTGAGGCTGAGAACGTGTTAAGTGATATAAAGTGAAAGCCTGTCCTTATGCGACAGGCTGGAACGTCGGGAGGTTTGACATATAAAAACGAAGTGTTTTCTTGAAAACACGGAGCGCAGTATAAAAAATGGGCACTAGAGGATTCGAACCTCTGACCACTTGTACGTCAAACAAGTGCTGTTTTTTGTCTAACGCTCTGTGATTCACTGCGGCTAAGTTATTTTAGCCTACGTGAATCACTTTGCTTTTTAGCTAGTTAATTTTACGACGTTCCGGTTTTTCGCTTATGGAAAAACCTTCACTAATTTGGACGCTAGTGGACTCGAACCACTGACCACTTGTACGTCAAACAAGTGCTCTACCAACTGAGCTAAGCGTCCTAGTGGAGAGTGATAACTATATCAAAAGTTGGTTATTTTTAGCCTATTAGGCTATATTATTCAGCATTTGATGGTTCTTGTGTTACTTGACTTTCTTTTCCAATAAATCCTTCAGGAATTAATTGATATCCACCACCATAAACTGTTCTTATATATTTTTTCCCACCAAGTTCAATTCTAGTTCGTAAATGCCTGATGTGAACTCTTATAGTGTCTACATCGTCGTCAGGAGAGTAACCCCAAACTTCTTCAAGTAACTTACTTGTTGTGACTGTTTGTCCATGGTGTTGTAATAAGCAGTGAAGCACTTCAAATTCTATTGGGGTTAATCTGACAATTTTATCGATAATTTTTACTTCTCTACTTTCAGGTATTAACGTAATATCGTTGCTATGAAGTATTTCTGGTAATGTTGAAACAGCGGTAGTTTTACCAGATCTTCTTAAGAGAGCTTTTACTCTTACATAAAGTTCGGGGAGTTCAAACGGTTTGGTTAGATAATCATCGCCGCCAGAGTTAAAGCCTTGAACTTTATCATTTGTGCTGGAAAGAGCAGTTAACATTAAAATTGGAATATCTTTTGTCTTTTCAATTTGTCTGATTCGTTGGCAAGTAGTAAAGCCATCTGTTCCTGGCATCATAAGGTCTAGAATAATTAAATCAAGGACTTCTTGTTGGGATATTGCGGTTCCTGTTAAGCCATCATTGGCTGTAAATATTGTGTGTCCTTGTATTTCAAGATTCACTTTTACTAATTCAACTATTGAAGGGTCATCATCAATTATTAAGATTTTACTCAAGGTTAGTTCTCCTTCTTTAATAAACTATTTATATTCTATGTAATGCCCAAATCTTTTACAAATATAATACTTAATGTAGCCTATTTATACTTGCTCCATATAATATAGAATTATCTGAACCCGATTTGCTTGAATCTGAGCTTAATTCCTTCTTTTAGTACTTATTATAAATTTTTAAGTTCTTATTTAAGCAGTTATTTGAATTTAGATAATAAATTTATTCCTTTAGCTCGCCTGTCTTTTGTATTGAGATTTATCAGTAGTTAAGGTTTTTATTCTTGTGTCAAGTTAATCTAGCATCTAGAAAAATTGAGTATTCAGGTTTTGTAATATCATCAGTCCAAAGTATAAGAGCATCTTCATTATTATCCTGGTAATAGTTCTTTCTTATGCCAAGCTGTTTGAATCTGTACTTACTATAAAGTGCAACTGCTGGATAGTTTGAAACTCTTACTTCAAGTGTAAGCCATTTAATACTATTATGTACAGCTGACTTTATTAAGTTATATAATAATATATCAGCAACCCCCTTTTTTCTATTCAAAGGTCTTACTGCCATAGTTGTAATATGTCCTTCGTTGCCAACTATCCAGTAGCCTGTAAAACCTACAATCTTATTTGTTTCAGATTCCAATTCACATACTAAATACTTGGAGTATTCAGTAGTTAATTCTGATATGAATGATTTCTTAGACCAATGATGAGTGGAATATGTTTCACATTCGATTTCATATATTTGATCCAGATCATATAAATTTGTATATCTTACATTATACATAAATATTGTAATTTATCAGAATATAAACGAATTTGTAGAAGTTGTTGTTCTACTGATAAATTACATTACACTCCTTGACTGTTTCAATTTTTACTATCCTATAAATAATTAATAATTAGTAACGCAACTATATTAAGAACTTTGATCATGGGATTAATTGCTGGTCCAGCTGTATCTTTGTAGGGATCACCAACAGTATCTCCAGTTACAGCTGCTTTGTGTGCATCTGAACCCTTTCCTCCATAATTTCCTTCTTCAATATATTTTTTTGCATTATCCCATGCACCACCACCACTAGTCATCATAATTGCTAAAAAGATACCAGTGACAATGCTACCTACTAGCACCCCTCCAATTAACTTTGATGAAGCATATACATCAAAGGATTTTAAAAATATTATACCCAAAAACATAATTATAACTGGGGTTAGTACAGGAATTAATGCTGGTACAATCATTTCTTTAATTGCAGATTTAGTAACAATATCTACACACGATGAATAGTCAGGCTTTGCAGTATTTTCCATAATCCCCTTTATTTCTTTAAACTGCCTTCTAACTTCTTCAACTACCAGAGAAGCAGCTTTTCCAACAGCTTCCATTGCAAGAGCACTAAAAAGAAATGGGATTAATCCCCCTATAAAGAGTCCAACTAAAACAAACGGATCGCCAATAATAAATTCAGGTAATTTCTTGCCGATTGAAAGCATATGCTCCTGTAAATCCTGCGTATATGCTGAAAATAATACTATTGCAGCAAGTCCTGCAGAACAAATTGCATAACCTTTGGTAACTGCCTTTGTAGTATTGCCAACTGCATCTAAAGGATCAGTAATATTTCTTATCTCCTTTGAAAGTTTAGCCATCTCAGCAATACCCCCTGCATTATCAGTAATCGGCCCATATGAATCAAGAGCAACAATTATTCCAGTCATTGAAATCATAGACATTACACTTAGTGCAATGCCATATATACCTGCAAAAAAATATGAAGCTAAAATCCCAAATGAAATTGTAAGAACCGGAAGAACTGTAGATTTCATTGAAACAGCAAGACCAGCTATTATATTTGTAGCATGGCCTGTAACTGATGCCTGAGCGATATACCTTACTGGCTTGAAATGAGTAGAAGTATAATACTCCGTAATCATTACAATAAGAGCAGTAACTATTAATCCAACAAGCGAAGCTAAATATAGTTTAATTGGAGGAATCCCAAGACCACTCATAAAGTGTTTTGTTACTGGATAAAAAAGCACTGCAGAAATAAGCCCACTATAAATTACACCTTTATATAATGCATGCATAATGTTTTGTGACTTATCCAGCTTTACAAAAAATGAGCCAATAATTGTAGTAATAATTGAAATAGAACCTAATAACAAAGGATAAATTATTGGATATAAATTTCCTTTAGCAATATAATTATGGAATTCAATACTGGCTAATAACATTGCTGCAATTGCTGAGACTGCATATGTTTCAAATAAATCAGCAGCCATACCAGCACAATCACCAACATTATCACCAACATTATCAGCAATAACTGCAGGATTTCGAGGATCATCTTCAGGGATACCAGCCTCAAGTTTTCCAACTAAATCAGCACCAACATCTGCAGCCTTAGTATATATGCCACCACCAAGTCGTGCAAAAACAGAAATTAAGCTTCCTCCAAATCCAAGCCCAATTAAAGCCCTTACATTCTCATTAACATGATTTGGATGAATAATCTGAAGCAGTAAAAAATAACCTGACACACCAAGCAAACCAAGACCAACAACAAGCAATCCAGTAACTAAACCGCCTTTAAAAGCAACATCTAATGCTGCTCCTAGCCCATTATGAGCAGCTTGTGCACATCGAACATTAGCTCTAACTGAAACATTCATACCTATATACCCAGCCAGTGCACTAAAACATGCACCAACAATAAAAGCTACTGAAGTATGTAGACCTAGAGTGAAGTACAAAACAATTGTTAATAAAACACCTACAAAAAATATTGTTTTATATTGTCTGTTTAAATAAGCACTTGCACCATCCTGGATTGCTTTTGCAATTTCCTGCATCTTGGAATTACCAGCATTTAAACTCATAATCCAACTAACTAACAAGAATCCAGCTAATATTGCTAAAAGAGAACTAGCAATTATTCCACATAAAAGTAATTTATCCATTTTTTTCTCCTTGAATGCGAGGTTAATTAACCTCGCCTCCTAACTTGCACTATGTAAATCAAATATGATCTAGCTTTATTATATTTCCTGAGATATGATAACTATTTAGAAAGCCTGAAACAAGTAAATAAGCGTAAATGTAACAAGGATAATAAAAGAAAAATGACAACACGTACACCTCTAAGAAGAGACCTTACCGATCTTAAGCAAAAAGTTTATCTTTTAGGTGAAAAATGTATTGAAATTTCTGATTTGTATAACAGTCTGCTTGATACATATTCAAATAAACTTGAAAACAGATTGATTGACATAACAAATGAAGTAAAAAAAGAAAGCAAAGAATTAAATGATCAATGTTTTCTTGTACTAACATTACAACAGCCGTTAATAAGAGACTTAAGGTTTGTAATTGGCTCTTTACAGATTGTTTTAACTTTAGAAAAAACAACTGAACAATATCTTTCAACAATTTCATTATTATCTGGCGTTCAAACAATACAAACTGAAATTAAAGACCGTTTGAAGAAGATGGCCAACTTAGTTACAGAATTGCTCAAAGCAAGTTTAACTCTATACTTGTCTTTTAATTTAGATTCAGCAAATAAAACCACAAAATTATTTTCAGAAATTAATTACTTGCATGATTTGTTATACAAACAAATACTTAAAGAAGTTGCTCAAGAAAGTGGTGAAAAAGCACAAATAGAAGCTCAGCTTTTAGCAACGATTAGAACACTTGAAAAGACATCCGATTTAATTACAAATATAATTGAACAGGTACATTATATTATCGTCGGCAAAAATCAATAAATTAATTAAATTGGTTTAAAAGCCTGCGTTTTAAAAGGATTATTATAAATCAATTCTGGCACATCATTAAATACTTTATTTTTCTTTTCATCCAGAATTCTTTCAGCATAGAAATTTCCAACTTCAAGAATCACATCATCACGTAACCATGCCCCTGGTTGTAGGTTAAAAAATTTGCCTTCAAATTCAGTCCCCACTGAAAGCTTTTGAAAAAGCGTTAGCGAGTTTTCTGATATTGGCTTAAAGTAAGTTCTAATTTTTGTCGCTAAACTATCAACACTTTCTAAATCGACAAAGAACAAGGGATCAGATGGTTCTGAAAATTCTATTATTACAAAGTCAAAATTTCCTTCTTCACTTAAATGTAAAAGCCATTGAGCTCTAACAGTATTTAATAGTTTTAAAAAGTCCTTGTACTCCTTTACAGAAAATTTAAGTTTATCTGAACTGTCCTGAAAAAGATCTAAATCTAATGTCCAGTTTTGTTTAAACAATGAAGCTTCTATTGAAAATGTATTAGCTATTGAAGTTAGCGGTGATATAACATCTATGCCAAACGGTGAACGACTTGATCGCTTTGCGTAGTTACCACCTTGAACTAGAAAATTTCCAGTATATAAAAGCTTTGGAAGTTTCTCGTTATGAATATAAATTGCCCACGATGATTTATAAATATTATTTGTAAAATAAAAATTTTTTAATGTTGGAAAGCTAATTTTCACATCAGATTCTTTAATCTCCAAAGCATATGAAAGCATTGATTTTAAAAGGCTAATCTGTTCTTCTAAGTATCCTACAGAAGAAGCTGAAGTTTCATTTTGTTCTAGTTGTCCCATATATTTATTTATAAATTAGCTTACTTTATTAGCCTGATACAAAGGTTAAGGCTGCTACCATTTTTGCAAAAAAAGTTAAAGAACACACTAAGAAGCAATCCTATAAAACATAAAATTAGAGTGATTTAAAGGGCTATCTCAAGGTTCTATAGGGGCTAGCACTAATTGTTGAGTAAAGTAATAGACTTATCTTGAGTAAAATTCAACTATTAAGCGTTCACTTACAGTTACAGGGATTTGGTTTCGTGGGGGCACTTGTAATAGTTTTCCTTTGAATTGGTCTTTTTGAACTGAAATATATTCTAAAACCTGAGGAGTGTTTTTCATTGCAGCTTTTACAACTTCATTACTTTTAATACTTTCTTTAATTGAAATTTCAGTATCCGGTTTAACAACATAAGATGGTATGTCTATAACTTTATTATTTACAAGCACATGTCCATGATTAACTAATTGTCTGGCAGCAGCAAGTGTAGGTGCAAAACCCATTCTATAGACCAAGCTATCCAACCTTGTCTCAAGAAGTTGAATGAGAACTTCACCAGTAGGACCTTTTAACTTTATAGCTTTTGCAAAATATTTTCTAAACTGGCGCTCTGCGATACCATAGCAATGTTTTAATTTTTGTTTTTCTTGAAGTAAACTTCCATATTCTGAATTTTTAGTTCTCTTAAGCCCATGCTGTCCTGGTGGATATGGTCTTTTGTTTAATTCAAAGAGAGGCATCCCTGAAAGTAATTCTCCGTACTTTCTTGATAATCTATCTTTTGGTCTTGTATTTCTCAATTTTTTTACCCCTAACAACCAGATGAAGATTAATAATACTATCACATTTAAAAAGGAAATAAGCTAGCTTTGCTCTGTTTATAGGGGAATAAGTAGATACCAAAATATAAGCGCTAACTACTGCCAAATCATAAATGCTTTAGGTTACTTTTTATCTATATTATTTTTGTCTATTTTCTTAACTACTGCACCATTGTCTAAAGATAAATCTATATATTGAATCAGATAAGATTTTTTCTTTATTTGCTCTAATATGTCTCCTAATTTTGTGATTTTAGGCATAAGATTAGCATCAACATACCCTGCAGAAATTTTAATAGCATTATCTGTATAAATCTCTAATGTATTCCTGTCCGTAATAAAAAAATTATTTACTTTAATCTTGAGATTATTATGAAAAAAATCGAATGCTTCTTTTAATATTAATAATGCAGACTCTGATGCAAGTTTATTATTACAAGTAACCAATACCAAGTTTGATGGCAACAAATTAAAATTTAAATAGTTTCCACTTACCAAATCACCTCCATCAGTAATATACACAAGGTTACTTCCAAAAATCTTGGAATTGTCAGGTGAAATAAACTTTCCCCATAACTGTTTTTCTTTAACAAATACAACCAGTTTAAGCTCTGGTAGTAAATATTTTCTAATTACTATATCCTTAAGCATCCCACATGATAAAAGTAAATTTTTAGTTATAGATCTTGGGGAAATAAAAAAGAAATTGTTAGCTGACAATTGTTTAGTAATATTTTGAATAATATATTCATTTTTTACCAGATAATTTTTTGAAAGCTCAATAGTTATTGGTTTCTTGTTTGGAATTTTAAGAACAAGATACATAGACGAGATGAATAGAACTGAAAACAATAAAAGCAAAAAACTACGTACAGTATTTCTTCTTTCTCTGTAATGTTTTCTACGCGATAAAATATCTGTTTGAAAAGTGTTCATTTGGAATTAGTTTAATACTTCCTTGGGATCTAAATTAAATTGTCCGGTATAAACAAAAGTTGCAGGTCCGTTTAAAAATATATGATTAGAGTTTTTATCCCATTTTACATTTAAAGGACCACCTGGGAGATTTACAACTATTGAATCACTTACCAAATTAGTAATATTAGCTGCAACTAAAACTGCGCAAGCCCCTGTACCACAAGCTAGTGTTGGACCACATCCCCTCTCCCAAACTCTACAATTAACTTCTTTGTTATTAAGAACTCTTACAAATTCCACATTAACACCTGAAGGAAACCTTTTATCACTTTCAACCTTTGGTCCAAATAAATAAAAATCACTGTCAGAAATATCTTTATCCAAGAAAATCACACAATGAGGATTTCCGATTTCAATGTAAGTATAATTAAACACTTTTGAATCAATTTTTATTTCTTCTTTTACTTTTTCAGGTAACGTAGGAACTCCCATATCTATAGTAATAGTACTGTCTGATTCAATCGAAGGTTTAATAATTCCTGCTTTTGTAAGAACTGAGAATGTGTGTTCATCAGTAAACCCCCTTTCAAAAACATACTTTGCAAAACACCTCATTCCATTGCCACACATCTCGGCTTCACTACCATCTGCATTATAGTAATCCCATTTGAAGTCTACATCACGGGAAGTCGACAAATCAACAATTACGAGCCCATCAGCACCTATACCAAAATGTCGATCACAAAGTAATTTAGCAAGGGTCTTATCATTAATATTATTTGGTAGATGTCTTCTCTCCACTATAACAAAATCATTTCCAAGTCCATGCATTTTTTCAAAAGGTAAGATATAAACAGTCATAGTAAATTAATTATATCTATTCAGCAACATGATGTGTAAACAAAATACGGGTAAAACTTTCCACGTCATTGCGAGGAAGGGCTTTAGCCCTGACGAAGCAATCTCACTTTCGTAACACGGTGTGAGATTGCCACGTCGG
>Ga0209515_10008087_pt1 | contig 12417 bp, 15 predicted proteins | sample Subgroupgradi54m_FD_187454 | JGI IMG/M metagenome (GOLD analysis project Ga0209515, IMG submission 187454) | Subsurface groundwater microbial communities from S. Glens Falls, New York, USA - GMW60B uncontaminated upgradient, 5.4 m (SPAdes)... ... | reverse complement strand
GGTTGTACCGCGATAAGATCTCTGCCGGTCGATCAGCTGGCTGGGCCCCGGGAACACATCAGTAGATGGGAGATGGATGTGCGTCTGCGGCTCGCGACAGACCCGCACGCACGCGACCCGTCCGACGGTGCATGGCGCGGCGCTTGCCAGCCGGATCCCGGCCGATACGTTGTTGATAGGCGAAGGTAGAGCCGCTCAGGTCGGTCGCTGCGGGACTGGCGCACTTTTCAAAATCCCCAGGGCTCACACAAGGAGATGCCGGATGATTGACGAGAGTACGAGCCTGCGGCCCCCGATGGCTGGGGAGGACATCGAGTCCGTGCTCGCGCTCATCCGGCCCATCGAGGGCTGGTTCACCGAAGCCGAGGCAACGGAGTTGATGAGGGTGGCGGGCAGGGCGCTGAGCGACCTTCCCGTCGATCACTCGGTCGTCGAGATTGGCAGCTACCAGGGTCGCTCGACGGTGGCCTTGGCGAGCGTGATGCGCCGGCTGCGGCCGGGCGGCCGGGTAGTCGCGATCGACCCGCACGAGGGGGAGATCTCCAGTGCCGGTCGGGCCAACGAGCACCGGTCGCCCACGTACGACGCGTTCTGTCGCAACCTCGAGACAGCCGGTCTTGTCGACGCTGTCCGGCCCGTTCGGCAGCGTTCCACCGACGTCGCGTGGCAGGGTCCGATCGGCCTGCTGTTCATCGACGGCTGGCATGACTACCTGAGCGTGGTCGGCGACTTCCTTCATTTCGCCCAGTGGGTGGTGCCGGGCGGTTACGTAGCGTTCCACGACTACTCGCCGAGCTTTCCCGACGTGGTGAGGTTTGTCGACGAGGTGCGCCAGCCGGGGGAGTACGAGTCTTTCAGCCAGGTCGGCGACCTTGTGGTTTTGCGGAGCCCCATGGTCGTTCCACGACAGCCTGATCGGTCCGGCGAGTGACCCAGATGCTCACCCCAGCCGACCCGGTTGACCTGCTGCTGTCTTCGGCGGGTCAGCAGCTGCTGGAGGGCCTGACCTCGGAGGAGGTCAACTCCGAGACCGCGCTGCGCCTGGGCGAGCGGCTGCGGCGTGACTATCCGGCGGATCTGGTCGCGGCGGCGTTGGGCCAGCACGAGCTGCGCCTGCAGGGACAGGCCAAGTTCAGCCGGGCGATGGGCATGTTGTTCACCCGGGCCGGGCTCGAGCAGGCGTCGTCCGAGGCGATCGCCCGTCACAGGTCCGTGCGGTACGCCGGTGCCCGTCGCGTGGCTGACCTGTGCACGGGCATCGGGGGAGACCTGATCGCCCTGGCGCAGACCCAGAACGTCCTTGCCGTGGACACCGATCCCGTGCATCTGCGGATGGCGCGCCACAACGCCGGTGTCTACGGCGTCGATAGTCGGGTCGAGGTGCTCCAGGCCGACGTGCGCGACGTCGACCTTTCCGGAGCCGGAGTGGACGCCGCCTTCGTGGATCCGGCGCGGCGAACCGGAGACCGCCGGCTGCGGACCGGGGACAGCGAGCCGCCGCTGGCCTGGTGCTTCTCCCTGGCCGACACGCTCAGCGGCGTGGGGGTGAAGGCGGCACCGGGGCTGCCCCACGAGCTGGTCCCGCAGGGCTGGGAGATGGAGTTCATCGCCGACGGGCGTGACCTGAAGGAGGCTGCCCTGTGGTCGCCCGGACTGGCAACGGCCCGCAGCCGCGCGACCATCCTTCCCGAAGGCCACACGATGGTGCCCCGAGAGGGTCCGCCCGTCGAGGTCAGGGCTCCGGGCGCGTATCTGTACGACCCCAGCCCGGCCGTGACCCGGGCCGGGCTTGTCGAAGACCTCGCCCGGGAACTCGGCGCCTGGAAGATCGACCCGCAGATCGCCTTCCTGTGCACTGACCGCGAGCTGCACACCCCGTTCGCCCGGACACTACGGGTGGCGCAGTCGCTGCCCTGGCACGAGAAGCGGCTCGCCGCTGTGCTCAGAGACCTGGACGTGGGTGCGGTGGACATCCGCCGACGCGGCCTCGCCGGCGACGTCGAACAGGTGCGCCGTCGTTTCAAGCTGCGCGGTACCCGTCGCGCCACGGTCGTGATGACCCGAGCCAGCGACCAACCCTGGGCGCTCGTCTGCTTCGAGCCCGAATAGCCGACATCAGCGCGTGCGGCGCAGGACTCAAGGGCGCTCAGCGTTGCCCTCTCCCGCTGCACCTGGAGTGTTTGGATGCGTGTGACCTCACTACTGCGGGTGGTACACCTGGCCAAGTACGCCCCCACCCGCCGCGGCGGCATCGAGACCGTGACGCGGGAGCTGCTGGCGTCGTTAGGACGCCACCCCGGGCTTGAGGTCGACTGCTACTGCTACGACTCCACCACGGGCGAGGACCAGGTCTCTGCGACGGCACGCGTACTGCGTCGCCGGACCACCTTCGTCCTCGGCACCACCCCGGTCTCCCTTGGCCTGCTGCGGGACTACCGGCGGGTCCGCAGGTACGCCGACGTCGTGCATCTGCACCTGCCCAACCCGTGGTCGGCGTTGCTGGTCGCCCTCTTCCCGACCGAGGCCGCGATCGTCGTCAGCCTGCACGCGGTGAGCACCCGCCGTACGCCCTTACGGCGGTGGTACGCGGCGATCACCGACCGGGTGCTGCGCCGAGCCGACGCCATCGTCGTGTCGGCCAAGGCGAACTCGACCGCCTTCGGGCTGGATCCCTACCGCCACAAGGTGAAGGTCGTTCCGTTCGGGCTCGACCCCGCGCGACTACAGCTCGCTGCTGGTGGCGTCGCAGACACGGCCACGACTCCCACGCGGCGCGCGCGGGTGCTGTTCGTGGGCCGCCTCGTCTACTACAAGGGCCTGGACACCCTCCTGGAAGCCGCCAAGTACGTCGACGCCGAGTTCGTCATCGTCGGGGAAGGCCCGTGGTACCCGAGACTGCTCAAGAAGGTCACAGGGACCGGGCTGGCCGACCGGGTTCGTTTCGCAGGAAACCTCGACGATGCCGGCCTCGCCGAACAACTGCGCAGCTGCACGCTCCTCGTCCAACCCTCTTGCACTTCCAGCGAGACGTTCGGCCTGAGCGTGCTGGAGGCGATGGCGTTCGGTAAGCCGGTCATCGTCACCGCCCTGGGCACCGGGCTGGATGAGCTGGTCCGCACCGCGGACTGCGGCCTGATCGTGGCGCCCAACGATTCACACCAGCTTGCTGGGGCTCTCAGCCGGCTGTTGGCAAACCCCGCCGAACGTAACCGACTCGGAGCCAACGGCCGGCGGGCGTTCCAGCAGCGCTACACCAGCGACGAGATGACCAGGCGGGTTGTTGACATCTACGATGCGCTCACCGGCACCACCCAGCCCACAGCCGTCGCTCTCGTGAGGTGAACTCGACATGAGCAAACCATCACAGGAGGCCAGCCCGGTCAAGGTCTGCCTCGCCGCCGCCCCCGGCGGCCACCTACAGGAGTTGCTGAAGCTACGCCCCGCCTACCAGGACTTCCCCCACTTCCTCGTCACCAACCGCGCCGCGGCGCGCGCCGACCAGCCCGTGGCGCGTACCTACCTTGTCCGCGACTACGGCAGCGGCGGGATAGTGCGGCGCATGGTGGCCCTGGTGGCAATGTGCGTCCACAGTGTCGTGATCTACCTGCGGGAACGGCCCAACGTCCTACTCACCACGGGCCCGGCCACCGGGCTGCCGTTAGCGATGCTGGTCCGGCTCCGGGGAGGACTCGTCATCTTCATCGAGTGTTCCGCGCAGGTGGTGACCCCGTCCAAGTCGGGACGCCAGTTCCGCCGGATCGCGCACCACTTCTTCGTCCAGTGGCCATCCCTGCGAGCCCATTATCCCGACGCCGAGTACGGGGGACTGCTGCTTTGATCCTCGTCGCCGTCGGTACCCATGCCATGCCCTTCGATCGACTGGTCCAGGCGGTCGACGCCGTCCACGCCGCCGCCGGGTTCGGCGACCCTGAGCTGGTGGTGCAGTCTGGCTGCTCCACACACGTCTGCGGCGGCGCCCGCCAGTTCGCCTACTGCCCGGGACCGGAGTTCACCGACCTGCTGGAGCGGGCCGATCTGCTCATCAGCCACGGGGGCATCGGCACCATCCTGCCGGCGCTGCGGCTGGGCAAGCGCGTCATCGCCATCCCCCGACTGAAGCGCTACGGCGAGCACAACAACGACCACCAGGTGGAGGTCTGCGCCGAACTCGGCCGCAGACAGATCCTGTTTACCAGTAGGGATACCGCCGACCTGCCGTCGCTGCTGTCCCGCGATCCGGCCGACCTGCAGCCACTCGACCAAGAGTCCACCATCGTCAGCCGGGTGCGCGACGAGCTCCTCACCTTCGCCCAGCAGCTTCGAGACGGGCGGCGTCGTGGGAACGCCTGAACCGTACGACCTGCTCGCCATCCTGGCCGGCGACAAGCCACGCCGACATCCTCCAGCTGTCGAACTGATGCGTCGCGGCTGGGCCCGGTACGTGACCGTCACCGGCGAACAGGAACGGATCGAGGCGACCCCCGGGCTGGTTGGCCAGATCCTCACCGCTCCGCCGAGCACCTCCACGTATGAGGACGCACTCAGCATCCGCGTGCTCGTCGAGCAGCACCGGTTCTCGACCGTTCTCGTGGTCACCTCGGCCAGCCAATGCGATCGGGCCCGGCTCGTCCTCGGGCGGGTGCTCCGCGACGTCGCGGCCAGCGTGGACGTCCTTGCCTGGGAGCAGGCTCTTCCCGGGGACCGGCCAGCGCAGGCGCCGCTCCTGCCGGTGCTGCGCCACCAGTTCCGGGAGCTGTGCAAACTGGTCTACTACCGGACGCTGCGCCGTCTGTGACGGCTGGCCAGAAAGGTTGCCCGATGCGCGGCGTCACGTTTGTCATCAACACCTACAACCAGGCCGCCACCGCCGCCGACTGTCTGCGGGGTGTCCTCGCCCAACAGCTCGGCGACGTGCCGTACGAGGTCATCGTCGTCGACGACGGATCCACCGACGGCACCGCCGACACCGTGCGCTGCGTGCTCGCGGAGGCAGACGGGACACCGTCGCGGTTCGTGCAGTTCCAACGCGCGGGCGGCGTAGCGTGCCGCCAGCACGGCTTCGACCTCGCCACGTACGAACTGGTGCTCCTGCTCGGCGGGGACTTCATCCTCGGCGATCGTGGCGTCGTCGCCCAGATGATGGACGAGCTTGCCGACGCGCCGTTCGTGTCGCTCTACGGGCCACACGGCGGCATGGGGACACTCTTTCGCGGCTCGGCCGTCGCGGCCGCGGGTGGTTTCTGCCTGCAGTTCAACCGGTTCGGGTCCGGATACCGCGACGACTCGGACCTGCACTACCGACTACTGGACCAAGGACAGGTCGGACGCCACCTGCCCCACCTACACGGCGCCTTCCGTCATCTTCAGCCCCGATCGCCCGGCTGGCGGGGAGCCATCGCCTACGCACGGCAGCGTGTGGCGGTGCATCAGCTCGACGCGTTGCTGTTCCGGCGGCATCCGGTACGTTTCGCCAACGACTTCCGGCTCGTCCTCGGTCACATCGTCAATCCGGTCGACGACTTCAAACGCGCCACCGGGCTCTGGCGCGAAGGCGGGCGCTTTGCGCTGTCTAGCCCGCAGGGCATCGTCCTCGTCGGGAGTTCGAACGCACTGGCCCACGCGGTGACGATCGTCGGCGGGATCGCCTACGTCATCGCCGTTCACGCCGCCCGGGTCTGGGCTTCGGTCAGGTACCGCACCTTCCTCGTGTGATCCCCGGGCCTCAGGGTGCGCCCCGCCGGTACTCCTGACGCAGTGACCGAACGACTCGCCGGACCGGGTGCCTGGCGATGTCAGCCAGGCGCTGCCGGCACATCGGCACATCGAAGTGACGCAGGTAGGTGATGACGTTCCACAGGTGGAAGTGGGCCCGCCGCCTTAGCCCCATGCGGCCCTCCACCCGTTCGTGGACGTACCCGCCGTAGGTGGCGCCGATCCGTGTTCCCGTCTTGAGTAGCCGGATGGCGAGATCGGTGTCCTCGCCACCGGCCCGCGGGTAGATCCCCGCGAACGCCAGCGCCGGAAGCTGACCGCGGGAGAAGAGAAAGGCGTTGCGGGGTGGCGCGAATTCGGAACCGAGTGTCACCTCGCGGACCCCGACGTCGGCCGGCTCCTCGGTCAGCATGACGAACGGGAATCGTCCCAGCAGCTGTAGCAACCGGTCGAAGTGGTCTTCGACGAACCGGACGTCGGCGTCGACGGAGCAGACGTACTCGGCTTCGCACTGGGCGAAGCCGACGTTCGACGCCTTCGCCCGACTGCGGAAGCCGACGGTCACCACCCGGACGCGCGGATCGACCAGCTGGGCGAGGATCGCCGCCGTGGCGTCGGTCGAGGCATCGTTGACAACCGTGACCCGCCAGGTCACCCTCAACGCCAACAGGGAAGCCACGCATCGTTCGATGCTCGCCTCGGCGTTGTGCGCCGCGACCACGAACTCCAACCGGTTGTCCATGACGCCCCTTCGTATCGCTCGCATGGATGACGCGCCCGGTCAGCCGAGGTGTCGCGGTGGGAGATACTGGCGGGCCTCAACCGAACGGAACCGCTCGTCCATGAGTCGGTGAGCGCGGTCGTACCTGCCCACAAAGTCGGCGCGGGCAGCCTCGAAGCGAGCGTGTGCCGCCCAGCACTCGTCGAACGCCGTCTGCACATCATCAGGCAATCGCAGGGTGAGCGTGCACACGACGTCATCCGCTCGCATGCCGAACAGTCTGGCCAGCGCAGGCCGGGCCTCCGGAATCACATCCAGGGTGTGCCGGACCTGAACCGCCACGCCCGGCTCATCGTCGAGCACGGCGACCCACCAGCCGTCGTCGTGGACAACGCGTAGTCGGAACGTGGCCCCTGGCATGACGCACCGTCGCACTTCCTGCCGCGCGGGTGGTTCTCCGGAGAGGTACGGACCGAACGCGGCATCTATCGCGCTCTGCATCGCCGCGGGCGGATGTCCCGGGTATCGGGGCACCAGGCCGCTGGTCAGTTCCACGCCGTCCGCGTCGACAAGGCGCCACACCTCGTGCCAGGTCAGTCGGAAGCGCTCACCAGGGGCGGGACCGGCGACCAAGCCCGCCCTACGCGCCGCCTCCCGCAGCGACCTGCGGGCAGAGACGGCAGGCTCATTCACGCGCACCAGTAAACAATGCCGAGCGACCTGTTCGTCGCCCCGCCGGCCGAGGCCGGAGCGTCCATCAGTTCTGCGCGCCGGTCCACGCAAGCGGTGGTACGTGCTCCAGTAGCACACCGTCCGGGACGTCCCGATGTTCCCGGTCGCTGTCGATGCGCTTGATTCGCAAGCCAGTACCCGGAGGGCCGCGGCGACGTGGGGTGGGCGAGTCGCGGCGCGGTGTTCACGTGCGTCCCTCCCCGTCAGATGCCCCGGGCCCACGGGGTTCTGCACAGCGTGGTGGCCGCGGGCCGATCGATCCAGCTCACCGTGGGGGGTCACGGTGGGGCCGCCAGCGCTCGTTGTGGGATCGCCTGGATGCCCTGCCGGGAGCTACGATCCGGGCCAACGCCTACCGAGGGGTTGCCTCTGCGATGCGGGCACGGATCGATGCGGCATGGTGGGAGCAGGGCGAGTGGGACGGGCGTCCCATCGCCGAGTACCTGGCGCGTCGGGACGTGCAGGCGGCGTTCCGGTTCCTACACGCCCGGGGCGTCTCCTACGGTGCGGTCGGGTCGCTGACCGGGTTGTCGCCGAACCGGGTGTCGGAGATCGCCAGAGGCGCGCGTCAGGTCACCGCGTACGACGTGCTGGAGCGCATCGCCAGCGGCTTGGACATTCCCCGGGCTGCGATGGGTCTGGGATTGGCCCCGGCCGGCGGGCCGCAGTTGCCGGCCGACAGGGCCGGGTACCCCGGCGCCCCGCCGGCCAACGTCCCCGACATTCAGCATGGCAGCGGCGTCCTGCTGGTGCTGAGCCAGGTGCGGATCGAACTCGATGAGGCGCTGTCGGCGGCGACGGTGTCACCGCGGCAACTGGAGCTGATCGAGGAGTCGGTGGCCGAGCACGTCCAGCTGTACCCGCGCTCGGCGCCGATGTGGATGCTGACGCGGCTCGCTGGCGAGTGCGCCGAGGTGCAGCGACTGTCGCGCCGGCGTCAGCCCGCCGCCGTGCAGGCCCGACTGTCCGGGGCGGCGGCGTTGCTGGCCACCATGTGCGCCGACGCGTTGATGCGGCTGGGCTCCACTATGGATGCGAGGCTGTGGTACCGCACCGCGGTCGCGGCGGCTGACGACAGCGGCGAGGCGCGGCTGCGGGTGCTGGTGCGGGCGCAGGCGGCGATGTTGCCGTACTACTTCGCCGACGCCGAGCAGACCGTCGCCCTGGCCGAGGCCGCGTTGGGGCTGTCTCAGGCGCCGTGCCCCTCGACTGCGCTGGCCAGCGCCGCCAAGGCCCGCGCCCTGGCCCGGCTGGGGGACGATCGGACGGCCCGGGAGGCTATCGACCACGCGCGGAGGCTGTTCGACCAGATCGACGAGCCGGACAGCGACGCGGCGTTCCGGTTCCCAGCGAAGCGGCTGTTGTTCTACCTGTCCGGCGCGGCCACCTGGCTTGGCGACACCGCGACCGCGTACCGGTTGCAGGATGAGGCCCTTGACCTCTACCGGGCGGGACCGCCGTCGCTGATCGATCCCGCGCTGATCCGCCTCGACCGGGCCATCTGCCTGGTCCACGACAGGCGTATCGATGAGGCCGCCACGACCGCCCACGCCGCGTTGGCGGACCTGCCCGATACCCAGCGCACCGAGCTGATCCTGACCCGTGCCCAGAATGTGGTCGACGCGGTCCCAGCAGCCGGCCGGCCCCCGGCGGTCGCTGAACTGGACGAGTACGTGCAGACCTGCCGCGGCCAGGCCCGTACCCTGGCGGGCGGACCGGCCCCGCTCAACCCGTAGGAGCCCGATGTTCGTGGAGGCGCGAACACGCCCGGTACTCGCCGAGGTCTGTCGACGCCTGGGCCTGCCATCCACGGACGCGACCCTGGTGCGCCACCACACCAACGCGGTCTACGCCCTCGGCGACGCCGTCGTGAAGATCGCCCCGCCGGGGATCGGTGTGGCCCAAGTCCAGCCGACGGTGGCGTTCGTGGAGTGGCTCACCCGCCGGGGATTCCCGACCGTGCCGCTGTATCCCGGTGTGGCCCAGCCGCTGGAGGTCGACGGCTACGCCGTGACCGTGTGGCAGCGCCTTGACCCGGCCCACGACAACCCGGTGACCGCCGCCGAGCTGGGCGGGCTGCTGCGCCAACTCCACGCCCTGGCCGCGCCGCCGGTGCCGCTGCGGCCCCTGGAACCGATCGGTTCGATTCGCCGGTCGATCGTGGCCTCGACGATCCTCGTCGCCGATGACCGGCTGCTGCTGCACAGCCACCTCGACCAGCTTGCCCAGGCGTGGGCGACGATGAGCTTCGAGTTGCCGACCGGGCTCATCCACGCCGATCCGCAGGCCGGCAACGCTCTACGTCGTCCGGACGGTTGTCCGGTGCTGGCCGACTGGGACGCCGCCGCCACCGGACCCCGCGAGTGGGACCTGGCCACGATTGCCGTGCACTGCCGACGCTTCACTCCCGACGACTTCGACGCGTTCGACGCGTTCAGCACCGCCTACGGTTGGGACCTCGCCGGCTGGAAGCACGTCGAGGACCTGTGCCGCCTGCGGGAACTGAAGATGATCGCCACGAACGCGCGCAAGTCCCGCGCGGGCACGGGCGCCGCTCGCGAGGTACACCGCCGCATTGCCGCGCTGCGGGACAACCCCCGCGACACGATCACCTGGCACCTGCTCTAACACCAGTCACGCGCCGCCATGACCTGACGATGTCCCTGCGCGGTCCCGGCAAGCCCCCAGCCACGTCGGCGTCCTTGTTTTGCAACGCCGTATCCGCGCCGGTCCACCGGCGATCAGCCCACCGTGGGCGCCCACCGTGGGACTGGCGAGACCAGCCGCGCCCGGGCGATGGTTCGTTGCGCGGACGGCCCGCCAAGACCCCAGACTGGCTGGCCGCCCGTTCCCAGCCGGCCCGGGCCGGACGTGGGCGCCCACCGCCGCCGCCGCCGCCGGTTGGGTAGGAGAACCCGTCCGGCCCGGAGCCCCTCACCAGCCCCGGTGAGGGCCAACGATCGAAGGTAGGTAGAACGATGGCGCATACCGAGCAGGCCAACGACCCGACCGGCAGCCCATCGGTGCCCGGCTTCGGCCCGCACAACGATGAACCCGCCACGCAGACGCCCCCAAAGTCCGCCGCTGGCGAGCCAGCCGGCGAACCACCCGTCATGTGGCCGCCGGAGGTGGATTGATGCCTATCCCAAGACCGACGTCCACCGCTGCGCTGCTCGCCGCGTCCTGGCCGGCCTCTGTCGCCCGGTCGGGCCCAGCACCGGCCTTGTCATCGACACAGATTCGTCGCTACTGGCTCCGCGATACCTCGTTCGGCAGACGCGGCTACCGCCGCGACGACGTCGACCTGCTGCTGGACCGCATCGCCGCCGAGGTCGACGAGCGTGACCAGCTGATCGCCAGCCTCCGCGCCGAGGTCACCGACCTGCGCAACCACCACCGCGCCTACTACGGCAACCGAGGCACCCTTGCGCCCACCGCCGGACCGGCCGGCGTCCCCGCCGAGCCGCCGGGCGCGTCCTTGGCGGCGTGGTTCGGCAAGGCATCCGTACCGCCGATGGGGCACACGGTGGGGCGTGCCTCCGTCGACCCGCTGCCCCACCGAGAGCGGCAATGAGCGCTCCCCGAACGTCGGCGGTGGCGCTGGAGCGCGTCACGCCGCGCATCGACGCTCTGGCGGGGTGTCGCTGCCGCCGCCCGATCGTGTGGGACGAACTGCTGGGCTGGTTACACCTGGCCGCAGGCAGCTCGACCGACCGGAGCGAGCCGCCCCACGTTCCCGCCCCCGTGCACCGGCCGTAGAGGGTTGTCGTTCCTTTGCAGTGGCGCCCAAGAGACTTGGGGCGTGGCGCACTCGGATGGGGGCAGGCCGCCGCGACTTTTCAGACAGGCCGTCCCGGAGAGGACGGCGAGCGCGGATCATCGTCGCGGCGCAGCCGGGCACGGTCGTCGAGCCTCGATGAAGGGCCGTCCCGGAGAGGACGGCGAGCGATGCCCGGCACCGCACGCACGCGTCGACGTGGTCCCAGCCTCGATGAAGGGCCGTCCCGGAGAGGACGGCGAGTTCTTGCTGGCGGTCGCGCTCGGCCTCGGTTCGCTGCCTCGATGAAGGGCCGTCCCGGAGAGGACGGCGAGCTTCGTACTCGCACCGCAGGATCGGCAACTGCGCGGCGGCGCCTCGATGAAGGGCCGTCCCGGAGAGGACGGCGAGTCACGGCGGCAGTCGTCCGGGCCGCCGCCTTTGAGCATGCCTCGATGAAGGGCCGTCCCGGAGAGGACGGCGAGGAGGACCCGGCGATGAAGCCGCAGTTCCCGTTGCCCCACGCGCCTCGATGAAGGGCCGTCCCGGAGAGGACGGCGAGTCCAGGTCGACGTGCCAGCCGTCGAAGAGCTTGAAGCTCGCCTCGATGAAGGGCCGTCCCGGAGAGGACGGCGAGCCCGTAGGTCCAGGGCGTAGAACCGCGCCAGATCGGCCTGCCTCGATGAAGGGCCGTCCCGGAGAGGACGGCGAGTTCGCGAACTGGCGGATCTGCGACTCGATCGACACGTTCATGCCTCGATGAAGGGCCGTCCCGGAGAGGACGGCGAGCCGACCAGGCTTCCGGCCCACTGGCCTGTTAGCCGGCCGCCTCGATGAAGGGTCGTCCCGGAGAGGACGGCGAGCCCATACCACATTGTGGTGCGCCTAGACGGCGTTGCAGCCTCGATGAAGGGCCGTCCCGGAGAGGACGGCGAGGGTGTACTACGCCAAGACCCGCCAACGGGTCCAGGCCTCGATGAAGGGCCGTCCCGGAGAGGACGGCGAGCGTGATAGCGGCCATGATGCTCGCCTGGATCGACGCCTCGATGAAGGGCCGTCCCGGAGAGGACGGCGAGCTCGTCTCGTCGACGTAGCGCTGCGACAGTTGCGAGCCTCGATGAAGGGCCGTCCCGGAGAGGACGGCGAGACCTCCGAGCCGTCCATCACCGCCCAGACAAGGGTGCCTCGATGAAGGGCCGTCCCGGAGAGGACGGCGAGTCGGCATCTTGCCCGGCGCCGAAACCCGACTGTCGCCTCGATGAAGGGCCGTCCCGGAGAGGACGGCGAGGTGTCAAGCGGGTACACGCGGCCGGTCGTCGGCGTGCCTCGATGAAGGGCCGTCCCGGAGAGGACGGCGAGCTCCACCTCAGCCAAGGCCCCGGACGGGTGGAACGCCGCCTCGATGAAGGGCCGTCCCGGAGAGGACGGCGAGGTCTACAAGGACTCGTTTGAACGGACAGTTGAGCTGCCTCGATGAAGGGCCGTCCCGGAGAGG
>Ga0209515_10008086_pt1 | contig 12420 bp, 16 predicted proteins | sample Subgroupgradi54m_FD_187454 | JGI IMG/M metagenome (GOLD analysis project Ga0209515, IMG submission 187454) | Subsurface groundwater microbial communities from S. Glens Falls, New York, USA - GMW60B uncontaminated upgradient, 5.4 m (SPAdes)... ... | reverse complement strand
ACATTTCATGCTGTAGAATATTAGGCCGGAGGCTACTCCAAAAAGTCCCATTAGTACCATGAAATGTATGTGGTATTGTAAGAATACGGATAAAAATTCCGGGACATGTTCGCCGGTTGATGAAAGGCTATAAACGAATACCAAGACAGCAACTAGGAAAATGAAAACGGACGTTATTACAATGCCCATCATAATCTTTTTTCTGATATCCAAAGTTTCAACCCCGTTGTTTCAAAAAAAACTAATCAATATTATTCACATGTTTTGGTGGGAAAACCATAAAAATGATTGTTTCAACAAGACATATATATTGTTTCAGCTGTATGAAATATAGGGAAAGCCTAGGATTAAAAAAAGGCGAGGTGTTTTTTGAATGGATGAAAATAAGGCGGTAAATGAATCTTTATACTTGCCTGTAAGCATACTGCTTGCCGCCATAATTATTTCTGCAAGTATAATGGTGGCGACTTCCAACATAAGCAATAATCTTTCGGGATTGTCCCAATCCATTCAAGGGGCAAAAATAGGCGGGTCTCTTCAACAGAATTCTGGAAACGCGGGAGCGGTAGTTGCAGCTCCCCAGCCACAGGCTACACCCCCAAGCCCTTCTAAGAGCCTTGATGTAAAAGGTTTGTTGCAGGGGGCCGCGGCTACTGAGGGGAAACAGAATGCGCCAGTTGTCATGATAGAGTATTCTGATTACCAGTGCCCGTTTTGCAGGTCTTGGTTCAATGGCTCCAAGGCGCAGTTAGACAAGGAGTACATTGAAACAGGGAAAGTTTTGTTCGTCTATAAGGACTTCCCATTGAGTTTCCACCCCATGGCTCCGGTATATGCCGAAGCCGCTCGGTGCGCTGGGGACCAGAAAAAGTACTGGGAAATGCACGACAAAATATTCAATGAACAGGAAAAGAAAGGTCAAGGCACAGTCTTTGACTATACTAAGGATGATGTAAAGAAATGGGCTCAAGACTTGAGCCTGAACGCATCTTCATTCAACTCTTGCCTCGATACCGGAAAATACGCCAGCGCTGTCCAGGCAAATGAGGCCGAAGGCGCCGGAGTAGGCGTAGGAGGCACGCCAAGTTTCGTCATAGGCAAGGCTGACGGCACAGGCAAACTCATTGTAGGGGCACAGCCTTACTCTGTATTCAAGTCAGCAATAGATTCAATACTAAAATAAAAGCAAAAAAACTGGCAGGGAAAAACACGAATAAGCCCCGCCATTCCACCCCCAATAAAAATGCAACGAAAAAAATGGAAGTTTTGAAAATGCACGCAAACCAAATATTACCAAACAAGGCCCTATTTGCCTTAGCAGTTATCATACTAGGTGTCGGGGGGATAATGTATTTTTATGGATTACCCAAACAGGCTACCTCCAATGAAAGTTGCAAATTACCGGTACAAAATGCCCCGAATGGGGACTGCACGTTGCAAAAGCAAACAAATGCGTATTCAATAAGCACCGCTTCATTGGGACGAACACAAAGCACTTACCAAAATAATTTGACTGCAAGGTTTGATTACCTCTCGAAAAATGGTAATTCTTCTTGCTCTGGAGACTTTCCAAACTCGATTTCCGGAATGCTTGATGATGCTCGCCTCCAAGGTTCATGCTGCAGCCCGATGGATTTGAATGGCTACAAGGAACAAACAACGGGTTTGGAAAAGTACAAAGCTTTTACAGAAGTCCCGCCGGACCCTTATGACATAGAGGCCGGATTGGCCAAGAAACTCATGGCTTATGACGGCTCTATCAAATTGTCAGGCGAAGAACAAAAAGCCTATGACTATGCAATGAAGGACTCTAAAGAGAAAGGGCCTTGCTGCTGCAAGTGCTGGAGATGGAAAGTTTACGGTGGGTTGGCAAAACACCTAATAAAAGACAAAGGTTTTACTGGAGAGCAGGTAACAGAAATATGGAACCTTTCGGATGGTTGTGGAGGAGAAGGCGATAAACAAACAGGATTATGAAAAAGGATAGGTTGTACCGGAATGCAGTTTTCTAAAAGGGGTGATTTTGTAATGTCGAGCAATGTGCAAACTCAAAGGACTTTTCTGATTTTTGTAGGCGGTAGCCTGGCGGTTTTTGTGCTCATGATGTTTTTCTTCTTGAACAGCGGGGCAAATGCCGCAAGCCCCAGTCAGTTGAATGCCGCAGGCGATACAGCGCCAGTTGTGAATAACCAGCCAGCCCAAAACAATGGCAGTCTTCAGGATGTTTACATTAAGGCTTTAGCCACTGGCTTGTACGACAAACAGTCAGTAACCGTGAAGAAGGGCACTCCAGTCAGGCTTCACTTTAGCGCCGAGCCGGGCGTTGGATGCGGGAGGGTTTTGATAATGAGGAAGTTCGGCGTACAGCTTATTTCGCAGAATGGTGAGGAGCAAACAGCGACTTTCACGCCTAACGAAACAGGGACTTTCGAGTATAGCTGCTCGATGCGGATGATTCGTGGAAGCATGACGGTGGTTGCTTGAAGCGCCTTGAAAAATTGGCCTCTATAATGAGAAGCCGCAAGTATTTTTTAGTTTTTATCGTCTCTTTCGGCGTTCTTGCGCCTATTTTGGCGGTGACGTCAAATATACTTGTGCTGCCGACGTTTGAATTCAATCCGATTGCCGAGCCCGCAAAAATTGGGCTAGTGGCTGTCATTGGCCTGCTCATGTCTCTTAACATAGCGGCTCTTTTGCACAGGGTTGATGGCCATAATTCTGCCCTCAACAAGACTGGCTTTGCGGGAGCGCTAGTGGGGTTATTCACATCCACGTGTTCGGTGTGCCAGCCTATTTGGCTTTTTTGGCTGGGCTTTGGCTCTGCAAGCGCCTTTCTTGCTGACATAAGCTTCTACATTGGAACTGCCAGCATAATGCTTCTGGGTTTTTCCCTTTACCAATTGCTAGGCGATGAAACTTGTGGGGTGAAAGTGAATGGAAAAAACAATTAACGTCAAGGGCATGCACTGCAGTTCCTGCAAGATGCTGGTAGAGGATGCGGTTTCCGAAATAAAAGGCGTTGAAGAAGTGAGCGCAAACTTTGAAACCGGCAAAGTTGTGGTAAAATTCCATGATGAAAGCCTAATGCCAAAAATAAAAGAGGCCATTGAGAAGGAGGGCTATCATGTCAAGTGAATACAGGCTTGAACTCAGCGGAATGACATGCGGTGCCTGCGAAGGAATAATAGAGAAAATTGTCGGCAGGAATGGGGCAACAGTTAATGAGATTGACGCGAATTCCGGTTTTGTCAGGATTACAGGCGAAGAGGACGTTCTCACGAGAATAAAGAAGGAACTTGCTGACAGGGGTTTCAGGGAAAAGGGCTCTGATGATGGTTCTCGCGGAGACCCCCAAAGAGTGTTTGCTTACATTAACTCAATTCTCAGGGTTGACAAATCTGTTGAAGCGGAAGCAATACTTACTAATTACGCTTTGACTTCGCTCATAATTTCCGGTTTGGCGATCGCAATCGGGTTCATGCTATTTCTGAAAGGAATGCCAAATTCGATGGCCTATGCACCGTTGCTCGTTCTTTCCGTGTTCGCAGCAGTCATCACTACATTCTCATACAACCACGCAAAATGCTACAGCGACGGAATCTCCTGCACAAATGGGATGATGATAGGCATGATTATGGGAATGATACCCGGTTTCATGGTAGGTGCAATCGTTGGAGCCACTAACGGGATTTTCGTTGGCTCTGTTGCCGGAATGCTTGCCGGAATAATTATGGGAGTAAAGGTTGGGAAATGTTGCGGGATTATGGGGGCACTAGAGGGTGTGATGGCTGGGCTCATGGCTGGACTTATGGGGGCAATGCTTTCCATAATGGCGTTAAATGACCACCTTATAGCATTCCTCTACATCATATTTGGAATTTCGGGAGCAATCCTAATTGGCATGAGCTACTTGTTAAACAGAGAAATAGGTGGAAGGGAAGCCGGTCAAGTAAAGACAAGCATCGTCAAATTTACCGCAACAAGCCTTTTGCTCACGGTAATAATGGTTGTATTGATTTTCTTTGGCCCAAAAGGGCCCATAGTGTACCCTTAAAGGAGAATTGCTGATGAAGAAGGAAACTTTCAACGTTGTCGGAATGCATTGCGCTTCCTGCGCCACGATTATAGAGCGCCGTGTCAAGAAACTCGGAGGCGTAAAAAATGTTTCAGTGAATATGGCAACCAACAAGGCGACCATAGAATACGATGAAACTTCGGTCGGGGTGCAGGATTTTGATAAAACGGTCCAAGCCGCTGGATATTCCATAGAAAGTTCGGGAAGCGGGACACACAAAAGCGGGGGAGAAGTAAAACTCCATGTCAAAGGCATGGACTCGCCTCACTGTGTTGGCATTGTCCAAACGGCATTAAAGAGAACTGATGGCATAAAATCCGCCAAGTTGGATTACAACAATGAAAACGCTATAATAGAGTATGATGTTTCCAAGGCCGATGCGGAAAAAATACGGAAAGCGGTTTTTGATGCAGGTTACGAATCGACAATAATCGAAGAGGAATCAGAAGACAAAGAGCGGAATGAGCGGGAAAAAGAGATTGCAGAACTCAAAAACAGGGTAATTGTTTCGGCACTGCTTACCCTGCCCGTGCTTTTGCTGGCCTTGCCTGAAATGCTCAAAAGCATGGCAACAATCGAATATCCCGGAATAATAATGCAGAACATGGCTCTGCTCCAGCTGATTCTTTCCACCCCCGTAATGTACGTGAACAGGGAGATTTTCATAAGGGGGTCCCGCGGCTTGATAAATAATACGCCCGGAATGGAAAGCCTTGTTGCCCTCGGAGTTGGGACAGCGTATGCCTACAGCGTTGCCGTGACTGCAGGAATTGTGAAAGGCGGAATGTATTTTGAAACTGCCGCCCTCTTGCTCACTTTCATCGTTCTTGGAAGATATCTTGAAGCCGTTGCCAAAGGCAAGACTTCCGAAGCAATAAAACGCCTCATCGGGCTGCAGCCGAAAACGGCAATAGTAATTAGAAACGGGAAAGAAGTTGAAGTGCGGCTCAAGGATGTGCTCGTGGGCGACGTAATATTGGTGCGGCCCGGGGACAAGATACCAGTTGATGGCCTGATAGTTGATGGGTCTAGCAGCGTTGATGAATCAATGATTACTGGCGAAAGCCTGCCGGTGCACAAAAATGGGGGAGATGTGGTAATCGGCGCAACGATTAACAGGACAGGCTCTTTCAGGTTCAGGGCAACAAAAATCGGTGAAGACACAATGCTTGCCCAGATAATAAGGCTGGTCGAGGATGCGCAGGGTAGTAAAGCCCCTATACAGAAGCTTGCTGACACGGTTGCAGGTTATTTCGTTCATGGGGTCATTATTCTTTCTCTAGTCGCGTTTGGTTACTGGTTTTTCATTGCAGGGCAGACGTTCCTTTTCGCACTTACAATACTTGTATCAACCCTTGTTATTGCTTGTCCCTGCGCGATGGGTCTGGCTACTCCGACGGCAGTGATGATTGGCACGGGAAAGGGCGCGGAAAACGGCGTGCTGATTAAAGATGCAGAGAGCCTTGAGCTTCTGCACCAAGTCCACACAGTGGTGTTTGACAAGACGGGGACAATTACAAAAGGAGAGCCAAGCGTGACAGAAATAATCTCTTTCGGGGCCAAGGAAAACGACGTTCTTGGCATAGCTGCTTCTGCAGAAAATAGTTCAGAGCACCATTTGGGAAAAGCAATTGTGAAAAAAGCAAAAGAAAAGAAACTCAGGCTTTCAGAATCCAAAAATTTCAACGCAATACCCGGCCACGGAATCGAGGCTTGGGTGCAGCGCAAAAAAGTGCTTGTCGGAACAATCCAACTCATGAAGAAAAATAAAATCGGTATCCCGGAAGAAAATGTGTTGCAAATGCGCAAGCTGGAAGAGCAAGGAAAAAGCGTGGTAATTGTGGCAGTTGCAGGAAAATCAGTAGGTCTTATTGCCATTGCCGACACTATAAAGGAGACTTCACGAGAGGCAATAGAGGCTTTGCAACGCAAAGGCTATGAAACGATAATGATTACCGGCGACAACGAGCGCACTGCAAACGCAATAGCTAGCCAGGCAGGCATAAACAAAGTGCTTGCACATGTTCTTCCACAGGACAAGGCACTTGAAGTAAAGAAGCTGCAGGAAAGCGGAAAGAAGGTCGCTTTCGTGGGAGATGGAATAAACGACGCGCCGGCACTGGCACAGGCTGATGTTGGCATAGCAATTGGTGCGGGGACTGATGTTGCCATTGAAAGCGCGAGCATAGTGCTCGTGAAAAGCGACCTTAGAGATATTGTAACCGCAATACAATTGAGCAAATACACACTCAACAAAATAAAGCAGAATCTCTTCTGGGCATTCGGGTACAACGCAATCGGAATACCAATAGCGATGGGCGTGCTCTATCCGTTTACGGGATTCCTGCTCAGTCCAGTCATTGCTGGGGGTGCAATGGCTTTTAGCTCGGTTAGCGTTGTATCGAATAGTCTTCTGATGAGGGGATTCAAACCAAATAAATGAAATTGGGGGGACACTATGGAAACAGACAGCAAATTAATTCTCGGGCTATTTGGTGCATGCATGGGAATGTGCCTATTGTTTGCAGTGGGAGGCGCTGCCATAGGAGCCGGGATTATTTCTTTTTTAACTTCTAATAATGGGACAAATGCATCCGCAGTATTGTTTATCGCATCAATTGTTTTGCTTTTGATTAGCACGGTTCTGTTCCTAAAAAGGAATAAAAATCAAAAAGATTGCTGTCTTGAACCTAAAGAAAAAAAGTGATCGGATGGTAAAACAAATTGGGGGGAAATTTGAGTGTGAAGAATGCAAGTTGCAATATATGGAAAAACCTTGGGCAGAAAAATGCGAAGCATGGTGTAGTGAACACAATTCATGCAACCTAGAAATAACCAAACATTCAACAAAATAAAGCAGAACCTTTTTTGGGCATTCGGGTACAACGCAATCGGAATACCGATTGCAATGGGAATGCTCTGTCCCTTCACCGGATTCCTACTCAGCCCGGTAATCGCCGGAGCCGCGATGGCCTTTAGCTCGGTTAGCGTGGTTTAGAATTCGCTGCTGATGAGGGGATTTCGGCCAAAGCCGTGAATGCGAGTTTGATTTTGCGGTGGGTAAAAAACCAGGATTCACGCCCTTCCGTACTTGTCCTCATAGCGGACAATGTCGTTCTCGTCAAAGTGCCCGAACGAGATTTCAAGGAAGCGCGCACTGCGCGATGCCATTATCCTGTGCACCGCGCCCTTTGGAACAGCCGCAAGCTGGCCTTTTTTCATGCGGATTTTCCTCTTTCCGATTATTGCGGTGAGGCCCTCATCCATGGCAATCCAGTGCTCCTTGCGATGAGAGTGCGACTGCAGCGAGAGCACCCCGCCCTTTTTGACGGTTATTATCTTTACGGTGCATTTTGCGTTTGTGGCGTATTCAATAAACCCGCCCCAGGGCTTTTTGACCGATTTGGCATGTGCTTTTGAAGGCATGTGAAGAGGATTGGGGGCAACTTTTATATATTGTTTTTGTTAGGGATTGGGTAGAGGCTGGTGCAACGCATGATAAGCATAAGGGAAATGGTAGGGGTATTTTTCGGCAGAAAGCCAATGGAGGAGTTCGCCTCGCACAGGTACCCAATCATTGACGGGGCCGTGAATTACTCGATATCCTTCGCCCTGACCTCGTTTTTGCTCGTGTTCGAATTTCTCGCCCTCTGGCTGATTCTTGGGGTAATGGACGGGCAGGGCACAATGGGCGTGATTACAAATGCCGCAATTTACGGCGTCGGGCTTGCAATACTTGTCCCGGTCCTTCTGGTTGGGAGCATTATCTGCGCATACCTATGGGGTGCGGTGCACTTCTTCCTCGCAAAGTTCTATGCCGGAATGCCCGGAAGCCTCAACGACTTCAATGGCTCGTGGCTCTCGCTTATGGGCTCTATTACGCTCGTGCAAAGGCTGCTTGCAATGCTTGCCCTGCTTGCTTGGTTTATGGGCGGGCTTCTAAACCTTGGCGGGGCAATAAGCGCGCTGCTGCTGGTGCTAGGGCTTGTCCCTTGCGGGATAATACAGCTCTACGGGATGTTTCTCACCTACAAATTCATAAAGGCGAGGCTGAACATCTCAAATGCGCGCGCGGCAATTGTGGTGCTGCTCCCAATTGCGGTGCTGCTCGCGCTGCTTTTGGTGCCGGCGTTTGCCATCATGGCAGCGGTGGGCGCGAAATTAATCTGATTTTAGCGCACGAACTTTTTTGCCCAGCGCGGAATTTGCAGGATGAAATCCGAGGCAATGAAAGAGCATCCCATTTTTGCCATCAGAGCGTCGCCTATTTTTCCGTTGATGAATGCCGCGGCGCTTGCAGCATGCAGCGGGGAGAGGCCGAGCGCGATAAACCCCGTGCAAAGCCCGGCAAGAACATCCCCGGTCCCGCCAACTGTCATGCCGGCGTTTCCGGTCCTGTTGATGAACACGCGCTTCCCGTCGGTTATGATGTCATTGCGCCCTTTTAGGAGGATTGTGCAGTGGTGCTTATTTGCGGCCTGCGCCGCAATCCGCATTTTTTGCGCGATGCCAAGCCCGAAGATGTGCTTTCCTGTAAATACCTCAAATTCCTTGGCGTGCGGCGTTAGCAGCGCGGGCGCAGAAAATTTCATTCCCGCACATGCCCGCAGCGCATCGGCATCAATTACAATGGGCTTTTTGTTCCGCTTCGCAAATTCCCGTGCGAACGCAAGCGCTTGCCGGTTCCTTCCAAGCCCGGGGCCGAGAAGCGCAACGTCCGCCTTTTTTTGTATTCCGAAAACCCGGCCGATGTGCTTTTTTGAAAATGTATTTCCTGCAAGCTTTTTCACTATCAGGTCCGGCGAATAGGAATTGATCACCCATCCGGGGTTTTCGGGCGCGGCGACAATGCACAAATCCACCCCGGCACGAAGGCATGAGAGCGATGCCATTGCGGCAAGCGCCGGCGCCCCAGCAAAATCGGCAGAGCCGCCGATTACAAGGCATGTGCCGTTCTCGCCCTTGTGCGAATCTGGCGACCTTTTTTTGGTGAAAAACGACTTGATTTTCCGCTCGTTTAGAATTATAGGCTTTGCTGCCATGCGCTCCCTTCATCCAAGAATTTTTTTAATCTGCATTGCAAGGATTTCGCTAACTTCCCGCCCCGAAACCCGGCCCTTTAGCTCTTTCATTGCATCGCCCATCAGGGGCGCGATTGACCTCTGCCCCTGCTCGCGAATCATTTTCCCGTTCCTGCGAACAATCGCCTCGATTACCCTCTCAACCTCGGCAGAGCCCGCGCTCTTCGCCCCAAGCCCTGAAAGTATCGTGCCGATTTTCTCGCGCGGGTTGCGGCTCTTTTCGATTATGACCTGCTTTTGGATTTCCTTTGTGATTTTTCCCATGCTGATGTCCATTATCAGTTCGTTTAGCGAGTCCTCATCAAGGTTCTCGATTGGGGCGCTTTCCCTTCTCGCTTCCACAAGCCCCTCAAGAAGGAACGATGCGGTCTTGCGCGCGTCCGCCCCGCGCTTTACCGCGCTTTCAAACATCCTCGCAAAGTTGCTTGTCTTCATTTCCTGGACGTGCTTTTCGGCAAGGCCCCATTTCATGTAGAGCGCCTCTCTCTTCTCTGCGGTAAGTGGCATCCCTTTCTCGGCCTCTTTCATCATTTCAGCAGTAACCACTATCGGCTCGAGGTCGGTTTCGGGATACATCCGCGCGGCCCCCGGAAGCGGGCGCAGGTACTCGGTATTGCCGCCCTCAACCGCGCCGCGGGTTTCTTCCGGAATGCCTTCGAGGCATTGCTGGGCCCGCGAGAAAACCCCGGCCAGCGCCTTGAGCGCCTTCTCTTCGGAAGCTGCAACGAGCACGAACGCGTCCTTGTCCGCGCAGAGAAGCTCCTTGGCTGCCGCCGCTGCCTCTTCCTGCGTAATCCCATAATTCGGGAGCTCGTCGCTGTGGAAAATTCCGCGCAGGCCCGTGCGGGTTTTGACATAATCGGCAAATTCGGTTCCGAGCCTTCGGCCGGGCTGCAGTTCCTTTCCAATAATTCCCCTGAACTTTTCGAGCCGCAGGCCGAAAACTTTTTCTCCTTTTGAAAGCGAGCCTTTGAGTATTCCGGAATTGGTTGCGGCAAAAATTCCTGTAAGGTCCTTTGGCGCGAGCCGAAGGTTCGCGTTTCCAAGCCCGCGCGCAACAAGCTCTTTGCGAACCTCGAGCAGCCCCTGCTGCCTGTTAACTTCACGCCTCACATACTCATCAATTATCTCAAGCTCCTGCACCCCCTTGATTTCCACCCGCGCGCCCCCGCGGATTGAGACATTGAGGTCCTGCCGGATTGTCCCAAGCCCGCGCTTCACTTTTCCGGTGAGCCTGAAAAGCGTTCCGATTGCAAGAGCGGCTTCCTTTGCTTCCTCCGGGGTTTCGATTCCGGGTTCGGTTGCGAGTTCAATTAGCGGAATTCCCAATCTGTCAAGGCGGTAGTGGATTTTATTTCCCTCCCTGCTGGTCGGGCGGGCGGCGTCCTCCTCGAGCACAATTGTTTGCACCCCTAGGCTTTTGGTTTTGAGCGCTATTTCCCCTCCGGTGGCAACAAGCGCGGTGCGCTGGAACCCGGAGGTGTTGCTCCCGTCAATTACCATTTTGCGCATCACAAAAATCTCATCGAGCACCGAGCTGTTGCACATCATGGCGATTTCAAGGATTGTCCCAAGCGCCTCGCTGTCAACCGCCTGCGGAGGCTCCTCATCGAGCTCGACTAGCGAAACCGTGTCATAGTACCCTTCGTAAATGTATGAGAGACCCTTCTCGAAAGCCTCAAGCGCCGCCCTGTCGACTTCTCCGAGTTCGGATGCTGACGGCCGCAGCCTTCGTTCGACCGTGTAGTGTGGCGCATCATCGCGCAGAATGGAGGGCGAGCGGCTGAAGAGCTTCCCTGCCGCGAGCTGCTGGTGGCACTCAAGGCCGCATTTTAGCCCAAGTGCCCTGTAGTCGATGTGCATCAAAACCGCAATAATAGAACTGAATAAACTGTTTAAACCTTCGCTGATTCGTAGTAACTTCCAGATCAATTAGAAACCGTATTTTAAATAGTTCGACAATTGACGATATTATATGTATGTTAAAAGTGTTGTATTATTAAATATTAATTGCACTGTTTCTAGTGTAATTAGTGTTATTGAAAGGAGTGGTCAGTATGGGCGAAAATTCAACGTTGACGCTGTCAGTGCCAACAAAGCTTCGCGAAGAGATGCGAGAGCTAAAATGGGTAAACTGGTCGGAGGAAACCCGCAAGTTCCTCCACGAGAGGGTGAAGAGGCTAAAGCTCCTCTCAAAGCTCGACGAGCTGACAAAGGAGAGCACCCTAACCGAACAGGAAATCCTGGAGATCGGCCGGAAAGTGAACCAAGGTATTGCGCGCAGGCATGGCATAAAACTCTAACGCGGGCAGAGCAAGCAGGCCCATTTGTAATAGACGCTAATATCATGGCCGCGGCGCTTCTAAAGGATTCGAAGACCCGCGAACTCCTGCTTGGTTGCAGCTTCCAGTTGTTTGCACCGGATTTTCTATCTGAAGAGCTTGGAAAATATTCATGCTATTTTGCAGAAAAACTCGGCAAGACAGGGGAGGAAGTCAAAAGCGCATTGGAAGAACTTTTTGAAAGGGCGAAAATAGTGCAAGTCCCCAGAACAGAGTGTGAGGCATTTTTGCCTTTCGGCATCGACGCAAGTCCAGACCTAAAGGATGCGCTTTATTTTGCCCTTGCGCTAAAGCTTGGCATCCCAATCTGGACCAATGACAAAAAACTCAAAAAGCAGGAGGTTGTGGAAATAATTTCGACACAGGATATTTTGCAGGGAAATTATTGTGTGCCGGAAGGGCGTTACAGCTGAGTAGCATCAATTACTCTGCCGTTTTCAAAATCATCCAAGCTTCTCTCAAGCTGGGTAATTATGTCGGGGCGTTTTTTCTTGGGATTTCGGGCACCCTTCTTTGAGATAGTGGATGTTTTCATAAATGTAATTGGTTAAAATGTTTTTATAATTTTAACCCCGATTCCAGGGTGTGTGGTTTCACTTCAGCCGGTATATCTTGTTCCTGCCCATAATCTCAAAGCCGAGCTCGCCTTCCATTGCTGCAAGATAGCGCGAGCATGTGCTCTTGTCAAGGCCCGTGCGCCTTGCAATCTCGCGAACCCAAAGGCCGCCCGAACCCTTGAGGGCCTTGCGGATGGATGAGAGCTTGTCTTTGTCGGGCGATTTCATGCACTAGATGAGACACATGGCTCAATATTATAGCTTTCCTTGAAAGTTTTTTGGGTTTTTTCAGACTAAATTATAGATTGGGTTGAGTGTGCATACGCTTTTTACCACGCTTTTGGGTGTGTTGCGTGCAAAAGTGT